>Ga0180435_10007998_pt1 | contig 9998 bp, 8 predicted proteins | sample SS_ome_3_FD_132467 | JGI IMG/M metagenome (GOLD analysis project Ga0180435, IMG submission 132467) | Hypersaline lake sediment archaeal communities from the Salton Sea, California, USA - SS_3_S_1 metaG | ecosystem: Environmental > Aquatic > Non-marine Saline and Alkaline > Hypersaline > Sediment ... | reverse complement strand
TGGCCCTGGGCCGGTGTTTCGGTTTTGGCAGATAGTCGCCGCCGCGAAAGTCGAGCAATAAGACTTCTTCGTTGAACTCGTCCATTCGCACCGGTTGAACCTGCCATGTAATCGGGTGGACAGCCAACGACGATTCGATCTGATGCGCTACCTCGCCGAGGCGCAAATTATCGAACGCAATCGACACCCAGGTCGCTGCTTTCTGACTCCAAACCACCGCCAGCAGGGAAACGGTTGTGTCACTATCGCGATCGGCACTGATCGTGCGCAGCAGCAACTCCCGCTCCGCCGGTAGGGAGACGACCGCACTCGGTTCGCTCGGTGGCGACTCTCGCCAAAAGACATCTTCGCCGGTCGCCTCGATCTTGGTACGTTCGGCCAGACGCTGGTTGACCGTCACGCTCATCTCGGCAGCGGCCGGTGGGGTGAAGGCCGGTGTTGCTGGCGTCGGCACTTGCGGCGGGTCGTTCGGGTCGATCAGTCGCAGAATCACGCGATAACGATATCCCTTGCCCCACTTCGCAGTAAAGTCGTAGTAACGAAAGAGCAGATGTTCGGGTAGTTTCAGGTAGTTGTCATCATCCACCGACACATCTCGCTGAAGCGGAATCATCGAATGCGAAACCCAGGGCCGAACGTCGACATCCAGTAGCGGCGGCACTGGCATCGCCAGGCGGTCGTTGACGTAACGAAGATCTGCGTTTTCGCCGTGCTGACCACCCCATCGATTCACCTCAGCCATGGCCGATTCGAGATCGCCGACTTTGATCCACGCGTCTGTCTCGCCTGCCTCGTCAACCTCCGCGCGTTGCATCTCGAACGATAGGTAACGAACGGTGTCCCGCCGTCGCTCGTAGCCGGGCAGATCCAGCAAGCAGCGCTCGTACTCGTGCATCTGCTCCATGTAGGGAACGAGGCCCGTGACCGCTACGAATGAAACGCCCTCGAACGCGGGAAAGGGCGTAGCGTGGGCGGCTCGGTGACGATCGGCGAATTGGTCAGCCCGCAGCCCAAACGTGTTGTCTTGGTCGACCTTCCAATCCCAGGGATCCTCACCCGCCGACACTGCGTCGTTGGGTTGAACTGCCATCGCCGCGATGCCCGAACACACTTCAAGCTGCGCGACCGGTAAGAGAATCGGGTCGCGGCGGAGATTCTCTTCGGCATCGGTCGGCGACGGGACGACATCGTCCTCGGCGGGGCCGGCATCCGGTGGAGTCGAGTCTGCAGGATCGGATCGTTCCGTCTCGCTCGGGCCGACTGCTGTCGTTGGCTCGCCCGCCAAAGAAGGCGGCGCGCTGATGGAAGCGTCAATGAAACCCTCGCCAGCACCGGAGTACTCGCCCGCTGCTTCGACATCCTGCGGATATGTGTGGCGAAACGCAAAGATGGCCCCTAAGCCGCCGATCGCCAACAAACCGATCAGTGTTACCGCGATGCGGCGGCGCGGCCGTCTTGGTTGCATCGATGGCGACGTTTTCCAACGAGGGTCGGCTTTGCGACGACGACGCTGCCACGGTTTGCGCGGGATTTCCCGCTCCGTCTGCTCCGTCGAATTCGAGCCAACCTGCGACACAACAACCCCCAGCGCGAAAAGAAGATCGAACCAACTCAGGATACCATAGATCCGTTTTGGGTTGAATGATCCCGCCTAGACGTGAGGGGTGAGGTTGTTGCATCGATTCTGGTACAGTAGAACCATTGACCCTCGAGTCGCTCACGCCTGACTGCTCAAGCCTCGAACCTCGCTCCTTCCATGGAACTGACAACACTTTCGATTGCACTGGCTGTAGGGGCGGCGCTATTGGTTGGCGTTACCAAGACGGGTATGCCGGGCCTGGCGATTCCCTGCGTGGTGATGATGGCAGAGGCCTTTCCCGGCAACACGCGACTTTCGGTCGGGGCGCTCTTGCCGATCCTGATCGTTGGCGACGTTTTTGCGATCACCATCTATCGTCGGCACGCCCAATGGCATCGGCTTTGGAGGCTCTTCCCGCTGGTCGTGCTCGGCATGATTCCCGGGGCATTCGTTCTCTATCATAGCGGCGGCGGTTCGAGCGGCGCCGATCGACTGCGACCAATTCTCGGTGGGTTGGTACTCGCTCTCTTGCTGCTTGAATTGGCGCGGCGACGATTTAATCTCGACCGTTTTGCCGAACACCGCTGGGTGACGTACCTGACGGGCATCGTGGCGGGCTTCGGCACGATCGTCGGCAACGCAGCCGGACCGGTGATGAGCGTCTACCTCGTCAGCCGCAAGATGAAAAAACACGAACTGATTGGCACAGCGGCCTGGTTCTTTTTCATCGTCAACGTATCGAAAGTGCCCGTCTATTCATCGATCGGCATGATCACGCGACAAACTCTGTTGTTCGATCTGGCACTCGCCCCGCTGGTCGTCGTCGGCGCGTTGTTCGGCGCACGTGTGATGAAACTGGTGCCGCAAAAACTGTTCGACACGCTCGTGCTGCTCTTAGCCGGCATCGCCGCGCTTTGGATGCTCGTGCCACGGTAACGACGGATTGCCTCCGGTAGGTGGTAGGGTGGGACAAGCAAGCCGCCAACTGGTGGGCCGTCGGCCGCTCCCCCTCTTCCGTTTCTGAAGTGCGGTAAAAACCACGGTTGATCGGCTTGCGACGGCCCACCTGCCAGTCGCGCGACCTCGTCCCACCCTACGACTGATTCGCCGGGCCCCGTCCTGGCCGACAGAGCTACTTCCCACCCAAACAAACCACGGTGCCATCTGTGGTTGCCAGAAAGAGCGAACCGTTAACGGCGATCAGGCCGTCGAACACAGGCGGGGCTTTCAATTTCAATTCGGTGAGCTTCGCGCCGTCCGTCGCGGAGACCGCCCACAGCATCGCTCCCTTCTGGCCGGTCAGCGACGCTTCCTGCTCAGCCAACTGCTTCTTCGTGTCGATCGAGTCGATCGTTTTCAGAGCCGCCTCTTCATCGAGCAAGTCGGGCGGACCGGCGACGAAGATCGTCTTGTCGGCCAGCACCATGCCGCGGGCAAACAACGGCAAGTCGACAGCCCACTTGTACCGCACGGCCGAACCGGCATTCCTCTTCGCAGCTCCAGCAGGCAATGGAGTAGGGTCGGGCGTTTTGTCGGCCCCGAAAAGCTGATGCTCGATTTGCGTCGTCCAGCGGAAGTACTGCGGTTTGCGGCCAAAACCGAAAACATTCTCCTCATCGAACACCAAGATCTTGCCGGAGGGGGCCGCCTTGCCAGCGCGGTAATACCCCTGCCAACCGCTCACGAATCGACTGCCATACATCCAGTAGGTGCGATGCCAATATGTGTCGTCTAAAAACCCGGTCGGAGAAAACAGATGGGCCCGCGCGGGATCTTGGGTTGCGGGCGGGGCGCCGGCGTCAGCATTGCCGCTGGTCGGCATCGACTCCAGCGGCAGTCGTGTGCCGTCGAGATTGAACGGTTGCCCCCGCATGTAAATCAGTTTGCCATCGCTGGAAAGCACATCTGGCAAAGCCGTCGGCATGTTGAGCCAAGTGACGTACTCTTGTAAGTCATCGTCCTCGGCCCGCGCCTTGTCGTCGAGAATCGTTTCGGTCAACACGTCACCCGTGTCGGCGTCGAGCCGCCAGAGGGTCAAACCGCCGTCGAGGAACATCGAACGCCCCGAGACGAACCAAACGGCGTCGTCCTTGACCATCACGCTGCCATGCACGGGCCAGACCGATTCGAGTTGCTCGAACGCCATCGTCCGTTGGTCGGTGGTGGCAGCGCGGAACCGCCAGGCGAGGCTGCCGTCGCTTGTATCGAGGCAGTAGACAAAACCATCGGCCGAACCGAAGATCGCTCGGCCTTCGTGAATCGTCGGTGGCGAATCGACCCGCCCGCCGGTTTTGTAACTCCATAGTTTTTTGCCGGACTTTGCGTCGAGCGCGTAGACCGTATGCCGGTCGATGGCGGCGACAAACAACCGACCGTCGGCCACGGTGACAGAACTGAGCCGACCACCGATTTCCGCTTCCCACTGCTGCTTCACATCAGCCGACACAGCGGCGGGCGTCGTGCCGCTACGTCCATTGTTGCCTCGCAAAGTCGGCCAATCAGATGCGTCGCCGGTCGATAGATCGCCAGCTTCGTCAAATGCGGGGCCCTTTGTCAGCCGCGGTTTGTCGACAAGCGAAGCGGGCACACGCGGCCCATCGGTCGCAGCCGCCAGGGCATTGAAACCCGACTGCTTGGACTCCAGGTAACACGCGCACGGATGCTGCGGCGCGTAAACCAAACCGTTGGCCGGCATGATGCCGTAGAGGCATGCCCCGCGGACCCAGTGGTGCGGTATCCAGTGTTCGTTTTCGTGATCGATGAACTCGATACCGGTTCGAGACATCAGCAGGTATTTCTCGGTCGCCTTGCCACGGTAGCAACGGTGATGGAACCAATAGGTTTCCACATCGGGAGCGAACTCGCTCTTCACCTCACCCGTTTTGGGGTCGCGCCCGGTGAACACTCCCTTGGCTCGCCCGCTGGTCGTCTCGCCCGTCCAAACCAACCCGCCCGCGACCAGCAAGTCTTCCGCCGAGCGATACCCCGACGGCGGATGATAGGCCGTCCACAGCACCTTGCCCGTTTTCAGATCGAGGGCGGTCATCGTGTCTTCGCCCTTTTCGTACCAACTGCCCGTTTGCTTGCCCGCCGTCTCACCGCCCGAGAACAACACCACGTCGTCGTATATCACCATGATCGGCGAGTAGAACGCCTGGATCTTCTCGCTACGGGGAACCGGCTTCGATCGCCATGTTTCCTCGCCCGACTTCTGCGACAGGCAGACCACGCTCTCACCGTTGTGAAAGACAATGTTATGCCCATCCGTCGCCAAAGTATTGGGCAAAACAACGTGTTGCTGGCTCCACCGCGATTCGCCCGTCACAGCGTCGACCACCATAATCGTGCGCGGTTTGTTGTCCCAAGCGGCGGAATACGATTGGTTGATCCGTTGGCGGTCGACGGGTTGTTTGGCGTCGGCCAACTGCTTGACTTGCAGGACCAAATCGTTGTCAGCCAGCAGAATCTCTTCCGTGCCGTCGGTATCGTCATACGTGCGGATGGTTTCACCGGTCGATGCTTCAATCGCCGTGACCGGAGCGGTCGAACCCAATGTGGCGTAGACCGTCGTGTCGCTGGCAACCAAACGACGGGGAATGTTCGCCGGCCCGCTCTTGAGTCGCCAAAGGTGCGGATGCCAAGGGCCGATCGAGCGACGCCACAATTCCGTGCCATTGAAGGCGTCGCGGGCAACGAGCTTCCACTTGGGCGGCAGGAGAATCGAGACCGGCATTGCTTCGTCGATGATGTAGAACACGCGCCCGCCGGCCGACACCATCGCGTTGAAACTCGAAAGCCGATCATGATGCCGGCTATAACGCGGGCTGCCAACCCATTGCACGCGATTCGGTGGGCCAACCGTTTCATCCTTGGAGACCGCGTTGCCGGTGGCGTTGTAGAGGTAGTGCGTCCAATCGTCGAGCGCATCGGGCCGCGGCTTGACGACCTTCTTCCAACCGCCCTCGGCAAACAGAGCCACGCCGCCGGGGGAAAGCACACGCATGATTTCTTCGTTGGAAACGTCCCCCGCGTCCTCCACGACAATCAGATTGACAAGGTTGTCGATGTATGGCAGTTGCAACGATTCGAGTCGAGCGACCGAGACGGCCCCGTACAACCCAAGCGACTCTACATGCTGCCGAGCCTTCGCAACGTTGGCGGGATCCGCATCCAGCCCATGCACCATCAAGCTGTCGTTTGCTTTTAGGGCGGCTGTCAGCTTTCCGTCACCACAGCCAAGATGCACGACCAACCCGCCGCGAACGCCAGCCGTATCGAGAGTTTTTTGCGCGTCGTTCGGCGCCGTAAACGCTGCCGTCGTGGATGCCATGAAAACAGCGAACGCAAACAAGAAGCATTGGTAATACGAATGACGGATCATAAACCGGTCCTTGTGCAGTTAAGCTCTCTTTGTTTAACGGCAAGACGCAGGCGACTGCGACACCGACGCCTTCGGCTTGCCGTTAAACGATCTAAATGTACGGTGCATCGGTGCCGACACACTCCGTGCTTCACAGGACGTTAGTATATCAGGTTGCTGTTGGTGCTCAAGAAACTGCTCACCACGCGGTCAAAACGTTGTTTCCTCCCGTCGCACAAACCGGTAAAATGCGTTTATGAGCACCGCGTCTACCATATTCGACCAAGTTCTCGATCCGTTCACCGACTGTCTCACGCCGGAGGTAGCGCAGCGGATCGTTTCGATGCGGGCGGATGAGGCGACGCAGAAACGTCTGGTTGAATTGGCGGACAAAGCCAACGAGGGTCGTCTGTCTGCAGAAGAAGAACGAGATTACGACCGCCTGCGAGACGCATTTCATTTCATCACGATTCTGCAAACGAAAGCTCGGCGGCTTCTAAAATAGCGGGGGGGTCTGTGGACGCTGGGCTCCGAACTCTGGTGCGAAAGCGAGCTGAACAGCGGTGCGAGTACTACCGTTTGCCGCAACTCGCCGCCTCATTTTTTGCGTTTCATATCGAACACATTGTCGCCCGGCAACATGGCGGAGACGACAACTCCGAGAACCTTGCGCTCGCCTGCCCCGACTGCAATCGATACAAGGGGCCAAACCTAACCAGTATCGATCCGCAAACGAACGAGATCGTGCGGCTCTTCGATCCGCGAAAAAATAATTGGGAGGAACAGTTCGAGTTGCAGGGACCGCTGATCGTCGGCTGCACACCAACCGGTCGAGCAACCGTGCGATTGCTCAATATGAACGAGCACGATCGACTAGACATGCGAAGCGAGTTGATCGAAGACGAGCTGTATCCTTGAATTTCCATACGGCGAGGGGGAGCGATGTTAGGTGGCAAACGAACACCGGCGGTGGTTCTGGTTGTACTGCTGCTGACAAGGCAAGCGCTGGCCGGCATGCCCACGCCGCGGCTGACCGAGTCGGTCACGATGCAGCTTTCCACAATTTCTTTCTTTTTGATGGCGCTGCTCGTCTCGGCGTTGGTCATCAAGTGGCTCTGGAATTGGCTGGCCCGAGATTTCAAACGACTGCCACGGGTCACCTATCGAGTCTCGCTCGGGCTCGTCACGCTTTGGGGCATTCTGTTCGTTCTCGTGTTGACCATGATCGCCGGCGCCCGGGAGTTGCTCACGCCCGGCGCGTGGCAGCAGCACGGCTTTCTCTACAAACTCGATGGCGCACCGAAAGAGACGGAGCCCGCGGTGACGACGGAGGATCAGCAACTCGCCGAGCGGCAGGAACAGTTGCGACTCCTCAAAGAACGACTCTGGGAGTACGCCGCCAAGAACAAAGGCCGCTTTCCTGAGTCGACCGAAGGCGTTGGCGACGAGTCGCTCTGGCGAACACCGGGCGCGGTCGGTCTGATGTACCGTTACAACTCCGGCATGTCTGCCAATGGCTCAGGCGAGGTTCTCGTCTACGAACCGGGCATCGGGGATACGCGACTCGTCCTTTTGACCGATGGATCGATCATTGAACTGGAGGCCGCCGCTCTCTATCAACGACTGGACAAGGAGGGGCGGCCATGAAATACGTGTGGTGGGCTTTGGGCTTGTTGGTGGTGTTTGTCTTCTTAGCGCCGATCGTTCCCTATGTTGAATTGCTAGTCATCATCCCGCTCGGTTGGATTCTCTTCCTGATCCGAGTATTGCCTCAAGTCACCTTCAATCCCGTGCTGGCGATTCAGACCGTCGTGCTGGCGATCATTGCCGTCGGTTTGACCCATTGCCTGCTTGGCTGGCTGTATCGCGCCGTGCAGAGCGACGAAACCGAGACAAAGCAGCCGTGGCGATGGAAGTGGACGTTCAGCAGCCTGACGATCGTGATGCTCGCATTCGTGGTCGGCATCTCGATGGTGTCGATCGTGCATCAATCGTATTGGCTGGCCAAGCATGAGGAGGGGTGGTACTCGCACTGGGGCGTCTCGTTGGCGGCGCGGCGAAGTGCGTCAGTTTCTTCGTTGAGAACGCAGGGCCTGGCAATCTCGGATTATGAAAAAGAACACGGCGCGCTACCTCCTGGCGGTACGATCGATGAGAGAGGTGAACCACTACATGGTTGGGCTGCCTTGATTCTTCCCTTTCTGGACGAGGCGCCCAGCGACATGCCACCCATCGACTATGAAAAGCCGTGGCGTCACGAAGCGAATCGAGAGGCAATGACGACGCATGTGAACGTTTTCACCAACCCGGCCCTGGATGACTACGAAGATGACGTGGACGGTTTCGCCCCAAACCACTACTCCGCAAATGGCCGCGTGATGGGAGCGACGCCGATGCGCAGCGATGAGATCACCGATGGCAAGGCGAACACGATCCTGCTGGGCGAGGTCAACGGTGACTTCAAACCGTGGGGACATCCGCTCAACTGGCGCGACCCGGCAGTCGGCTTGCACAAGCCCGGCGGCTTCGGCAGCAATCCCAAGTTGTCAACGACACAATTCCTGATGGCCGACGGCAGCGTTTACCCGATCGACAACGATATCGACGCCGAAGTGCTGCGAGCGCTGGCAACCCCCCGCGGCGGGGAAAGGGGCGAGCAATACGGCGACTGGTACGAGGAAACCCCGTGATTTCCTTCGTTCCATCCAGGGTTGAAGGTCTGGATGAGGTGGCCGCGGTCACGGTTCATCCCGACCGCGTCGAGTTTCACACGACGAGCGGGTCATAAGAATATCACTTCGCATCGATTGGGCGACGGCAAGCGCCACTCTGGCGATCGATATTTCGACGCTGCTTGTTTCGTCGCCCGGGGCCCAAAATGATTGGCGAGAGAGATTGGTTTCACGCTCCGCCCGACAGATTTATCACTTTTTACACCGATCCGAAGATTACGGTTTGCATGCCGACCGACGAATCGGCAGACTATGCTGACAGCCACTTCTTTCGCATTTCGCAAGTGATTCGTAGTGGCGGATACGAGACATGGGACTTGGGATAAGTGGACTACAAAAGGGTGTATCCATCGATGGCGCGAAACTGCTAAACCCTATCGCCTTTACGGAAAAACAGAGCCGCTAAATCCGCATAACCGACTTGATAAATCGTCTTTCCCAAGACCGTTAATTCGCCGATTTCGCCACGGTTTTGTTGATCGTGCCAACAGGTGTCGCAATGGGGCCGCGAGAAAAACATCGCCCCAAATTGGCGAAAAATATCTTGACCCCAAACGACCTGTTGTGTAAGTTAATGATGTACTGACGAGCGGCGCAAAACGCTGCTTGTTTTCGAGACCTAGATCGGAGGGGCTATCATGCTCGAACCACCGGATGGCTTTCGGTGAGAAGGAGTCGCCCATCTTTCTAGCGGTGGCTGCTTCTCAAGAAGTTGTAGGTTTTGGTCAACTCCTTTTTAGTCACTTTTTTAAGAACTTAACGACCCGCCATGTCGATCCCGATATGGCGGGTTTGTTTTATTTGGGGTCTGGGGTCGGGGGCCAGGGATCGGCGGAGAGACAAGTCGATAATAGCCGCCCCGGAAAACCACCAAGAAAAAAACGCAGGACGCTCGCTTTCGCAAACGTCCTGCCATCAAGACCTCAATACAGACGACTGACAGCTGATCGCTGACAGCTCGCTGATTCTCGCTTACCGTTCTAGTGCGATGTTCCAGTACGTCTCGCTGATGAACTTCGACCAACTCTCGATGCGTACGTCCGAATGGGCGTAGATCGGGTTCCACCGCGGCTGGGCCGGCTTCTTCTTCAGCCGCAAACCCACATCGCGCGGCTTGCGGTCCGCCTTGCGACGATTGCACTCGACGCAGGCCAGCACGCAGTTCTCCCAACTCGTCACGCCGCCCTGCGAACGTGGCATCACGTGGTCGATCGTCAACTCTTCTGGACCAGGCTGCACGCCACAGTATTGGCAAGCGTAGTGATCGCGCTTGAAGAGGTTGCGTCGGCTGAACGTGACACTGCCGCCCGGCAGGCGGTCGAACTGC
>Ga0180435_10007997_pt1 | contig 9999 bp, 10 predicted proteins | sample SS_ome_3_FD_132467 | JGI IMG/M metagenome (GOLD analysis project Ga0180435, IMG submission 132467) | Hypersaline lake sediment archaeal communities from the Salton Sea, California, USA - SS_3_S_1 metaG | ecosystem: Environmental > Aquatic > Non-marine Saline and Alkaline > Hypersaline > Sediment... | reverse complement strand
ACCGCCGCCGGGATCGCGGAACGGCGGCGAAGCATCAATGAGGTTCCCCTTGATCACCACGTGCGCCGGCAGTTTGGCCGGCCGATTGAAGATGTTGCGCGTGTATCGCGAGGCGAAGAGATCGTTGCGTTTCGAGTGATCGAAAGTCCCGACTTCGCCGCTGCGCCAGCAACTGTTGTTGAACACCAGGTTGCAGTAGCTTGGATTGTTGAATCTGATCGGGTCGCGGCCGACGTTCCAGACGACGTTGTAATCGACGATCGCGTTGTGACTGAGGTGATCGAAGTAGATCCCCATCGAGCAGTGCGCGGCGTGATTGTCATGGACCAGGTTATGGTGGAAGCGGGTGTTGGCGAAGTCGGTGTTGTGGCCGTAAAACATACCGAGATCCGATGTCAGCCAGCCGGCCTCGGAAACGTCGTTGAACTGCACGAGGCTCTCCATCAGGCCGTGGGTGTTGATGAGGTCGCGTCCGGCATGGCGCACCGTGTTGTGGCTGAAGAGAATCCGGCGGCCCGCCAACGCCACCGTCCCCCGCCACAACCCGGCGTAACCGCCGTGATGGAGACGGCAGTTGATGATCCGGTGATCGCGGCCGCTGACGCTCAACACCGAGGAGGAACTGAATCCGAAGTCGCAGTTGAGAACATCGACGTTGCTCCCGGAGACGAGCACGCCGGCGATGCGGCTGAGATCCCGTGACCACGAGTGGGACAGATACCGTCCGGTCACGCCCTCGATGATGATGTGGGAGGACTTGGCGTCGGTGCGGATTCCGGCGCCGAACACGCCAATGCCGCGGATGTGGACATGCGCGCAGCCGAGCAGATCCACGCCGCGCCACCGGCGCACCAGAGTCGGGCCCCGGTCCATGCGCCGTCCGGGCCGGGAAGCTGAGGACAGCTCAGCCGATCGGGGCCGCCCTGTGAGACGACGGCCCGCCGCGGCTCGAACAGGAAGTTCCCGCCGGCGTCCGGCCAGCGGGCTTCGCTCAGCATCGCGCCATCGGCAAACACCTGGTCCTCGTCGTCGAGGGTCCACGGCATGGACGCCGTGAACAGTCCGTCGCTCTTGCGCTTCCAGCCGGTGATCGGGTCGACGCCGCTGATGATGGCGCTCTCGTTCCGATAGGCGGCACGGATGATCGGACGCCCCGGCTCCCCGGAGCGTGCCGGGCGGAATGTCTCCCGGTAAACGCCCGCGCGCAGGTGGCAGGTGTCGCCCGGGGCAACGGCTGCCGCGGCGCGCCCGAGCGTTGCGAACGGCCGCGCATGCGTGCCGGGGTTCGTGTCGGCTCCGCCGGGTGCGACGAAGTAGTCTGCCGCCAGCGCGGTCCCGGCGGCGAGTGGCAGGAGGAATGCCGCCGGCCATTTGCCCCGCCCGGCCCCCGCGGCGCGATTCATGACGCTTGCCATGCATCCGACTACGGGAGGCCGACGGGTCACGTTGCAGCACATGCCACAAACAGCCCTTGAAGCGAAGCGGGAACGGGTGTACCGAATCCGCGCTTCGGACAACTGCCCCCATGGCCACTTATACCTACGAGACGATTCCGCAGAAACCCGGCGAACAGCCGGTGCGTTTCGAGATTCGGCAGAGCATGCTCGACGATCCCCTCGAAGCGCACCCCGAGACCGGGGCCCCGGTGCGGCGGGTCATCACCGGGGGCTTCGGGTTCATGAGCCGCTCGAAGCCCGGCGGGAACCGCTCCGGCGGCGCCCACCAGCACGGCGCGGGTTGCTGCGGAGGATTCCGCTGAGGCGCCTGAAGTCCGCCCCCGGTCGGGGGCAAACCGCAGCAGGGAATCGATTCGCATTCAGGCGAGGCGGCTTTTCGAATACGCTGCGCCGCAAGCATGATCCCTCGCAAGCTGCTGCACACTGCCACGTTCCTTTCTGCCGCCGGAGTACCCCAAGCGACCGCAGCTGGCTCAACCCGGGGGCCGGCGCCGAGCGCGACGTCCTTGCGGCCGGGGACGGCTTCGGTTACGACACCTCCGACGCCGACCGTCGCGGCGGCTATTCCTACACTGTCGAGTGGGACATCAAGGTCCCGGCCGAGGGCTGCTACTTCCTCTACGCCCGGCGCCCGTGGAACTACTCGTGGTTCGGCTGGAGCGTCGACAAGGGGCCGGTGGCGTCCGTCGGCAGGGCCGGCCGCCTCGAAGACGTCGAATACAAACCGAACTGGCCGATGAGCTGGGTGGAAGGCGGGAACGCGCAACTGACCGCCGGCCCGCACGTGCTGAAGCTCCACCTCGACAGCAGTCTCTTTCCCGGCCAGCGGCTCGACACGGCGCAGATGCGGCACGTCTTCATCGACGCCCTGCTCCTGACGCAACAACCGTTCGTGCCCAACGGGAAGCTCAAGCCCGGAGCCAAGCTCGGCATGGCTGGCCCGGGAACATGGGCCTTCGAGCCTGAAGGAGGAACTGGGCCTGAAATGCCTCTTCACGGGCTCCAACTGGAAAACCGCCAGCGATATCCGCTTCCGCGACCTCGAATACTACACCTACACCCGCGCCGGCGTGATCGACATCCACAACTACTTCGGTCCGTGGAAGAACGAAGCGCAGGTCTCCTACCAGGTCCGCGCCGGGGACAAGTACGCCAACCGTCCCGCCGTCCTGCGACCAGACCGGGCTCCGGCCGCCTGCGAGCAGGTGCGCGGCCACCCGAGCTTCATCTCCGAGTTCACCTGGGTCAACCCCGCCGACTACGCCGCCGAAGGACCTCTTCTCACCGCAAGCATCGCCGGCATGAACGACATCGACGGCTTCACATGGTTCGCCAACCACAACCTGTCGTGGGCGAACTCGGTCGAGAAATGGCCGGTGGCCTCCCCCACCCTGATGGCGCAGTCTCCCGGCTGCGCGCTGCTCTACCGGCGCGGCGACAACCGGCTCGCGGACGTCCTCGTCAGCGAGGGGCGCTCGCTCGAGGCCATGTTCCACCGTGAGAAATCAATCATCACCCAGGGCAACGGCTTCGATCCGACCCGCAACGGAGGGACTCCCCGGGACGCCAAGGCCGGCGCCGGCAGGGTCGATCCGCTCGCCATGGTCCTCGGCAAGGTCGAAGTCCGTTTCGACAACGACGCCGACAAAGTCGACCCGCGGCTCGAATCGCTCGTCGACCGCGCCAACGGGCTGCACCGCAGCGTGACCGGCCAGTTGCGATTCGACACAACGGGCGGCCTGTTCACCCACGACACGCCCCGTAGCCAGGGAGCCGCCGGTTTCCTCGACCGGGCAGGCCCGATCCGGCTGGGCCAGACCGAGATCAGGATGCAGAACGACTTCGGTGCGGCGTTGGTGATATCTCTCGACGGACGCCCCCTGGCAGAGACCGCCGCGATCCTCGTCCAGGCCGCCACCAACGACAAACCCCACAAGTGGAAGGCCACCCCGGCCACCCTCAAAGACGGAACCCCCGGAATGCAGATCAAGGATCTGGGCCAACCGCCCCTGAACGTCACCGAAATCCGCGGCACAGTCCTGATCAAGGGGATCACCGCCGCCGATCGGCCGGAAGTCCATGTCCTCGATCCCAATGGCATGACCCGCAGCGTGCCGGTGCATCGAATCACCCCGGGAGGGTTGGAGATCACCCTGCCGAAAAACGCCTTCTACACATTCATCGCCCTGCGCCGCCCCCCTGAAGTGGAATGATGATTTCCGATTTCTGACTGCTGAAGGGGGCCTTCGCCCTTGCTCCCCACTTCAAAAAAAATCGCTCCTCATCCATCAGTGGGGAACTCGGAACCGGCCTCGATTGTGGCGCATACCGAATTCCATGGACGCTAACCACCGGGGTCCTCCGATTCCCCCTGCTCGTCATGGCCTTCTGCTTCCAGGGCCGCAAGCTCCGCCCTGGTCACGGAAGGCCGATGGATCGTTCCGTCGGCCCTCCGCAACGGGATCTCATGGTCCACCTCGAATTCGAAAAGGGATTGATCCCTGCCGGGGCGCCCGATGCCGAGTTCGAGTTCCACCGCGCGGTTCAGATGCCTGACATGAAACACGGCTTTCCCGCCTGTCATGAAGTCCAGTTTCACCCGATGCCAGACGCCGTCCACATCCTTCACTCTCAGCGTCACCCCCTCCGCAAGGGCCGCTTCCATCAGCGACCAGAACTTCGACGGGAGATTGTGGCTCAGCACCGTGAAGGAGGCCTGCTTCGCCCCCTCGATCTTCAGCGGAGCGGACACGGTTCCGGCGCGCATCTGCGCCAGCACCTCACGCAGCACCTGATTCCGAAAGCGCCTGAACGTCTCTTCCTGGCCGAAGAGCTTGCGGAGTTCCCGCATCAGGTGTCGCAATCTGCGATCGCGCGACATGTTCGTGGCGCTCTCCAGGGTCCGGTGAAACGAGTCCATCGCCTGGGCATGGGCGTCCGTGAAGTCCACACCCTGCCGGGACAACGCGGTCGGATGCTCGATCAGGTAGTCGTAAATCTCCGCCAGGGTCCTGATGCCCGCCAGGACGTTCCGGTCGGATTCCCTGGCGTCCGCAATGATGTCCTTCTCCTGCCGGCGACGATACGCGGCATTCGTCGCGACCGCCCAGTGGACAAAGGCAAACACAAGAATCGCCGCGATCACCACCATCGTGACCTTCGCGGAAACGGACAACGCCAGAAACACCGCCACCGCGCCGTCCTAGCTCCCGCCCGCCCGAATTGCAACCCGCGGAAGCGACGGCCTGCAGTCGCCCCGAAAGACCGCCGCTGCCCGTCCCGCAGTGACTCCCTACTCAACCTCACCAGAACGAATCATGCGCAGTCCCTTCAACTTCATGCTGGCGCCCTGCCTGCTCGCGACGTCTGCCGCGATCCTCCCGGCCCGCGCCGCGGAGACCACCACTCTCCCACTCTCCGCGCGCGTAAAGCACGCGCGTAAAGGGGTCAGGCTTAATGATTTGACATCACGCGCTTTCTATTCGGCATCTCGGGAGATGCCACGGGTGGAACCACTTCATGCCAGCCACCAGATTCGCCTTCGGCGTCTCGATGACGGGATGGTAGTGGTCGTCCATCAAGGCATAGGCATGCACCCGGATCCCGGTCCGCCCCGCCATCTCGCCCAGGGTCCGCAAACATTCACCGGTCCTCAACGCCCAACACGATGGGTTCCCGCCGGTTCCCACGCGCCAAGACATGATACACGGCCCCGGGGAACTCGATGCGCGGGCTGCGGGGCATGGGGAGAGGGATCAAGAACGGGCAGAAATCGCAAGAATTATCACCTGACCCCTGCTTGGAACTCGGGCAACAGCAGCAAACCGCCCTCCGGCGGTCTTGTCCCATGCCGGGCTCACCTCCGCGCCTGCAGCGCCTGAACGATGTCTTGACATCACCATAATATGCATCATCCTCACCACATGCGCACGACCCTGACCATCGACGATGATGTGGCCGCGCTTCTCAAGCAGGAGAGTCGGCGCAAGGGGCTCACTTTCAAGGAGTTGGTAAATTCAGCCCTGCGTCGTGGTCTGGCCGGTGAGCAAATTCCCGCCGCCGTGCCCAAGGTGGTCACCCGGCCTCATGCGTTCGGCTTCAAGCCGGGCATCGACCTCGACAAGCTGAACCAGTTGGCCGACGAACTCGAAGCGGAAGCGTCGGCGGAGAGACTCCGCACCGGCTCATGATCCTGCCGGACATCAACGTGCTGGTCCATGCCCACAACGCGGATTCCCCGGTTCACGGGGTGGCCCGGGGGTGGTGGGACGCGGCCCTGGCCGGAACCGAGGGGATCGGCCTCGCGTGGGTGACGGTGCTCGGTTTCATCCGGATCTCCACGCACCGGGCGATCCTCGGCAACCCGATGACTCCGGAGGACGCCTGCTCGCGCATCGACGAGTGGCTGCAGCTCCCCCACGTCCATCTCGCCCAGCCGGCCGAGGGACATTTCCCGCGCCTCCGCCGCCAGCTCAAGCAGCTTGGCACCGCCGGCAACCTGACCACCGACGCCCACCTCGCCACGCTGGCGATCGAGCGCGGCTACACCCTGTGCAGTACCGACGTTGACTTCGCGCGTTTCCCGGGTCTCCGCTGGATCAACCCGCTGGCCGACGCTTGACAGGCAGGCCGGGCAGGAATCCGGACGGATCCAAGGCCCCGTTCGAACGGCACAAGGGGTCACGAGGGGCAGTGGAAGCGGTGACTCAGCGAGCAAGAAGGGGTGGCGTCAGGAGGCCCGCTTCTGAACGAGTTCTCCGCGCGCCCCATCCCTCCCCAGCGATTCAGCTCCCGAAGATTTGTTCTGTCCCTGAACTCGCGGATCGATACAAGCTTCCCTCATGCGAAACGCGATCGACCTCGTGATCATTGCGGTCTACTTGGCCTTCATCGTCTCGCTGGGAGTGTGGGTGGCGGTGCGGGGGCGCCGGCGGAGCCATGACTCGGCGCGGAACTACTTCCTTGCGAGCGGGCGGTTGACATGGCCGGTGATCGGGCTGGCGTTGTTCTCGACGAACATCTCGACCATTCACCTCGTGGCGTTTGCGCAGCAGGGGTATTTGAACGGGCTGGCCTTCGGGAATTTCGAGTGGATGGCGCCCTTCACCCTGATCATTCTGTCGCTCTTTTTCGTCCCCTTCTACATCCGGGCCAAGGTCGCCACCCTGCCGGACTTCCTCGAGCAGCGTTACAACGGGACCTGCCGCGACATCCTGGCGGTGATCTCGGTGGCGTCCGCCATCTTCATCCACATCGGCTTCTCGCTCTACACGGGAGGAATCGTCCTGCAAGGAATGTTCGGCATCCCGCTGCTCTACAGCGTGATCGCGATCTGCGCTCTGGTGGGGCTCTACACCATCATGGGGGGGCTCTCGTCGGTCGTCATCACGGAGGCCATCGAAACCGTCGTCCTGCTCATCGGCGCGGTCATCATCACCGTCATCGCGTTCAACAAGCTGGGGAGCTGGCAGGAGCTGGCCGACAACGTCGAACCGGTCAAGCTGACCGTCATCCGTCCCCACGGGGATCCCTCCGGTCTGCCATGGTATGCCGTCCTGCTCGGCTACCCGGTGATCGGGATCTGGTATTGGTGCGCGGACCAAACGATCGTGCAGCGGGTGCTCGGGGCGAAGGACGAGAACCACGCCCGGACCGGTCCCCTCTTCGCGGGCTTCATCAAGATCCTGCCGGTCTTCCTTTTCGTGCTCCCCGGCCTGATGTGCTACGCCCTGGTGCAGAACCAGACCCTCGACCCGGGACGCTTGGCGAACGTCGACGCCGGAGAGACTGTCGTCCTTGACGGGGAGGTGATCCCGGTCGGCAGCGAACCCCTCGTCCTGCGCGGGCAAGTCCTGAAGGCCAACGACAAACCCATCGACATCAAGGGACGCGAGGTCCGGATCGAACAGCGACCGTCGGTGCTGCGACCCGATCTCAAGGAGAGCGTCATCCTGATCGACGGCGAGATTCAGAAAAACTCCGAAGACACCTACGCCTTCATGATCCGTGAACTCCTGCCGGCCGGACTGCGGGGCGTCATCACCGCGGCCCTCCTCGCGGCTCTCATGGGCACCGTCGCCGGGGCGCTCAATTCGGTCTCCACACTCGTCAGCTACGATCTGGTGAAACGCTGGCGCCCGAAAACCCGGGAGCACACCCTCGTCCGGGTCGGACGGCTCACCGCCTTCGTGACGATCCTCCTCGCCATCGCATGGTCCCTGCAGCTGGGCCGCTACAAGAGCATCTTCGAGGGGATCGTCTCCTTGATCAGCTACGTCGCTCCACCCATCACCACCGTCTTCCTGTGGGGCGTGCTGTGGAAGCGCGCCTCGAGCACCGCCGCCACCGTGACCCTCGGAGTGGGCGCCCTCCTCGGCTTCGTCGTCTTCGTGCTCGACTGGTACAAGGAGGTCACCGGCTGGAACGTCCCAGGCCTGATGGCCGGATTCTACCTTTTCGTGATCTGCTCCGGCATCCTGCTGGTGGTCTCGTGGATTCGCCCGCACGCCCACACGGAGCGCAGTGCCAAGCTCGTCTGGTCTCACCCGCTCGACGCGGTGCGTTCTCCGGGCTGGCCCGGCCTTCGCGACTACCGGGTCGTGGCGGGGGCTCTGTTCGCCACGATGGTGATCCTCTACTGGATCTTCCGGTAAGTCCGGCTGCTTTGGCCTCGTCTGCCGGGTCGCGGCTCGCGCAGAGGGCTCAGCCCAGTGCCTGCAGCTTCTGCTTCAGACCATCCGGGGAAACGCTCGCACCAACCACCGTGTCGCGGACCTCTCCTCCCTTGAAGAAAAGGAGCGTCGGGATCGACTGGATGCCGTAGCGCTGCGCCAATTCCTGCTCGCTGTCGACATCCACCTTCCCAACCTTGGCGGCGCCGTCGAGGTCCGCCGCCACCGCTTCCACTACCGGGGCGATCATCTTGCACGGACCACACCACTCCGCCCAGAAATCGACCAACACCGGCAACTCGCTTTGGAGCACCTCCGAATCGAAATTGTCCTTCGTGAATTCCAAGGCCATGGCGGCACTATGCGCGGAATCGGCAACCCGTCAAGCGCCACCGCAAAACGCGCCGCGCGGCAACCGTCCGCGCCGCAACCGCCGGAGTCCTCAAAACCGGAAATCTCGCCTGAGAGCCCGCGCCCGGCCGGCGCCGCGTGCCCCTCACAGCGTCACATAGGTCATGATCGTGAGCGCGAGAACCAGCGCCCCGATCACGGTGGTCACAATTGGAAAAGCCATCGATCCGCGATTGTTACTGCAAGAGCCCCTCCCATCCCGGACCGTTCACCGGCGGCTCGGGACTCAACCAGGTGTTGGCCGTCATGAGTTGCAAGCCGAGGACCGCGAGAGCCAACACGAACGCCACGATCGAGAGAACGTTGGGCAGGGTTTCCGCGCCCTCGTCCTCCTCTTCCGCCACCGTGTGGATGCCGGCGGCCGGACCCTGCGCAAGACCGGTCGGCTGCCCCAAGGCCTGCGTGGCGGAGCCAAGCTGAACGGTCGCCTTGGGAAGTTGCTGGGTGCCGCTCGCGCCCTGCTCGGTCAGCGGTTGAGTCTTGAGCGGGGTGCTCTTCGGGGCGCCGGCCCCCCCGGTCCTGAGCTGTATGGTCGGCGCCGGGGCGGGAGGCTTGGGAGCATCGGGACTGATGGGAGCCGTCTTCAGCGGGATGGTCGGCGCCGGAGGGGGCGCTTTCCTGGCTGGCGCCGACGGACTGGACGCCTCCGGAGCCTCTTGAGCCTCCTGCTGCTCTTCGGCTTCTTCCGGTTTCGCTTTGAGCGTGACGCGAACCGTCTCCTTCTTCAGGGGCACGGCGGAAGTCTTCTTCGTCGGTTTCGGCGGTTCTTGGCCGGATTCTTCACTCATTGCCAGATGATGGTCAGGGGCTCCGAAACACAAGGGCCAACGCCCTTTTGCTCCGTCGATTCACGCAACGATCGCTGCAGACGCCCCACCCTGCAAGCCGAAAAAGCCGGTCTTCGACGAACGAAGCCGCACGCCGCGCCAGACCGCGCCGCAACCCGCCCGCAACCCGCCCCCGACCCTTCCCCCGCCCCCCCCTCCCTCCGCCAACGGCCCCAAACCCCTCTCCTCCCCCCAAACACGCAATTCCGTTAACGTTAACGAAGTTACGTGTCGCGCCAGGCTGCGCCGCGACCTGCCGAGGCCCTCCCGGCGCGGGCAATGCGGGCTACTCCCGGTTCACGCGAAGTCTCACGAAGCGGAGATCCTTGGCGCCCCGCGGAAGGGTGGATTCGACCACCTGCAGCACCCCGTCGTCGCTGAGGACATGGTCCGCCACCCCGCCGGCACTCCATGGCCCCTCCAAGGTGTCGTTCCACTCGATGACGAAGCCGATCCCCTCCGCCAATGCCGCCCGGCTTCGCGCGTGGGTCGCTTCCAACTGGCCGCCGGCGACCCGGAGTTCCAACGGCGGAGGGCCGGGCAGGAGTGGGTGCCGGCCGGTCGCGAAGGCCAGCAGATTGCTCACGCCGTCCTTGTTCGGGTCGGAGCTGTCCGCGGCGTCCCCCTCGTTTT
>Ga0180435_10007994_pt1 | contig 9999 bp, 11 predicted proteins | sample SS_ome_3_FD_132467 | JGI IMG/M metagenome (GOLD analysis project Ga0180435, IMG submission 132467) | Hypersaline lake sediment archaeal communities from the Salton Sea, California, USA - SS_3_S_1 metaG | ecosystem: Environmental > Aquatic > Non-marine Saline and Alkaline > Hypersaline > Sediment... | reverse complement strand
CTCGACTACGTGGTGGTGACATCCGTCACCCGCGACGATCTCCCAGATGGCGGTGCCGGCCATTTTGCTGCCACCATAGGAAACATCCGGAAGGTCAGGCCCGATACCTTTATCGAAGTCCTGATTCCCGACTTTCAGGGTCAAGAGGCGGCCCTGGATCTTGTGCTGGCAGCAGCACCCGATGTGCTCAACCATAACCTGGAAACCATCCAGCGACTGTATCCGAGGGTGCGGCCCGAGGCGATTTATAAACGCTCCCTGGACCTGCTGCGCTATGCCCATCGCAACCATCCCGACCTGCCAATTAAATCGGGGCTGATGCTGGGGCTGGGCGAAACACGCCCTGAGATCCTGTCGGCCTTCGAGGATCTTCGCGACAACGGATGCAGCCTGTTGACCTTGGGGCAGTACCTGCAGCCCTCAACCGCTCACTTGCCGGTGGTACAATACATTCCGCCTGAGGAATTTGAAGCGCTTCGGTCGGCTGCACTGGAAATGGGTTTTCGCGAGGTGGCCAGCGGGCCGTTTGTACGCAGTTCCTACCATGCAAAAGCGCTCTTCAGATCGTTGAACCGGCAGAAGCGAGCGCATTCCCCGTAGCTTATTGTGGGGTAAGCGAGCATCTCAAATCGAACCGCAAGCTTAACGGCGAAGATGTCCTGCAGCTCGCTACAGGGCAGGCTTCAATTTGAAAAAACATCATTGAACATGTTTATACCGAAAAAACAGACTCGGGAAGGAGCGACTCATGCGTGAGAATTGTGTGAAACGGACGCTGTGCTGTGCCGGTATCCTGTTTCTCGGTCTCTTGGCTTTTTCAACGTTTTTTCCGGGAGAATCGCCGGCTGCGGAAGTTCAGCCGGACTGCGATATCCAATCAGGCGGCTGCCAAAAGACCTTGAATGACAGAACCATCGAATTGGAAATTCTTCCACGCCCGGTGAAGGCCATGTCGGATTTGACGTTTCGGGTCAGGATACTGGGTGCTCCGTTGACCGGAGCGCCATCCATCGATCTGGGGATGCCCGGAATGAACATGGGACGCAATCATGTCAAACTCGAAAAGAACAGCATGGATGTGTATGAAGGCCGGGGGGTGATCGTCCGCTGCCACAGCGGAAAGACCGTCTGGCAGGCCACAGTGAATCTTCCGGATGCCGGCAAAGTCATTTTCACTTTTGATGTTGTCTACTAATTCGATCTACATTATTTTTTTCACTACCGGTGTCACCATCGGTTTCGGCCACTGCATCGGCATGTGCGGACCCATCGTCGTCTCCCTCTCCCTGCAGCTCAAAGACAAGCCGTCGACCTGGCCCCATCTGTTTTACAATATCGGTCGAACATTGACCTATGGATTTCTGGGCGCGGTGGCCGGCGGTATGGCTTCCTTTACCCGTTTCGCCGAAAATTTCGACGGCCTCCAGAAAGGTGCCATGGTGGCCGCGGGTGTCATCATCATCCTGATGGGCATTTCCATGGCAGGCTGGCTGCCTTCCAGCGTTATCTTCCGAGCCGCTCCGCCTGTGGGCGCGATCGTCAACAAAACCTTCAGCCAGTTGATGAAGAAGAAGAAACACGCATTGATGTATCTTCCTCTGGGCATGCTGCTGGGATTGATCCCCTGCGGACCGGTTTATACGGCGCTGATTGCCGCAGCGCGTACCGGTATGGAAGCAGGCTCGACCGCGAGCGGCATCTTGTCGGGTGCAGGCCTCATGCTCAGCTTTGGTATCGGCACGATCCCCGCCTTGTTTGTGGTTGCAAAACTCACCAATTTGCGCTGGTTGAAACACCGGGAGATCGTTTACCGGATCGGCGCCATACTGATGATCGCGGTGGGAATTTACTTTGTCTGGAAAGGTCTAACATTCTGAAAAGGGCGGCCCCCCTTTTTTGGGGATAGCCCTTTTGCTATCGGATGGGTTTGCGGCCTGAATGAATGACGGCGATGCCATTGGTCAGGCGTTTGTAGGCAACCGACTCAAATCCAATGTCTTCCAGAATTTCCTTTAACTCCTCCGGAGAAGCGAACATTCGAATGGTTTCTGACAGGCAGCAGTAGGATTGGCGGGAGCCTGCGATAATCGCACCGGCCAGGGGCATGATCTGAAAAGAATAGACATCATACAGCCAGCGAAACAGGGGGTTTGTCGGTTTTGAAAATTCGAGACACAAAACAGTGCCCCCAGGCTTCAATACACGGTACATTTCCGAAAAGCCCTTTTTCAGGTGGGTGAGATTGCGAATGCCGAATCCGACCATGGCGGCATCGAATCGATTGTCCTGGCAAGCGATCTGCTCGGCATCTCCTTGAATGTAATGGATCGAATCCCGCCTTTGATCATTTTCGGGGCGTGCCCTGCCGGTAACCATCATGGCACGGTTGATGTCGTATATATAGATGTTACCCGTATCTCCGACGCGATCGGCAGACAGCACCGCCAGGTCTCCTGTGCCGCCACACACATCCAGAACCTGATCACCCGGTCGCAATGCAAGCATGCGAACCGCCGTTCTTTTCCAGGCGTGATGGATCCAGAAACTGAGCACCGAATTCATGAGGTCATACTTGGGCGCCACCCGGTTGAAATGCGATAAAACAGTTCTGGCCTTTTCCGCTGCATGATGTGGGCTGAATCCGAAATATGCGATGTTGGATGCGTCCACATGCTCATCAAACATTTTTTTACGCTCGTTTCTATCGAGCCACGCCGGTGGCTTCATGGCGCCGTTTTGTTTAGGATCTTGTGTCTTCATGATTTTTTCAGGTGCATCAGATAGTTCATTTTGGTAAAGGGCGTTAGACGTGAATGCCCGGTAAAGGGGTTGTAAAAAAAGCCGGAGAGATCATCAACACGCATACCGAATTTCGAGGCCCAACGGGTGAGCTCTTGGGGTCGAACCAGGTTTGCATAGGTGTGTGTGCCTTTGCGGACAATCTTCAGAAGGTATTCAGCCGCCAGGATGACCAGTACATAGGCCGTCCAGGTTCGGTTGACGGTGGCAAGAAATACATCACCACTGGATTCGAGAAGCTTTGCACAGGCTTCCAGCACCGAAGCGGGACGCGGAACGTGTTCCAGCAGTTCCATGCAGGTGATCAGATCGAAATGTCGTTCTGCTTTTTTGGCAAGCGTTTCAACGGTCATGCATTGGTAATCGACGTGGAAAGGCCTCGTTTTCAGGTGCTCACGGGCGGCCTCCAGCGCCGATACCGTCATATCGATGCCCGTGACGTATCCTCCCGCTGCTGCCAGTGCTTCCGAAAGGATGCCCCCGCCACATCCGACGTCCAGAATTGACTTGCCCGCAATTCCGGAGCGGCTGTTGATGTAGTGCAGGCGAATCGTGTTGATGTCATGCAGGGCTTTTAAGGGCCCCTGTCGGTCCCACCAGTCCACGGCATGACCATGGAAGTGTGCGATTTCGCCGGGATCGATGTTCTTGCGAATGTCGGTCATCAGATGTCTTCAAGCCCTGTTTCCGAAAGAATTGGCCGCAGGAATTCCAGACTTTTTTGGCCGGCGACATCCGGACCGTTCACATAGGGGTAAAGCTCGAGCGTTATATCGCCTCGGTATCCAAGATCGGTCATTTTTTTGAAAACAGCGCCCAAATCGATCGCGCCATCACCGGGCACCAAATGCTGGTGAATGCGGCTCCGGCCAATATCCTCGAGATGGACATGCCCCACCCATTCAAACAAGGTCTCAAAGGCGGCAACCGGGTTTTCACCGGCGCAGTAAAAATGTCCGATATCAAAGTTGATGCCCACGGCCGGAGATCGGATATCTTTGATAAAGGCCATGAACTCGGATGTTCGCTCGATCATCAGGTCGGGTTCGGGTTCCACCAGCAGGCGGACATTGAGCGATTCAGCCAGATCCACAACGTGCTCGAGTCCTTGATAAAACCGCGACATGGCCGCTGTTCGTGAGATGCCATTCAAGGGTCCCCCCGGTGGAATGGAAATATTGGGACAGCCGAGCTTTTGGGCGATTTTAAGGCAGGCTTCGGTATGCTGGATGCGGATGTTGCGCTGGGCCGGATCCGGCTCGATCCATGAGGGCAAATAGGTGTCGCCAACGGCAAAGAGCGTGAAGCTGTTCAGGTTGGTGACGACCATTCGAAGACGGGCGAGTGCAGCACAAACCTCTTCGAGTCTATCGTTGTCGTATTCAGGTGGGTACAGATGGGGCTGGTCACACATGATTTCAACCCCTTTGAAACCGATACGGGCGATGCGGTCCAGTGATTCCAGCAGAGAATAGTGCGTATAGGCGTTGGTGCTGTATCCGAGGGTCATGATACGTCCTTCTCCAGTTTATCCAGGGCGGCCAACTGATCCTCAAAGGTTTCCGGGCCGTGGTTTTCGATTCCCTGCTTGAAGTAGAAAGCCAGCTCTGGAACGGGTCCGGATCTTTTCACCCGATCCGCCGCAGCCATCCAACGGGCCAGGTCCAAAACAAGGGGGACCGCCAGGATGGAATCCCTTCCCTGCAGGTTGAGCCGCAGGCTCATGCCAAGGCCAAACACACCTTCAAAGTCGATGACATCCCAGGCTTCCTTGGCATCACCTCTGGGAGCGTAGAAGTCGATGGCCACTTTGTGGGTCGATGCGCCATATCGCCGCTGCCCGGGTGTATACCCCAGCACCTGATCGAGCACACCGGTCTTGTTGGTCAGTTTACAAGCTGCATGATTCGGGTCCATTAGGTTCTCACCGTCCGCGTTGCCCAGAATATTGACACTGTACCAGCCATTGACCAGCAGCTTGCGGGCACGCAGCGCCGACGCCAGGACAACCTTCAGATAGGTTTGGCCGGTTTTACCATCCCTTCCAGCCAGCGGCACCCCTTTTAGCCGTGCCTGTTGAACCACTGCCGGGATTTCGACTTCGTTGGGTGTAAAATTAACCACCGGAACACCGGATTCAATGGCGGCGATGACGTAGGCAAGATCGGGGACTTCGAATCCACTGCCTTGATCGAGCACGTCATCCAAGGTCGCACATCGAGCGAGGTCATGGCACGGACCTGCCGGTAAAAGATTGACAAAGACCACGAAATGATCGGGATATGTCGCAAGAAACGCCTGGAATTGCGTCTTGAGCTGCTGGACTTGTTCAGGCAGTGCGGATCCAGAATCGGGTGATCTTTGGATGGGAATCTGGGCGAGGGCCTCGGCATATATCTCCCAGTCCACACCATTGAGGACATGGTGCTGGCCAACGGCCGCCTCAAGGGGGGTGTCACTACGGTCCCATCCCGCAAGCTTGATTTGACCTGGATCACCCAAAAAGGCCAGTTTTTGTGCGGTCATGAGATAGGGTAAGACGCTTTCCGGATCGTGTTGCAAGGCTTGAACGGCAATGGCCAGTGTGGATCCGATGGCCCCTTTGATTCCGGCAATTAGGAGGAGAAGACCTTTGGGTTTATCTTCAGGTGATTCCATACATCTGCGCTTTCTTAAGGCTGCTTGTTAATTAAATTTCGGAATAGAATTCTAAATCAATCCAGTCGATTGTCAAGCAAAATAAAATTGTTACACCTGTTTCATCGTGGATTCGCTTTCCGATCTGGAGAGATCCGTCTGGCGAGGAAAAGGGTGTTTCCGGTAACGCTCAAGCTGCTCATGAGCATGGCCGTGACCGCTACCAGGGGGTTCAAGAGGCCGCTCATGGCGATGGGAATGCTGATGATGTTATAAAAGAAGGTGAACACGAGGTTTTGGTGGATGGTACGCGATGTTTGCCGGGCGAGATGTTCAAAGGTGAGTATTTGGGATGGGTCGTTGCCCATGAGGGTAATTGCAGAGGCCTCCTTTCCAATGCGGTTTGCGGAATGAACGGCGATACCCAGATCCGCAGAGGCCAGGGCAGGCACGTCATTGACCCCATCGCCCACCATGGCCACGCGGTGTCCTTGGGCGCGTAACTTGTCAATGAATTCAGCTTTGTTTTCTGGCAGCAGGCTGCCACGGCAATCGGAGATGCCAACCGCCCTGCCGGTTTGACGGGTTACATCCTGACCATCACCGGAAATGAGCGCCAGGTTTATGCCGCGATCTTTCAGGTGTTGGATCACCCGGGCGCTCGATTCCCGTATCGCGTCCCCAAAGTGAAATAAGGCACAGGGGCTTCCAGCAACGCTCATGGTGACGGTCGAGACACCAGCGGCTTTCTTCCTGTTAAAGGTATTATCGGGAAATCGGGCATCTGCCTTCAGGTCTTCGGATATATAGGCGGCAGATCCGATCCTGACCTGCACATCACCGGCATACCCGCTAATGCCGTTGTCGCTTTCCTTCACCTGTGTAACCGTTGCCGGCGGGATCTTTTTTTCACGGGCAGCATGAACGATAGCGTCCCCGGCATAATGGGTGGCGTGAAGCTCCAGTCCCGCCGCCAATGACAAGACATTTTCGGGTGTCCAATCATCTAGTGCCTCCACCTTTATCAGCTGCCACTTTCCGCTGGTGATGGTTCCGGTTTTGTCGAAAACAACGCTATCGATATGGCTGATTTGATCAAATGCAGCGAAGTGATGAACCAGAATTCCTTTTCTGGCTGCCAGTGAAATACCGACCACTCTCGCCAAAGGGATGGCGACGCCCAGAGCACAGGGGCAAGAGATCACCAAGACGGTGACGGCCCGGATGATGGCGTGTTGCGGTTCCAGGCCGCTGCCAAGACACACAACTGCTGTAATGGCTGCCAGCACAATTATGGCCGGAACAAAGTATTTGATGGCTTTATCGGTAATGCCTTCTGTATTGGATTTACTATCCAGTGATGCATCCATGACGGCAACAAGCTGCCCCAGAAGGGAATCCTTTCCAACCGCCCGGGCTGTCACTCTGAGTGTCCCAGAAACAAGCGATGTGCCGCTGCTCACGGCCTCCCCCCGTCGTTTTCGGATCGGCCTGGCTTCGCCGGTCAAGGTGCTCTCATCGACGCGGGCATGCCCCTCCAAAATTCTACCGTCTGCCGGGACAACTTCCCCTGCGTCGACCCTGAACACGTCTCCAGGGGATAACATCTTGGCGTCCACATATCTGCCCTGTGGAAATGATGCCGTGCAGATCCGAACTTTGCTTGGCTGTAAATCGAGGAAGTTGCCGATACGGGCGTTGATCCGCTCCTTGGTACGCTGTTCAATGGTTTTTCCGATTAACACCAGCGTGATTAACATGGAGGCCGTGTCAAAATAAAGGTGAATGCTTCCGGTTGTCCAATTATACAGACTGTAAAAAAAGGCGCTGCTGGCGCCGATACTGATGAGCGTCTCCATTACGGGCGATGCTGCCCGCAACCCGGAAAGCCCTTTGCGATGAATGGGCCCGCCCCCGTAGAAGTAGACAATAGCGCTCATGGCTACGATCGGCCAGGTTAGCTTTTGGACGGTGTCTGCCGTCATCTGGGTGAAGAAGCCTGTATAGAGGGCGAAAGACAGCATCATGACATTCATGGTTAAGAAGGCGGAAATACCCAGACGGATGAACGTTTTGCGATAGGTGCTGCGCAGGGAATCGGCTTCAGCGGGCATGCCGTGATATCCGAGTTTCTTGATATCCGAAAGGATTTGGGGTGGTGAGGTCTTTACAGGATTGTAGCTCAGTTTAATCCGATCTGTAGTGAACCGACAGGTCGCCGACAAGACGCCTGGATGCTTGAGGAGTGTTTCCTCGATGACCCAGGCACAGGCAGGACACCACATGCCTTGAATCCGAAGATCCAGTGGTAGGCCCGTATCTGCATGAGTGGCGTTGGATGAGGCTCCGGCCGCGTCGATATGTGCATCGATCTGACCGTGATCCGAGATTTTTTCCGAATGCCGTTTTTGCAGGTCCTCTGTAGATTTTGGAATGATGCCGGCGGCCACACAGCGCTTGTATAAGTCGGTGTCCTTGAATGTCCGGGGGTCCGAGTCGTCTGAAGCGGCCATCAACATCAGGTAAACCTGGCGGCAACCATTGCAGCAGAAATACAAGGGGGCATCGAATTCCTTACACACGACGCTGCCGTATGCCAAGGGAAGACCGCAGAGGTCACAGGTGGCTTTTTCCGAAATCACATTCATATCATATACTGTTTGTCAGCATAACGCTCCGATTTGCGTGGCGACCCCTTGCTTTGCGACATATCAGAATTGGGCAGGCAATTGAAATTCGTGATTGATACAAAATTATCAATGTTAGGGGGTTTCCGGGCCCAATGATTGGACAAACGCGATGATGTACCAGCGATCCTGGACCGGTATGGTGGTGTCGAGGGCCGGCTGCCGGCCACCGGGGACACCGAAGCTGATAGACTTGAACAGCTCACCTTCGGATTTGGATTGAACCTCAGCGCTGCGCAGGCTGGTCGGCAAGGGGGCGAAGCTTTGGCCCACGGTGCCCTGGCCATCATAATCAAGGCCATGGCATTGGGCGCAAAATACGTGATACAATTCACTGCCTCTTTGGACGGTTGCGGGTGCCTGGCGGTTTAGGGGAGAAACCAGATTGGCCGCAGGGGTCACGCGAAAAAGCGCATCGCCGCTGTGTATGGGAACGATGCCCGTTTCCTGGACAAGCAAGGGCGCTTCATGGGGCTTGACGCCCGGTGTTTCGCGCATGCGCCCGTAGCGAAAATTATTGTCGTAAAACATCAAGGCCTCGTATGCGGCAAACGCCAGGATGGCAACGACAATAAAGAATCCAATCAGTTTTTTCATTTATTGAGCACCTTCGACAGTTATCACGGACAAGTGGGATGGATTTTCCTCCTGGCCCTGTTGTCCCAGAACATGCTGGGCAAACGGGAGGGCATGATAGGGGGATCCCACTGCATAGGCGGATTCAGCCGGAACATCTTTGACGGGTCGGTAATCCCAATCCGGCTGCCCCAGGTCACCAATCACATGATAGGCCAGCCAGCCCTTGAAAAAAATCCAGCCCAGCATGAACAGAACCAGAAACCAGGTTTTTACGGCCGAGGTCGCATGTTCGTAGGCTTCCATCAGAAGGCCACCTCCTTGATTCCGATCGTCAGGATATATCCCAGCACCCAGACAATGGTTCCGATAATGGTTAGATAGGCGATTACCGGAAAGGGCGCATTGCGTCCTTGTATTCCGTCTGTAAATTCTTCTATGATGCGTGTTTGGCGATCGTCGGCGTCGCGTGTTCGAAAATGGTAGAACCCCAGGCCAATGGCAAACAACACGATAAATGTCAGTGCCGGAAACAGATACATGACAATGTGTTGAGTGCCCAGAAGCTCAAAATATCTCATGGCAATATCCGATCATGTTATGTCGTTGCTTTAAGCAGTGAAAAAATGATCACGGCCACCGATGCCGCCAGTCCAATTCCCACCAGGAAAAACAATGCATAGGTTTGAATGCGTGCAAACCGGGAAATCTTGACGGACGTGGTATCCCCATCGGCTTTCAAGGGTATGTAGCGGGCCCGGTTTTGATCCGCAAATTGACCCTGGTTCAGGGCCCAAAAAAACACCCCCAGCGTGATAATGAATCCAATGGTCATATAGGCGATGTAGTAAGGAAAATACATGTTCGCAAATACCCTGTTATTCAAACAACCCCAAAAGCCCGCTTCTAGGGCTCCCAGGCCGAATCGATACCCCGCGGTTCGGCGTCGGCATCGCTCTCATTGATAAAGTTCACCGCAACATAATCCCCCACCTCCCATATCTTTTGAGACTCCAGATCACGCTTGAAATAGGGCATGGCCGTACCGGTGATACCGTTCATGATCTGGTAATACAGGATGCCCCCCGAAATTTCGCGCCCCTTTAAAATGGTAAAATTCAATGGAGGTGGATAAATCCATGGCTGGGCCGGTCCCATACCGTCGCCAATGGGTCCGTGGCAGCCAATACAGAAATATTGATAAATTTTATGACCGCGCTGCAGGCTGGCCGGGGTGGTCGGGTAGGGGTTGGGAATATTACGCCAGCCCTCGGGCACGATATCCGACAGCCACCTGACG
>Ga0180435_10007992_pt1 | contig 10003 bp, 8 predicted proteins | sample SS_ome_3_FD_132467 | JGI IMG/M metagenome (GOLD analysis project Ga0180435, IMG submission 132467) | Hypersaline lake sediment archaeal communities from the Salton Sea, California, USA - SS_3_S_1 metaG | ecosystem: Environmental > Aquatic > Non-marine Saline and Alkaline > Hypersaline > Sediment... | reverse complement strand
TTTGCCCGATGCCTCACTCGCAAAACCTCGACATAGCCTGCTATGCCTGCGATTTTGCTCAATCGGATCGGCCAAATCCGAACCAAATCCGAGCGCCCATTCTGTGAAGTTATTTTTGCGCGAGCCCTTAGGTGGACGGGGTACGGGCCTTCAACAGTGGGTCTCGGTCAAAATCCCCGAGCAGTGGCAAAAAAGGGGTGACAGGCAATAAAGGCCTTAACTGTTTGCGTAATATCTGATACGAGATGCACGGTGGGGTCGGCGTCCGGTACCGCGAAAAGACTGATGGGGGAGGGTACATGATTTCAGCAAAGATCAATCAAACTTTGAAGAAGGCCTCTTGGATCCGTAAAATGTTTGAAGAAGGGGCCATGTTGAAGGCCGAGCACGGCGCAGAGAACGTTTTTGACTTTAGCCTGGGGAATCCGAATGTGCCACCGCCCGATGCTTTCGGCGAATGTTTGATCGACCGGGCCAATAATCAAAGACCGGGTGATCATGCCTATATGCCCAATACGGGGTATGCCTCCACCCGAGAAGCTGTGGCCCGTTTTGTCTCGGCCGAGCAGGCGGTCTCCCTATCCGCCGGTGATGTCATTATGACGTGTGGGGCCGCCGGTGCGTTGAACGTCATCCTCAAGGCGCTGCTTGACCCTGAGGACGAGGTGATCGTTCCCGCCCCGTATTTTGTTGAATACGGATTTTATGCTGAAAACCACGGAGGGGTCCTCGTCACGGTACCGACGGCGGAGGATTTCACATTGGACCTCGATGCCATTGCCGGTGCTGTCACAGGCAAAACCAAGGTGGTTTTGATCAACTCGCCCAATAATCCGTCCGGTCAGGTCTATTCTGAGGAGAGCCTACGCCGGTTGGGCGAACTACTCAGCCGGATGTCCGAGAAAATAGGCAGAACTATTTATCTCGTTTCCGATGAGCCCTACAGAAAGATCATTTTTGACGGTCTGAGCGTACCTTCCGTCTTTCCCGTATACCCGAACAGCATCATGGCCACGTCGTACTCAAAGGACCTTTCCATCCCCGGAGAGCGCATCGGTTTCTTGGCGGTTAATCCGGAGGCGACATACAGGGATGACCTGCTGGCGGGAATGGCCCTGACCAACCGAACTCTGGGTTATGTAAACGCACCCGCGTTCATGCAGCGGGTCGTCGAACCATTGCAAGGGGCCTGTGTAGATACGGGGGTGTATGAGGCGAAGCGTGATTTAGTGTGTGATGGATTGGCGGCTTGCGGATATGAGTTCGTGCGGCCCAAGGGGGCATTCTATCTGTTTCCGAAGAGCCCGGTTACCGATGATGTGGCTTTCGTCAAGGCGCTGCAAGAAGCGCTTATCCTGACTGTCCCGGGAAGGGGATTCGGCGCGCCGGGCTTTTTCCGAATCGCTTTTTGTGTAGACGACCAAACCATTGAAAAGGCCATGCCCGGCTTCGAGCGGGTCCGCAAAAAGTTTTCGTTGTAGCCATTGCCCGTCACCCGTTTGTTCAAGCCACTTGTGGGCCATTCGTTCAGAAAAGCCCTTTTGGCCAGCCTTTTTCAGCAGCGGCGGACAATAATTGTTTCCTTGACAAGACAGGCTTTTTCTTCTAAAGAATCGATGCCGTTTGACATGTTTATGTCTTTAAATATTCACAACTTTCCGGCAAACAGCGTGTCTCATTCACTAGGATCACTAGGAGAGTCCATATCCCACCATGTCAAAAGAACGTAGACGGGGCGAGATCTTACTAGAGCTGGACGATCTGTTCATGTTCTTTGGTAAGGTCGGTGCGTTGGCAGGCATTAGTTTGAAGGTGCGGCGGGGGGAAATCCATTCCATCATTGGTCCCAATGGTGCCGGCAAGACGGTGATGATGAATTGTATCAACGGCCTTTACCGCCCCCAGAAGGGGACCATCTATTACAAGGGTCAAAACATCAACAAGCTAAATCCCCATCAACGAGCGAAGCTGGGCATTGCCAGGACCTTTCAGAAGGTGGAGGTCTTTGGCGGAATGACCGTGTTGGACAACATTCGTCTTGGGCGTCACATCCATTTGAAGTCGGGCATACTCCGAGGGGCGCTTTATTTGGGCAAGACGGCCCGCGAGGAAATTGAGCATCGGGAGTTTATTGAGGAGCAGATCATCGATTTGTTGGAGATCGAGCATATTAGAGACAAGCCGGTGGGGATGTTGCCCTATGGGCTGCAAAAACGCGTCGAATTGGGCCGGGCCCTAGCTCTGGAGCCGGAACTCCTCATCCTTGACGAACCCTTGGCAGGTCTCAATTTGGAAGAAGTAGAAGACATGGCCCGGTTTATCTTGGATATTAACGAGGAAGACCGATGGAAGGTAACCTGTGTCCTGGTAGAACATGACATGGGCGTGGTTATGGACCTTTCAGACAACGTCTTCGTACTCAATTTCGGCAACAAGATCTTGGACGGACCTCCGGAAAAGGTGCAAGGCCATCCGGAAGTCATCAAGGCATATTTGGGAGAAGAAGACCTCTACGCCACCCGCCGATGATGGCCTACGCAGTCTATTGGGACGCGTCGCGCGGCTGAAAATTCTTTTATGTCGATTACGGCTTACCGGTCGTGGGGCGGTGATTTAGGATCGAGACAACGCGAATATGGAAATTACCAAAGATTTGACCATCCCTAAACTTTTTCTGGACCGGGCCGCCCAGTACGGCAAATCCAAGGTGGCCATGCGGGAAAAAGAGTTCGGCATTTGGAAGCCGATCACCTGGCATGATTATTTGGAGAATGTCAAGTACACGGCCTTGGGGCTTATCAGCTTGGGAATGAAACCAGGCGACAAGATAACCATGATCGGGGACAATCGCCCCGAAGGTCTTTGGGCGGAGATGGCCACCATCTGCGCTCGGGGTATCGGCGTTTGGCTTTTTCAGGATTGCCTCATGGACGAGGTGAAGTACATCGTGGACCATTCGGATACCCGGTTCTTGTTCGGGGAAGGTCAAGAAGAAGTGGACAAGGCCATTTCCATTTTTGATCAGTGTCCCAAGCTGGAAAAGGTCATATGGGATGATCCGAAGGGGATGCGCAATTACGACCAGGACTATCTGGTCAGCTTCAAAGAATTGCAAGACATGGGGCGTGCGTTGGACAAAAAAGCGCCCGGGATGTTTGAAGAGGGGATAAAGGCGGGCCACGGCGAGGACGTGGCGCTTCTTTTCTATACGTCGGGAACCACCTCTCAGCCCAAGGGTGCGCTCTTGTCCCACTGGAATTTATTGAGCATGGGCAAAAGCCTGATGTCCATTGATCCCTGCTACGAAACGGATGATTTTGTCTCTTATCTTCCCTTTGCCTGGATCGGGGAACAAATGATGTCGATATCCTGCGGGCTCCAGGTGGGCTTTACCATCAACTTTCCTGAGGAACCGGAAACGGCCCAGGCCAATATCCGGGAAATCGGGCCCCATGTCATGTTTGCTCCTCCGCGGATGTACGAACAGATGACCCGAACCGTCCAGGTCAAATATTTGGATTCCACGTGGATTAAACGGAAATGTTACGAAGTCTCGACATGGGTGGGGTATAAGGTAGCCAATCTCAAATTTGATAAAAAGACCACGCCTTGGTACTGGAAATTAATTGATTGGTTGATGTACCTGCTGGTCAGAAAAAAGCTCAAAGATCATTTGGGGTTAAGCCGCGTGCGCTATGCCTATTCCGGTGGGGCCGCAATGGGCCCGGACCATTTCAGATTCTTCCACGCCTTGGGAGTAAACCTAAAGCAAATCTACGGTCAAACAGAGATCGCCGGTATATCCGTGGTACACCGGGACGGGGACATCAAGTTCGATACGGTCGGGGAATCGCTGCCGGGGACCGAGGTCAAGACCACTGAGGAGGGAGAAATCATTTCCAAGAGTCCGTCGGTTTTTTTGGGTTATTACAAGAACGACAAAGCCACGGCGGAGACCCTTCAAGGGGGGTGGCTCTATTCGGGGGACCGGGGATTTATTGACGAGGACGGCCACCTGGTCGTCTTCGATCGTTCCAAGGACGTGATGACCTTACGTAACGGTAAACCCTTTTCTCCGCAATATTTAGAAACACGGCTGAAGTTCAGCCCCTATGTAAGAGATTCGTGGGTAATCGGGGACAATCGGGCGTATGTGACCGCTGTTTTATGTATCGATTATGACGTGGTGGGCAAGTGGGCGGACGAAAAAAAGCTTACGTACACCAGTTACACCGAACTGTCCCAAAAGCCTGAGGTGTACAGCCTGATCGAATCGCAAATCCTACAGGCCAACAAAGACCTTCCGGATGCCGCGCGGGTGAAAAAGTTCGTCAATTTGTACAAGGAATTCGATCCGGATGACGATGAATTGACCCGCACGAGAAAGCTGCGTCGTTCCTTTGTGGAGAACCGTTATGCGGATATCGTCAACGCCATGTACGCGGAAAAGGATTCGGTCTATATCGATACCACCATTACCTATGAAGACGGCCGGGCGGCACATATCAAAACGGATCTGTGGATCAGGGAGTTGGCAGACTGACCCGCGTTCCGGGCACGGTTACACGACAACGACATAGCCGATAGGAGAAGGCCCTATGGACTTATTTTTAATGACCTTGACAACGGGCATCATGGTCGGGGGCATCTATGCCCTGGTGGCTTTGGGATGGGTGCTCATATATAAATGTTCCGGTGTGTTGAATCTGGCCATGGGGGAGATGACCCTTATCGGGGCCTATGTCTGCCTCAGCTTCTATACCGCGGGAGTTCCTTTTTTGTTGTCCTTGCTCTTTTCCCTGATTATCGGCCTCATCTTGGGGGTTATCGTTGAGCGCGTCTTTTTGGATCGCCTCATCGGAGAGCCGGTCTTGACGGTCATTATGGTTACCGTCGGCCTGTCTTTCTTTTTCAAAGGGATCATCGAACTTATATGGGGAACCGATACCCGAGTGTTCACACCCCCGGTATTTCCGCTAAAACCGCTTCACATCGGTCCCCTAATCATCGGCCAAGTCTATTTATGGAGTTTTGTGGCGGCCATTATCCTATTGTGTCTGTTTGTCGCTTTCTTCCAGTATACGCGATGGGGCCTTGCCATGCAGGCCACGGCTGATGATGAAATGGCCGCCCTTTCTTTGGGTGTGAGTGCCCGGTTTGTCTATGCTACGGCGTGGGCCATTGCCTTTATGGCTGCCGGCGTCGGGGGGACCTTGCTGGGGAATATCAATGGGTTGAACATCTCCGTGGGCTATCTGGGCCTTCTGGTGTTGCCTGCCGTGGTCCTTGGGGGGCTCAACTCGGTTCCCGGGGCGATCGTGGGGGGGATTGTTATCGGAGTGCTACAAAATTTGTCGGGTGCCTACCTCGATCAGTTTGTTCCCGGGGGGATCAAAGAAATCGCCCCGTTTGCCTTTATGGCGATCTTCTTGCTTTTTAAACCCTATGGACTATGGGGGTGGGAACGCATCGAACGCGTGTAGAGCTGGTTTTGTCGGTTCCGCCGTCAAGCCCAAATTAGATTGAACCAATATCGGAGTTTTTGATGTCAACGACTTTTCTGCCGTGCGGCGACTACCACGAAAACTACAGACAGGACCATGCATGGTGGCAGACCAAGCTCATCAAGGCAAAGATGATTCTGCTGCTGGGCATTTTGTTTGTGTATATTCCCTTGTTCGCTGATTCATACTACATCAGCGTGTGCAACCAGATCGGATATACGGTTTTGGGGACCTTGGGCGTCCAACTGCTCATCGGGTTTTGTGGTCAGCTGACCTTGGGGCACGCGGCGTTTTTGGCCGTCGGGGCCTATACCAGCACCTTGCTGGTTTTAGAGTTTCCCTGGCCGGGCTTCCTGGTGGACTGGGGACTTTCCTATCCCATCAGCATTTTCTTGGCTGCCGTCGTGGCCGGATTGTGGAGCGTCCTTTTTGGTTTGCCCTCGGCCAAAGTCAAAGGCTTCTATTTGATTTTGACGACCATGGCGGCTCAGTTCATTACCGTCGACTTTGTAATTACCCAATATGTCAGTCAAATCGGCGGACGCGGACAGGCCTTTTCGTTGCCGCCCGGAACCATCAAAGTGGGGCCGTGGGTGATCGACAGTGACGTGAAGGTTTATTTGATGATGTTGGTGTTGGTGGTGATTTGTATTACCGGCATGCTGAACCTGATACGTTCCCGCGTGGGTCGGGCGTGGATTGCCATTCGGGATAACGATATTTCCGCCGAGGTCATGGGCATCAATGTGGTGAAATACAAATTGTTCGCCTTTTTTGTGGCGGGCTTTATCGGGGGGCTCGCCGGGGCCTTTTGGATCAGTAACCTGGCGGCGGTCAGTCCGGAGCACTTTCCTTGGTTTTGGTCCTTATGGTTGGTCGGGGTAATCCTGATCGGTGGGGTGGGATCGATTCATGGCGCGGTGTTCGGTTCCATCTTTATGGTGGTGGTCATGGAGCTGCTCCAGCTGGCGGTCATACCCTTGGCGGATACATACCCGAAACTGCTGATGGACTTTCTGTTCATTAAAGAAGCCGCTTTCGGTCTGGCCATTTGTGTGTTCTTGATATTCGAGCCCAATGGATTGGCCTATCGATGGTGGCAGGTGAAGAACTATTTTAATTTGTGGCCATTTTCTTATTAGTCAGGATTAGTTAGGGAGGAGGTGAACTCTCGGTCAGGGTGGCAGTCAGTCAACAGCCTTCGTCTTAAGGAAAAAGGAGGATTGAGTCTATGAAGCTGAACAAGATTCTTATATCATTGGTTACGCTGATATTCATTGTGGGGTTTGGTTTCCCCGCAGGGGCGGAAAAGATTAACGTGGGTGCCCTCAACGACATGACGGGTGCCACATCGGATGTCGGCAAGGACTATGCTTTGGGAATTGCCGAGGCGATTCATTATGTAAACGATACCGGTGGCATAAACGGCAAGGAAATCAAGCTTTACCAGTTTGATTACGGATATCGGGTGCCGGAGGCACTCACCAAATACAATCTTTTTAAACGGCTGAATTGTGTCGCCGTACTGGGCTGGGGAACCGGCGATACGGAGGCGTTATCACCAACGGTGACCAAAGACAAGATGCCTTACGTATCGGCCTCGTATTCCGGCCACCTCACCGACCCCAAGAAGACGCCATACAATCTATTCTTTGCCACGGACTATTCCAGTAACGCCCGGGCCGCCATCACGGCCTGGTACGACAAGAAATGGCCCCAGCATGAAGACTACGGCAAGCGCAAGCCGCGCTTTGCTTGTTGTTACATGTTTGCGTCGCCCTATTGCAGTGCGCCAATTAAAGCGGTTAAGGACCAAGCGGAAATACTCGGATTTGAAATCGGTTCCGACCAGGATGTGTCGCTCTTTGCCGTGGATACCAAGAGCCAGATTCTGGCACTGAAGAAATTCTCTCCCGACCTGGTATGGCACGGAAACACGGTCATGTCGGTATCGGCGACGCTGCGGGATGCCTATGCGTTGGATTTGGGAGCCGCACACATTATCAACAATTGGGGATTTGACGAGAATTTGCCCCGTCTGGCGGGGGAAGCGGCTGAAGGTGCCATGGGGGTTGCCCCCGTGGCATTTTTTGGTGAAGATGTGCCCGGCATGGACAAGGTGGTGGAATACGCCAAGAAATATAATCCCGGGGTGGCTTTGGAGAAAAGGCTTATTCATACGGTACAAGCCTGGACCAACGTTCTGGGGCTTGCGGAAGCGATGAGGCGGGCCGATAAGGCTGGCGGGCTCGACGGTGAGAATATCCTGAAAAAGGGATTCGAGACCATGCAAGGGTATGATGAAATTGGTTTGGGCATGCCCCCGGTCACCATTACCCCTACGGACCAGCGAATATCGGGAAAGGTGTCCATTTATGAATGGAAGGACGGTGAGTTCAGTCTGGTTGAAAACGTCGACCTGGAGAGTCGCTGGCCGAAGAAGTGGGAAAACGAATGGATGGGTTGGTAGTCTATCCCCCGGAGTCTTGGAAGAAAATCGGATTCTTTTGCTTATAGGAGGTTGAGGACTTGTCGGAGAATACGCCCCTATTGAAAATCAACAACATTGAGGTCAAGTACCACGAGGTCATTCTGGTCTTAAAGGGGGTGTCCATAGACGTTCCCAAGGGCGGAATCGTGGCACTCCTCGGGGCCAACGGGGCGGGGAAAAGCACCACCTTGAAGGCGATCTCCGGGTTGTTGAAGCATGAAGACGGTCAGGTTACGGACGGCTCGATCGAGTTTATGGGGGAGCGTATCGATCGCTTGGGTGCTGAAAAGATTGCCAAGAAGGGTATTGTCCAGGTGATCGAGGGGCGACGGGTTTTTGAGCACCTGACGGTAGAGCAGAACCTAAAGGTGGGAGCCCACCTGAGAGGCGACAGAAAGTCCACAAAAGAAGGGCTGGAGATCGTTTACAACTACTTTCCAAGACTCAGGGAAAAGCGCAATGAGACGGCGGGATTCATCAGCGGCGGTGAACAACAAATGACCGTGGTGGGTCGCGCGTTGATGACCAACCCGCAACTGATTCTGTTGGACGAACCATCTATGGGTCTGGCCCCACTGCTCATCAATGAGATTTTCAATATTATTACCCGGCTGAATCGCGAAGAAAACATCTCTATCTTGCTGGTGGAGCAAAATGCCAAGCTGGCGTTAAACGTTGCCCCGTATGCCTATGTGATGGAAAACGGGCGCATTGTGATGGATGACAGTGCGGAAACGCTTCGCGAAAATCCCGACATCAAAGACTTCTATCTGGGTCTGACGGATGTGGGGGGGCGCAAGAGCTTTAGAGATGTAAAACACTACAAGCGAAGGAAGCGCTGGCTCAGCTAGTGTTATCTAAGCGATGGACCAACTTTGAAAGCGTACACGTGAGGTATAAGGGCCCTTGATATCCTGATCCCGAAGACCTAGGGACAAAGGGTTAGATGGGAATGGGTTAACCCTGAAACGTGATAGGGAGGTAGAGCATGTACGGAAAAGCAGCTATGGTAAAGGGGGTTGTTATAGCAATATTTGCGGTGTTCTTGTTTGGTTGTGCTACCGTACCCTCGGAGGACAATTTTCAGGATCCGCTGGTCACCTTGAACCGCGTTGAAGTGGCGCATTATTGGGGGTGGTGGTATTTTTCAAACAAAATAGACCCAACCATGGGAACAGCGGGTAATTATGGCGCTCCCTTGGATTTGGCCTTCATCTTTGACATCACAAATCCCAACGCCTACCCGGTCCGGATGGAGGACTTGAAGTTCACCGTGGCGTTTGAGGAATTCGATCTGAACACGGTAAGTTCTCCCGAAACCCAGTGGATACCGGCGGGTAAAACGAACCAAGTCCGGGTGCATGCCATGTTTGACGGCAGGCAGTCCCTCTTGAGTTTGTTGGTAACCGGGGGCATCAAGCTGAAAGAAAAAACGGGGTCTGCCGGAGCCGGAACCGCCCTTAAGCAATTGGGGGCCTGGTGGGAAGCGGCGCCCGAATTTGGCTTTCCCATCCATGTCAAGGAGGGCTCTGCCGTCTTCAAGGCAAACGGGCTTATGACGGTCAGCACGTTCGGTGCGACCTTTCCCGAATAGATGTGTATCACTCGGGGGGGTGGGGATATCACGGTATGTCCCGATATCCCCGCCCCCGCTTAATCTGCGAGACGTGTCTGAGTATCTGCACTGACGAAGTCCGGGGTCTGCCGGTCGTTCACATTATACCGAGATAATGAAATACGGATCACCTCCAAAAGAGTTGGTCGACGATAAGGGTTCAGGATTGGCGGCGTTCGATAAGTTACCCTCAATTCTCGGACCCTTTTTGCGACTTAATGGGAGGTGGGTCCGGTATAGGAAATGGAGTCAAAAATGATGACCACGGCACAGGATCGAAGCACCGGGTATTACAATGCCGTTCGAGAAACCTGTTCGGCGGAGGAAAACGCGGCCTATCAAGATGCCGAACTTCAACGTATCGTTCGGCATGCCTATGACTATGCACCGGCC
>Ga0180435_10007991_pt1 | contig 10003 bp, 9 predicted proteins | sample SS_ome_3_FD_132467 | JGI IMG/M metagenome (GOLD analysis project Ga0180435, IMG submission 132467) | Hypersaline lake sediment archaeal communities from the Salton Sea, California, USA - SS_3_S_1 metaG | ecosystem: Environmental > Aquatic > Non-marine Saline and Alkaline > Hypersaline > Sediment... | reverse complement strand
GGGCAGCGATGAACAGATACTCAGCACCTCCTTCGCGACTTCTGAATGATCATAGGCCAGCATGATATTATATGGCGCGTTGGTACCGGGCTCTATGGCCCCGACGATTTCCCCGTCCTGCCTCGACTTGACGATCAAAACGGAGCATGCAGCGTATTCCAGTACACGGTCCGCAACACTGCCGAGCAGAAAACGCTTGCTCATAGTGATACCGTGCGAACCGACCACGATGAGATCAGCATCGATATCCCCGGCGACTGCCAGTATCTCATCAACCGGATCACCTTCGCGAACCATCGACTCACCTGGCCAGCCATCTTCCCGCAGACGACTGCTCTCTCGAGCAACCAGTTCTTCAGCATCCTGGTAAAGACGGTTGTTTGCCTCTTCCAGTGCCTGGCTCTGGCTCTCATCCAGCGCCTCGATCTCGGCCGGCAGCATCGGGATATCGCTGACAACCGTCAACACGGTCATCCTGGAGTCACGCGGGAACGGAAAACGCAGCATGAAATCCAGCGCATTGCCTGCATACTCGGAGCCGTCTGTAGCGATCAGTATATTCATATCACAACCCGTCTTGCCTGATTAGTTACAGTCATCATCTTCAATGAGCCGCCCCGATATTCAGGGTATATTGCAGGATCACGTAACATAGATAAACTCCCAGCAACCAGTATCCCTGCCAGCGATGAAACACCCCATCGTGATTCATCGATATGAACAATCTGAACGAGTAGAGAATAATCAACATTGCCGGGAAATGGAAATAATAGAAATTCATCGGAATGACAAGCGGCGCCGCGGCAGCAGCCGCGCCGATGACAAAGAGCACATTGAGCACATCAGCACCGACGATGTTGCCAACAGTTATCTCAGGATGCCCTTTGCGTATCGCAGCTATCGCTGTCATCAGTTCCGGTAACGAGGTGCCGAATGCGACCATGGTCGCAGCGATCACGTCATCGGGCACACCCACTCGCATCGCTATCTCGGAAGCACTTGGCACCAGCACCCGGGCACCTGCTATCACCATCACCAGGCCGCCAACGATGAGCACCCAGCTCCTGCTGATACTCATCAGCTCATGCTCCTGCACCTCGTCATCGGGTAACACGCCTGCGCCCTGCTTCGCCCATACATAGGTGATGTAGAGATACAGCGCCAGCAGTGCCAGGAACAGGAATCCGACCCAGCGTCCCAGCCGGGGGTCCCCATCCGATGTCAATAATACGCCGACAGATATCAACACCAGCAAGGTAGCAGAGCCGACCTGCACCCAGCCTGTGCGGTTGAGTATGAACCGGTTTACCGGCACAGCCACCAGTATGCAGGTAAGCCCGAATATCAGACCCGTGTCGGCGATGATCGAGCCCACGCCATTTCCGAGCGCCAGGCCGGGATTGCCCATATAGGCAGCCATGACGGAAACAAATGCTTCAGGCAGCGTGGTACCGAGTGAAACCACGGTCGCACCGATAACGATCTTGGGCAAGCCGGTGCGCTCGGCCAGATCGACGACGCCGTCGATCATCCAGTCCGCCCCCATCGATAGCATGGCAATGCAGACGGCAATAACGATGAGCAGAACCAGCATGGTCTGTCCGGCAACCAGGTTCTGCAGCACGGACTCATCTACCATCCAGCTGAATACCGAGTCATTCATTGGCTTGCCACATAAGACTGATTTCCCATGTAAGTTCGACTGATCTCATGGCGAAAAGACGGATAGCAGACACATTAGACAACCTGTCAGCACCACTACAGATAAACTCTCATAACAACACCGATAAACCGTTGACCGGTGTCAATTATCTGCAAGTTTTAGCCTTGGCTCCATGCGATACTCTTGCGTTAAGCTTTACCTGATAAGAATATATCAGCCACGGACATACAGCTGCTGAATCCCGATGTGAGATCAAATTGACTGACTCCGCTTCGACATCAGAATATCTGACGATCGTTCACGCGCGCGTAACGGGCAGGATTCGCCTGGAAGTGGCCGGCCTGTATCGATCTGATCGTCTCAAGCAAAGGCTGGAAAAATCTCTCAGCCAGCTCCAGGGTATCAGCCGTGTCACGGCTAACAGCCTGACCGGGTGCGTACTGGTGCTGTATGAACCTGATATCTCGACTGAAAACATCATCGCCGCGATCGAAGGCCAGCTCGACAGCGATACCAGACCAGCCAAAAAGTCACCTCGATCAGCACCGGTCTCGAATCAGACCATCAGGCAGGCTGTGGATAAAGTCCTCGGGCTGTTTCAGCACATCCCCGCGCTGCTGTACTCGGTAACTTCATACAGACCCGCTCCTGCCGAGGCGTCAGTCATCAGCAGCACGCAAGCCCAGCGCCCCGAGGCCTGGCACGTGAAAGACCTCGATGAACTGCTGCGGATCCTGCACACCTCAACAAGCCGGGGGCTGGATGCCACGGAGGCATCTGATCGCCTGCAGCGCTTTGGTGCAAACAGCCTCACAGCCAGCGCTGCCCGGTCCGACCTGGCAATCCTGTTGAGCCAGTTCAATAGCCCACCGGTTTTCATGCTCGGAGGGTCAGCGGTGATTGCCATCATGACCGGTGGACTGATCGACGCAGCGGTGATCGTGGGTGTCGTGATGATCAATTCTGCCATCGGTTTCGTGACAGAGCGTCAGGCCGAAAAAACCATCAGCTCGTTATCCGATACCGGCGTGCGCAGCGTACGCCTGCTACGCGATGGAAACGAGATAGAAATCGACGTCGAGGCAATCGTTCCTGGTGACATCCTGATCTTCACACCCGGGACCTATGTCGCTGCCGATGCGCGCATACTGAACTGCCATCGCCTCAGCGTCGATGAATCGGCACTGACCGGTGAAAGCCTGCCGGTGAACAAGGACCACCTGTTCATAGCCGACACCGACACCGCTCTCGGTGACCGAAAGAACATGGCCTATATGGGAACGCATGTCAGCGGCGGAAACGGCCGTGCCGTCGTCGTCGCCACCGCCGCAGCAACCGAACTGGGCCAGATCCAGACCATGGTCGGTGAAGCCGAAGCACCGGAAACACCGATGCAGAAACAACTGGACAAGATGGGCACGACGCTTGCAATACTCAGCGGTGCCGTATGCGCGGGGGTGTTCGGGGTCGGCGTCATGCGGGGTTATGCGATACTGGAGATGCTAAAAGCCTCCGTGTCACTGGCTGTCGCAGCCGTTCCCGAAGGCTTGCCGGCCGTCGCCACGACCACACTGGCGATGGGCATCTCGGATATGCGCAAGCACAACGTCGCAGTCCGCCATCTGGATGCCGTCGAAACACTGGGTTCGGTACAGGTGTTCTGTATGGACAAGACCGGTACGCTGACCATGAACCGCATGGCTGTGGTCTCACTCCACAGTGGCGACAGAGCATACACTCTTAAAGGAAACAGATTCATCCACAACGGCAGGACCGTCAAGGCCGCCGAGCGACGTGAAACCAGGGAGTTAATGCAGATCGTCTCACTATGCAGTGATACCGAATTCAGGCTTGTCGAGGGCGAACGCAAACAAAGCGGCTCCCCGACCGAGATGGCACTGGTCGATATGGCGATCAATGCCGGTATCGATGTTGACGCATTACGACACGACCACCCTCGCCTGCAGGGGCGCGATCGTGCCGAAGGCCGGCCCTACATGAGCACGCTGCACCCATGGAAAGATGGCAGATACCTGCTGGCTGTCAAGGGCAGCCCGGAAGAAGTTCTGGCCATGTGCAAGGCGCAGGTACGCAACGGCAGGATCACCAGGCTTTCCGATAAGGCACGCGCCAGCATCATAGCCGAAAATGATCGCATGGCTGGCGAAGCACTGCGAGTACTGGGCGTCGCCTACCGGGAACTGGATCAGGACAAGATGCCGGTAAAAACAGGCCAGCTGATATGGCTTGGCCTGGCCGGCATGGCGGACCCGATGCGCGATGGCATGGACACACTGATCGCGCAATTTCATCGTGCCGGTATCAGCACCGTGATGATTACCGGTGACCAGGCAGCGACAGCACAGGCAATAGGCAAACAACTCGGACTCAGCGGCGACAAGCCGCTACAGGTACTTGAATCCAGCAAACTGGAAAATGTCGAGCCTGAACTGCTCGCCGGCCTGGTGAAAAATGTTCACGTCTTCGCCCGTGTCAGCCCGGCACATAAATTGCGGATCGTACAGGCCTTTCAGGATGCCGGCCGTGTCGTCGCCATGACCGGTGACGGCATCAATGACGGCCCGGCGTTGAAGGCTGCCGATATCGGTGTGGCGATGGGCGCCAGCGGCAGCAATGTCGCACGCGATGTATCGGATGTAGTACTCGAGGATGACAACCTGCATACCATGGCGATCGCTGTTAGCCAGGGGCGCACCATCTACAACAATATCCGCAAGATGATCCACTTCATGGTATCGACCAACCTGACCGAGATCGAGGTCATGCTTGCCAGTATCGCCACCGGCATGGGAACACCGATGAACTCGATGCAGTTGCTATGGATCAACCTGGTGACCGATATTTTTCCCGGCCTGGCATTGTCGATGGAACCGGCAGAGAAAGATATCATGTCGGTGCCACCACGCCACAGTGACGAGGCAATACTCGGTGGCAAGGACCTGAAAAAGATGGTTATCGAATCCGGCATAATCGGCGTCGGCACCATGGCTGCCTATGTATACGGGCTGAAACGCTACGGTCCCGGTGCAGCCGCGAGCACACTCGCTTTCAACACCCTGACCCTGAATGAACTCGCACATGCTTACAGTTCCCGCTCCGAGCATAGCCACGTGTTCAACCGCAGCAGCCGGATGCCTTCAAATCCGCACCTGAATAAAGCCATCCTGGGCATGGCAGGTCTGCAGGCCGCTGTCAGTATTGTCCCGGGCTTCAGGCGAATACTGGGTACCGCACCCATGGGCATCACCGACCTGCTGGTGATTGCCGGCGGGGTGCTCGGACCACTGGTGGTGAACGAAGGCCTGAAGCCGGCATTGCCAGCATTAGTCGAGGAACAGGATGAGATGGACCTGGCCGGCACGGGCACTGAACAAGATAATCTATCGGATGAAACATCATGAGCAATGACTACATATTCACCTCGGAATCCGTCACCCGTGGACACCCTGACAAGGTCTGTGACCAGGTCAGCGACGCGATCATCGACAAGTTCCTGAGACAGGACCCGGATGCCCGTGTCATCGCAGAATGCGCTGTATCGAGCGGCATCCTGTTCATCTCCACGCATTTCGCTACTTCTGCCAGCAACCTCGATATATCGGATATCGCCCGACGCACTATCCGCGATATCGGTTATCCGAAGGACATGTTTGATGCTGAGGACTGTACCATTCTGACCAGCACCATGGATCACAGCACCAGGGATTACCGGGCAATCGACCTCGATAGCATGACCGACAGGCAGATTGACACGATCACCGCGCGCCAGCAGACCAGCGTCTTCGGCTATGCCTGTGATCACACCATTGATCTGATGCCATTGCCGATATGGCTTGCACATCGATTTGCCCAACGGATGGATACCACCAGGGTAGCCAAAAAGTTACCCTACCTGCTTCCCGATGCCGAGATCCAGGTCGGTTTCCGGTTCAGTGACAACCGACCGGAGAACCTGCACAGTATCACCGTGGTTGCTACCCAGGATGAAAAGAGTGATGTCGGCCTGCAGGACCTGCGTCAAGATATTATCGACGTGGTCATCAAACCGGTGCTCAAGCAGGAAAAGATAACTGCTGCTGATGACACCATCTTCAACATCAACCCTGATGGTCTTCGTAAAGGCGGCGGCCCGTCAGTACATTCCGGCCTCACCGGCCGTAAAACCGGTATCGATACCTATGGCGGTTACGCCCGTTCCAGCGGCGCCGCGCTGAGCGGCAAAGATCCGATGCGTATCGACCGTGTTGGCGCCTATATCGCACGTTTTGCAGCAAAGAATGTCGTTGCCGCGGGACTTGCCAGGGAATGCGAGGTACAGCTGAGCTATTCGATCGGGTGTGCGCAGCCTGTGAGCATTCACGTGCGCACCTTTGGCAGCAGTGAGCTGGATGAAGCTGCCATCACCGACCGACTAAAACAGGTGATCGATTTTCGCCCGGGCGGTGTCGTGCGACACCTTGGCCTGAAAACCCTGAGCACCGGGGATAGCGGCTTCTATCATAAACTGGCGACTTATGGCCACATGGGACGCAGTGACCTCGATGTCCCCTGGGAATCAACCGAACTGGCCAGCAAACTGAAATAAGCCGGAAAGTCCGAATACGGAAAAGCGAGCTGGTCAGGCTTTGGGCGGGAAGTGTTTATTCAGGGAACCGATCAGGACACCACTCACCAGTGAGAAGGCACCCGTCACGGCTGCGATCTTGGCCAGTTCCTGTGGTGGCGGTAGCTGGAAGCTGGCACGTTTACCATCTGCCTGCTCCTCCTTCATTCGCCCCATGTTGTAGTGGATAAGAGCCTCGGTCATGAAGACTCCGAAGGTCACACCGGTTATCAGTAAGCGTCCCATAATTTAATACTCTTCAAATCGGATAGCTTCATTATACAACACGCTGATCTGACCACCTAGTGACAGCATGTGACTTTTATCAATAAATATACTCGACGTACCGAAGCAGTTGCCAGCACCCGACGAACGATTTAATGTATCGGGCAAAATTTCATATCACATGAAGGCATATACATGGCGACGATTCACATCAACAAAACTCACACTATCGATTACGATACTGTCCGGCAGGAGGTACAGCATCTGGCTGACAAATTGAGTGAGGACCTGTCTGCAGATTACGAATGGGACGGTGATCGCCTTGTTTTCAAACGTAAAGGAGCCAGCGGCCACATCGACATAAGTGAGTCAGAGATCGATATCGAGATCAGGCTTGGACTGGTCCTGACACCACTGAAAGGCACGATAGAAAAAAAGATAGATGACTATCTTGACGAGTATCTCAGCTAGATCTTTTGACCAGAAATTCGTAACCGGTGCGCACGAAATCTTTGCCGTATTTTCGCTCCAGGCGGCGAACGATGAAATGCGCACGCGCCATACGTTGAAAATGATGCATGAAGATCGTGTTCACTGTCGCTGCGCCGACTGCACCGACGACCGGCATGATCTGTGTAGCCGCCTTCTGTGAAACTGCGATACCAAAACGGCTGGCAACAGCATTAATCAGTCTGAACACGGCGGGGCCGGACTCCAGCTCGAGGCCGTGCTGTGCCACGTTAGTGAGCGCAGAGGACATGTAGCCGGACAGGGCCAGACGGATACCGTAATAACCTGTTTCCGCGGCATCATCGCTTTCGGCGGTCCCCCCCAGCGCAAAAACCTCGATGCAGGCCAGTTGTGTTTCCAGGGTATGGATGTCTTCACCCTCGTCGCGAGCGATCTCGGCGATACTGCGCAATATCAGTGTGGTACTGACCGGCAATTCCGCCAGCATTCCCGGCAGGCCAAAAAATCCACCAACCCCGCCAGTGCCGGCAATGAGGGCTTTGTAATATAACTCACGCGCACTGGCCTCATGATCACGGCGCATAGAGGACACCGCAGTTTCCAATGCCTTGCTGATAGCGCTCTCAGCAACTTTGCGAACCTCTTTGTACCACGGCTTGGGCAGGAGGTGCACAGCCATATCGATGGGTGTACCGACGACACTGGAAAGCCTTGCTGCAAAGCTGGGGTGTTCAAGCGTATAGTATGCACTGCGCAGGGCATTCAGATCGTCCTCTGCGAATGCTATCGGCAGAGATTTAACGTCCGAAGACTCTCTGTTTTGTTCAACCGATTCCGGCATAACTGCATCTGACCCTATAAATCAACGGTAACGCCTGTAGGCAAGTATAAAAGCAATTTTGTATACTAGTGTCTTGATATGTTCAAATTAAGCGCAAGCAGATAAACATATCTGCCGGAATAAATCCGGGAATCACAGACTAATTATATTATACTAATCGTATATATAGATGCGGGATTAAGGGTACTGATTATATGCCTCGTTTTGATGATTTCACCAAGGGTCTGGCACTGGGTATCGGTGCAGCCATACTCATACCCGTAGCAATATCGACGCTGGCACCGGTATTAAGACCTGTGGCCCGTTCGGCTGTGAAAACAGGCCTGCGCGCAGCTGAAAAAGGCAGGGAAATGCTGGCTGAATCCGTTGAGAAATTTGAGGATCTGGTCGCCGAAACCCAGGCTGAGATGCGCGCCGAGTACATGGATCCTGCCACAGGCCCTGAGGATGCGCCAGAATCTGCTGCTGAAGCAACAGCTGACGCCAATGAGCCGGGAGAGCCCCCTGCCGACCAGCCAGAAGAGGCTACCGACACATCCAATGTCAGAAAATTTGTCAACGAATGACATACCCTTTCCATATCGCCCACACCACTCACGGACGTACACGTATACGCTGGGCCGGCAATCCGGCTGACAGGGCTGTTATCGATGAAATCGCCAGGCAAATCACCGATCTGGAAGAGGTTGATCGGGCGACACCACGAATCGACACCGGTAGCATTATCATCGAACACGAACAGGCAGAGTGGTCTACCCTCGCGGCCCTGCTGGCAGACAGCCTGAAGCTCGAATTCACAACTCCTGCCATTGTCAAGACACGAACAGGACTGGAGACAATCAACAAAGGTCTTGCCCAGGTAGACGGCACCCTGAAGGAGATGAATACAGATCTGCGATCAGTCACGGTATTCATGCTTAGTGCGCTGGCGATCACCCAGGCGCTAAGGGGTCAGGTAATGGTGTCGTCGGCATCATTACTGTGGTATGCATTCAGTATCGCCACAAAGGCCCGCGATTCTGCTGACACCTCTGCAGCCGACACAGCCGCTGACGCCGCTGGTGATTCAGGCGAATAGTATTACGTGTACCAGAAATGGCGGATCAGCCTGAATAGAACAGTCTGTGCTGTTCTGCCTCATCCACACGCTGTGCAGTTATACTATCAGTGATTACAGCTGCAACCCGTGAGACAGAGAGAAGATAATGATATACAGACTAATCGTTAATGCAGCATTCCTTGCTATCGGTTATTACATCGGCAAGGAGGTCGGCCTGGGCCAGAATACTACCGGCAACTCAGAGAAATCCGGAACGTCGAAGCGGAGCGTGTCCCGACGCAAATCGGGCCAGCGTGAAGCGACAGACTCTGCCTCGAAAACTGATAAGTAAACACTACACCGCCAGGTGGCTCAGCACCTTTATCCCTTAGACGAGGGCAAGCGTCATGCATGCCCTCGTCCTTAACCAGCCGACCTCAATGATCTAATCGAGGATCCACCGGGTTATCTTTTCTTGGCCGTTTTCTTCTTGACAGCCTTCTTCTTGACAGCCTTCTTCTTGACAGCTTTCTTCTTGACAGCTTTCTTCTTGACAGCTTTCTTCTTGACAGCTTTCTTCTTGACAGCTTTCTTCTTGACAGCCTTCTTCTTTACCGCTTTCTTCTTAACGGCCTTCTTTTTGACTGTTTTCTTTCTGGCGGCCTTCTTCGTGACTACCTTTTTCTTACCTGCCTTGGTCGCCGTATCACGAAGCGTTGTAAAACGCGAACTGATACCATCGATGATATCTTCAGCAATTTCCTCCACCTCATCCACCAGCTTGAGAATCAGTTGCTTTGGCTTGACTTCGGCGATCGTTTCCTTGACAGATGTGGAAGCATCCGATGCCGTCTCACCGATGGTGTGACCTACTGAAGCGGTAGTATCACCGGCCACCTGCGCTGCCCTGGTTGCCTTATTGCTAACAACATCGAAACCCTCGCGGATTTCACGCAACACGACTTCTCTCGCCTTGTCTATCTCATCGATCACCGATGATGCGGTAGAAGTAATAGTGCTTTTGAAACTGGCCGGCTTCTTGGCAGCACTTTTCTTTTTGACTGATGCTTTCTTCTTAACAGCTGCTTTCTTTTTAACAACTGCTTTCTTCTTCACAGCTTTCTTCTTCGTTGTCGCTTT
>Ga0180435_10007990_pt1 | contig 10004 bp, 7 predicted proteins | sample SS_ome_3_FD_132467 | JGI IMG/M metagenome (GOLD analysis project Ga0180435, IMG submission 132467) | Hypersaline lake sediment archaeal communities from the Salton Sea, California, USA - SS_3_S_1 metaG | ecosystem: Environmental > Aquatic > Non-marine Saline and Alkaline > Hypersaline > Sediment... | reverse complement strand
TGAAATACTGAAGAATTTGTTTGGAAAGAAAAAAAGGCTGATGTGGATAATTATCATTGCTGCACTGGTCTTCGTAATAATTACAGCAGGCAGGATTTACCTCAGGGTACTGGAACTTGAGGAAATAGGAGGTCTGTCATCCATATACCTGAAGAATATGCTGTGGAAGATAGGCATTGGTATTGCAGCAGGTATAATTGCGGCAGGTGCAGTCCTTATACAGAACATATTCATAAAAGGGACACTTAAAAAGTACTATCTCAGATATGACCAGGTACCGGGCAAATTCTTCAATTGGCTTCCTGCATTGGCAGCGGGTATCATTTTCGGAGCAACGGCAAACAGCTCAATGTACCTGAACGCACTTAAATTCTTCAATGCTGATAGCTTCGGCATGGCAGATCCATTGTTCTCGAATGATGTAGGATACTATGTGTTTTCAAGACCCTTCCTTATGAACCTGGTGAATTATTTCCAGGGACTGCTCATATTCCTGCTTATATACACCGTTGTCTACTATATAATCGGTATCGTAAGAACCACGGGCAGTGTAGAGGTGAGAAGCTTCAGATATCCGCCCATGCTTGTACATATAATGTCTACAGCGGCACTTTTCCTGGCTGTCAGATTTCCCATTTACAAGTTCAAGGCTGAATCAATACTTTTCGGCAATGTGGTTGATTCCACGGGAGCAGGATTCGTTGATGTAAATGTATGGCTGAAGTACTACAGGATAATTCCTTATGTACTCGTCGTAATAGTAATAGCGGCAGTATTTTTTCTTTTCAGGAAGAAGTACAAGCTTGCGGGTATTTCCATTGCAGTTTTTCCTGCCCTCTTCCTAATAACAGCCGTTATAGCACTCGCCGTGCAGGGTCTTGTGGTAAGTCCGAACGAAAAGGACAAGGAAAGCCAATATCTTGAATACAACATCGAAATGACCAGGGAAGCATATGACCTTGAGGATATAAATGAAATGGAAATAGCACAAACAGAGGTGCTTACACCGCAGATGCTCACGGACAATGTGGATACAATAGAGAATATAAGGGTTCTGGACTATCAGTCCGCCATAAGGACGAACACCCAGATACAGTCAAATACACTGTTCTATACCTTCATAGACGGAGATATCGTCAATTATGAGTTGGACGGCATCGAAAGGCCTGTGTTCATAAGCGCCAGGGAACTGGCACCCAACCAGCTGCCTGACAATTCATATATAAACAGGACATACAGGTATACCCATGGCTACGGGATAGTAATGAATCCCATGAATGAAACCAATTCACAGGGACAGATAGAGTTCATCCTAAGTGGTCTTGACCATGAGAGTGAGTATGAAAATCTAAAGGTTACAAGACCTGAACTCTACTACAGCGAGTTGAATGAAGGTTACGTGGTTGTGGATGCAAACAGTGACAGTGATATTGAGATAAACTATGACGGAAAGCAGGAAACCAGATATGACGGGTTGGGTGGAATAGAGCTGAATATGCTGAACAGGATACTGTATGCAGCCAAGTTCGGCGATATAAATCTAATAACATCCTCATACGCAAAGGATGCAACCCTTCTGCCGAACAGGCAGGTTGTCGAAAGAGCACAGATGGGAGTTCCTTTCCTGACAATTGACAGTGACCCATATATACTTCTGACGGAAGAAGGAAAGCTGGCGTGGGTACTTGATGCCTATACAACAACGGACGAGTATCCGTATTCACAGAGAAACGGAGACATCAACTACATAAGGAACTCAGTTAAGATAGTAATTGACGCGTATGACGGAAAAGCAACCTACTATATCATTGACGAGGAAGACCCTCTTATCAATGTATATGATTCCATATATCCCGGTATTTTCACGAGGGAGGAACTTCCTGATTTCGTAAAGGCTCATATGAAGTATCCTGAGAATCTTTTCGAACTTCAGACTGAGATGCTGAGGAAATATCACCTTACACCTGAGGAAGTTGATACATTCTACAGCCAGCAGGACCTTTGGGCCATTGCAAAATATCCTGCAGACAGGAATGCAGGCAGTACAATAGACATTGATTCATACTATGTAACCATAAAGCTCCCCGGAGTTGCAGAGGAGACTGAACTTGTTCTCATAAGACCATTCACTCCCGACAGTTCGGACAGGCACAATATGGTTGCCTGGCTCAATGTAAGGAACTCGTTTGAGAACTACGGTGAACTGATACTATACACATATCCGAAGAGTACGAATCTTCTTGGTCCAAATCAGATTGAGGTCAAGATCAACCAGATTGACTCTGTTTCCAAGAATATGACATTATGGGGGCAGAGCGGGTCCGATGTATACAAGGGAAGCCTTCTTGTAATACCCATTGAAAACAGCGTTCTCTATATTGAACCCATCTACATTGAAGCAGCGGGATCGGCATCCATACCGGAAGTAAGGCAGATCATTACCGGATATCAGGTGGGGGACCAGTTCATATACGGGATAGGTTCCAATGTATCTGAAGCCCTTATAAATATGTTTGACAGTACTGATTATGTGCCGCCGGGGCAGGATGTTGAACCGGATGAACCCGGGGACACTCCTGTTCTTGACCAGGAACAGATTGATGAGCTTAATGAAAAAGTGGACGAGTTGAGAGATAACCTTGAAGAACTCGAGGAATTGATAAATTCATTGCTGGACGGTGAATAAGATGAACGGAAGGCAGCTTCTTGAAAAGACGCTGAACCATGAAGAAACTTCGGAGCTATCGGTCGATTTCGGTGCAACGGGGGTTTCGGGGATTCATGTTCTGTGCGTAGAACGACTCAGGGATTTCTACGGACTTGATAAGAAGCCCGTAAAGGTAATTGAACCTTACCAGATGCTCGGAGCAATCGATGATGACCTGAAGGATGCCATGGGTATAACCATCAACGGATTCAGGGGTCTTTCATCCATGTTCGGATTCAGGTTCGAGGATTGGAAACCGTACACAACCCTCTGGGGACAGTATGTATTGGTCCCGGGAAAGTTCATTACCACTCCTGGTGACGATGGCGGTGAACTTATATACCCCGAAGGCGATACAACGGTAAGACCCAGCGGCAAAATGCCAAAAAGCGGTTTCTTCTTTGATTCCATAATAAGACAGGACGAAATCGATGATGAAAACCTCAATCCTGATGATAATATGGAGGAGTTCGGACTCATTTCCGATGAAGATCTGAACCTGATTTCAGCAAAAGTACTGGAACTTGCCGGACAGGACAGGGGATTGATCGGAAGCTTCGGTGGGACCGGTCTCGGTGACATTGCACTTGTGCCAGCACCCATGCTTAAGAATCCGAAGGGCATAAGGGACGTTACGGAATGGTATATTTCAACCGTAACCCGTCCCGAATATATCCATTACATTTTTCAGAAGCAGACCGAGATAGCCATTGAAAATCTTAAGAGAATCAAAGAAGCAATTGGCAACGCAGTTCAGGCTGCCTTTATATGCGGAACGGACTTCGGAACACAGAATTCCCAGTTCTGCGGCCCTGAAGCCTTCGATGATTTGTACACTCCATATTACAGGAAGATAAACGACTGGATTCATCAGAATACACAGTGGAAAACATTCAAGCATTCCTGCGGGGCAGTTGAACCCTTGATTCCCAATATAATCCGTGCAGGGTTTGACATCATAAATCCGGTGCAATGTTCAGCAACAGGCATGGAACCTGAAAGTCTGAAGAAAAAATATGGCAGGGACCTTGTTTTCTGGGGAGGGGGAGTGGACACACAGAAAACCCTTCCTTTCGGAACCCCGGACCAAGTAAGGGAAGAAGTGCTCACAAGATGTGACATATTCGCCAGGGGCGGAGGATTTGTTTTCAATGCCATCCATAACATACAGGCTGATACTCCTGTTTTAAATGTTGCTGCAATGATAGACGCATTGAAGGAATTTCAGGGGAATAGCCGATAAAATGAAGAGAAAAGATGAAAGGGATACAATGTTTGCCCGCATGAATTATAAAAAAGGTTCAAAGGGCTATATTGACTACTATTCAAGGAATCCGGGGAAAAAGGAATCTGATGATGAACTGAGGGACAGACCGGGCCTGTATTCACCGGACACCCCTTATTTCGATCAATACCTTTCACAGGCTGCTGACGCAAATTTTGATCTTATATCTGATATAAGACATCTGGCAGAAGGAAAGCCGTCTGAAAACAAAACAGATATTGATTCCATGGAGATTTCTGAAATTCTAAAGAAACTCACAGTGCATTACGGTGCTTTGGATGCCGGAATAGCTGTATTAAGTGAGGATTTGTTTTATTCACACAGGGGAAGGCTTGAGGAAAGTTACGGTGATAAAATAGAACCTTATCCCGGGAATGCACTGGTTTTCACAATAGAGATGGATGAGGATGTCATAAATACAGCTCCCATGACAGATGCTGTAGTTGAAACATCTGCTGCCTATGTAAAAGGTGGAATCATTGGATTGCAGATTGCTTATTTCATAAGGGGATTGGGATACAATGCCAGATGCCATATGGACGGTAATTATCTGATAATGCTTTCACGAGCAGCAGTCGTAGCCGGATTAGGTGAAATTGGCAGGAACGGGCTTTTGGTCAGCAGGAAAAAGGGGTGTTTTTGCAGGATAGGGGCGGTCACAACTGATATTCCTCTGGTTGCTGACCCAATCAATAAGTTCGGGCTGGAGGATTTTTGCAGGATATGCAGACAGTGCATCAGAACATGCCCGGGCAAGACCGTACCGGATTCCGATAATCCAGAGGATTGGTATGTTGAACAGGAAAAATGTTATGGTGTCTGGAGAAACCTTGGTACAGACTGCGGTATCTGTATTAGTGCATGTCCCGTAGGACAGGAAATTGGCGCAGATGAGATAAGCAGGATGAACGAAGGTCAGATGAGAACCTTCATGGAAAAATACAGAAAAGAAAACGGGACAAGAAAAAGGAATGTCGGGTATTTCAGGAAAAATGAGCAGTATTGAAAAAAGAGGATATGGAGTCGGTGATTTCAGGAAAATACGTGATTTCCTTGTTTACTCGTATACATCATATGGTTTTAACTGGAGGTTGGAAAGGTGGAACTTTGCTTTTGCTTTTGCATCTACCATGAATGAAGGTATGGATTTTATGACGGATTCCATGGCAATCTGGGAAGATGATAATGGTGAAATAGTATCTTTGGCAAATAGCGAGGGCGAGTTGAGGGGAGAGGCTTTTTTTCAGTTTCGGGAAGAGCAGCATTCGAAGGAGCTGGTCGAGGAAATGTTCGTTCATGCAGAAAAAGAACTGGCCAATCCTTTTGAAGATGGCAGAATTATCAGACTGCATATTCCGGAAACTGAAAGTGGAATATCCGAAATCGCTGCGAGAAGAGGTTTCGTGAAATCAAAGCATGTTTCAAGGCAGACATATATGACGGATTTGCCGATTATCCATAGAGAGAACCCGGATGGGTTCACAATAGTAACAGGCAGTGAAATTAGTACCATTTCCAAGGCGTTGCTGCATGCAAGGGCTTTTGGTTATATAGACAACCAAAAGTATGTTGAAAAAGCAGTAGAATCATATAAGAAATTGGAGAGAATGCATGATTTCAGGAGAAATCTTGACCTCTATGTATTGAATGAAGATAAGGAACCGGTTTCCTTCGCTTGTATTTGGTATGATGCAAAAAATAGATATGCTTCCGTCGAACCTATGGGTACCCATCCGAGGTATAGGAGGAGGGGGCTGGGAAGGTCACTGCTGAAAGAAGGTTTCAATAGAGCAATGAACCTTGGGGCGGTCAAGTTGTACGGAGGTGATCAGCAGTTTTATTATGATATTGGATTCAAGGTCGAATTTACTTATGGAATCTGGGAAAAGCAATTATGATATTTGTTTGATTTCATTTTATCGGCTCATATATGCAGTTCTGCCAGCTTATTGTACCAGCAGATGAATCATAGGTCATTTTCTCACCGTCAAATACACCGCCGCAGATAAGTATGTTCCCGTCTTCAGAAGGAATTAAGTATTTGCCGGATGAAGTATGCATCAACCCATTGGTAAACTTTATTTCCATTGTTCCCATAGAACCGGCTTCTCCATAAGTTGAGGGTATATATGGTAGAATTGTATATTCTCCGATATATTTTTCCCATTCCGGCGGCAGTGTGTTTTTCTGTGGGTACCTTGGACAGATTAAGCATTCACCCATTTTTACGATCATTACATCCATTTCATATTCATTTTCAGGAAAGAAGCTGATTTCTATTTCAAAGTCCAGCAGCCAGTGTTTTACCATAAATGTGTTGTTTGATACTGCATTCATCTTCACTTTCTGGCCTTTGTAATTGATGAAAAGATTTTCGTTTTTCAATATTATGTCAGTGGTATCATCATTCATGATATATGTGCCTGTATAGCTGTTAAGAATGTCCGGATCAACAGACATGTATTCTTTTTCAGTGACTGCAGGTATAGGGTTTCCTGTGCGCGCTTCAAGCATATTGGAAAGAGTTTCAAACGTCAAAACGGACTTAACGTTTTCAAATTCATCTGAATTTGCGTAAATGACAATACCTATATCATCTTCAGGAATGAAAGCCATCATGGAAATAAAACCTTGGTTGGTCCCATCGTGGAAGACAACTTGCTTTCCGAGGATTTCATCTTCGATCATCCAACCTAATCCGTTTGGTTTGGGGTCGCGCAATCCGGTTGATTGGCTTTGATACATGGACTCAAGTGTGCTTTTAGAAATATATCCATCCGAATCCCTAAGCATCGCCTGTGTAAACCTTATCATATCCTGCATAGTGGATTGGAATGAACCTGAAGCCAGAGAAATTATATCGAATTGGTTGTGTTCAATGTTCTTTCCATTTTGCCGGTAATAACCGGTTGCTACAGGTTTGGAGGGACTTCTGCCGTATAGAAGCATACTGGTTCCAAAAGAGGAGTCATCCATTCCCAAGTGAGACAGGAGATTTTCTTCCATATGGTAGGGAAAAGCTCCTACAGTCAGTTCCGAAGGAGGCTTGAGGTCATATGCTTCTTCAATAAGCCAGCCCAAAATGTTGTAGCCGATGTTCGAATACTTATACTTATAACCCGGAGGATAAGCCATATATGTATCAGCCAGAGTCAGGGATTGCTCCTTCAGCACATATGGTCTTGTATCCCAACCCCATAAGAGATATCTTGAATTCCTCGGAAGTCCTGAACGGTGACACAGAATATCCTTTACGATAATAGGGTTTTGTGAACCTGTATCATTGAGTATTGTAAACTCGGGAAGATAGTCCGTTAACGGGTTATTTATGTTTATGACTCCGGATTCGTGCATGTGCATAATTTCCAGTGCAACCAGTGCCTTGGATATAGAGCCCATCTTGTAGATTGTGTCAAGCGAAGCAGGAGTTTTTTTATCTTTGTCAGCGTAGCCCCATGCATTGCTGTATATTACTTCATCTTCGGTAACAATTGCAGCAACTACACTGGGAATCTTGTATTTTTTCATTGTTTTCCTTACTTCAAACTCAAGCTTATCAATTGCATATGAGTAGTCATCCACCTGAATTGTGGGTGGTTTTTTGGGTCCTGATCCCAAAATCAGAAATAATGTGAGAATTGTGGCGAAAACCAAGACAGCAGATGCGACAATCAACAGGATAGGCCTTGCCTTCTTTTGGAAACCTGCCATAATAACACCGCCTTAGGTCAATAAGTATATTTTCCAGAGGGAGTTGTGTCAAACGGTTTTGTTATAGCCTACTACTTGCCTTTCGGTGGGAGGGAGGTTAATAGATTCCGACGCAATTTATGAACCTTTTGGAAACAATTTGTTAACAAACTGTAAATACTGATTGTTTTGAGTTGTCTTGTCGTTCCCTACTGATATTATGGAAATGCAATAAGGGGGTTCCGTATGAAAAAAGTATTATATAAGTCTTTTAAGCTTGGTATTGTTCTTATGATATTCGTACTCCTTATCGCATGTCGCAACCAGACTGTAAAAGTTAACAAAACATTGTACGGAATGAGTGACAACTGGAGGGTTCTTTATCAAATCGAGGGTAAGGTCAAATATGGTTCCGGTGTTCGGAGCAACAATGAATTTACAATCGGCGAGAACATAGAAATATCCCTTGAGTATATAGGAAGCCTGAACAGTGATACTGAAATGATGAACATAGAGATCAAGAGATTGTTTGATGAAACACTCTTACTGAGAAGAGTGGATGAAGAAGGCCATATCTACAGAACCACTGAAAAACCAGATGCTGATATACTGAAGATGTTTGAAAACAACAGCGCATATATAATTCTGGTTCAATGGAATGATGAAATCCTGAAAAAGGAGTTCATAATTCTAAGGTGAGAAGGTATTGTCAATAATTGTAACCTATTGTAGAATATACATGAACAGAAGATAAAGACCTGTTCAACGGATAGGGGAATGTTAGACAGGGAAAAGATATTATGATTCGAAAAACACTTTTTGATAAACGAGGGTTCTCGTTGGTTGAACTGATGCTTGTTGTTGTTATAATCGGCATTCTTGTCATGATTGCAATTCCAAGGATTTCAACATCTGTTCAGGCAGCAAAACTGAATACTGACAAGGCCAATGTAAGAATCCTAAACGGCGCAACAGCAGCATATAGAACACAGAACAGCAGTGAATATGTTTCAGTTTTCATGACAGCAGCTGATGACGAAGCAAAGATCCAAACCCTTGTAGACAGTGAATATATACTTGAAATGATTGAAACGAAATCAGAGGATGCTTTATTCGCATGGAATTCCGAACAGCAATTATGGTATTTGCTGATTGATGAAGAACCAGTCATGCTGACACAATTCGGGAATACATTCATGGATATTGCAGAGGGATTCATAAAGGTTATTGTAGATAACTATGAGGCAAACGGCAGATACGGAAGAACCTGGGGTGACTATAGGTTCACGGACCTGGGACTTGAACCCGATGAATGGGATGAAGCATACAGCCACTATCAGTTCAGACCCAGCGGCAGCGACCTGCTGGTTACGCCTGAGGAGGGATTTACACCTTCGGTTGAAACCATTTCCGGTGAGGTCAAGACTGTTTATGCAAACTACAACATCATTTATGATGCTGAAACTGGCAAGTGGTATTATCACTCCGTTAAACCGGAAAATGAGATAGATATAAATACATTGCAGCTGAATCCCTAGAACAGTTATTCATTGTCAGGATTCAGTGTCCTGTTCCTATAAAACAGATCCGGCCTTTTGATGAAACCCATGGAGTCCCAGAAACGGTTTCCGAGTTCATTTGTGCAATATACCGTCAGGGCAACTTTGGTTATCCCTATTGAATCAAGTTTTTCCAAAACCTTCTCAACCAGGCTTTTACCTATTCCCTGATTCCTGTAATCATCCTGTACGAAAGCGTGATAGATATAGGCTCGTCTTGCATCCTGGCCACACAATATGGCTCCCACGATTTTATTGTCAATTTCAGCAACAAAATTGGTTTCGGGATTCCGGTCCAGAAATCTGCGGATACCTTCCGGTGAGTCATCCAGGTTCCTGAGTCCTACGTTACCGTCAGATGCCCATAATGCATACACCTGATTGTAGTCTTCCATCTGCATTAGTCTAATTTCCATATACACCACCGTTTCTCATCGTCATTATATCAAATTCATCAAATCATTAAATAAAATCATCTAAAGACAGTCAAACATTCTTTTGCACTCTTCAATTTATGCTTTATCCTTGTACTTGTAACGCTACATCATACATTGGCAGCATGATATAATTGAGGTAACTTCTTAATTTGGGGGATTTATGAGAAAGACAGCTTTATTATTGATTTTTACACTTCTTTTGACAGGGTGCAGCTTCAGTGTTTCCACAGCCAATATCACTGATGCAGGAATGACTACAAACATGGTTGAAGGAACTCCCGTAGATACTGTAACCCAGTATAAGGGGAATGCTGATGCCTTCTATG
>Ga0180435_10007989_pt1 | contig 10004 bp, 5 predicted proteins | sample SS_ome_3_FD_132467 | JGI IMG/M metagenome (GOLD analysis project Ga0180435, IMG submission 132467) | Hypersaline lake sediment archaeal communities from the Salton Sea, California, USA - SS_3_S_1 metaG | ecosystem: Environmental > Aquatic > Non-marine Saline and Alkaline > Hypersaline > Sediment... | reverse complement strand
TGCCATCCCCAGCCATGATGCCCATCCCATGATGCTCCGCATGCTGTATGGCATCGACCTTGGCACTTCGGGCCTGATCCTTCAGGCGCAGAGCCGGGAGGAAATCCTCGCCGACAAGATCATCGCGGTCGCCCTCCGGGAGAATCGCCTCAAGAACCGTGACCTCTGGGACATCGCATGGCTCACTCAGCAGGGCGTGGAACTCCCGGCCCACCGCATTCCTCTGAAAATCCGCGACCACAAGCGTGAGGCGGCCGATTTCGTCGCCCCGCTCGAAGAGCGGCTCGCACCACTCAACACGCGGTCCGAAATACGCACAGCGTTCATGAACGAGATGCGTCGTTTCATTCCGGCCGCGATTGTCCGAGACACGCTCGAACGGAATTCTTACTGGGCCTATCTCACCTGCGCCGTCACCGAGATGCCGCGGGCCACCTTGGTTGGTGGCATCGGCGGTGAAGATGCCGGTGGCAACCATGCCCTCCCCCCAGCTCACCCCGCCCACTCCCCAGGCGAACTGGCCCAGATCGGTCGAGTCCAAACGGGCGGTACGCCCGAAAGTATCTCCGCCGCGTCCGTCATAAATCAGGGCCTGAATCCGGTATTCCTGCCCCACAGTGAGATTCTCCAGCGTCACGGTTTCCGCAGAGGCGGACCAAGTGGCCCAACGCTGAATTTGACCACTACCGGACGACGTGTAGGAGCTTGCAAAACTCCCAAAATTTATCCGGTCCGGGTTCGACGACTCCCCGGAGCCCCAGTCGATGCCGTCAAAAGTCTGCGCGGAACCGCCGACATTCTCGGCAAAAACCAGGGTTCCGTCGCTGGCAAAGCTTCCAGGTAGCATCGCGCGGTTAAAATTGCTCGACTCCTGGAGGGTCAGCGAGGAGGACCAGGAGATGACCGCTCGAGCGACCGAATAAAATGGGCCGGCACGTCGCGGTCGAGGAGCGTGGTCGGGACAACGAGCGTCGACTGAAAACCGGCTGTTCTCCCGGGCGAGCATGTCGGCGGCGGCCGCGGCGTCGAGCAGGCGAGCGGGCCGGAACCAGCGAATCACGCGGCGCCGCACCCGCAGGGCCGCTCCCTACTCATGCCTCGCTTTTTCTGCACATTGAGACATCTGGACATCAGGACATCCTGGGAGAATCCGATGAGATTGAGTGACCGCTGCATCCCGCGGGCCGTCAGGAAGCTGGTCGTTGTGATCGTGCTGGTCCTGGTCACGACCGTGGCCGGGCGAGCCATGGCGGTGGCCGCGTCGGCGGATGAGCGGCCAAACATCATCGTCTTTCTCGTTGATGACATGGGACCGCTCGACACATCGGTGCCCTTCCTCACCGATGCCACGGGCAGGCCAAAGCGACATCCGCTCAACGATTTCTATCGCACGCCCGCCATGGAGCGGCTGGCCGCCCGCGGCATCCGCTTTGCCGAGTTTTATGCGATGAGCGTCTGTTCCCCGACCCGCACCTCGCTGATCACCGGCCAGAACGCCGCCCGCCATCGGGTTACGCAGTGGATCAATTCGGAAAGCAATAACCGAGGGCCTTTCGGGCCGCCTGACTGGAACTGGACCGGCGTGCACAACCCGGCTGTCACGCTGCCGGGCGTGCTGCGGGCCGCCGGCTACCGCACGATCTTCATCGGCAAGGCCCACTTCGGCCCCTGCGGCGAGCCGTCGGAATGGCCCGACAACCTCGGCTTCGACGTCAACATCGCCGGCTGCTCATGGGGACAGCCGGGCAGTTACTACGGTCAGGACGGCTACGGCCATATCAAGGGCAATGCCAAGCGGGCGGTGCCGCACCTCGAGAAATATCACGGCACCGACACCTTCCTCTCCGAGGCTCTCACGCTCGAGGCGAAGCGTGAGATTGGTGAGGCGGTCGAGAGCCAAAGGCCGTTCTTCCTGGAACTCGCCCACTATGCCGTGCATGCACCCTTTCAGTCCGACCCCCGCTTTGCCGCCGACTACGATGCATCAGGCAGGCCGAAGAATGCCCGCGCTTTTGCCACGCTCATTGCCGGCATCGATCACTCCCTCGGGGAAATTCTCGACGAACTGGAGTCGCTGGGCATCGCCAAAAACACCCTTATCGTTTTCCTGGGTGACAACGGCAGCGACGCGCCCCTGGGATCCACCCACGGCCATGCCAGCTCCGCCCCGTTGCGGGGCAAGAAGGGCACTCACTACGAGGGCGGCATGCGGGTGCCGTTGATCGCCGCCTGGGCGGAGCCCGATGCGGATGCGGCCCTTCAGCGTCGGCTGCCAATCGCCTCGGGGGCCGTGCAGCGACAGATGGGCAGCGTGACGGACCTCTACCCCACCCTCCTGGCCCTCGCCGGGGCCGAGGTGCCCTCCGGCCACGAAATTGACGGCACCGATCTGGCGCCGCAGTTTGCCGGCAAGCCCGCCGGAGGTCGCGATGAGCGATTCCTGATGCACTTCCCCCACCAACACCGCAGCAGCTATTTCACGGTCTACCGCGACGGCGACTGGAAGCTGATCTACCACTACCTGCCCGAGAAAAACCCGGCCAAGGTTCGCTACGAACTCTTCGACCTCGCCGCCGATCCCTTCGAGACGCGAAACCTCGCCGATAAGCGGCCCGAACGGCTTGCCGAGCTGACCGCGGCGATGGCCGCCTTGCTCGAGGAGCAGGGAGCCCTCTACCCGATCGACGAGGAAGGCAACAAGCTGCGGCCCCGTCTTCCCCCGTCAGTCTCCACCGGTGAATGAGCGGTCGCTGGGATCGATCTCGACCTCGTCGCTGAACGACGAAAAGGCATACTGGCCGAACTGGCGGCCCTGTTTCTCGTGGATGTATTCCAGCACCGCCTCGGCGACGCTGCCGTCGGTGATGATCTCGATCCGCACGAGATCGCCGTCGCAGTTGCGGCTTCCGGTGACCGCGTGGGTGCCCTTGCCAAAACAGAATGTGTAGTTGTAGCCGCGAACGCCGAGATCGGTGAGGTCTTCAAGCACCCGCTCTCGCAGCACCGCATCGACCACGATCACGACCCGTCGGACCGTCCGAAGCTGAACCATGACTGTTCTCCCCCTGTGTTTTCCTGCCTCCGCCCCGGCCGCAGCCTCGAATGTCGTTCGCTGCTCCCACTGTGACCAGATCCATCATCCCGGGATCGGCCAGCCGTTGACCACCTGGCGGGCGATTTCGATGTAGATCGGAATCCCGATTGTCACGTTGAAGGTGAAGGTCAGCCCCAGCGAGGCCGCCAACGGGAGCGTGGGGCTCGCCTCGGGGATCGCGATCCGCTGCACCGCCGGCACCGCAATATAGGAGGCCGACCCGCAGAGCACCGCAAACAACGCGTAGGTCCCCAATTCGAAGGCATGGCCCAGCACCAGGCTGTAGGCGTGCAGCACGAGGATTCCCAGGCTTGCGAAGGCCACCGGGCCGAAGAAGCCGAAGAGGATGAAGCCGATGCCCGCGGTCTTGAGATCCTGCAGTCGCTGGCTGGCGGTCATGCCCATCTCCAGGAGAAACAGGCAGAGCGCCCCCTTGAAGATGAAGATGAAGAGGTGGTCGGGCCCTTCCACGATCCCCGGGTCTTCCAGGGCCTGCACGCCGCTGATGAAGCCCACGATGATCCCACCAAAGAGCATGAACAGCCCGGGATTGAGCAGAACCTCGTGGAGAATCTTGGGACTCATAATCGAGCTGCCCGCCGTGGCCGCGGCGGCCGGCTCGGTGTAGCCAGGCTCGCCGGGCATGTTGCCCGAGGCGTCCATCCCCCGCCGCCGCAGGGCCGCGATCATGAACAGCCCGACCAGGCAGCCGGGAATCTCCATCACCGCCAGCATGACCGGCATGTAGCTGTCGTGGAGGATGTTGAGCATCGAGAGAATGCCCAGGCAGGTCACGAACGTGCCGGCGGAATCGGAGCCGTAATAGGCTCCCACAGTGGCTGCGTCGATCTGCCGCATCCGGCTCACGCGGCCCAGAATCGCCGCAGCGAGGTAGCCGATCGCGGTGTTGGTGGCAAAGCCGACCACGGCAAGTCCGCCGGCAACGGCGATCTCCCGCGACGAGAGGTGGGCCATCAGTTCCCCGCCGTGCCAGCCGATGGCGATCAGCAGATAGATCACGAGGCTCTGGTAGAGAGCCTTGGGGAACTCGAAAGGCACCCGCAGGATCGGCACCAGGAAGCCCATGAAGAAAAAGAGCAACAGTGGCTGGAAGAGATTGCTGAGGAAGTTGTGCAGCAGTTCCTCGGCGAGCGACCCTGACTCGCGGGCCTCGGTGGTGCGAAGGCGAAGGATCCCCTGCGCCTCGGCCATGCGGAGCCACTCCAGCTGGCTGCCGGTCACCGCCAGGCCGATCAGGCGGGTCTGGTAAAACTCCGGCTGTTCCGCCGGCTCAGCGGACTCCGCCGACAGATTGTCGCTCGTGCCATCGGCGGCCGGCTGGCTGGAGACGACGAGCATCCCTCGCAGGATCGTCTTGGCGACGGGGCCCTCGGCCCCGAGGGTCACATGGGCCACGTCGACCTTGCCGCCCACCTCGCCGGCCGCGGCGGTTTCCAGCTCCACCACGGCCCGGTAGACCCGCTGGGCAATCGGCAGCTTGCGGGAACCCGGCGGGGCCGCGATGGCCGCTGAACAGGCTGTCGCAAGGACCGCCAGCACGACGGCTGCGGCAGGTCTCACTCGACGAGAATCGGATAGACCCGTGTGGTGCGGGGCGGTGGTGCTCAGGACCATCAGGCGAGAATAGCCCGATCGACGAGAAATTCGCAAGCGACGTGGCCGCATCCAACCATGGCTTGCCGCCATCACGCACTCACGGCGACGGCAGGACATGGGTCCGCCAGGCTTCCGCGAGAAGCCTGGCCGTCATTGTCTTGACCCGCTCCGGCTCGGCCGCGGCGAGGTTGTCGAGTTCGTTTGGGTCGTCAGCGAGATTGTAGAGTTCCCAGGTGACGCCCGGGCGGAATCCATCCTTCGCGAAAGCCCCCTTGCCGACGAGCTTCCAATCGCCTTCTCGGATCGCGGCGTTGCGCTCGTGCTCGAAGAGCAGGCTGCGAGGCTGCGGTGCGGCGGCCTGGAACGTCGCCAGCAGGCTGCGGCCCTCGACGGGCGGTGCGGAAGGGGGATACTCGGCAGCCGCGATCTCGAGGAGAGTCGGCATCACGTCGATGACATGCACGACCTGCCGGCTGATTCCGCCCTTGTCGCGGATGCCTGCCGGCCAGTGCGCGATCATTGGAGTCCGGATGCCCCCTTCATGCGCGTGGTGCTTGTAGAGCCGCAGCGGCGTGTTGGAGAGATTCGCCCAGCCGCTGCCGTAGCTGAAAAGACTCCCCGGCCCGCCGAGTTTTTTCAGCTCGTCCCCTTCGTGGAGCAGATTGGGCTCCTTCGTGGTGTTGCCATCCACGCCCCGTCCCGGCTCGGGATCGGCATACTTTGCCGGCGAGAGATCGAAGCCGAAGGGCTCCCATTCGCCGCAGCCTCCGTTGTCGCTGAGAAAGAGGATCAGCGTGTTGTCGACCTCGCCGCTGCGTTGCAGGCCTGCGATGAGTCGGCCGATGTTGGCATCCATGTTTTCGACCATCGCCGCATAGACCGCCATGCGTTGTGCGAGATCGCACTGGCGGGCCTCGTCGAGAGACTCCCAGGCGGGGTTTTTGCCGTCTGCGGTCGCCGAGCCGGCCCGGCGGGCCAGCGCGATATTGGCAATCGGCGAGCGACCCGAGTCCCGCAACGACGCCGGCATCAGCCCGAGCCGCTTGATCCGCTCGAGGCGGTCGCTCCTCAAGGCATCCCAGCCTTGCTCGTAGGTCGAGACGTAGGTCTCGGTCAGCTCCAGCGGGGCCTGGAGCGGGAAGTGGGGAGCCTGATACGCGACGTAGAGAAACCAGGGCCGCTGCTGCCTGCGGGCTGCCTCGAGGAACCCGAGGGCCTGGTCGGTGATCGCGGCGGTGGCGAAGTATTCACCCGGCTCGTATGCCGGCTGCGGGCGATCCGCGGGCAGCCGCACCATCATCCGCGGCTCCCAGGAATCGAGGCCGTACCCGTGCACGAATCCATAGAACTCGTCAAAGCCCCGCTCGGTAGGGCCCGGCTCGTTGAGATGCCACTTGCCGACCATGAAGGTGCCGTAGCCCGCGTGCGAAAGCACCTCGGCGAGCGTCGCCGTGTTGTCATTCAACCGGCCGCGGTAACCCGGCAGGCCGGTATCGCGGCCGACAAAGCGGCCGATGCCCGCCTGGTGGGGATAGAGGCCTGTCAGCAGGCTGGCCCGCGAGGGGCAACATCGGCTCGAGTTGTACGCCTGCGAAAAACGAAGGCCGCCGGCAGCGAGGGCATCGATGGCGGGCGTCTTGATTTCTCCGCCGTAGCAGCCCAGGTCGGACCAGCCGAGGTCATCGGCGAGGATCAGCAGAACGTTCGGCCTGGGATCGGCCTCGCCCGCCCGGCCGGCCGACTGGCAGAGGGCGAGGCAGGCAACTGCGAGCGTCGGGAGGAGCCGGTGATTCATGGTGCCACGGTTTCACGGTCTGGGAATCGCTCGCCCCGCGTGTCGAGGGGAGCCGGGCGTGATGGAGCAAGTCGCGATTCGAGTCGCGTCAGGCCCTCGGAGCGGGCGGCTGGCTGGCCGTCGACGAGCAGCTGAAATCCGGCACCCCGATTGTATCTCGTGCCATCGCGATCCCAGATCACCGTCAGAATGCGGCCGTGATACGGCACGCGGTCGAGGCAGAACCAATCCCAGGTGCCGGCGGGGAGCAGCGGGTTGACGATGAGTCGGTCGTCGTGCCGCGGACGGATGCCGACAAGCCCGCTGATGACGAGGTCGCAGAAGGTCGAATGGTTGTAGTCTTTGCCGCGTTCGCTGATCGGTTTTTTTCCCGGGTCGAGCCGGAGATTCTCTCGGCGCTTGGCGAGCATCGTGCGGGCCATCCAGTCGCCCGTGTAGGGATGGAGATTTTCGTCGATCCAGGGCACGATCAGGCCATCCTCCCGCCGCCGCCGCTGCGACCGCGAGTAGGTTTGCAGCGTTTCGTAGAACAGGTCTTTCCCGACCGCAGCCTGCCTGTAGTCGTTGAGCAGATTCGCCAACGCCGTCAAGGTGATGGAGGTTGCCAACGGCCACGAAGGGCCGTTCCACTGGCACTCGTGCCCCTTGTAGGAGAGGGTGAAGCGGGGATGTCGCTGCTCGGGAAATGTCGGTCCGAAGGGAGCCTTGAATCCCGCGGGATCGTCGAGTTCCCGCCAGCCCGTTTCAAAGCCCGGGTCAGGCAGGTGGAACATCCAGGGGGCCAACCCCCAGAGTTCCCGCACGTCGCTGCGGGCCGATTCATCCTCGCGAAGCACGGTGAAAAAGCGTCGCTCGTGGTCCCATAACTTTGCCTGCACCAGTTCCTTGAGGCGGGCGGCCCGGCCGCGGAACTCCTCGGCCACCTCCTCCCGGCCGGCTGCGGCCGCGATCTCCGAAATCGCCCTCATGTTTCCATAGGCGGCGGCATTGGTCAGCGGACGGAATCCATGCCCGCCGATCGACATCTCGGAGCCGTCGAAAGCGTCCAGTGTGAAGTACAGGCCGTTGGGTCTGCGGCCGACCGTATTGACTCCGCGGCCCGCCTTGCCCTCGTCCCAACGATGCTGCTGGGCGATCAGTTCGTCGAGCAACTCGACCGCCAGGGAGATGTCGCCGGTCACGGCTGCACGCTTCCAGATGCCGTCGGCCAGCCAGTTGGTGTAGACGAGCGAGCCCTGTTTCCCCGCCCCGAACCAAAACCGCGAGTAGTCGTCGAGATACCGGGGGTCGGCAAGCCAGCGGCCTTCGAGGAGATGCAGCTCCGCGGCCATGTTGATCGTGTTGTGCCGCCCGGCCCAGGGGACATCGGGCTTGAACTCGGTCACCACCCAGCCGTCGGGTGTCTTGCGGAGGTGCTTTCGGTACACCCACCAGCGAAACCAATAGGTTTTCTGGAACTCCTCGTCAGGGCATTCAAACAGCGGAACATTCGCCGCGAGAAAATCCCAGGCTTCCGCGTTGGGAATGCCGCTGCCGTGGAGTTCCTGATCCTGTGCCGTGAAGCGATCGACGAGCGGCTTGAAGGATGCCGGGTCGAGAATCGCGGCTCGGGGGGAAGGGCCGAAGCCAGTCAGCGCCACCGCGAGCAAGGCGAGCCGAAGGGGTCTGCTCATCGATTCGGGATGGCCGGGCCGTTCGGGCACCGGTCGCCGGGGGCTACTTCTCGCGGAACAATCGGCTGGCGGCGATCGCGTGGACGAGCGAGCGGACGCCGTAGTGGTTGGATGCCGTTGCTGCCACGATCCGGTCGATCTCGGCCCGGTCTTCAAATGTCGGCTCGCCGCCGGTGGCATAAATAACCAGCTGTGTCACGAAGGCCCGGGCAAGCCGCTCGGGATCGGCGTTGAGCAGCTGGCGAAAGCCTTCGAAGTCGGCAAAGGACCGGCCGTCGGCGAGGGTGCCGGAGGCGTCGACGGCCGCAGCCAGCCGGAAGCGTGGCTTCCGGCCGTCGAAGAGCGGCTCGCTGGCGGGCGTGCCCCCGGCCAACGATCGGTAGCGGTCCCGCCAGCCGCCGATCACGTCGAACGACTCCAGCGCGAAGCCGGGCGGATCCATCTTTCGGTGGCAGGCGGCGCAGGCAGTGTCGGCCTGGTGTTGCCGGAGCTGTTCGCGGATCGTCGTCGCCCCGCGGATGTCGGGCTCGACCGCCGGCACGTTGGGCGGCGGCGGCGGAATCGGCTGTCCCAGGATCCGCTCGCTGACAAAGGCTCCGCGGATCACCGGCGACGTGGTCGTGCCATTGGCCGTGACCTTGAGCACCGCCCCCTGCGTGAGGAAGCCGCCCCGGTGACTCTCCGAGGGCAGGGGCACGCGGCGAATCCGGCTGCCCTCGACCGGCTCGCCCGGCAGGTCGGCGAGCCGGTAGTGCTGCACGAGCCGCTCGTTGAGCATCGCAAAGTCGGTCGCGATCAGGGATGTGATCGGGGCGTCGGTGTCGAGCAGTTCCCGGAAGAAGCTCCGGCTTTCGGCCAGCATCGAGTCTTTGAGGTAGCGAAACTGAAACTCCGGGTAGAGCTTCTTGTCGGGGTCGGTGTCGTTGATCGCCTTCAGGTTGAGCCACTGGTCGAGAAAGTCGCGGACGAATCGCTCGCTCCGCGGGTCGGCGAGCAGCCGATCGACGGCGACGGCCAGGCCGGCCGGTTCGCGGAGGCTGCCGGCGGCGGCCGCGGCGAGCAGGTCGTCGTCGGGGGGGCCGTTCCAGAGCCAGAGCGCCAGGCGGGTGGCCAGCGCGTGGTCGTCGAGCGGCCCGGGCGACTCGCGACGAAACAGGAAGTGGGGGGAGACGAGAGCCGCCTTGTAGGCCTGCCGCATCGCGTCCTCGAAGCAGTCGCCCTTGGCCAGCCGGTCGAGGGCGATGGCCGCGTGGCGGGCGACTTCCTCGTCGCTTACCGGGCGGCGGAAGGCCCGCGGCAGGAAGGCGGCCAGGAGCCGCGTCGCGTCGGCGGCGGGGGCGTCGCTGACGACGCTCTCCAGCGGCGGATCGAACTCGCCCGGCGGTAAGTCACGGCCCCGCGGCCAGGCCCAGACCGCGAACGAGATCGGCCGGCGGGCCGGCGGGCGGCCGCCGGTGGCTGGGTCGAAGGGGCGAATCGGGAGTTCGCCGAAGAGCCGCCGATGGCTTTCGGGCGGCCACTGGTCATGCAGCGGTCCCTCGACCTCGAACCAGTCGATCGCGATGCCGGGGCGGTGGTCGCGGGATTCGCCGCTGCCCCAGGTCAGCGAGGCGACGTCGAACATCGGCGGCCGGCCGGCAACCAGCGGCACGGTGAACTCGTGCACTCGCGGCTCGAGCGAGGCCGCGTCGAAGTAGCCGAGCACCCGCGTCTCTTGCTCGAGCAGGGCCACCTCCGTTCGCGGCGAGGGCTCGACGGTGCCGTGGTTCCAGACAAAGCTCCAGATGCTCATCCGCATCCGGTAGCGGCCGGGATGGATCGGCAC
>Ga0180435_10007988_pt1 | contig 10004 bp, 7 predicted proteins | sample SS_ome_3_FD_132467 | JGI IMG/M metagenome (GOLD analysis project Ga0180435, IMG submission 132467) | Hypersaline lake sediment archaeal communities from the Salton Sea, California, USA - SS_3_S_1 metaG | ecosystem: Environmental > Aquatic > Non-marine Saline and Alkaline > Hypersaline > Sediment... | reverse complement strand
CGGACGCACGCTGAAGCGGGAATCGAGCCGGACGGGTGGACGGCCACGCCAGACTGGCGCGGCGAGGCCCTGGACTACGACTGGGCCATCAGCGTGCTTTGGACGCCGGTCCGAAGGGAAGGTGACTAAAGGAGGGTCTTCAGCACCTTCAGCGTCACGGCCCCGACCTCCTCGAACTTCTCCTTCAGCGTCGCCACCTTGGTGTTGTTGTCCGTGGCGCTGGTGACAATGGCCATGAGGGCAGCGAAGTCCTTCTTGTCCTTCTTCCGGGGAAGAAGTCTTTCGATGTCCTCTTCCGTGAGGCGCACGAGGGAAGAGAGCTCCCCGGCGAGTTCCCGGTTGGTGGCGTCCCGGGCCTCTCTCGCTGCCTCTGCAAAACGACTCGTTCTGGACGGCATTATTCCTCCCATCCTCCTTCCTCGCCGGTCTCGAGGATTCTCCTGATCTCGGCGATGGCGTCTTCCGCCGTCTCACCTGCCTTGGCTGCCGCAGTGAGGCGGTCGCTGAGGTTGACCGCCGCCCGGAGGGCGTCGTCCCGGATCTCCCGAATCCCGGCTAGTTGAAGAAGCTCATCCTGTGCCCCCGTCACCTTCCGCACGGAAGCCAGGTGTGCCGTGACCTGGGCCTGGGCCTGCTGGAGCTGGGCGTACGATCTGGAGAGGTGCCGGAGCACCTCCTCTTCCTGGGCGTCGAGAGGTTCGAGGAGCTCGGCCTTCTGAAGCCCGATCTCGGCCAGAGCGGCTTCGGCGAACTCCAGCATGATCTGGCCCCGCTCGGCATCGCCGAACGCACGGCCCACTGCCGCGACGATCTCCGAATGGGACGACGGCGATACGCCCTCCAGCACGCCAAGCTCTGCGAGGAGACGATCCACGTCATCCTCCGGGAGCACGCCTTCCGGAGTGATCAGCATGGGGACGACTCCGCTCCGGTCCACGTAGTCCTCGAGGAACTCGGGTATCCATCGGTCTCGTAGGAATGTCTCCACGATGTCCCGAGACTGCTCGAAATACCGACGTACGAACTCCTCGTGGGAAGCTCGGTGCTCCGCGATTTGTGTGCCGACGAAGTCTGAAAGGACGACGGCCTCCTGAGGTACAGATGCGCACGAAACGGTGGCGCAGACCACCGACGCCACAAGAAAAGAGCGCACGAACAAACGTCCGGCGAAACCCGGGTGTCTGGTCATGATGGGCCTTCCATTTCCGGAGGGGCCGGTTCGTTTTCTGAAAAGGGGGTGACGGAAGGGTACGAACCGCTTTGGCCGGTACGCAATGGGTTCAACTCGGCGCGGGTCCCCTTACCGCCATGGCCCAGCAGAAGAAGTCGGACTCTCGACGGCCAGCGCGCCGAGATCGGACTCGCCTGCATTGAGGATCAGGACGAGGAACAACCTCGCGTCGTCCGACACAGTCAATGGGCAGTAAGAACGGAGTCAATCTGGAGTAAGAAGGTGGGGTTGGGGCCAAAGCTGCACTCCGCCTCTCCACCGACCTGAAACACCAAGAGATTCCCAGCGTCTACGGAAAAAAACGTGAGTCTGAAGATGCCCGCAAAACCAACTCACGGGTGTTCCGGTCCACCACTGTTGGCCCTTTCAACAAAACCGAAGCGGGTCGTATTATCTTCTTGTGCCGGAATGAAACCCGCGTTCGTCGGGGTTTTCTCGCGGGGCTCGGTGCTTACCGCACGGCCTGCATTATCAACCCGACGCTGGTTCGGGGTCGGGAATGTCTGGGCAAAGGAGGGGTCGTTTGCTTTACTTTGGTCCTGAAACCTACTTGCCGTTGGCCTCCATTGCAGCAGGAGCTTTCGGTCTCCTCCTCACGTTCTGGCGCCGACTGATCGGGTTCTTCCGGCGCCTCAAATCGAAAGTCTTCCCCTCCTCCGAAAGTCCGAAGAAACGGTCGACAGGCCAACGGGTCTCCCGCCGCCAGCACGATTCCGGCCCCCCCCCTTCCCGGGGCGGAGGTCGAGATGGACTATGAGAGGACGGTAGTCATTGGCCTCGATGGCTTTGACCCCACGTTGACAGAGAGCATGATGGCTGGGGGGGCCCTCCCCCACCTTGCAGTCATCAGAAAAGAAGGGGGCTACGCCAGGGTCGCCACGACCTGGCCCGCCCAGACCCCGGTGGCCTGGTCCACCTTCGCCGTGGGAGGGAATCCGGGCCAGCACGGAATCTTCGATTTTCTGACCCGGGACCCGGCCTCCTACCTCCCCCAGATCGCACTCTCCCGGCACGAGCAGAAGAGCCGGTTCCTACCCCCAAAGGCGGTGAACCTTCGGGGCGGTCGGACGGTTTGGGAGCACCTCGCGGATGCCGGCATACCAAGCACCATCCTCCGGCATCCATGCACCTACCCTCCCCGGGCGTTCAAAGGGCGGTTGCTGGCAGGAATCGGGGTTCCCGACCTCCGGGGTGGATTCGGCTCTTCGACATTCTTCACCTCGGATCAGGAAGTGGTCGCCGGCGAGGGCGAACATGCGGTACAGGTGCAGATGGACGGGGCGGGAGTGTATAGGGGAAAGCTGCCCGGCCCACTCCTGGTACAAGGCGGAGAGGTCAACAGGGAGTTGGAATTTTCGGTGGATGACAACGCCGATTCGGTAAGGGTGACGTGTCCGGACGGCTCGCTCTCCACTTCGGTGCCGAAGGGAGCGTGGTCCCCTTGGACGAAGGTGAGGTTCAAGCCCGGCTTCCTGCAAACCATTCACGGGTTGGTTCGCTTTCATTTCGTTGGGACCGAGCCCTTCCGTCTCTTCGCTTCCCCCATCCACTTTGATCCGGAAACACCTGCCTTTCCCATCAGCCATCCCTGGGACTACGCAGGAGAGCTCCAGCGTTCCATCGGTCCATTTGCCACGCTGGGCCTGGCTGAAGAGCACAATGGGCTCACCAACGGCCGGTTCGACGAGTCCACTTTCTGGAACCACTGCCTCGACATCATGCACGAGCGCAGGGCCATGATGCATCTCGAGCTGGAGCGGCACGACCGCGGGCTGTTCTACTGCCTGTTCGCCACCCCCGACCGCGTTCAGCACATGTTCTGGCGGTTCAGGGAGCCGGATCACCCCGCAAACCGGGGGAAGAAACCCCCGCCCGAGATGGCCCGGGTGATTCAGGAGCTCTACCAGAAGTGCGACGACGTTGTGGGCGAGGCTCGTGAGTACGTGGACGAGAAGACCCTCCTCGTTGTGCTGAGCGACCACGGCTTCTCATCCTTCCAACGAGAGGTTCATCTGAATCGATGGCTGCACCAGGAGGGATACCTGGCCCTCGAGTCCGGAGTGGAACCGGGGGCGGGGGCGGGAGACCTCCTTCGGGCCGTGGATTGGAGCAAGACCTCGGCCTATGCTCTGGGCCTCGGCGGGCTCTACTTGAACCTGAAGGGTCGGGAGGGGGAGGGCTGGGTAACCGACTCCGAAGCCTTCGGCCTGAAGAAGGAAATTGCTTCCCGCCTCAGAGATCTACGGGACCCTGTTCGGGGTTGTGCCGCCGTCCGAAACGTCGTTGGGAGAGATGAAGTGTACTCCGGCCCATATGTGGAAGGAGCGCCGGATTTGTTGGTGGGATATGAGCCCGGATATCGGACAGCGTCGGCCACAGCCATGGGGGGCGTCGGCGCAGAGGTGGTGGCGGACAATCTCGGGGCGTGGTCCGGGGACCACGTCGTGGATCCCGGCGTTGTCCCAGGCGTTCTTTTCATGAACACTCCATTTCGGGGGGAAGGCGCAGGCCTGGCCGACCTCGCTCCGACGATTCTCGCTGCCCTCGGTGCCCCTGGTGACCCGGAGTCCGAGGGACGGAGCCTACTGCTGTGAAAATCCTGGTCATCGGTCTCGACTGCGCCGCTCCGGAGCTGCTCTTCGGCGAAGATCTCCCCACCATCCGTCACCTCATGAGCAACGGGTTGTTCGGATACCTGGAGAGCGTGATTCCCCCCATCACCGTTCCGGCCTGGATGAGCCTCGCGACCAGCCAGGATCCGGGCTCGCTGGGTGTCTACGGATTCCGGAATCGAGTGGATTATTCCTACAGCGGGATGGGGACGGCCGACGCCCGCTGGTTCAAGGGGACGACGATCTGGGACCAGATCGCCATGCAGGGAGGACGTTCCATACTCCTCGGAGTTCCGCCGTCCTTTCCCCCTCTCCGGATGAATGGAATCCGGGTCGGGTGCTTTCTCACCCCGGATCCGTCGGTGGACGTGTATACCTACCCGGAATCGGTGGGAGATCGGATCCGTGAGCTGGTAGGGGAGTATCCCGTGGATGTGAAGGATTTCCGGACCGAGGACAAGGACTGGCTCCACGAACAGATCCTGGACATGACCCAGAAGCACTTCGAGGTGGTGCGCCATTTCCTCTCCACGGAGGAATGGGACTACTTCCAGTTCGTCGAGATTGGTTTGGATCGTATCCACCACGGTTTCTGGAAACACCACGACCCCCTCCACCCCCAGCACCAGCCCGGAGGTCCCTACAGCGAGGTGATTCGACGGTACTACCACCTCCTGGATCATGAGATTTCCACCCTCCTGGAGCTCCTGGATGAGGACACAACGGTGTTGGTGGTGTCCGACCATGGCGCGCGGGCGCTGCAGGGAGGGTTCTGTGTGAACGAGTGGCTGATCGGGGAGGGCTTCCTGAACCTCCTCAATCCACCGGACCGGATCCAGAGCCTGGAGGAGGCCGGGATCGACTGGGGCCGGACCCGGGTCTGGGGATCCGGAGGGTACTATTCCCGCATCTTCCTGAACGTGAAAGGCAGGGAGCCCGAAGGGATCGTTGCTCCTGAGGATTATGAGGCCGTCCGAGACGACGTGGCGGCCCGATTGGAAGCCACCACCGATGAGGAAGGCCGACCCCTCGGGACAAAGGTTTTCAAACCCGAAGCCATCTATTCCAGTGTCAAGGGAATCGCCCCCGACCTGATCGTCTATTTCGGGGATCTGGCATGGCGGGCCGTGGGTGGTGTGGGGTATGGGACGGTCCACGTTCAAGAAAACGACACGGGTCCGGACGACTGTAATCACGCCCAACACGGGGCGTTCATTCTGGTGGGCGACGGTGTCCCGGATTCGGGCTGGACCGAGGGGGCGCACCTCCTGGATATGGCCCCCACCCTCCTGGCCAGGGCCGGCTACGACATCCCCACGTCCATGCAGGGCCGGGACCTGTTGGGAGGGATCGACTCTTCCTCCCAAGCCGGGTCCGACTCCCAGGAAAAACACCAACCGCTACCCGGCGGAGGGGATGCCATTCTCCGGGAGCGCCTGAAAGCCCTGGGGTATCTATCGTGAGCCGGGCGAGTCATTCCACCGGGCCCCGTGGACGGGGGCGCAAGCGACGGAAGTCGAAAGGGAGTCCTGCAGGCGGCCCTGAGTCGGGCGGAGTCGCCCCGCCGAAGACCGAGGCGTCAGAAGCTCCGCCAAACCTCTCGCCGGGTCGCATCCTGCTTCTCGCGGTCGGCTTTGGGCTTTGGACTGGGATTCTGGAAACCCTCCCGATCCTGGTGTCGCTATTTGGTGGAGGGATGATCCGTGTCAGCCGGGACTTCCTCTGGATGACGCCCCTGGCTGATACAATCCTCTTCCTCCTGGCGGGACTGGCTCTCCTGGCAGCCGGTCGACTCTGGCCCACATTGACTCGTCGACCCGTGGCGATGTCGTTTTTCGCGGGGATGGCCACGATGGCCGTGGTGCTGAGTGCCGAGCGCCTTTATGCGGTGGCGGTTCTGCTTCTGGCCGTTGGAGTGGGTGTACAGGTGGGGCGTCGAACCCGGGGCCCTGTCCGGAACCCGAGAGTGCTTGGAATCTCGGTGGTGGTGGCTCTCCTGTTCGTGACGGTATCGGCGGTCCGTGTCGAGCTGAGGGACAGGGGCATCTACCGATATTGGCTCAACCAGATGTCTGCGCCGAGAGCTGAGGCTCCCAACATCGTGCTCCTGATTCTGGACACGGTGAGAGGAGCCAGCCTGGATTTCCTGGACGACCTTCGGCCCCAATCCACGGTTGAAACTGTCGAGATGCCCGCCCTGGCAGAGTTGGCGAGTCGATCCGTCGTCTTCACCAAAGCCATCGCTCCATCTCCATGGACCTTGCCTTCCCACGGGAGCATGTTCACGGGTCATTGGGCCAATCGTCTTTCAGGACCGAGTGGGCCAGGGACGGAGGGATCAAGGGGCCTGGATCCTCGACTGACGACCGTGGCTCAGGTCCTGCGTGATGACGGCTACCTGACGGCGGGGTTCGTGGGGAACCTCCTCTACGCGTTCGCCGAGACAGGCCTGGGCCTGGGCTTTCTCACATACGAAGACTACGAGACGTCTCCGGCCCAGATTTTCCTGAGTTGTGCCATGGGCCGGCGACTGGCTCGTAATGACTGGCTACGGGAGATCCTGAAGCATCATGAGGTCCTCAACCGAAAAGAAGCACGGACGGTCATGGACCAGTTCCTGGATTGGCACGATGAGAACCAGGACGGGCCATACTTTGCGTTCCTGAACGTTTTCGATGCCCATGAACCCTATCTGCCACCGACGTCCGTGAGGACGAGCATGCCTCTGGGAAGCCGGTGGGATGATTTCTCCCACTACGCGGGTGTGGTGGTGGGGGCTTCGGCAGTTAGGAATGACAAATGGGACATGGACCCGGCGGAAAGGAATGCCCACGCAGCCGGCTACAATTCGGCCCTTGGCCGGTTGGACGCTGAGATCGAGCGGATGCTGGACGAGATGGAGCGGCGAGGAGCATTGGAAAACACCATCCTCATCGTCGCCGGGGATCATGGGGAGCAACTCGGAGAGCACGATCTCTTCGGCCACAGCAACAGCCTGCACCTGCAGGCCCTTCACGTTCCCTTGGTGGTCTTCGACCCTCGCCAAGACGACACCCACAAGGTGGTGCGAAGCGTGGTCAGTCTCCGGAACATGGCGGCAACCATCCTTGATCTGGCTGGAGCCGATGCCACGTCGGCGGGAATTCCCGGGAGTTCCCTGGCCCGGTTCTGGACCGAGGCGGAAGACGAAACGGGCGATTTGATGGAGCCAGCCTCAGAGACCGCCTTCTCCGTTCTCTATCGGGGATCGCTGACGGAAGAGTGGTATCCGGTGGAGCGGGGGCCCGCCATGTATTCGCTGGTCGACTCCACACACCACTACATCCTGAACGGGGATGGATCGGAAGATCTCTTCGACCTGACAACGGACCCCGGAGAAGCCTCCAACCTTTCAGGGGTCCCGTCCTACGAAAACCTGATCGCCGACTTTCGGGAGAAGCTGAAGGAGTTCGCTCCCGAGGTGTCCGGGGGAACGCCCTAACGGCTTTTCGTCCCCCCCTCACTCCAGCCGATCCACCTTCCTGAGATCCGGGAAGAGCCTGGCCCAGAGGCCCGTAACGAACAGGGAGGCCACACCTCCCAGCACGGCCGCCAGGACAGGCCCGAAGATCCTGGCCGTCACGCCGCTCTCAAACTCGCCGAGCTCGTTGGACGCTCCGATGAAAAGGAAGGACACGGAGGCGACCCGTCCCCGCATGGGATCCGGAGTCACGATCTGGATCAACGTCTGGCGGACGTAGACCGACACCATGTCGGCTCCTCCAAGGGTGGCCAATGCGGCCATGGACACCCAGAAGGACCTGGACAGGCCGAACACAACTGTGGCCAAGCCGAAGATGGCCACCCCGAGGAACATGGCGGACCCGGCGTGTCTCCGAACCGGCCGATAGGCCAGAACCAGGGCCACGGCCGCGGCGCCCACGGCCGGCGCGGCACGCAACAGCCCGAATCCCTCCGGACCCACCAATAGTATGTCCCTCGCGAACACCGGCAGGAGTGCGGTGGCGCCTCCCAGGAGAACGGCGAACAGGTCGAGGCTGATGGCGCCGAAGACCACCTTGTTGTTCCAGATGTAATCCAGGCCTTCCTTCACCCGGCGAAATCTGGACCCGCCCTGACTCTGGGGAGTCGTGTTCCGGGAGATGAACGAGAGGCCGATGACGGGCGCCATGTAGAGTGCCAGGGAGACGCCATAGGAGTGGGCCGACGACCACGTCCCCACCAGGAAGCCGGCCAGGGCCGGACCGGAGATTCTCCCGATCTGGAAGACCAGGGAATTCCAGGCGATGGCTCTCGGCAGGAGGCTCAGGGGGACGAGCATGGGGGCCAGGGCGACACCGGCGGGAGCCCGAAAAGCCCTCGCCATTCCGAATGCGAAGGCGATGGTGATGAGCACCGTGACGGAGAGGAAGCCCAGGGCCGACGCCACCACCAACGCACCCGCGCACAAAGCCTCGGCCGCGAAACAAACCGAGAGTATGGTCTTCCGGGCGTACCGGTCTGCCACCACTCCGGCGGGAAGGGCCAGGAAGAACAGGGGCACGAAGGTGGCCAACCCCAAGTACCCAACGAAGAGGGCCGACTCCGCCATCCCCCGCTCGGCCCTGGCCAGGTCGTAGACCTGCCAGCCCATGGTGACGCTTTGAGCGACCGTGCCGAGGACTCCCAGGGCCCGGGTGGTCAGATAGACCATATAGTCCCGTTCTCGGAGGAGTGCCCGGGCACTGATGTCGTCGGCCATCACGCCCCACGGTCGAGGAATGGCGGGTAGTCCGGGGCCTCCGGACGGGCGCTTTCGGTCGGGCGCCGAAGGGAAGATAGCGGGGTCCGCCGGGTCCGTGGAATCCGGGGAAGAACAGAGACCGGGCAACCTTTCCCTTTCGCTGTCCGTCCTAGGAAGAAAGCACCCCTCAACGTTTGAGGGGAAAGACTTCGGCCACTTCTCGCCGACCCGGACAGGCCAAGAGACGACCGACCATGAACGACGACACCCTACCTCTGCTTCAGGGCACTCTCGACATCCTCGTCCTGAAGGCCCTGGCCATCGAACCTCTCCACGGATACGCCGTGGCACGTTGGATACGGGAAACCACAGACGACGCCCTGCAGATCGATGAGGGGGCCCTGTACACATCCCTGCACCGTCTCGAGAAGCGGGGATGGTTGGAAAGCGACTGGGGCCTTTCCGAGAACAACCGCAGGGCGAAGTTCTACGGTCTGACGACGGCCGGCGAGAAGCAGCTCCGAAAAGGATCACTGGCCTGGGAGCGGTACGCCGAGGCGGTTTCGAAAGTGCTGGGCAGCCCGGAGCCGGAGTCGGCCCGATGAAGATTCCCCGAGGGCTCCGACGTTTCTTCCGACTGGGCGCTTTTCGTCCCGACCCCGATGGCGATCTGGACGCCGAGCTGGCGTTCCACTTCAAGCAAACGGAGGAAGATCTCCTGAAAGCCGGCTATTCGCCGGCCGAGGCTCGGGAGGAAGCCACCCGACGGTTCGGCGACCTCGACCGTTACCGCAGGGAGATGCATCGTATCGACCGGCGGTCGGCGTCCCGCACCCGGAGGTTGGCGTTCTTCGAGAGCCTGGCCCAGGACCTTCGGTACGTCCTCCGGGGCGTCGGGAGGGAACCTGGATTCACCGCCGCCGTCGTCCTCACCCTGGCCCTCGGAATCGGTGCCAACGCAACCATGTTCGGCATCGTTGACCACCTCCTGCTGAGCCCGCCGGCACATGTGGACGAACCCGACGATGTGGTCCGCCTCCAGATCTATCGGACCTGGTCGTTCGTGGGTTCCCCGGCCGTCTACGACCATATGCCTTTCACCGACTACCAGGATTTCCAGGGCGCTGGATCGCTGGAGTCACTGGCGGCGTTCGGCAATGAGGAGACCATCCTGGGAAGAGCAGAAAATGCCGAACCCGTGAATGCTCTCTTCGCCACCTCCACCTTTTTGCCCCTCCTCGGGGTCGACCCCGGGATGGGCCGTTTCTACGACGAAACCGAGGATCGGCCCGGAGCACCGGGGGTCGCCGTCCTGAGCCACAGCCTCTGGCAGCGGCGTTTCGGGGGAAGAGAGGATGTTCTGGGCGAGTCCATTTCCCTCGGAGACGGCACCTACACCGTCATCGGGGTGACTCCACAGGGATTCAACGGGTTGGAT
>Ga0180435_10007987_pt1 | contig 10005 bp, 5 predicted proteins | sample SS_ome_3_FD_132467 | JGI IMG/M metagenome (GOLD analysis project Ga0180435, IMG submission 132467) | Hypersaline lake sediment archaeal communities from the Salton Sea, California, USA - SS_3_S_1 metaG | ecosystem: Environmental > Aquatic > Non-marine Saline and Alkaline > Hypersaline > Sediment... | reverse complement strand
ATGTGTAGCTGCGTTCGCCAGAACGCGGTGTTTTCTGGAGTGGATCCGCACTCTGGCGAGTGCAGCGACGGTTTTGAAACGGCTTCTAGGACGCAGAGCGTCCGATTGCGTTGCCATGCAGGAGCATGGCAACGAGGCGCGTCGTCGGGCGAGTTCGGCGCGCATTCGGTGGAAAGGTACGTTCGCCGTGTGGGATCAACCCGACAGATCGATTTGTAGCTGCGTTCGCCAGAACGCGGTGTTTTCTGCAGTGGATCCGCACTCTGGCGAGTGCAGCTACGGTTTTGAAACGGCTTCTAGGACGCAGAGCGTCCGATTGCGTTCCCATGCAGGAGCATGGTAACGAGGTGCGTCGTCGCGCGAGTTCGGTACGTATTCGGTGGAAAGGTACGTTCGCCGTGTGGGATCAGCCTGACAGATCGATTTGGTTGCCGGTTTCGCCGGTCGGGTCTTTGCTTTGCGAGGACTGTCGGTCGGCGCTGGGCTGGCTTTCGGTTTCCTGCTGTGCGTTGGGCGTCTCCCAGAGGCGTCGGCCGTCGGCGTCCCGATCGCCGGTCTCGGCGTCCTCTTCCGTCTCGCCAATTCCCGCGGCCTTTTCGGCCTTTTGGTTCGATTGGCTGACGCGAGACTGGTCGTTGGTTTCCTGGGCTAGTCGGTCGGTGTCCGTTCCCTTCGCTTGCGATAACGGTGTGCCCGCCACCGAGCCGATGATTCCCGATGGTCCGATGCTCATGGCAATCTCCGTGGATGTTGGAAGTTGTCAGTCATCAGTTTTGAGTAGCAGTAAACTACTCCCATGCGTAGCTGCGTTCGCCAGAACGCGGTGTTTTTCGCAGTGGATCCGCACTCTGGCGAGTGCAGCTACGGTTTTGAAACGGCTTCTGGTAGGAAGTTGTCAGTTATCGTGGCACAATCCGCGAACGTTGGAAAAACGCTCGCGGTCCGATGCGGTTTTGTTCTTCCTGGCGGCGTCGAGCGACTTCCTCGGGGAAGAGCTTTTGCAGTGTTTCGTTCAACCCTGGCAGGGCCTGACGGCGGACCTGTGGGTTGTCGAGCGTGCCCCAAACGCGGATTTCCAACAATTGGCGACTCGCTTCCCCCAGCATTGGCTGAATGACCGGGATGTTCATCGCAGCCCGTCCGACCAGCGTATAGAACTCCATGCTGTCGATGTGGCCGTCGAGATTCACCGAGCCCACACCCTTGAGGCCGACGGCGTCGCCATGGAAGTCGAAACGGTCGAGCAGAATGTGATCGCCCTCGATGCGAAAATCCAAATCACTCGAGGTGAATGCCGTTTTGTCTGGCTGGCGGATGCTCAGCACTTTGAGCAACTGCACCATCACGGGCAGTTCGTAGATATCGGCGTCGCGCAGGCGAACGTGGCCGCCCCCCTTGAGTGTATGCGTGCCTTCGCATGTGCCTTGGAGTTGTACGACAGCGTAGAGTTTGCCGGAAATCTGCTCGGGCGTGCGGAGGTTTTCCTGGGCGAAACGGGCAAGATCGCCCTCGTGCAGTTTTGCACGAACGGCAAAGGCTTGATTCGATTCGAGGTCGACGTAGGCATCGCCTTGGAAAACGCCGCCCAACAGGTTGCCGGTGACGGCGCGTGGTCGTTCTCCGTCTTCTGGTCGGGTGGCCCATTCGCCCAACGATATTCGAGCCGGTTCGATCAGCAGCGGTCCACGGACTTGCGTGAGTTGGTGCCCGCTGAGTAGGAGTGAATCGACATTCAGTTCGCCACGGCACAGGAACCGGTCGCCCGTACTCGTGCCGAACAGCCTTACGCCGCCGTGAATGCTCTTGACTGGTACGCCACAAACGATATTGCCGTTTTCGATATCGAAAGAGAGGTCCCAATCGATTCTGAGCGAGTTGTCGGCACGACTGTTGCCGCCGAACAGCAAATCGCCGCGGACGCTGATCGGGCCGTCGATATTCAGTTTCTGCAGCGTTTGCCCGAGGCCCTCCGGCAGCGCCCTGACGAGTTCGCGGGTGACGTGGAAGCGGTCGGCGGAGAGATCGCGGATGCCGAACTGCCAATCGCCGTTCGGTTGAAACTTGCAGATTGCGTCTGCCACCACGCTGACTTCACCATGTCTTGCACGGAGATTCGTGATTTCGAGTCGTCCGTTTTCGTAGTGCAACGCCCCGGTGACTTGGTCAAGATGATAGGGGAACCAGACGGGGTCGATCGAAACGCTGCGTCCTTCGACGCTTTGTGTCTTGGGCCACTTTTGGCCCCGCACATCGAGTCGTGTTTGCCGGTCGCGGCTATTCCAGCGGAGCGAGCAGGTTACGTGATCGATGCTGCCGCGCGGCCGCAGTTCCGACCAGACTCGGTGGACTTGCGATCCCAGCGCATCGCGCAACTCGTCTTCGAGGGCGATGTCAGAACCAATGAAATCCAGGGCGAGTTGGCCGCCTTTGCCGGGGTAGGGCGTCCAACCACCGCTGCATGTGACGTATCCGCTATCGTTTCGACCTTCCAGGTCAGTGAACTTCCACTGCCGATCGACCTTCTCGAGCGTGCCGCGAATACGCTCGAACGGATAGGGGAATCGGTCGTACTTGATCGCACAATCTTGCAATTGGAAGATGACGTGCTGATACGGCTCACTGCGCTGGGCACTGCCGTTTTCGAATCGGGCGGAGACGGCCACCTGGCCGCGCGGATCGAACGACCGAACAAGCCTTTGAGAAGATTCGTCCAACGCGCTGAGGAGCCGCTCGTCGATGGGAATTGTGCCGTCGGACTCGATCGTCAGCCAGCCGACGCGGGCGCCGCCGGGATCGACGACTTCTCCCTTGAGCGCGACAGGTGTGGCGCCAGCCTGGGCTTGCAGATCGATGTTGAGCCGGTTGTCGTGCAACTCAAGCGAACCCACCGCGTGATCGATCGGATAGGCGAACTTCTCGTACATCAGCGACACGTCTCGGCAGCGGACAGAGACGTCGGGCGTCCATGTTGTGCCATCGAAAGCCAACTCGATATCTGCGTCGATTAAACCCGTCGGCGAGAAGGTTTGCAGGTGGCGTTGGGCTTCGGCGGGTAGATGGCGGTTCGTGTTCTTGTCTAGCCACAGGTCGCGAATAGACGCCTGGATATGAGAGGGGGCGTAGTCGTGGTAGCCGTAGCGAACCGCCGAGCCGGTTACTGTGCCGCGACCGATGCGAGCGCTGAGGTTGTTTAATGCGATCCCTCGATTGTTGAAGTGGAATTGCGTGTGGATTTCGGTCAGTGGGTAGGGGACGCGGTGATCTTCGTACTGCCCGTTCCAGAGTTGACCAGCGACCGCGAACTGCCAGGGCGTGGCCAACTTGCCGTCGTAGAGCGTGTTGAAGGAGAGACCCGCCTGACACGAAAACGATTCAATCAGTTTCAACTTCGACGGCGGCACGAGCGGCAGGGCCGCAAGCACTTGTCGCGTGAGGGTCACTTTTTCCACGGTGCCGCCGACTTGCCAAACTTTGTCCTGCGGATGGTAGGTGCCAGTCACCTGGATCTTGGGGCAGAAGCTGGCCGCCAACGTCCCTTCCACCTGATAGTGAGGTTGGAAGGACTCGGCTGGTGACTCTGTTGCGTTCCCAGTCGCGGTCGGGGCGGGCGGCGGATCCGTCTGCGGTCGCAACGTCAACTCGACATCGCGGAATGTGAGTTTCGAATCAGATCCCTTCGTGGCGTCGACGACCGTCAGCGTTGAGTCTTCGATAACGACTTCGGGCATTTCGTCACCGCACTCGTCTTGTGGCGTTAATTCAGCGAGGTTCCAGTTGCCGTCGACCTGCTGTACGGCCGTCAATTCGGCGCGGCGAATGATCACTCGGCGCAGGTGCAACTGCTGATTGACGAGGTCTTGCGGCAGTGTGCTACACACCAAGAAGATTTCGTCGACATGCAGCATGTCATCAGCCGTGCCGTTCGGGTTGGGGCGCTTCAGAGAAAGGTCGCGGATTTCGATTCCTTCGCCTTCAACCACGCGTGCCCTGCCAACGTCAACTTCCAGTTGAGGGTACTTGGCGGCGAGCATCGCCTCGACTCGCGAGCGGATTTCTTCGCCAATGTGAAAGTGCCAGTACACACCGAGTCCGATCGCGCCGAGAATCGCCACGAAAAAGACCAACTTGATGATGGTCCAAAGCGAGTTGATGAGCGAAACGAAAATAGACCGGGCCCTTCCACCGGGGAACGCGCGAGACGGTGGCCAAAATAAGCGGCGAATGGTAGGCGGTTTAGTTGGCGCAGGTCAATACAGATTCAGGAGTTACGAGCAGATGGGGACGAGGGGAACAGGGGGCAAGGGGCGGAGGAATACCGGCCGCTTACGGCTCAACCGTCACCCCCAAAAAGCGACCTGCTCTGCACGCCGAGTTTGGGCAGTCTGGCGAGACCCGAGTAGTCCTCCCGGTTGTGAGCGTGGGCGAATCGAATCGTCGGAAATCTCTAGCCGAAAGCAGTTTACATGAACTTTCAAGCCGTTATACTCTATCGCAACTCGTTTGCTGGCATTGCTTGCACCGCGGTGTTACAGTAACGGCCCTGGCTTTGTGACAGCCAAGAATTTGGGTTGGATCGATCGGCCGCTGGGCGCTAGCCCCGGTTGTTTCGCAAGCAACCGCGGCCAGCACCGTGCGGCTAATCCAAAAACTGAACTATCACGGCCCAGTAGGCCACAGCAAGAACTCTCGAAGTCCGCTTTCACGTCAGGAGGGATACTCTATGGCAGCCCAACTTCCCGATTATGTCGCATCTGCGCAACCGCTTGGCAAAGACGCCCGAGTTCCATGGTACGCAAACATCGCACCAACTTATGCCGGCATTATGCTCTGGTTTGTGTTTTGGCATGACGTGCCGGTTGGTTCCAATCTGTCTGGAGGTTTGGGGCAATACAGTACGTTTGCCGGCGGGTCGCTCGCCGGTGGTTTAGCGATCGCTCTATTGGGGCTGGTTATCGCCGCTTTGATCTGCCACTTTCTCTTTTATGTTGTTCCAGGCATGCTGGGTATGAAGACGGGATTGCCACTCTACATCGTTGGTACGTCGACCTACGGTGTACAGGGTGGGTTCTTAATGCCGGGCTTCATCATGGGGTTGCTGCAATTCGGTTGGTTGGCGGTCAACGCTTTCTTTGCCGGGATCTTGCTATGTGCGCCCTGGGGCCACGGAGCGGGCACGGTGCAGCATGGCGTCGTGGCCACGCTTTGGGCGGTTGCTGCCGCGTTCATGGGCCTCAAAGGCATTCAATACGTAGCTAAGGTTGCTTCGATTCTTCCGCTAGTGCCGTTTGTGATTCTGATCTGGTTAGTGGTTTCGTCGATCGGCAGCGTCGGCAGTTTCGATGCAGAGAAGGCCGTTGCTGCCGGCGAAGGCAAGACCTACCAGGAGGTCGTCTCCGAAGAGGTCACTCACAAGGAAATTGGTGATCCGGAAGAAACGGAAGACAAGGATTCCGGTATCACGACTCGCGAAGTTGCCGTGAAGGAAGTCAAGATAACCAAGACAAAGACGCTCACTACGAAGGGTGCTCTCCCGCTGTGGGGCATCATCGCCATGATCTGCACCTATGTTGTCGGCTTCTTTGCAACAGCCGGGGCCGCGGGTACAGATATCGCCATGAACGCCCGCAACGCGAAGGACGTGCAAATGGGTGGCATTTTTGGTATCGCGTTGGCGACTATCTATGCAGGCGGCTTGGCCTTGCTGTTCGTGGTAGGGATGCACGGCACGGGTGAGCTTGGTGATGGTGCGGTGTTGCGAGCAACTGGGCTGATGCCGGCAGCCGTCGGCGAGGAAACCTCGCAGGTATTGATGTATCTGTTAGCGATTGCCGCCTTCCCGGCCGCTTGTTTCTCGGCATTCATCGCTGCGAACAGTTTCAAAACCACGTTGCCCAAGGTGAATCCGTTCATTACGGTCGGCATTGGTACTGCATTCGCCTGTTTCCTCGCCGTCTCTGGTTACGCTGGAAACGCTATTGGCGTGTTCAAGATCATCGGTGCTTCGTTTGGCCCGATCTGTGGCGCGATGGCGGCTGACTATCTGCTGTCGGGTCGCAAGTGGGCTGGGCCGCGAGCAGGCTTCAACCCGGCCGGATGGATCTCCTGGGCCGTCGGTTTTGTCGTTGGCGCGGCTGACTTCATTCCGGCTTTGTCTGGCAAGATTCCCGCGCCGCCGGTGGCTGCGTTCGTCGTCGGTTTCGTGCTCTACTTCGCATTGGCTCAAGCCGGCCTAGAGAGCGAGAAAATCGACATGCCGCAGCGAATCGACAAAGAGTAGTTTCGCATTGCGAAGCTGTTCAAAGTGCGTTGACAGCCCGGCCACTTGTAGTCAAAGGTGGTCGGGCTGATTCTTTGGCATGGACTGTAGGCCGTACCAAGCAAACTGAATCGCTGCCGAAATATCGGTCGCGAGCAACGGCGTTCCAAGAGCGTAGCCGTTCCGTCCAAGCGAAGTTGTTTGTGCAGTTACGGCAAAGATCCGCGCGATCTCGATATGGACTACGCGGGTCGGAGTATCAAGCGGTCACGCTCGTGTTTCGCCTGAATCTTTCCGGGCAATGTAGCTGCCGCGCGGGCATCGCTCTGATTGCATGCCATCATGCGAAGTTGTTCCCAGTGGTCGAAGGTCATCGACTGTCGGGGCCAACCACGTTGCTTCCAAATGGCGACCATCAGTTCGCGCACGAGGTGGGGTGGTTCATTGGCTAGCCGTCGGCAGTCCACAACGCTCGCACCATCTGGGTCGACTCGGTGGCATTCGTCCATCAGTGCTGTCGCCAGCGAATCAATGACGTCGACCGCATCTTTGGCATTGCGACCCAGCCGAAGCAGGTTATCGACGACGTTGGGATGGTATTTCTCGGCAAGCAGCGGCATCAACTCGTGCCGAATACGGTTTCGGGTGAATACCGTGTCTGCATTGCTCGCGTCTTCTCGATACGGCTGATTTAGCGCCGCTAGGTAATCGAGTACTTCCTGACGCGAGATATCGAGCATTGGTCGGAGTAGGGTAACCGCTGGGCTGAGCGGTCGGGACCGCGGCATGCCGGCCAGACCCGTGACGCTTGTTCCCCGCAGGATGTGGTGCAGAATGGTCTCCGCTTGATCGTTGGCGGTGTGGCCCGTCACGACGTACCGTGCTCCGCTTGCTTCGGCCGTTCGCTGGAGAAACGCGTATCTGGCATCTCGCGCCGCCGCCTCGATTCCGTCACCATCCCCCTCAACTACGATGGTTTCCACAAAACACGGCAGGTTGATTTCCTTACAAAGGGCTTCCACAAATTGCTGATCGCGATCCGATTCGCCGCCTCTGAGCTGATGATTAAGGTGGGCGACGGCTAACTGCCCCGCCCCTTGGCCCCTCAACTCCGCTAATCCTCGGACAAGAGCCGTGCTGTCAGCGCCGCCAGAGCACGCGATGATCACGCTCACGTTTCGCCACCGTTCGGCGGGCCACGACTGAGCCAGTTCTGCTTCGAAAGGGTGCATTGGGACCTATCCTGGCGCGATTTATTTTGATTTGAGGGACCGCCAGGACAGGTCCTGGCCTACTGGATGCTCACGCGCCGTCGTTTGAATCATGACCATCGAGCTGACGATCTCATCTTCGATCGCCGTTGCCCTATTCTCCCTAACCTTCTTACTCGATTGTACTTGCGCCACAAGACTCGATGGTTAAACTCACCGATATCGTGCGCCAGATGTGTGGCTCCGAGGTTTGCAGGCATCGGTATAGCATTGCAGTTCCGGCTTGCTTTGTTAAGATATTGTCTGGCGGTTGTGGGCGACCACCCCGCCACATTAGTCGTAGACTGATTGAAGATCGTCGGTGGTGAAGCCGATTCCGCGTACTTCGCCACGAGACGGCGTTTTTTGAAGTAAGGACTTTGATCCGTTGGACTCGACAATTTCGACCAATCAACCGCCCAAGTCGCAACGGCAATATTACGTTTTGCCGGTTCTACTGCGATTGTTGGCTATGGTTACCGGTCGTGTGCCGCTCGTTTCTCCGATGTTGGGAATGACGCCACGCCCAGGTCCCAGTCGGCTCTCCATGGGTAGGGTGACTTCGGCTGATTGGATCCCCTTCGACGTGTGTTTCACGCAATCGGGAGCCCCGCCCGGTGGGCGATGGCGTTCTGTAGGCTCGTTACGTGCTGGAGGTACATCTCCAGCCTGGCGACAAACAAAGTGACATACGGTTCGCGGTGATCGGTCGATCTTCTGTCTGGCCTCGCGGGTTGGATTTGGCAATCCTTCTGCTGCGCCGTTCTCGTTGTGAGTTTCTTATGCGGACGAGCATGCCCCCCGATCGGACATAATACCTTTGTCAACAAGGGGACTCCAACGTGACAGGCCCAATCGTAATCGCGATTGTGATCACGGCGGTTATCTCGTCTGTGCTCGCCATCGTGTTGTTGAAGATGTACGACCGGCTTCGCAAAAAGGACGCCGAGACCGAAGCAGCGGGCATTCTCAACCAGGCTCAGATAGACGCATCCAACCGACTCAAAGAGGCGGATCTGGAAATCAAGGAAAAGGCGCTTGCCCAGAAGACCGAGACGGAAAAGGAACTCAACAAAGTTCGCGACGAGATGCGACAACGCGAGCGGAGTCTGGACAAACGTGCCGAAACCGTCGAACAGCAGTCGGAGCACATCCGCAAACAAGAGCGGATGGTCGAGAATACGCAGCGCCGCCTGACCGAAAAGCTCGAAGATACCACCCGGCGCAATGAAGAACTCGAAAAACTGCTCGACATGCAGCGGCAAACTCTGCATGAATTGAGCGGTTTGACCCGTGAGGACGCCGAGCGTCGCCTGCTCGAAATGCTCGACAAAGAGATGGTGCAAGAGACCGGCGCCATGATCCTCAAGCACCGCAAGCGAACCGAGGCGACCTGCGAAGAAGAGGGCCGCGAAATGCTGCTGACCGCGCTGCAGCGTTACGCCGCCGCCCACACCGCCGAGGCTACCACCAGCACCGTCGACATTCCCAACGACGAAATGAAAGGCCGCATTATCGGTCGCGAGGGCCGCAACATTCGGTCCTTTGAAAAAGAAACCGGTGTTGATGTCATCATCGACGACACGCCGGGAGTCGTGATCGTCAGCGGGTTCGATCCGGTTCGGCGAGAGATCTCCCGCATCGCGCTGAACAAGTTGATTGCCGATGGCCGAATTCACCCGACCAGAATCGAAGAGATCGTCAAGGAAACGCAATCCGAGATTGAGTCGCTGATTCAACTAAAGGGTGAAGAAGCAGCCCACGAGGCCGACATCCCCGGTTTGCACCCCCGGCTGTCTTACATGCTCGGCCGGCTGCACTTCCGTTCGAGTTACAGCCAGAACGTGCTGCGGCATTCGATCGAGGTGGCGTATCTCAGCGGCATGCTCGCCGAGATGATTGGGCTCGACCCCGATGTGGCTCGTCGCTGCGGACTAATGCACGATCTGGGTAAGGCCGCCGACCACGAAATGGAAGGCGGGCATCCCAAGATCGGCGCCGATCTGCTCAAACGACACGGCGAGCCGAAGGAAGTTGTCCACGCCGCGCTGGGTCACCACGATGATATCACCACCGAGCATCCTTACACGATGTTGGTGGCGACGGCCGATGCCTGTAGCGCTTCGAGACCGGGCGCCCGACGCGAAACGCTCGAGCGGTACATCCGGCGAATGGAAGAACTCGAAACAATCGCCAACGGTTTCCCGGGTGTCGAGCAGTCGTTCGCCATTCAGGCCGGCCGCGAACTCCGCGTGATCGCGAGTTCCAAGCAGACCGACGACAACTCGGCCGCGCGGATTTGCCACGACATCGCCAAGGCGTTTGAAGAGCAGCTAACGTACCCCGGCGAGATCAAGGTGACGGTCGTTCGTGAATCGCGTTTCACGGAGTTGGCGAAGTAGACTAAGCCGCTTGCGGCACAGCGGTGTCCGAAAACGGGGACTGGCTCCGAGCGAGCAACTGGAAAATTCTTGAACAAACATTACGCGAGGCGCCTGT
>Ga0180435_10007982_pt1 | contig 10008 bp, 7 predicted proteins | sample SS_ome_3_FD_132467 | JGI IMG/M metagenome (GOLD analysis project Ga0180435, IMG submission 132467) | Hypersaline lake sediment archaeal communities from the Salton Sea, California, USA - SS_3_S_1 metaG | ecosystem: Environmental > Aquatic > Non-marine Saline and Alkaline > Hypersaline > Sediment... | reverse complement strand
GGGCTGTTCCAGCGCCAGCGTCAGCGACAGCAGATCGCGGATCAGCGGCGTTTCGGCCAGTGGTGTGAATTCCACGGCCCGGTAGCGGTAGCGCGGATCACCGGTTTTGAGCCGGTCGAACAGCGCCAGGATCTCGCTGGCGTGGTTGCGCGAACGCACGAGGATCGCGATCGAGTCATCCGCCGGGCATGCCGCGACCAGGTCGGCGACCCGCCGGGCCTCTTCGGCGTCTTCGCGCGCGGCTGTGAACTGCAGCGACACCCGCCCTTCTTCCGGGGCGCCGGGCGCGGTCTCGGAGGGGCTGTAGCGAACCGCGCCGGTCACGGTGTCGTCCTCCTCGGGCATGACTTCGGGAAACACGCGGTTGACCCAGTCGACCACCGGCGCCGCGGAGCGGAAGTTGACGGTCAGCTTCAGGGTCTCTAGACCCAGCTGCCCGAACAAACCGCCTTCGCAGGCGCGGATGAACAGGCTGACCTCGGCCTTGCGAAAGCGGTAGATGGACTGCATCGGGTCGCCCACCAGGAACAGCGTGCGCCCGTCGCCGGCGCTCCAGCCCGCCGTCAGCCGTTCCAGGAGTCGCACCTGTCCGTGGGAAGTGTCCTGGAATTCATCGACCAGCAGGTGGCTGATGCGGTAATCGAGACGCAGCGCCAGGTCGCTGGGTTCGCCGTCGTCGCCGAGGGCCTGGATGGCGCGCCGGGCGACCTCGGTGAAATCGGCGCCGCCGGTGTCGGCCAGCACCAGTTGCCACTCGGCCGCGGCCCGCAACAGGATCCGCACCAGAGACTCCAGCGCGGACCAGGCGTCGTCGTCGTAACGCGGCGCCGGCAGTCCGCGGACCAGTTCCAGCTGGGCGCGCAGCTCTTCCTCGGGCCGCAGCCGGTCCAGCAGCGCCTTAAAGTCGTCTTTCCAGGCGCGCAGCTCGTCACGCTCCGCGGCCGGAACCTTGTTATTGGCGGGAAAACCGTGGCGGCCCTGTGCCCGAGCCCACCAGCCGCCACCCTTGGTCAGCAGTCGGTCGGCCAGCGTGGACCACAGCGGCAGGCTGCCCGCGTCGACCGGCAGCGCCAGGCAGCCGGCCGGGTTGCAGTGCGCCAGCAGCGCCTCGACCGCAGCGGCGTCCGCCGGCTCGTGCCGCAGCGAATAGCGCAGGAAGCGCGGCAGCCCGGCCGCCAGCTCCTCGGGCAGCAGGGCGCGGGCGTGCTCCAGTTCGCCGCCGACGAGGACGGCGAGGGATTCCTCGAGCGCCGCCCGGTCGAAGCCGCCGCGGTGCGCTTCCAACAGGAATTCCAGCCACTGGTCGCGGCGGCCGAGCATGCCGGAGATCAGTTCGACCAGGCGGTCGTACTGGTTGGCGTAACGCGCCAGCACGCGTTCCACGTCGGCCTGCAACTCGTCGTCGGCCTGCTCGATCGCGGCCATCGTGCGCTCCGCGGCCCGGCGGTACAGCGCTTCGGGGCGTTCGGTGACCCGCTGCTTCCCGCCCAGGCCGGACAGCAACGGCAACTGGCGCGCCAACTCGCCGCACAGACTGTCGATCGTGCGGACCCGCAGGCGCGCCGGTTGGTCCCGCAGGTTCCAACCGCGTTGCCGGTCGTTCTCCAGCACCGCCCGGGCGAGATGGCGGCTGAGTTGCTCGTGCGGCTTCAGGCCGGCAGGGTCGGCCGGCCGCTCCGCGGCATCCAGTTGCGCGACGATGCGGTGCCGCATCTCGGCGGCCGCCTTGCGGGTGAAGGTGATGGCCACGACTTCCTCGGGCTGCTCGACCCGCGCCAGCAACCGCAACATGCGTTGCGTCAGCAACTCTGTTTTTCCCGAACCGGCCGGGGCCTGCACGATGAAGGAGCGTTCCGGTTCCAGCGCGACCGCCCGCGCCCGTGCGTCGGCCGGCCGGGTCACGCGGCGCCCCCGCTTTCGTTTCGCAGCGATTCCAGCTCGCCGATCCGGCACAGTGGCTGCAGTTCGCAGTAAACAGCCTTGCAGGTCTTGCGGCCGTCGGTAGGCTGGATGTCGGCCTGGCCTTCGAGAAATCGCGCCATCAGTCCGTGCAGTTGCTCCCGCCACCGCGCCGTGGTTCCGGGCAGGTCGCGCCCGGCCTCGTCCAGGTAGGCGTAGGCATTGCCGGTCCGCGGCAGGTTGGGGAACAGGCCCGGCTCGCGCACGATGCCCTTGAATTCGCAGCCGTCTTCGCGCAGGACGGCATAGACCACGGCGGCAGGCGCCTGGCCGGCGCTGACGGCGTACAGCGGCAGTTGCGGCTCGGCTGGCGGGTCGCCGAACCAGGTGTCCGGCTTCACCTTGCCGGTCTTGTAATCGATGATGACCCGGGCGCCGTCGGGCAGGCGGTCGATGCGGTCGATCACCAGGCGGATGCGCTGGCCCTCGATCTCGTACTCGAGCTCCGCTTCGAAGCCCTCGGCCTCGAACGGCGCGCGCTGTTTTTCCAGTTCCAGGTACTCCAGCGCCAGTTGCCGGATGCGGCCGGCCTCGACGCGGCGGAAGGCCGGTCTCGAGGAAAGGTCGCGCCGGTCGGCCAGCACCGTTCCAACGTGCCGGTCGAGTCGCTCCAGCAAGGCCGCCTCGTCGAGCGCCAGCAGGGTATCCAGGCTGCGGGTTTCACGCCAGAACTCCTCCAGCACCCGGTGCACCAGGCTGCCGTGCTGGCTGGGCGTGATGCCGTCCGCCGGCTCGGCCAGGCCCTCGGCGCCCAGGCGGTTGACGGCGAAGGCGCGGAACGGGCAGGCGGCCTGGTTGCGCAGGATGGACGTCCCGCCCTGGGCGGTCTCGCCGGCCAGCGGCGGGGGCGGCGAGACCGGCTCGTGCACGACGCCGCCTGCGCGGTGAATGAGCATGCGCCAGCTTTCGCCCGCCCAGCCCGGCGGCGCTTCTGCGGCTGGCGCGCAGTCGCGCAACAGCGGGCTGGGCAACCGGTCCTCGCCGCCGACCTGGCCCGGGTAGCTGAACACCACGTCCGGAGCGCTGCGCAGCAGGCGGCGGGTAACCGTGCGCGCGACCTTCAGTTCGCGCTGTGGGCCGGAGTGCGGCAGGTCGGCGGCGATCTGAAGGATGGCGGGAATGAACGGGTTGGGTCGGGCCGGCGGCGGCCAGTTGCTGTCGTCCAGGCCCAGCACCCAGAGGTGGTCGAAACGCAGGCCGACGACCTCGTACAGCCCCAACACCTGGATCGGCGCTGCCGGCGTGCGCGGCTGGAACACCGTTTCGCGGCCGATCCGGCGCAGGCGCTGCAGGGCCTCCGCGTAACCGAGTTCTTCCTCGGTGGTGGCGTCCAGCGACGACAACACGCGCAGCGCGTCCTGCCAGGCCTGGTAAGCCTGCCAGTCGCGATCACGTTCCGCGTCGAGGCCGCCGTCGCCGTGTGGCCAGCCGACCTCGCCCAGCAAGCGATCGATGGCCTCGGCCCAGGCGGACGGCCGCCGCGGCACGGCCTCGTGTTCGAAGCGCACCAACCGGCGGGCGATGTCTTCCATTACGGGGCTGTAGCGCGGATTGGCTTCCTCGGCCGCACCGTCCCTGCCGTGCCGGCGCCGCGTTTTCTCGCCGGCCCGGTAGCGCAGTTCGTCCGGCCGGAATTGGCGCGGGTACTCTTCGCGCAGGTACTTTTCAAGCAGCGCGCGGCTGGCGCGTTCGCCGCGCCCGCCCCGGATCCACGGGGAGCGCAGCACCCGCCCGGCGACCTGGATATCGACGCGCGGCGCGACCAGCGCCAGCAGGTCGAACGCCGCCGCGATGGACGGCACGCCGGCCAGCGGTACACCCAGCGACAGGTTCCAGGGCGCGGTCCCGGCATCCTCGCAGCCGGGGGTGAGGACCGCGGCGAGCCAGCGCCGGACTTCGGCGCGGCGCGCGGCCAGGTCCGGCACCACCACGCCGATACGAGCCTTCGGATCGCGCTCGTGGTGCAACCGCACCCAGCGCGCCATGCGCTCGCACTCGTCGGCGGGGTCGGAGGCCTTCCAGTAAACGGCCCGGCCCTCGGCCGGGGGCAGGCTGACCACCTGCAGCGCCGTGCCGGCTGCCTCCATCGCTGCGAGCAATTCGGCCTGCAGCGGGCTGAATTCGTCGAAGCCGGCCAGGTCGATGCCGCCGGGCGGCGCCAGCTTGCCCGCGCTCAAGGCCTCGACCAGGGCCGGCAGACGATCCTCGGGCGGCAGCCAGCCCCGCGCCGCGCATTGTTCTTCGAAAGCGCGGTTCCAGCGGCGGAACGCCGCGCAGTTCTCGTTGCCGGAAGACGCGAACCAGGCCGGGTGGCCGGTTTCGATGCGCCATTCGACGACCAGGCCGCGCGTATCGGCCAGTTCGGCAGCGAGGGACGCGGGCGAAACCAGCGCGCTGGCCGCCGGGTCGTCCTGCACGACGTCTTCCCAGAGCGCCAGCAACTGCTGGCGGCCCGGGACCGCGCCGGCCGCGGCCACGGCGCTCTGCAGCACGGCGTCGTCCCACCAGTCGCTGATCCAGGCATCCCAGGAACGGATCGGCGGGCTGGCCCACTGCCGGTCGCCGCGGGCCATGCGCCACTCGCCGTAACGCGCCGTCAGCACCCGCGCGAGGCGGCTGTTGCCGGTTACCAGCACGCGCCCGCCACGCAGTCGCTCGAACAAATCCTCGGGCTTGAGAACGGTCATTTAGCTATCATACTGGCTGCTTTCTCAGATTCCGATAAACCGGCCCGAGGCGACCCCATGGCGGAAATCATTTCGGCGGCGACCCTGTTGTTCCTGGTGATGGACCCGCTGGGCAACATCCCGATTTTTCTCTCGGTGCTCGAGGACGTGGCGCCCGAGCGCCGCATGCGCGTGTTGCTGCGGGAGTTGGTGCTGGCGTTCCTGGTGCTGGTGTTCCTGCTGTTCTTCGGCGTGCACTTCATCGGCTTCCTGCAACTCACCGAGCACTCCATCCGCATCGCCGGGGGCATCATCCTGTTCCTGATCGCGCTGAAAATGGTGTTCCCGGTCAAGCGCTCGGCCTGGGCCAGCGACGAGCTGCAGGGCGAGCCCTTGCTGGTGCCGCTGGCCATCCCGATGGTGGCCGGCCCGTCGGCGATGGCCGTTGTGATGCTGCTGGCCAGCGACAACCCGGACCGCATGCCGGAATGGGTGCTGGCCCTGTTCCTGGCCTGGCTGCTGACCTCGGTGATCCTGTTGTCGGCCAACGGCCTGAAGCGCTTCCTGGGCCGCCGCGGCCTGATCGCGATGGAGCGGCTGATGGGCATGCTGCTGATCGCGCTCTCGGTCCAGATGCTGCTGGAAGGGATCTCCGCTTACATCGCCGGCGTCATCTGAGCGCCGGCATCAGCTCCGCGTGGCTGGCCTGGCCCACTGCCAGGTGGGCGGGCACCGCGCCCGCGGACAGGGGCGGCGTCGCCCACTGCACCAGCGTGAAGTCGTCGAATTCGCTGACGTGGTCCCGCGAGCCGTCGGCGGGCTCCACTTTCAACACCACCCGGTAGGAAATCGCGCTGACGCGGGGCGCGTCGAAGTCGAAGCGCAGGTCCTGCCAGTCGCCCGCTGAGAGCTCGAAGCGCCCGATTGGCCGCAAGCGGTTGTTGGCCAGCGCCTCGAAGCGGTTGCGGTCGTTGCGGCCGCGCCACTGCTGGTAGGCGGTGACCGTCGCCGGCGCCACGCTGCGGGCGCGCACGGCGAAGGTCGTGGGCGTTCCCGGCTCGAAGGTGTACTCGAAGGTCCGCATGCCGACGACCCCCTGGCCCCCGCCGGCGGGGATCTCGAGCTTCATCACGTGTTCGCCGGCATCGTTCCGCACCACGGCCTGGCCGCCGTCCTCGATCCAGCTGCGGTCCGGTGAGCCGTGGAGGAAGTGGTTCTCCAGGTGGCCCATCGGCAACAGGTTGCGGCCGAGGCGAACCCGCTGGCCGTCCGTGGTCTCGATCCGGGTCACGGGCTCGTTCCAGGCCCGCTCGTGCAACGCGACCAGGCGGGATGGTCCCGCCAGCGCCAGGGCGCCCGCGGCCCGGTCGGAACCCGGGCCGCGACCGCCGTCGCCCGGGATTACGCCGTGGCCTCCGGATACCGCGAAGCGCACGCCGCGCCGGGCCGACAGCGACGCCGCGCGCATCAGCACCGTGCGCCGCACGGTGTCGGTGGCCGGCATCGGCGTGTAGCCCTGCAGGTGGATCGGCACCACCTCCGCGCGGTGGAAACGGCCGGCGTCCATCCACACGTGCACGATATAGCTGAAACGCGTGGCATAGTGGAACTGGTCGAAGATGAAATTGCCCATCGAGTAGGCGATCAGTCGACCGTCGTACAGCTCGAAGCCCTGCACCACGTGCGGATGGTGGGCGATGGCCAGCACCGCGCCGTCGTCGAGGGCGCCCTTCAGGCGGGTCTCGGTGACCAGGGTCGGCTCGTCGGTGTATTCGCGGCTGCCGTGGTACTGGACGACCGGAAAGAAGCCCGCTTCGGCCTCGGGAACAACCGTTTTCCTGAGGTTCTCCGGCGTGCCCAACGCGGCGCCGCTCTTGTCCGGGCCGTCGGCGACCTGGTTGGGGGTGAAATTGCCGGCCCAACCGACGTAACCCAGGAAGCTCCAGCCCTGACCGCCGAGGGTCGTGCGGTATGGCGCCAGCGCGTCGGTCGCGTTCATGCCGCCGCCGGAGAACGGCATGCCGGCGGCTTCCAGGGCCGCCAGCGTCGAGATCATGCCGGCTTCGAGGTAATCGTTGCTGTGGTTGTTGCCCAGCGTCACGTAATCCACGCCGGCGTCGCGGAAGGCAGCGACGGCCTCCGGCGGGGTGTAGAACACGAAGCTCTTCGGCGCGTTCTGTTCGGGCTGCTCGGCCATCACCTGGGTCTCCAGGTTGACCGAGCTGAAATCGGCCAGTTCGAGGTAGGGTTTCATGTGCCGCAGCAGGGCCCTGGTGTCCTCGGCGCGGTGGTCCGGGCGGATCAGTACGGGGTCGCCGGGGTAGGGGTCGGAGAATCGCCGACCCATCATCGCGTCGCCGCCGAACGTGAGCATCACGCGCCCCTCGCTGCGTGCGACCAGGGTGACCGGCGGCAGCGTGCTGGCGCCGTCGCGGCGGCTCCACGCGAGGTCCAGCGGGCTGAAGCTGTGCACCGAGGGGAAGTGGTTCTCGCTGCGGAAACGGAGGGTGTAGACCTCGGCGCTGTCGACCGACGCGCTGAACGCACCCGCGGTGCCGCTGACCACGACGGCGCCGTTCACGTCCACCGTGACGCCCGCGAGCGGTGCACCGTACTCGTCGACGACGCTGCCGGTGAGGGTGAGTGGGGCCGCCTGTGCGGGCGACAAACAGAACAGAACGAGCGCGGCGGGCAGCCAGCGGATACTCATCATGAACGCCTCCGGGATCCGGGTTGAACCCCGATCATCCCACAGGCGGGCGCGGTGTCAATCCGGATGCCGATTGGGCGGTCCGATCAGTACGCGCGCCTCGTGTAGTAACGGTCTTCGTCGCGGTAGCCCGGGCGCCAGTCATCGCGGCGGCGGTCGGAGGGGCGCTCGTAAACGGCGGCATCGATGATCGACCACAAGTGGATGATCCAGCCGAGCAGCACCAGCCACAGCAGCGCGGTCAGGATGAACATCACGCCGGCCAGTAACCAGCGTCCCTGCAGCAACTGCCCCAGCCCGGGGATGAAGAAGCTGGCCAGCGCCGCGATCACGTTTCCGCAGGATCCGTTACCCATTTGTGTACCTCCGAGATTGGCTTACACGGATATACATGCAAATTACGGGCCGATAAGAATCGCGCGCTGGAAGCGCCTTTTGACGCGTGGCGCCCGGCATGGGCTGGCGAAAGCAGCCAATTAGTGGTGTCGGAAGCCAAAAATAACAGGCGCCGCACGGGGTGTGCGGCGCCTAGCCGTCGTCGGCTCCGGATCGTGGCCGGATGCCGACTGCGAGGAGATCGTCCTGGCCCTCTCTCTCAACCGGACCATTTGGGCTAACAAATACCACAGGAACCATTAGCGCTGACTTAAGCCGGTGTTCAGGTGGCATTAATCCGACGGCGGGATCCTCCGGCCCTCTCGCCGTGCGCGGGGCGCGGTCGCGTGGCAGAATGTGGCGGACCCGGGCCGGGTGCCCGGAAAGGAGACGCCATGCACCGCAACCTTACTCTCGCCCGGCTCGCGTGCCTGGCCCTGCTGGCCGCCCTCGCGGCGTCGTGCACGACGCCCGCCGGCAACCGCCTGGCGGACGTTCCCCTCTCGGACGAACCGTTGCTAGGGAAATTCATCTGGCACGACCTGATTACCGACGATGTGCAGGCGGCGACCGCGTTCTACGGCGGTTTGCTCGGGTGGACCTTCGAAGAAACGACCCATCCGGGGGGCGGCGATTACACGCTCGTCTTTTCGGGTGAGCGACTGGTGGCCGGGATCGTGGCGCTGGACGACCCGGCCGACGCCGACTACTCGCGCTGGCTGGGCTACCTGTCGGTGCAGGACGTGGACGCGGCGGTCGGCGCCACGCGGTCGGCAGGCGGCAGCGCCGTGGCCGGCCCGCTGGACCTGCCGAACGTCGGCCGCGCCGCCGCGATCCAGGACCCGCAGGGCGCCGTCGTCGGTCTGATTCGCAGCGGCCTGGGCGACCCCGACGACAGCCTGGCGCCGCGGCCCGGTGTCGTGGTCTGGAACGAGATGCTGGCCTCGGACGACGTCGCGGCGGCGGCCTTTTACTCGGCGATCGGCGGGCTGCAGGTCAGGGCAGAATCGCGTCCCGGTGGCGTATACCGGGTGCTCAGCGCACAGGGTAAGGACCGCTCCGCCGTGATGCAGCGTCCCAACGACGACATCGAACCGTTCTGGCTGACTCATTTCGCGGTCGGAAACGTCGCAGAGGCCGCGGAGCGCGCCGCGGCTCTGGGTGGAGAGGTGCTGCTGGGACCGGACCCGGAACTGAGAGACGGAACCATCGTGCTGGTGGTCGACCCGACGGGCGCCGTGCTGGCGCTCCAACAGTGGATGCCCTGAAGGAGGAGAGGATATGAACCGAACGTTACGGCGCGTACTGGTCGTTCTGCTGAGCCTGTGCTGCCTGCTGCTGGCGGGCTGCAGCGGCAACGTGGGCGTGGGCATGAGCGTGGGCGTACCCGTGGGTAACCACGGCTATATCAGCGTCGGCGGCCACCGCTGGATGTGAGGCCGCTCAGGATTTGCGGTAGTGCTTGCGGCACTCCTGCGGCACGTGCGCGAAGTCGCCGCGGATCAGGCGGCAGTGCCAGCCGTAGGGCGCCTCGAAACCCTCGGCCGTGACGCCCGACGGCACCTCGGCAGTCCATTCGATCACCGGGTCCAGCCGGGCGCCGGTGTTGTAGGTCCAGACCATCACGACCAGTTTTTTCTGTTCGCAATCGGCGGCCAGCACGACTTGGTCGATGAAGTCCCGGTCGTGCGGCGCCCGGCGGTGGACGTAACCGGCGTCGGCGTTGTTCTTGACCACGGCGTGGTTGTCCTGCGTGCAGGTTCTGACCAGCGCGGCCTGCGCCGGCGATGCCTGCTCCAGCGCGTCGGCGACCCGGGCCCGCGTCGAGTAATCGTGGAAGTTCGGCATGCTGAGCGCGACCAGCACCGCGGTAATCGCGAATACGATGACCACCTCGAGCAGGGAAATGCCTTTCTGTCTGTTGCTTGATTGCATAATGTCCGGTGCCCCCTTTTTTCTGCATTCACGAATGCCTCTGGGCATGAGAAATCAATGCAGATTTAATGCCAGTTTTGCTTTCAACATAAATAAAACAATAAATTCAATTGGATACAATATAGGTAAAATGAAGCCTGTCTCGGTCTTACCTCCCTTGCGGGGCAGGCATTGACACTATTTGTCGCCCCGGCCCGCCGCGCCGCTGCCGTATACTGTCTTTTCGATGGAGGCGCTTCGATGAACCACCCGCCCGTTCTGGTATTGACGCCCGACGCCGAGGGCTACCTGCCCTGGCTGGATAGCCTGGCCGCGATGGGTGTTGCCATCTCCACCGCGACCTCGGCCGAGGAGGCGTTGGCG
>Ga0180435_10007981_pt1 | contig 10009 bp, 6 predicted proteins | sample SS_ome_3_FD_132467 | JGI IMG/M metagenome (GOLD analysis project Ga0180435, IMG submission 132467) | Hypersaline lake sediment archaeal communities from the Salton Sea, California, USA - SS_3_S_1 metaG | ecosystem: Environmental > Aquatic > Non-marine Saline and Alkaline > Hypersaline > Sediment... | reverse complement strand
TGTAGCCGGCCAGTCCCACATTATTGTTCTGGTTGCTCTCCACGTATTGCACCACCCAAACACCGGAATCACCCAGCAGTTTCCTCTCCCTGTCCGACAGATGAATACAATGACCCAGAATGGACTTTGACAATTGCATGGCACCGGCGTCACGAAAACGTTCTAGCACACGTTTGCCATATTTGGCCAAGGCATCATCCTGGTCGGCCCGGTCTTCGGCCACATGGACATGTAAGCCTGTGTTGTGTTTACGGGCCAGGTCAATGGACTTGTTCAGCAGCTCGTCCCCGACAGTAAAAGATGCGTGTAGCCCCACATGCCCCTGATGTCCGCGGGTCAAGAAGTCATCGGTCTCTGCCAATCCGGTTTCACGGGGCCCCTCCCCGTCCCGGTCGGAGATCTCGTAGCATAGCATGTGGGCGATACCCACCCGATCAAATGCTGTGGCAATCGTCTCAAGGGACCCTTGGATGGCAAAGGGCGAAGCATGGTGGTCGATAACGAAAGTCACCCCGTTTTTAGCGCAATAAATGGCGGAAGCTAGAGCACTGGCTTCTATCATCTCAAGATCCAGGCGTTTATCTAGATGCCACCAGATGTAATGGAGAACTTCCGTGAAATTGGTTGGAATCTTTGAGGGCGCCGGCATTCCGCGTGCGAGCGTAGAATAAATGTGATGGTGGCCGCAACCGAAGGATTTGGTCACCCACTTGCCGACGCAGTCAATGATTCGATCCCCCGCCAGCATTGAATCCGGTTGTGGCAGAGTGTCCGTAAAGGAGATCTCACCCTCGGGTCCTTCCGATACAACGATATGTGCCTGATGGATGGCCAGGGTAAGCCAATCTATGAAAGCTGCATTTTTCAAATATAGTGTCATGGTTTCACCTCAGAAATCCATTTCAGTATTGAAAACCTGGTCCTTTGGGCCAGGGCAGAGATATGTTGCTAATCCTGAAACCGAAACGAAGAAAATATCAATATCGAGATCGAAGATCCTAAACAATATCAAATGACCAAAATTCAAATGATCAAAACAAACAAGCAGGCTTTACATTAATGAGGTATGTTTAGATCATTTGAGCATTCGAATTTAACATTTGTTTCGAATTTCGATATTCGGATTTAGGATTTCATAACCGTCAATGGTACAAGCCTTTATAGGCTAAAATCAGTACTGGGCCTACTGGATCCGGGGATCTATTTGCCGTCTGCCTTCTTCAGGGGCGCCAAGGGCAGCGAACAGCGGCGCACGCCATCAAATTGGCAATACGCATTGGCAATGGCAGGGGCGGTCGGGATGGTACCGATCTCGCCAACCCCTTTGGCCCCGAAAGGTCCGACGGGATCCGGACTCTGAACGCTGATAACAATAATCTCGGGAACGTCTTTGGCCTTTGGAAGTCCTAGTTTGGCCATGCGGCTCGAGGTGAGTTTGCCAGCTTTAAGGGGAAAGTTTTCGCTCAGGGCATACCCCATGCCCATGACCACTCCACCTTCGACCTGTCCTTCGAATAAGGTCGGGTTGATGACCGTCCCAGCATCGTGGGCCGCATATATGCGCTCTAGTTTTCCGTCATCGTTCAATACCGCCAAATGGACCGCAAAACCGTATGAAAAGTGGCTGATAATCTCACCGTCTACTTCATGGGTGGTGGTCCAGTCTACTACGTGCCGGCCAAAATATTCCTTGCCGGTTAGATCGGCCAGGGACTTGCTTGCTAAATCAGATTTAAGTATTTTGGCGGCCTTGACAATTGAATTACCGAGTAGGACGGTACCCCTGCTGGCCGTCGTAGTACCGCTAGTGGCGTGAGCACCAGTGGATGATTTAACTTCAATACTAACGGTGTCATCCAGACCCGCAACTTCGGCCAACACCTGCCGTGCCACGGTATGAATGCCCTGGCCCATTTCTGTCCATCCATGGTTTAACTCGATCCGGTCTGGGGAAACGACTCGAATTCTGGTTTCACTGACTTCCTCCAAGCCGTTCCCGATGCCGCAATTTTTAATCGCACAAGCCAAACCGGTATTCGGATTGTTGTCAAACGCCTCCTTAACCGCTTGCAGGCATTGGCGCAGGCCGATGCCTAATCCCAGCACGTGGCCGGTGGTGGTCATGCGGCCCGTATCCAGGGCGTTGTCATAGCGAAACTGCCACCGATCAAACCCGCCTAGTTGACACAGCTCATCCATCATACTTTCCATGGCGAAGTTTGACTGGTTAACACCAAACCCGCGGAAGGCGCCGGCAGGCGGATTGTTCGTATAATATGCGCTGGAGATGACATCTACATTGGGAATGTGGTAGGAGGCACCCGCATGCGTCCCGGTGCGGGCGACGACTTCTCCACCCACCGAGGCATAGGCACCCGTATCTCCGACGATCCTTGCATGCAGCGCAGTCAGCAAACCGTTTTGGTCACAGGCCAACTTGTAGCGCATGTGCGTTTTATGACGCTTGGGGTGCATACGGATCGATTCAGGTCGATTCAAACGCACCTTGACCGGACACCCCAGGAACATACTGCACAGCGCGGCATGGTGCTGAACCGTAAGATCCTCCTTGCCACCGAAACCGCCTCCGGCGGACACCTGAATCACATCTACCTTATCAAGAGGCAAGTTTAACAAAGATGCAATCTGTTCACGGTCTGCATAAATTCCCTGGCTCTGTGAATACACGGTCAGTCCGCCGTGGCCGTCCGGCAGGGCAATACTGGCCTCGGTTTCCAAAAAGGCGTGCTCAACAAAAGGCGTTTCAAAGATGCCTTCAGCCACATAAGCTGATATCGTAAAAACGTCCTCTACTGGCGCTCCGCGACAAATAACCGTTTCTTTGAGCAGATTACCGCTTTCATGGACCAACACCTCACTGTCGGCTGCTTGATGCATATCGGTCAACGGTTCTAAAACGTTGTATGCCACCTGGATTTCATTGACCGCAAGGCGCGCGATTTCTTCACTCTCAGCAACCACGCAGGCCAATACATCTCCAATGCAACGCGTGGTTTCGCCTTCAATCACCATCATGGGCCAATCTTTCTCAATCAGACCCTGATAGCGTTTTCCGGGAATATCGGTCCCCGTAAAAACCCGAATCACACCTGGCACCTTCTCTGCGGCAGATAAGTCGATACCCAAGACGCGGGCCCGCGGGTGTTCACTGAACTTCAAGGCTCCATATAGCATGCCGTCAATGTGCATGTCGTTGATAAAGGGACTGATTCCCAGAGCTTTTTCGTACCCCTCAATTTTGGGGTAGGAATGACCGATGCCGGTGTTTTTCTCCCAGGCAATCTCTCGGTTTTCGCGCAGCGCTTTAGCCGCCAACAAAATGCCATCAATGATCTTAACATAACCGGTGCAGCGGCAGACATTGGCTTTCAATGCTTTGACCACCTCATCCCGGCTGGGATCCGGATTGTTCTCCAGTAAAATTTTGGCGCGAGCCAGGATACCCGGGGTACAATAACCGCACTGGACCGCCCCTTTGGCTACAAAAGCCCGCCCCAATGTTTGCCGAACCTTTGGCGGAAAACCCTCGATGGTCAAAACATGTTTCCCGGAAACACGCTTCATCCGCGTCGCGCAGGCCAAGGCCGGTTTGCCATCCAATTCTACTAGACAGGCACCGCAGGCCGCCTGCCCCGAACAACCATCTTTAACGGACGTAAGGCCCTTTTCCTCGCGCAGGAAGGTCAGCAGCGATCGTTTTTCGTCGCCTTCATAAACAACCGGCTTTGCGTTTAATGTAAATTGAATCATGGCCCCTCCTCTCTGGCCGCACGGTTCAAACAGATTATACCAGTTGTCAGAAATATGTTCCGATTCAAAACTACCGTGGAGGCGTACCCCTATATTTTTCTAATGGATATGTTCCTCTTTTGAAGCCGGATTGAAACGGATAACAACAATGTGGACCCGCCGGGTTATTGTTTCCGTACGGTACCCTTTTCCAAAAGTGAGCTCAACGTGTCTGCCGGATGCTTGACCTTAGCGAGCAAAATCATGGCGGCAATGACGTAGGGCTTATAGCTGGCCTCTTTGTACATGGGCACGCGATAGCGATCGAAGACGCTGGCCTCAACTTCCCCCGCCTCGCAGCTGACCCCAGTGATGTCGGCCGGCAAGCAATGCATATACAGGGCGCTGCCCGCATCGGTGGTCGCCATCAGTTTTTCCGTACACTCCCAATCCGTGTGGTTCGCATTCTGGGAGAGAAGTTCCTGTTCCAGGGCATCGATGCCGTCGAAATCTTCCTGGGCGTATAGATCGGTGCGTTTCTCCATGGCGGCGAACGGCGCCCAGCTTTTAGGATAGACAACGTGGGCACCCTCGAAAGCATCGGTCATGGCGTTAGTCTTGGTGAACCTGCCGCCGCTCTGACTTGCATTGCGCTCTGCGACCGCTTCTACTTCGGGCATCACCTCGTATCCCGCGGGATGCGCCAAGACCACCTCCATTCCGAAACGCGTCATCAATCCGATGATGCCCTGCGGGACGGACAGCGGCTTGCCGTAAGAGGGGCTGTAGGCCCACGTCATGGCGAGCTTCTGGCCTGCTAAATTTTGAACACCGCCAAAGTGGTTGATGATGTGCAACATATCGGCCATGGTCTGAGTGGGATGGTCGATATCGCACTGGAGGTTAACCAGGGTGGGACGCTGTTCCAACACCCCCTCCTGAAAGCCATGCAGCACGGCTTGTGAAACTTCTCGCATGTAGGTGTTGCCCTTGCCGATGTACATGTCATCGCGAATACCAATCACGTCTGCCATAAAGGAAACCATGTTGGCGGTTTCACGCACCGTTTCACCGTGTGCGACCTGGGATTTGCTCTCGTCAAAATCCTGCACCGTCAGGCCCAGTAGATTGCAGGCACTGGCATAGCTGAAACGGGTGCGCGTGGACTGGTCCCGGAAAATGGAGATCCCCAGACCACTGTCGAAAATACGGCTGGAAATATTTTGTTGCCGCAGTCCTCGCAGGATGTCCGCCACCAGAAGGGTGGCATCGATTTCGTCGTCACTTTTTTCCCAGGTGAGCAAAAAGTCGTCGAGGTACATGTTCTGATAATCGAGTAGTGCAAGTTGCTTGATCATCTCTTTGATTTTGATTGGTTCCATTATGGGTGGCTCCCTGTTATTTTTGGGATCTAGACCAAGTTAAAGCCATCAGCTATCAGCTAAAGGCACATTCTGGATCCCCGATTTCTCGGGGATGACAACCGGAGACAGCTGGGACGCGTGAACGTCAGGAAGCTTGGATGCTGTCCCGGTCAAGTCCTGATCAAAAGTTGTCATTGTTTTGGCTTAAAACAGCCTTTTTTATTTTGCCCCAAAATGAACATCGAACATCCAACGTCCAACACTTGTCCCGCCATAGCCCTGAGCTTGTCGAAAGGGCGACGGCGGATCCAACGTCGAATGGTGTTTGTCAGTTAATGGTATTCAGTATTTGTGGGCTTTCAGCCATGAGCAAAGAGCTAACATTTCGATGTTCAGTTTTCGATGCTCGATGTTGGGCGTTCATTTGTTTCCGACCTCTTAGGATTTGTGACCCTGAATTCTGTCTCCTGAATTCTAACTTATATCTTCTCTGGCTTGCCACCTAACGATATGGGTCCCACGACCCGTCATCACCGCGTCCTTGATAAACTCAGGGGCTGTGATAATGACTTCCTGCCCCCCGCTCTCTAGAAATCGCAGGGCAGATTGAATTTTAGGGAGCATACTACCAGGCGCGAAATGCCCATCGCGGATATACTGCTTGGCCTCTGCTACAGTCATTTTTGAGATGCCCTTTTCATCTGCTGTCCCAAAGTTGAGCGCCACTTGTTCGACCGCAGTGGAGATGATCAACAATTCCGCTCCAATCTGACCGGCCAGCATACCCGAGGCAAGGTCTTTGTCGATCACGGCGTCTACCCCTTTCAACTCATTCTCGGTGCGAACGACCGGGATCCCGCCACCCCCGACGGTGACCACGTCATAACCACCGTCGAGGAGGAATTCGATCACCGGTTTTTCAACCACTTCAATTGGTTCCGGCGAAGGGACCACCCGACGAAATCCGCGACCAGCATCCTGTACCAAGCGCCAATCCGGATAATCACGACGAACATCCTCGATTTGCGACGCATCGTAAAACTCACCGACAGGTTTGGAAGGGTTCGCAAAACCGGAATCGTGCTTGTTTACTACAACCTGGGTGACAACAGTAAGGCTCTGACCGGCGATATCGCGGGCGGCCAGCTCATTGTCCAAGGCCTGCTGGATCTGGTAGCCAATGGACCCCTGGGTGTCGGCAACCACATTCACCAACGGCACCATATGCAGACCGGTCTCCCGCCGAGCCAACTCGGAGCGCAGCATGATAAAGCCCACCTGGGGGCCGTTGCCGTGGGAAATGATGGTTTGGTAGCCCTGTTCGATAAGGTCGACGACATGCCGCATGGTTTCACGGATGGCCTGGTGCTGATCGGCAACGGTCTGCAAGTCCTTGCTTTTTATCAGAGAGTTGCCGCCGATGGCAATAAACACTCGTTTGGCGCGCATGGATCAACCCTCCTTCTTCTCCAGGTATATCTGGGGCATGGCCGCATAAAAGGCGGCGCAACGGACCAGATCGGTCTTCCAAGTTTTTTCATTGGGTGCATGGGCTTCGGATTCTTTGCCAGGTCCGAAACCGATGCAGGGGATGCCGAACATCCCCATAATGGATACCCCATTAGTGGAAAAGGTCCACTTGTCAACACGGGGCTCTTCCCCAAACAAAGACCGATAGGTTTCCACAGCAACCTGGGTCACGGTGTGGTCTTGATTCAGCACCCAAGAGGGGAAGTAACAGTCGGTGGGATAAACCAGGCCAGTGTATGCGGGGCTTTCATAAGTGTACATGGACACGTCTCCTTTGGCAGCCCTGACGGAAGGGAGATCCCGAATCTGACCCAATGCCAGCTCTTTATCCTCACCGGCTGTCAGGCGCCTATCGATGGAAATGGTGCAACCATCGGCCACAGCACATCGGGAAGGAGAAGTGTAGAAAATCTCTGAGACCGTCAAGGAACCCTTGCCCAGGAAATCGTCGTACTTCAGACGACCATGCAGCTCTTCAAGTTCTCCCAGGATGCGGCCCATTTTGAAAATGGCGTTATCACCGCGCTCAGGTGCAGACCCATGCGCACTGACGCCTTTGACCTCGACCTTGATCTCCATGCGCCCACGCTGCCCACGGTAGATTCCGCCATCGGTGGGCTCAGTGGAAACCACAAAGTCCGGCTGCAGCCTTGACTCCTTTATGATGTACTGCCAGCAAAGGCCGTCACAGTCCTCTTCCTGAACGCTGCCCACGACCACCAGGGTATAATCGCCTTCAAGCCTTAGGTCCTTGACAATCTTGCCGGCATAGACCATGGATGCCATGCCGCCCTCCTGGTCGCTGGCGCCGCGACCACCGATCAGTTCATCGTCCTCGAAGCCTTCATAGGGATCGAACTCCCAGTTGTCCTGGTTGCCGACTCCGACCGTATCAATATGGGCGTCCATAGCAATGACCACATCCCCGCTGCCGATATACCCCAGCACATTGCCCATGGGGTCGATTTCAGTGCGATCAAATCCCACTTTTTCCATCTCTTGCCGGATTCGCTCGACGACTGCTTTCTCATTGCAGCTCTCGCTGGGCAAGCGGATCATGTCTCGCAGGAAACGGGTCATTTCCGGTTTATAAGACGCTGCCAATTTGTTTATTTTATCGAAATTGATCTGTGCCATGTAGATGTCTCCTTACTTATTGGATCGAAGCTTTGTGACTTGTGGTCTGGGAAGCCGGTATCACGCTAAAGGCATATGTTTGGGGTATTTGAGCATTCGAATTTAATTTTGCTTCGCATTTCGATATTCGTATTTAGGATTTCATAATCTAGTAAAGTACAAATCCTATTAGGGTAAAACCAAATCCGAAACCTCTGGGTCCGGGCATCTAATTAGGACGGGTACTTTCCATACCAGATGACGTCCCGGTAGTTCACTGGATCGGTGGCACCTTCGGTATTGAAACAAAGCAGCGTGGCAGCGCGGTCGATATCGAGTGCTTTCTTGAGGCCTTGGAAAGCCTCATTTATTGCCAGAGCATTGATCACGCCCATGCCGATAGCACCCGATTCTCCAGCTTCCATGGCATCGTCGCCGCTCAGTGGATTGGCCAAAATCCGCATGCCGTTAGATGCCAGAAAATCGGCACAGCTGATATAGCAGCTGGGAACGTCACGCAGAATCTCCCAAGAAACTGGATTCGGTTCACCACAGGCTAAACCGACCATGATGGTATCGAGGTCGCCCGTGACCGCGTGAGGCTTACCGTCTCCGCCGGCTACCGATGTTAAAATGCAAGCGGCATTGTTGGGTTCCATAATGATGAATTTTGGTCTTGGTTGTCGATAGACTTGGGCCAAATATCCCACAACGGCGCCAGCTAGGGCCCCCACACCGGCTTGCACGAATATGTGAGTGGGATGGACATCCTCTGCCCGTAGCTGGTCCACGGCTTCGGCGCACATGGTCATGTAGCCTTGCATAATCCAAAGCGGCACTTCCTCATATCCCTCCCAGGCGGTGTCCTGAACCAGATACCAACCGTTTTCTTCTGCCATCCGACAGGCAAGACGGACTGTTTCATCATAGTTCAGATCGGTGACCGCAACATCCGCACCATGTGAACGGATGGCCGCAACCCGTGCTGGTGCGGAGCCCTTGGGCATGTAGATTACTGCTTTTTGTCCCAGCCGTTCGGCGGCCCATGCGATCCCCCGACCATGATTGCCGTCGGTGGCCGTCGTCAGTGTGATCTGCCCGACCATCTTGCGAACCTCATTACTCACCAATTGCGCATAGGGGACTTCACTGAGCGGTCGAGCCAGTTTCTGGCAAATGAGCCGTGCAACCGCGTAACTACCGCCTAAAACCTTAAAGGCATTCAGTCCGAATCGGGGCGCTTCATTCTTAACGAAGATATCTCCAAAGTCCCAGGCACGGGCAAGGTGTTCCAAACGGACCATAGGCGTGGGTTTATAACCCGGTAATTGGCGATGAAAAGCTCTCACACCCAGGGCCGTAGCGGGCGACAAGCTGCTGGGCGGCTCACATGCTTTACGCTCCTGAAGGATATATTTAGAATGCGAATTTTGGGAAGGAATCTCGGTGATCATGGTTCTATTCCTCTGATTTGCGAACCTCTTTGAGGTAGTTGTAAATGGTATATTTGGAGGCACCGAAGACCCGAGCCAAATAATTTACTGAACCCTTAACCGCGAACACACCGGCCTTATCCAGCTTGCGGACGATCATTTTTTTCTGACTTTTATCCATCATCGCCGGTAATTTACCTTCCTTGGCCAAAAGGGCCTCGATAATCGACTCCATGGATTCAGAAGGCTTTTTCGAGAACTGCACCAGCGACTCTTCATCGGTTCTGTTGCCGTTGGTGATGGATAAAAAGGTAAAATCGGAGAAAGTCCGTTGGAAGAACATGAAGTCGGAAACGTCGAAGTTGATGGCGAAACAGCCTTGGAGCTTGCCGGCCGCATCCCGTAAAAAAATGGAGGCACACCTGAGGACCTTGCCATCATCTGTGGTGATTTTATAGGCAATCCGATCCGGCACATCGTCTCCGAACTCGTCCACCATTCGAGCCAGGGTACTGGTGATGGGCGCACCGATCTGTCGATTGGTCACATGGCCATCAATGTGAATCACCGACTGGGTAATGTCGGTGAAATCGTGGATGACAACCTCGCAGCGATTTCCAAATACGCCAGCGATACCCTTTGCAATCCGCTTCAATGTTGCCAGACTTTTCGTATCCATAACACAGTTCGTATTATACAATATTTTGTATGTCAACTAATATTTTGTTTAAACATGTCAACATAGTTGCTGGTTTTAATCTTTTCAAAGTCCTCCAATTTGTCGATGTCCGTAAACACATAAGGATCATCCACTTC
>Ga0180435_10007980_pt1 | contig 10010 bp, 5 predicted proteins | sample SS_ome_3_FD_132467 | JGI IMG/M metagenome (GOLD analysis project Ga0180435, IMG submission 132467) | Hypersaline lake sediment archaeal communities from the Salton Sea, California, USA - SS_3_S_1 metaG | ecosystem: Environmental > Aquatic > Non-marine Saline and Alkaline > Hypersaline > Sediment... | reverse complement strand
TCAACAAGGGTCCGAAGCTCAAGAAAGGCGAGAAGATCAAGGTGTCCTACCTGCAGGAACTGGACCGTGAAGACTGGTTCAAGCTGCGCATGGCCAACGACGACCTGAACGAGTTGCTCGAGCAGATGGCCGACCAATTGAAGGAACAGCGCAAGGGTTTCGACGCCCGCTTCGAAGAGAAGAAGGGCAAGATCACCCAGGGCGACGACCTGGCGCCGGGCGTGCTGAAGATGGTCAAGGTCTACCTGGCCGTCAAGCGCCGCATCCAGCCGGGCGACAAGATGGCCGGACGCCACGGCAACAAGGGCGTGATCTCGATGATCGTGCCTACCGAGGACATGCCCTACATGGAAGACGGCACGCCCGTCGATATCGTGCTGAACCCACTGGGCGTGCCTTCGCGCATGAACATCGGCCAGGTGCTGGAAACGCACCTCGGCTGGGCCGCCAAGGGCCTGGGCAACCGCATCGGCGAGATGTTGGAAGAGCAGGCCGCCGTCGAGGACGTCCGCGGCTTCCTGGACAAGATCTACAACAGCGACAAGAAGGGCCGCGTGGACATGAAGTCGTTCTCCGACGAGGAAATCATGACCATGGCCGGCAATCTCCGCGCTGGCGTGCCGATGGCGACCCCGGTGTTCGACGGCGCGCCCGAGAAGGAAATCAAGAAGCTGCTCGAGCTCGGTGGCCTGCCCACCAGCGGGCAGTGCACGCTGTACGACGGCCGCACCGGCGATCCCTTCGATCGCCCGGTCACGGTCGGCTACATGTACATGCTCAAACTGAACCACCTGGTCGACGACAAGATGCACGCGCGCTCGACCGGTCCGTACAGCCTGGTCACCCAGCAGCCGCTGGGCGGCAAGGCGCAGTTCGGTGGGCAGCGCTTCGGCGAGATGGAAGTCTGGGCCCTGGAGGCTTACGGCGCAGCCTACACGTTGCAGGAGATGCTGACGGTCAAGTCCGACGACGTCACCGGCCGCAACCAGATGTACAAGAACATCGTCGACGGCAACCACCAGATGGCGGCCGGCATGCCGGAATCCTTCAACGTACTCGTTAAGGAAATCCGCTCCCTGGGCATCAACATCGAACTGGAAGAATCCTGACAGGAGACGATCAGACATGAGAGACTTGCTTAATCTCTACGGAAGGCAGCGCCAGCCGCTGGACTTTGACGCGATCCGGATCGGCCTGGCGCCGCCGGAGCTGATCCGCTCCTGGTCGTACGGCGAGGTCAAGAAACCCGAAACCATCAACTACCGGACGTTCAAGCCCGAGCGCGACGGCCTGTTCTGCGCCGCCATTTTTGGCCCGGTGAAGGATTACGAGTGCCTGTGCGGCAAGTACAAGCGCATGAAGCACCGCGGCGTGGTGTGCGAGAAGTGCGGCACCGAGGTCACGCTGACCAAGGTCCGCCGCGAACGCATGGCCCACATCGAGCTGGCCAGCCCGGTCGCGCACATCTGGTTCCTGAAGTCGCTGCCCTCGCGCATCGGCCTGATGCTGGACATGACGCTGCGCGATATCGAGCGCATCCTGTACTTCGAGTCCTACGTGGTGCTCGACGCTGGCCTGACCGACCTCGAGCGCGGCCAACTGCTCACCGACGAGCAGTACCTGGACACGATGGAGCAGTGGGGCGACGAGTTCGAGGCCAAGATGGGCGCCGAGGCGATCTACAGCCTGCTGCGCAACATCGATCTGCAGGAAGAAGAGCGCAAGCTGCGCGAGGAAATCGACGGCACCCGCTCGGTGACCAAGATGAAGCGCCTCTCCAAGCGCCTCAAGCTGGTCGAAGCCTTCATCGAGTCGAACAACCGCCCCGAGAACATGATCATGACGGTGCTGCCGGTGCTGCCGCCGGACCTGCGTCCGCTGGTGCCGCTGGATGGCGGACGTTTCGCGACGTCGGACCTGAACGACCTGTACCGCCGCACGATCAACCGCAATAACCGCCTCAAGCGCCTGCTCGAGCTCAACGCGCCGGACATCATCGTGCGCAACGAGAAGCGCATGCTGCAGGAAGCCGTGGACGCTTTGCTGGACAACGGCCGCCGCGGTCGCGCCATCACCGGCACCAACAAGCGCCCGCTCAAGTCCCTCGCGGACATGATCAAGGGCAAGCAGGGCCGCTTCCGCCAGAACCTGCTCGGCAAGCGCGTGGACTATTCCGGCCGCTCCGTGATCGTGGTCGGCCCGAAACTCAAGCTGCACGAATGCGGCCTGCCCAAGAAGATGGCGCTGGAGCTGTTCAAGCCCTTCATCTTCAGCAAGCTGCAGCGCCGCGGCATGGCGGCTACCATCAAGGCCGCCAAGAAGCTGGTCGAGGCCGAGCGCGCCGAGGTCTGGGACATCCTCTCCGAGGTGATCCGCGAGCACCCGGTGCTGCTCAACCGCGCACCGACGCTGCACCGCCTGGGTATCCAGGCCTTCGAGCCGGTGCTGATCGAAGGCAAGGCCATCCAGCTGCACCCGCTGGTCTGCACCGCCTTCAACGCCGACTTCGACGGCGACCAGATGGCCGTGCACGTGCCGCTGTCCGTCGAGGCCCAGCTGGAAGCGCGCGCGCTGATGATGGCTTCGAACAACATCCTGTCGCCCGCCAACGGCGAGCCGATCATCGTGCCGACCCAGGACGTGGTCCTCGGCCTGTACTACATGACCCGGCAGCTCGAGGGCGCCAAAGGGCAGGGCATGTTCTTCAGCGACATCGACGAGGTGCACCGCGCCTACGAGAACAAGGTCGTCGAATTGCACGCCCGCATCAAGGTCCGCATCCAGGAGACGATCATCTCCGAGCACGGCGTCGAGCGCCACGAGACCAGCCTGGTCGAGACCACGGTGGGTCGAGCGCTGCTGGCGGAAATCCGTCCTTCCGGCATGCCGTTCCGGCTGTTGAACGAAACGCTCAAGAAGCGCCAGATTTCCAGCCTGATCAACTCCTGCTACCGCCGGCTCGGCCTGAAGAAGACCGTGGTGTTCGCGGACAAGCTGATGTACACCGGTTTTCACTACGCCACCCGGGCGGGCGTCTCGATCGGTATCGACGACCTGGTGATTCCGGCAGAGAAAAAGGACATCCTCAACGACGCCGAAACCGAGGTCGTGGAGATCCAGAACCAGTACGTTTCCGGCCTGGTCACGGCCGGCGAGCGCTACAACAAGGTCGTGGACATCTGGTCGCGCACCAACGAGCAGGTCGCCCGGGCCATGATGCAGCGCATGGGCAAGCACTCGGTGGTCGACCAGAGCGGCCAGGAGATCGAAGAGGATTCCATGAATTCCATCTTCATCATGGCGGACTCGGGCGCCCGAGGTTCCGCTGCCCAGATCCGCCAGCTGGCTGGTATGCGCGGCCTGATGGCGAAGCCGGACGGCTCGATCATCGAGACCCCGATCACGGCCAACTTCCGCGAGGGATTGGACGTACTGCAGTACTTCATCTCGACGCACGGTGCGCGTAAAGGCCTGGCCGATACCGCGCTGAAGACGGCCAACTCGGGTTACCTGACCCGGCGCCTGGTCGACGTGGCCCAGGATCTGGTGATCACCGAGGTGGATTGCCGCACCGGGGCCGGCGTCACCATGCAGCCGATCGTCGAGGGCGGCGACGTGGTCGAGCCCCTGCGCGAGCGCGTGCTTGGCCGCATGGTCTCCGAGGACGTGCTGAAGCCGGGCAGCGACGAGGTGCTCATCGAGCGCAACACCCTGCTGGACGAACAGCTGGTGGAGTTGCTCGAGGCCAACGGCGTCGACCGCATCAACGTGCGTTCGACGATCACCTGCGAAACCCGCCATGGGGTCTGCGCCTGCTGCTACGGCCGCGACCTGGCCAGGGGTCACCTGGTCAACATCGGCGAAGCCGTGGGTGTTATCGCCGCGCAGTCTATCGGCGAGCCGGGCACGCAGCTGACCATGCGTACCTTCCATATCGGCGGCGCCGCATCGCGTGCGGCCGCGGTGGACCACATCCAGGTCAAGTCCGACGGCAAGGTGCGGCTGCACAACATGAAAACGGTCGAAAATGCCGACAAGAAGCTGGTCGCGGTTTCGCGCTCGGGTGAATTGTCGGTGATCGACGACCACGGCCGCGAGCGCGAGCGTTACAAGGTTCCTTACGGCGCGATCATCTCGGTGCGTGACGAGGAGGCCGTCAAGGCCGGCGATGTGACCGCAACCTGGGATCCGCATACGCATCCGATCGTCACCGAGGTGGCGGGTCGCGTGAAGTTCCACGAGTTCATCGACGGCGTCACCGTCAACGAGCAGGTGGACGAAATCACCGGCCTGACCAGCCTGGTCATCACCGATCCGAAGCAGCGCGGCAGCGCCGGCAAGGACCTGCGGCCGATGATCAGCCTGGCCGACGGCAAGGGCAAGGACCTGTTCCTGGCCGGCACCGAGATCCCGGCGCACTACTTCCTGCAAGCCGGTTCCATCGTGCAGATGCAGGACGGGCAGGACGTGCAGGTCGGCGACGTGCTGGCCCGCATTCCGCAGGAATCCTCGAAGACCCGCGACATCACCGGTGGTCTGCCGCGCGTGGCCGACCTGTTCGAAGCACGCAAGCCGAAGGAGCCGTCCATCCTGGCGGAAGTCTCCGGCATCATCAGCTTCGGCAAGGACACCAAGGGCAAGCAGCGCCTGATCATCACGCAGGACGACGGCGAGACCTACGAGGAACTGATTCCGAAATGGCGCCACGTCATCGTGTTCGAGGGCGAGCGTGTCGAGCGGGGCGAAACCATCGTCGATGGCGAGCCGAACCCGCACGACATCCTGCGCCTGCTGGGCGTCGAAGCGCTGGACGAGTACCTGGTGAAGGAAATCCAGGATGTTTACCGCCTGCAGGGCGTGAAGATCAACGACAAGCACATCGAGGTCATCGTGCGGCAGATGCTGCGCAAGGCCGAGGTCGTCGACGGTGGCGATACCAAGCTGCTGCGCGGCGAACAGCTCGACCTGAGCCGCGTGCTGGAAGAAAACGCTTCCCTCGACAAGGACAGCCAGCGCCCGGCGGAGTACCAGCGGGTCCTGCTGGGCATCACCAAGGCGTCCCTGGCGACCGAGTCGTTCATCTCGGCGGCGTCCTTCCAGGAAACCACGCGGGTGCTCACCGAGGCGGCCGTTCGCGGCACCACGGATTACCTGCGCGGCCTGAAGGAGAACGTCATCGTGGGTCGCCTGATCCCCGCCGGCACCGGTATGGCGTATCACAATTCGCGCAAGCGCGAGAGCGACGAGGAGCAGAGTATCGACCTCGAGGCCCTGGCCGCCGCGATCGCCGCGGAGGAGTTCGCCAATCTGGAAGGCGAGCAGGAAGGTTGATGAACGGGGCGCATCCGGCGCCCCGATCACTCGTGAATGTGAGAGGGGCGTAAGCCGCGACCGAGGCGTGCTGGCATTGCGAACCGGGCTTGAACAGCCCTCATTCGCTTCGCGGCTTACGCCCCTCCTACGCTTTATTCCCCTTTTTCCGGGCAGGTTCTTGCAATTACATTCCTACCCTGCCATAATTCTCCGGCTAACAGATTGAATCCCTCGTGAAACGGGGGCCGCGCAGCGAAAACGTTGATGCGGAAAGCCGATGTCGCCGGCGCGTGGGCCGGACTGAGCGGCGCCCAATCCAGAACTCAGCAGTTCGGGGTTGGGCGTTTGGCATTATCTGAAGCGGGCGTTCTAGAGCGCCCAACACGGCAGCAGGGACGCCCTGGCTGCCTTTTAATTTGTCAGAACAAAGGAAACTTTGGAAACACTATGGCGACGATCAACCAACTCGTACGCAAGCCGCGCAAGGCCAAGGCCGAAAAAAGCAATGTGCCGGCGCTGGAAGGTTGCCCGCAGAAGCGCGGCGTGTGCACCCGTGTCTACACGACCACCCCGAAGAAGCCGAACTCGGCGCTGCGGAAGGTCGCGCGTGTGCGCCTGACCAACGGTTTTGAAGTGACCAGCTACATCGGTGGCGAAGGACACAACCTGCAGGAGCACAGCGTGGTGCTGATCCGCGGCGGTCGTGTCAAGGACCTTCCGGGTGTGCGCTACCACACGGTGCGCGGCAGCCTGGATACCGCCGGTGTCAGCGACCGCAGGCAGGGCCGTTCCAAGTACGGCGCCAAGCGCCCCAAGTAGTGATTCGTCACTGAACTGAATTTACGGAAAGCGAAATGTCCAGAAAACAGTCCAATTTCTCACGGGAAATCCTGCCGGATCCGAAGTTTCACAGCGAGATGGTCACCCGTTTCATCAACATGGTGATGGTCAGCGGCAAGCGGTCCGTGGCGGAAAAGATCGTTTACGGCGCGATGGATACGATCGGCGACAAGAACAAGAGCGCCGAACCCGTCGAGCTGGTTGAAAAAGCGCTGGAGAACGTGGCGCCGATGGTCGAGGTGAAGTCCCGTCGTGTCGGCGGCGCGACCTACCAGGTGCCCGTCGAAGTGCGTCCGAAGCGTCGTCAGACGCTGGCGATGCGCTGGATCATCGACGCGGCCCGCAAGCGCGGCGAGAAGAGCATGCCCAGCCGCCTGGCCGGCGAGCTGCTGGACGCCGTCGAGCAGCGTGGCACCGCCGTGAAGAAGCGCGAAGACACGCACCGCATGGCCGAGGCCAACAAGGCGTTCGCGCATTACCGCTGGTAAGCGCGGCTCCATCCGAAGCATTCATCGAGGAACTGAACAGTGCCCCGTACAACGCCCATTGATCGTTACCGCAACATCGGCATCATGGCCCACATCGATGCCGGCAAGACGACGACGACCGAACGCATCCTGTTTTACACCGGTGTTTCTCACAAGATCGGTGAAGTGCATGACGGCAACGCCACCATGGACTGGATGGAGCAGGAGCAGGAGCGCGGCATCACGATCACGTCCGCGGCGACGACCTGCTTCTGGTCTGGAGCCAGCCAGCAGTTCAAGCAGCACCGCATCAACATCATCGACACCCCGGGGCACGTAGACTTCACGATCGAGGTGGAGCGCTCACTGCGCGTGCTGGACGGCACGGTCGCGGTGTTCTGCGCGGTCGGCGGCGTCCAGCCTCAGTCGGAAACGGTCTGGCGCCAGGCGACGCGTTACAACGTGCCGCGCATGGCCTTCGTCAACAAGATGGACCGCACTGGCGCCAATTTCGATCGCGTAGTGCGCCAGATCAAGGAGCGCCTGGGTGCGCGCCCGGTTCCGATCCAGATGCCGATCGGCGCCGAGGAGAACTTCACGGGCGTCGTCGACCTGATCGCGATGAAGGCCATCGTCTACGGTGGCGGCGCGGGTGACCAGGGCCAGAACTTCGAGATCCAGGATATCCCGGCCGAACTCCAGGCCGACGCCGAAGCCGCTCATGAGTTCCTCGTCGAGGCGGCAGCAGAGGCCTCGGAAGAACTGATGGAAGCCTACCTGGAAGAGGGTGAGCTGTCGGAGGCGCAGATTTACGAAGGGCTGCGCGCCGGTACGCTGGCCAACGACATCGTGCCCTGCCTGTGCGGCACCGCCTTCAAGAACAAGGGCGTGCAACCGCTGCTGGACGCCATCGTCGCGCTGATGCCGTCGCCGATCGACGTGCCGGCCATCAAGGGCATCAACGAGGACGAGACCGAGGGCAAGCGCAAGAGCGACGACAGCGAGCCGTTCGCTGCGCTGGCTTTCAAGATCGCCACCGACCCGTTCGTCGGCACGCTGACGTTTTTCCGCGTGTACTCGGGCGTGCTCAAGTCGGGCGACACCGTGTACAACCCGGTGAAAAGCCGCAAGGAACGCGTCGGCCGTATCCTGCAGATGCACTCCAACTCCCGCGAGGAGATCAAGGAAGTGCGTGCCGGTGACATCGCCGCGGCGGTCGGCCTGAAGGACGTCACCACGGGTGACACCCTGTGCGATCTGAACAATGTGATCACGCTGGAGCGCATGGAATTCCCGGACCCGGTGATCTCGGTCGCCGTGGAGCCGAAAACCAAGGCCGACCAGGAGAAGATGGGTATCGCGCTCAGCAAGCTGGCTCAGGAAGACCCCTCCTTCCGTGTCCACACGGACGAGGAGTCCGGCCAGACCATCATTTCCGGCATGGGCGAACTGCACCTCGACATCATCGTCGACCGCATGAAGCGCGAATTCAAGGTCGAGGCCAACGTCGGCCGCCCGCAGGTGGCCTACCGCGAGACCATTCGCAAGTCGGTCGAGGCCGAGGGCAAGTTCGTGCGCCAGTCGGGCGGCCGCGGCCAATACGGCCACGTGGTCATTCGCCTGGAGCCGTTGGAGCCGGGCGGCGAATACGAGTTCGTCAACGATATCGTCGGCGGCGTGGTTCCGCGCGAGTACATCAACTCGGTTGACAAGGGTATCCAGGAGCAGATCGCCAACGGCGTGATCGCCGGCTACCCGATGGTCGACGTGAAGGCGACCCTGTTCGACGGTTCGTACCACGAGGTCGACTCCTCGGAGATGGCCTTCAAGATCGCCGGTTCCATGGCGTTCAAGAACGCTGCCGTGAAAGCCGACCCGGTACTGCTCGAGCCGCTGATGAAAGTCGAGGTCGTGACGCCGGAAGACTACATGGGCGACGTGATGGGCGACCTGAACCGACGCCGCGGCATCGTGCAGGGCATGGACGACAGCCCGTCGGGCAAGATCATCAACGCCCACGTGCCGCTGTCCGAGATGTTCGGCTATGCCACCGATCTGCGTTCGCAGACCCAGGGGCGCGCGACCTACACCATGGAATTCGATCACTACGCCGAAGCGCCGGCCAGTGTGTCCGAAGAAATCATCAAGAAAACCGCCTGAGCCATACGACCAGGCTGACAGAAGAGGAACTACCTGATGTCAAAAGCAAAGTTTGAACGTACGAAACCCCACGTGAACGTGGGCACGATTGGTCACGTGGATCACGGCAAGACGACGCTGACGGCGGCGATGACGATGGTGGCTGCGGAAGCTCACGGTGGAGAGATCAAGGCGTTCGACCAGATCGACAACGCGCCGGAAGAGCGCGAGCGCGGCATCACGATCGCGACTGCGCACGTTGAGTACGAGTCGGACGCGCGCCACTACGCGCACGTGGACTGCCCGGGCCACGCCGACTACGTGAAGAACATGATCACGGGTGCGGCGCAGATGGACGGGGCGATCCTGGTGGTCTCCGCGGCGGACGGCCCGATGCCGCAGACGCGCGAGCACATTCTGCTGGCGCGCCAGGTGGGTGTGCCGTACATCCTGGTGTACATGAACAAGGCGGACCAGGTGGACGACGAAGAGCTGCTGGAGCTGGTCGAGATGGAGATTCGCGAGCTGCTGAGCTCGTACGATTTCCCGGGCGACGACACGCCGATCATCACGGGTTCGGCGCTGAAGGCGCTGGAAGGCGAAGACTCGGAGATGGGCAAGCAGTCGGTGCTGAAGCTGATTGCGGCGATGGACGATTACATTCCGGAGCCGGAGCGCGACACGGACAAGCCGTTCCTGATGCCGATCGAGGACGTGTTCTCGATTTCGGGTCGTGGCACGGTGGTGACGGGGCGCGTGGAGCGCGGGATCATCAAGGTGGGCGAGGAAGTCGAGATTGTCGGCATCAAGGACACCCACAAGACGACCTGCACGGGCGTGGAGATGTTCCGCAAGCTGCTGGACGAAGGTCGGGCGGGCGACAACGTGGGTGTGTTGCTGCGCGGCATCAAGCGTGACGAGGTGGAGCGCGGCCAGGTGCTGGCGCACCCGGGCACGATCACGCCGCACACGAAGTTCGAGGCGGAGGTGTACATCCTGTCGAAGGAAGAGGGTGGTCGTCACACGCCGTTCTTCAAGGGCTACCGTCCGCAGTTTTACTTCCGTACGACGGACGTGACGGGCGCGGTGGAGCTGCCGGAAGGCGTGGAGATGGTGATGCCGGGCGACAACGTGCAGATGAAGGTGTCGCTGATCGCGCCGATCGCGATGGAAGAGGGTCTGCGTTTTGCGATTCGCGAGGGTGGCCGCACGGTCGGCGCCGGCGTGGTCGCCAAGATCTTCGAATAAACG
>Ga0180435_10007979_pt1 | contig 10011 bp, 24 predicted proteins | sample SS_ome_3_FD_132467 | JGI IMG/M metagenome (GOLD analysis project Ga0180435, IMG submission 132467) | Hypersaline lake sediment archaeal communities from the Salton Sea, California, USA - SS_3_S_1 metaG | ecosystem: Environmental > Aquatic > Non-marine Saline and Alkaline > Hypersaline >... | reverse complement strand
TGGGATAAACGATGGTGAAGAAGGTTCTCTATTCTCCCGGTTTCGGCTGCGGCTTCGCCTACGGCCTGACAAACGGGAAGACTCTGGCTGAAGACCCGACACTCATCGAGCTTGTCGAAAAGGGTGAGCACATGAGCGGCAATAAGGTTAGCGCCGCCTTCAGGGAACGACTCAGGGAGATTGATCCAGAAGAGGCAGATTATGTCGCAGATTATGTCTCTACCCGAGGTATCGAAAATCTCAAGGTTACGACGGTCGAAGGACCCTACCGGATCGAAGAGTACGACGGAGCAGAAAGCATTCTCGAGCGCGATAAGGCGGAGTAGTGGTGAGTGACTACGAGATCGGTTATGAGGATGGTTACTACGGTCGCGAGCCTGATCCATTCTTCGACTGGTCGCGTGACTACTGGGACGGATACGAGGACGGCGATTTGGATTACGAGGAAGACTACGGAGGTTTTTGATGCCCAAAATTTTTATCAAATGGCAAGACATCGTCAGCGGCATGTGCGACGATATCTGGGATTACAACATCGAAGTTGGTTTCCAAAACGACGACTACGATGAAAACTACAACCCTGAGTACCTTCGCGGGCAAATCGAGCTGCTTCGAGACACGGCATGTCGACATGCCGATTTGTCAGAAGACTTCGATGGTTCGCGAATCATCGGGATGATCTACTCCGCATTTGAATCAGCAAAAAGCGCAGAGTCAGATCAGAAAGGCTTTGACGGGAGGGCGATGTTTCGCTCACTCGTTTTGAACCTTTTCAAGAAGGATGCGGATGAGGGTGAATCCCCCGAGCGCCGAGCGCTACGCGAATTGGTTGATGCGATTCAGTCGCAGGCCTCGCCTGGCTCCACCTACAAAGAGGGGGAGACGCGCCACGCGGTATCGCTCACCAACCCCTTGATCGTCTCTGCCATGCGCGAGGCGGGCGCCGTGCTGGGAAAGAAGGTGAAGCGATAATGTGGACTCAACGCGCAGCGATGGAGAACTACAACTACTACAATGACTCTCGCGTTCAGGCGGCCATGCGCTCGAGCGTGTGGAGCATTGTTGAGCAGGGTGCCGACAAGGCGGTCATTCAGCTCGACGATGACTGGCTGGTGGATACGATGTATTCGGATTACATCCACAATCAAGTCCAGGCGGCGTGTGACGCTGAAGACCCGATCTCCGACCGGTTCAGGCTAGCAAGGTTGATTTACAACTGGGCTAACGAGGAATACTACCGATTCAAAGGGCAAATGGACGACAACGTCCAGGCGCGCCAATCTCGTGGCGAAGATCCGCCCCGCTGGAAGGGTGGATGGAAGTATTTCGAGGATTGGTACACCGACGACGAGGTCGAGAATCTCAAGCGCCTGGAGAAGGTCAAGGATGAAGCATACGCGCTTCGCGTCGCCGAATACGATGTCGTGGCCGACGCCATGGAGGAGCGCGGGCCACTCAGCGACTTTTTCAAGAAGCTGGGTGTCGATGCGGATTTCAGGATCGAGGTCCGCACGAAGTTCGAAGTCTGCAGCATGTGCGAAGGCTCGGGCAAGGTGACGAGCCCCAACATCGACGCAGGCGGAATCTCTCAAGATGATTTCTACGACGACCCAGATTTCGAGGAATACTATTTCTCGGGTCGCTACGATATCACCTGCCCTCAATGCAGCGGCGAGCGCGTCGAAGCTATGCCCCAGTTTCCGGTGTGGCTCAACGACTTGATCGAAGACTTCAATCAATCGAACGCAGAGTACGTCGCTGAGCGCTGCGCTGAGCTTCGCATGGGGGCTTGATGGACGAAGAAGAATATACGGTCGTCAACTTCAAGGAGCTTGAAAAGCGCATCATTCGTAAGCTCGAGGAGATTAGAAACCACGCGCTCGAGCGCGGTTTCGACTGCACGAATGTTGCGGACATGTGCGACGACGTCTACCGTTGGTCGATCCTGATCTCGCCCAAAAACGCCAATGTCGAAGAACATGGCGTTGACGTCACGATTCACATTGCTGAATCTGAACACCATGACGGCGAAGAAAACGGCTGCAATTTCATGCTTGATATTGTCGCATATGGTGGCGCAGTCATCGGAGGCTGTGCGCCGTACAACTTCACGTCACAGGTCTGGGTTCCTCGAGACGATTGGGCGGCCGTGGATGCGAGATGGCGTATTTTCGATAACTCTTTCGGTGAAGATACCGTGCTTGACCATATTGAATTTTGGTGGGCAAAGAAAGCTTCATAATGTCCGAAACTTCAAGAACAGCAGTTTTCGATGTCCCTGAGTATTTGTGGGACAAGGTGAACACTGCGATTCGCGCATTACGCGAGATCCACCGTGATGCCGGCGGAACATCCAAGGTCCGCAAAAAAGGAACGCGCGTGACCGTGACGTTCACAGGCTCACCTGGATCTGTGCAGTTTGGCATGCAGAGCCTGGCGAAGGTCAAGCAGGCCGTTGAAAATACACGGGCCCAGATCCATCAAAATCTCTTCGCCAAAATGCGCCGCTCGGAGGAGGAACGACGAGCGGAATATCTAGACATGATCCTCAGTGAACTCGCAAAACAGAAAGGCAAAAAATGAGCGAACGACCCGTATGGTTTTCACGCATCGATACCTCTTGTTGTGAAGAGCACTTCAAAGAGGTTGAAGAATTCGCACGCGAGACTGATCGATACGAGCAGTTCATGGGGCGCCTCAAGTATCTGTGCCAAGGTGAGCGACCCGATGAAGAGGTCGGCTTTTGGGGCAAGCCGATGCAAGAGATCAAGCTGCGACTCTTCAAAGACTTCGCGCCCAAGTCCTTCGAGTTCGTTCTCGAGGGGCTCCCCAAGGACGCCGAGGAATGGCGCAGGGTGATGAACGGCGGCATCATCTTCCACGGGTCTCACGACCGCGGTGGGGACGGTGGAGCGCCCACGTACTCCGTCAACCTGACGCCGCAAGACGGCTGGAGCATCCACACCTGAGAGTAAGCTATGGGATACTGCATTCAAATGAGAGATTCGAACTTCGTCATCGAAGCTAGCAACTTTGCGCCCGCCTTGGCGGCTATCAAGGGGCTGGCTGGCAAAGAGACGATCAACGATTCCTCGGGGCGCCATTTTTCTTGGGTCAATACGAATGATTTCGTCAATGCCAAGACGCTTGAGGAAGCGATGCTGGCCTGGCGTTGGGAGATCGACTGCGGCGATGACGGGAGTGTCCAGTACATCTACTTCACTGGCGAGAAGATCGGCGATGACATGATCTTGTTCGACGCCATCGCTCCTTTCGTCGAAGACGGCTCGTACATCGAGATGCAAGGCGAAGATGGGGCCATTTGGCGATGGGTGTTCGCCGACAAGAAAGTGCAAGAGAAGTACGCGAGTATCTCTTGGGAGTGACGGCTGGAGCATTAATACATGATATTCACATTCCAACGAAGTGTTGAGGGGGATTGGGAGCTTTACGAAGAGTTTTGCAAAAATCACCCTAATTTCCCTCTCTTGTTTTTCATGCGAAAGCAGATTTCGGATGAACTCAAAGAGGCAGGGGTCGGGTTTTCGATCGAGAAAATTCGAGAGTGCAATCTACATGATCCGGCTCTACATTCCTTCGAGTTCGTGATCGATGTTCAATCAATCACGCATAATGGCGTTGTCAGCTGTAACTTTAGCCATGAAGATGAGCAGACGCTCATAGCCCTCTTGCAATCTCATGCTTACGATCTGCACGGCATGGCCGGGTTTTTCCACATCGGCGACTACTCATTCGAGGAAAATAGGCGCATCGACACGAGTAACATGATCGCTCAGATGCTAGACCTGTCCACAGGTCACTGCCCAAATCAAAATCCCGACTTCGGCGATGCCCGATGGGTCGAGCACGAGTGCGGCTGGGTTGTCTGGGTGAGCCAGGCTGGTTTCGAGGGAGGGCCTGATGTAGATATTCCCGCCTGGCTTTATCCCATCATGGGTAAGGCTTTGGAACTCGAAAACTGCGTACTGATTCATTTCCATCAAGACGCTGACATCTCACCAGAATTCAAAGTGTATGACTGGTAGCAAAGAGCGTAATTCAATTTCCGCTACCGTTACGCTCACGGCAACGGATGATGGAGACGTAAGCATCATCTTCCCAAACGATGAGAATATGACATTCGATTCGTCTTCGAACAATGCTGACGGTGTTAGCTTCATTCGGTTCCATGACTTGTTCGGCGATGAGATTGTCGGATGGACGAGTGATGAATGGCGAGAGGCGCCCGAGGAAGTTATGGGAGCTATCTTGGGCAAGCTCTGTGAGTGTCTGAAAGGTGAAAAGTAATGGACGTACGGCCGAAGATCAAAGGATTCAAAAAAGAGGGCTACACTTGCGACAACGGCGACGCCGTGGAGCAGTGGTTTTGGCCGTCTGGGGCTGGCGGCGAGCGCTACTACTTCGATTTTCTCGAGGGATTTTTCGACGGTGGATGGCAGCAGTACGACACGAGTCAGGACGCCTGGTACTTCGGGGTGTGGGTCAATGTCGAGCGCCGTGAGGTGCTGACCTATGCCGAAGGTGATATCACGCTGCGCGCGTGCGCCTCCCTCGACAGCTTCAAAGAGCATTTGGATTCGATGGCTGAGTTTTACGGTGAGCCGCCGCCGGCCTTTCGAGTCATCGACGTTGAGACTGGACAAGTTACCCACGTGTACGATGAACGACCGAGTGTAGACTGATGGAACTTCTGACCCCCAAAGATTACATGGACGCCATTCGCGTTCAAGACGCGTGCAACCTCTCCGGAGTCGTTCACTCGTTTTCGCGAATCTTGCCGAAGATTCGCGCAACCCTCGAGAGCAATGGAACGTTTTCGACGGCTGCCGTGAACGGGCATCCGATTGCGGTCTTGTATGCGAGCAAGATCGCGTCACTCGCCGGATGCGAGGTCTACTCCGATTTCGCCAAGGCTTACGAGATCTGTTCAGCTTTTATCAAGGCTTTTGAAGATAAGTCCGATGAAGATTAAGCGCGCGAACGAGTCTGAGATCGAGCTTGAGCTTCCCGATCAGGGGGAGGATGGCGTATTTGTTTGGCTGACCCTGCCTACAGGGGAACGTGTATCCGTTATGTATAAAGCGCATTACGGAACCGTTGATGTATGCACTTATGAGCCAAACCCAGACGGTCGACTCAAGCCGAAGATCTGCCAAGCGATGAACTTGGTAGATCAATTAAAAAATGGATACTCCAGCGGGATGCATCCAGCCCCGGAGCGATCCAAGCCCCATATCCTAATGGTGAGTCAAATCATCATCAATATCAGCGAACCCAAAGGCTGATATAAGGCGTGAAAATCATGAAGCCAATTGAAGGAACAATCTCGTATCAGCATCAAATTCCGCTGCAGCGATTGCAAGACCTGCTCATCTGCGCGCTCGAAGGCGGCAGTAACTACTGGTACACTAATGCAGATTACGATTTCCCGGCCGAGCATGCCGAGGATATCAACAAGGCCTCCGGCGGCGTATTCAGTGGGTACTGGGCTCCGTTTTACGACGGGTGCTTGACGCTCCAGGTCAAGTTCGACGATGAGCTTCCGCGCTGGAATGGACAGGCATTTGAAAGTGTCACAGGCGGCAACGGTATGGAGTGGGTCATCAAAAAGGCCGACCTCGAGCGCGGCCTTGAGACCATGGCAAAGAAGTATCCGCGACACATGAACGATCTCATCAGCGAGGACGAGGACGCCGACACTGGTGACGTATTCTTGCAGTGCGTTTGTTTCGGCGATCTTGTCTACGGATGATTCTATGAGCAAGTCAGCTAAGGAGGAGTTCTGCCGTTCTTTCGAATGGAAGATCGACATCAAGTGGATGGATTGTACCGGCCTGGTTCGCCTTGATGAGAATCGGATCGCGAAGATCGTTCCCGCCCGAACCAGGACCGCGGAGCACTACGATGGTTTTACGGTATACATCATCCATAAACAAAAAGGTAACGTTGATGGCAAGAGGTTCGCCTTTGACGACTACCTGAATACAGATATGAGCGGCCGAAAGGATGGCCGCGATGAACACCCGCTCGGTAAAAATACCTGCTTCGAGGTTATCTCGTACGTCGGGTGGAAGTGGTACATCGCCGTGCCGAAAACGACGCGCCCCCTCTGCGAAGAGATCGAGAAGTACATCGAAATCTTTAGGTAACTAAAATGGTTGACGATGTCGACATTTGGCGAGTCGAGTTAGCTCTGCTATGGAACGACCGTACATGGAGCACAGAGATCTTCGACGTTCCGTACAACGAGAAGAAGACGGAGCAGGAAAATCTAAATCTGTTCTTCGGTGAGCATATTGCTACGCAGCCCGTATATCACGGCGTGGTGACCTTCGCTCTCTACAACGATGCTCCAGAAGATGACGATATGGAGGCTCGAAGCTGATGGCAAACAACTATCTCAACTTTTCGGAAGTTCTGACCGACCTCGATAAAGAGGACGTTGAGTGGCTTGAAGAGCAGCTCAATTTTTTTGGGAGGTACCACGATGAGTGTGCTGCACACGATCTAGATTTCGAAGACCACCCCAATTTTGCCGAGGCGGAGCATCGCTACAACATGTACAACATGGAGTGGGATGAAGAGGGCTTCGATTTCACTTGGAAGTTCGAACTCGCAGACAGCGGGGAGAAGGGCAAGCGACAGCTTTGGGTCTACTCTGACGACTCCGGCAACGTCGAGCAGATTGCGACCTTGATGCACGAGTTTTTGAAAGCTCGCCAACCTGACGGCTGCTTTCATCTGTCCTATAGCCTGTCGTGCAGTAGACCCCGTGTCGGCGAGTTCGGTGGCGGCGCATTCTTTGCGACTGCTGAAGGCATCGAGTGGATGGAAACCTACTCGTGGATCGACAGCCGGCGCCGGGCATTCAAGAATAATAGCAAACACCCCTATCGGAGTAGTAATGGCTGACTACCCTTATCTCGTCCAGCGCATGTATCGCTACAACGAGCCATACGAGAGGCGCGACGGCATCGACCGACACTTCGGCATGGATTACATGGGCTCTGCCGAATTCGAGTTCGGGCAGCTCCCTCATTCGCTCAAGGCGATGCGCTCGGCCAAAGATGACCTCATCGGGCCCAGGCGTATCAAGGTTGAGCGTAACGGGAAGCACTACGTAGTTTGGTACATCGGCCGCGAGGATGAGTACGAGACTGCCGAGAAGTTTTTTAGAGACCAGCTTGCGCCCAGCGTGGAGCAGCGTGGGTGGAGGCTCAAGGAGCGCACTGATATTTCTGTCGAGCTTGGCACCGAGACCCATTCATCTTGGAGTGGTAGGGCTATCAAGCCGCGTGGCATTGACGGGTGGTGGGCACTCGATACGACGTGGGAAAATCCCGAAGGCTCGCGCGGTTACATGTCTCGATCTTTGTATGATGGATCGACGGTGTACCCCTGGGCATTTTTCAAGCAAAAAGAAGACGCAAAGCTCTTTCTCAAACTGATCAAGGAAAAGTGATATGTCGCAGATCTACATGGAGCCGAAGGACCCTGGGCACGAGATCATTGCAGGCCTCGACAGGCCGCTGAATACCTACTTCATCAGCGTATTTGTCAAGCAGGCCAATGACGATCTGCGAGACATTCCGCCGGTCGTCTTCAAGCACGTATGGAATCGCTCGGATGTCGTCGAGAAGCTCGAGGAATACTGCAAGCCCTGCGAGCGGCTCGACGAGGTCATCAAGTACATTCATCTCGATCTCGATCCGGGCGATTACGTCGAAAGCGATCTCCCGAAGGTCCCAGCATGAACGACATCAAAGTCCCCATGGCGTTGGCTCAACGTCTGACCGGATGGCACTCTAACATGAGAGATCCGATCTACGCTGTGTCGTCAAGCGGTCTCGCAAAACGCACAGTGCCTCGTGACATCTTCGTGTCCGCCCTCGCCAACATTGAGAGCAATATCGCCTCCGGTGAAAAGCATCACAAAGAGCATCTCAACGAGCTTCGAGAGATTGCCCTCGAGATGAAAGGTGTGCTTGGCAGCACTGAGGGTGGCGAGCTACGCGAGGCCATCGTTCGCGGCATGGCTCGAACGCTGTGGGCGCTCGCGTGGGCAAGCGAGGCAGAGCAACAAGAGGACAGCCCATCTCTTTCAGGATGCGACATTACCCATATCGCACCAGAGACCCCGGAAAAAGCACGTCGTGCATGCGACGATGCCATCACGCAGTTTCTTGAGACGAATGATATCTCCCTGCGCGATTTTTACGACAAGTACAAAGATAAAGGGCTCTATCGAAGTTCGCCTTTTAGCCCGTACGACTTCGGCCACGAGGTCATCATGAGCTTTACGGGATACGGTGGAGATTTCTCTTTTCGAGAATATAAGAAACCGTACATCGAGGCGTACTACTACGAGTACGCTGACGAATGGGTATACGAATAGATTTACAAGGCACGGCTTGGTCGGGCTCGGCGATGCCCGGCACGGCAGGGCGCCGCAAGGCTATCCATGGCCAGGCGAGGCGTGGCCCGGCGTGGCATGGCGTGGCGGGGCAGGGCAGGGTTTTTATAACGATCTTTAAGGTCGGAACTTGAGCAAAGAAGATGCAGACGTATAACGTGAGAATCGAAGGTATCACTCCTCTTTTGCAGCATAGATTTGCTGAGCCTAACGAGGCTGACGCTGGAAAGGGAACGAGAGCGGTTCATATCAAGGAAGTGCTGCCGCGAGATCAGGCAGAGATTGCTGCCTATCGAAAAAAGAACGGAGACCTTTACCTCCCCGGCGCAGCTATTGCTCGCATGCTTCGGGAGGCTGGCGGAAGTCACAAGCAAAAGGGTTCTCGCAAGTCCCTCAAGTACATCGTGCCCGCAGGCGTACGCATGACCGAGGACCAATTGACGTTGGTGAATGGTGATGGAAAAACGCCCTTGACCGACTTCGAGGTCGATGCGAGGCCGGTCACGATTCCTTCGACAAAGGGCCGGATCATGCGGTACCGTCCGCGGCTCGATTGCTGGGGCGCCGTTTTCGCGCTCGCAATCAACGAGGATGTGCTCGACCCCGTGACGGTGCATCAGCTTTTGCGAGAGGGTGGCGAACGAATTGGCGTTGGCGATTACCGACCCGAAAAGGGTGGGCCCTTCGGATGCTTCCAGGTGGTACACTGGGAAAAGGTGAAATAAATTCAAGGTGCGGCTAGGCAGTCCCAGGCAGGGCTCGGCAAAGCAAGGCAAGGCAAGGTTTTATGAAGTACAAAGTCACAATCATCGTTGAGACGGATGCGGATCCGTCCTCCCTTCTCGACACCGCCATCAGCGAACTGGCGCCGCAGATCGAAGACTACGTCGGCGAAGATGTTGCCTTCGACGAGAATGAGATCTCCGTTGAGGAGGTGGAGTAATGTACATCGTCCGCTTCTACCACCGACACGGCAATGACGTTTGGCCTGTGTGGCGCGATAAAGCGCCTACTGAGGAAGAAGTCATCGAAGAACTGAAAAATCTCGGCCAGTGGGACGGGGGCGACGAATACATCGAAATCTACGGACCATTCAAGATTCCGGAGGGCGCAAAGTGAAGGTTACGATTGAGATCGTCATGGACAGCGCCGCATTTGATATCGTGCCCAAGATTGAACTCAAGCGCATTCTCTCGACAATCCCCGACAAGGTGAGCGCCCAAATGCGCCGAAGTAAAGAGTGCGTTTGCGTCACTCCGGAAATCGACGACAAGTTGCTCGATATGAACGGTAATACCGTTGGATTCGTCAGGTTGGAGGACTAAATGATCAGACTCAAGTTTGCACATAATGCTGAGATCTCTCAGCTTACCGACCAAACCCCGAAGAACTCTTTCGTGCGAGCGCTTGCCCGATTTGCAGAGACGAAAAATCTGCATGCGCGCTTTCAAGGTGGTGAGCGGGAATGGGACATTCCACACCAGCCGACCATCGAGCTTTTCCAAAGCCACAACACCCCGCTGCTCGAGATCTTTCGCCTCAGCGATGACGTACTCGACTGCGACTGGAGCCCCGGA
>Ga0180435_10007977_pt1 | contig 10011 bp, 7 predicted proteins | sample SS_ome_3_FD_132467 | JGI IMG/M metagenome (GOLD analysis project Ga0180435, IMG submission 132467) | Hypersaline lake sediment archaeal communities from the Salton Sea, California, USA - SS_3_S_1 metaG | ecosystem: Environmental > Aquatic > Non-marine Saline and Alkaline > Hypersaline > Sediment... | reverse complement strand
CTGTGGTCGTCACATGGCGGCTTTTCCGGGCTGGCTGAACTATGGGAAAAATACCTGCTGAATATAGGCGGCCCTTTCGAAGACTGGATAAGCCATGTCTCGATACTGGAAGCCAACTCTCATATCCGCCCGGCCAACTTCCTGTCAGCCAGCCTGCGCTATCTCATGCAGCAGGACTGGGTGTGCGGTGTACACTGGAAGACGGATAACGAGCAAGGCTTGCATGGCGATGAATCAAAACACAAGGTAAGTATCAAGGACGAAAAACTCGAACTGGTACTGTACTGCCACACGCCGGTCGGTCCGTCGCTGATGCTGCACTGCAAATTACTGCTCAGCGTGCTGACCTTCTACTACCGGGCGCGCCTGCAGGAACTGCAGATGGTCAAGCAGGCCCACATGCAGGCGATCTACGAGACCGGTTCGAAGCTGACCCATGATGTGAAGAATATACTCCAGTCTACCCAGACCATGACTCAGATCATCAACGATGATGATGCCGAGCAGCGAGAGATCATAGCCATCCTGAAAAAACAGATGCCGTTACTGACACAACGGCTCAATACCACACTGGACAAGTTGCGCTCGCCGGTGACCAGCGATGCAATACAGAATAAACACAGGGGCTCATTACAACACTGGTGGAACCAGTTACGACAACGTTATAGCGGGCGTCATATCGAATTCATCTCGGATATCGAAGTCGATACCGATGTGGTCATCGATGTCTTCACCACGGTAGCAGAAAACCTGCTGGACAATGCACGCAGTAAGCGTATCCGTGAGCCACGACTCGGTATCACGGTGGAACTCAGCTATCGGGACGCCCAGCTCAGGTTACGGGTAACCGACACAGGCACGGCTATCGATAACAGCATCGCCGACCAGCTACTGAACGAGGTGGTACCCTCACATGATGGTTTCGGCATCGGGCTGTACCAGTCGAACGAGCTGGCAAGGGATCATGGTTACACGCTGGAGGTCGATGAGAACCGCAATGGCGAGGTCAGCTTCCTGCTGAGTCGTTCCTATACCGAGCACGATAATCACTGATCTCCTCTGAATAAACAACCGGCCGGGTTATAGCGCTCCGGCTTCTATCATCCTGGCCTTGAGTTCAAAGGCATTGATCCAGGCAAGGATATCGTCAAAAGCACCACCCGCGGTGGCAACCCCCTCATCTGTCCTGTAGCGGGAGATAAATATATCGTCACCGTTCTGGTTTTCGATCTCATCGTCAAAACCGTTGCCTAATGCCGGAAGCGCCGGGCGGTTGACATTCTCGGAACTGACACCGCCAAGGCCATTCTTGCCATGGGAGAATACGACTGCCACGGCATTCTGCGACACGTCCACCAGTACATCATTAACACGTGTGCGTATGGTTGAGGAATTAACCAGGTTATCGGTTGCGAGAGTGAAACCGGTATTAACGGCATAGTCATTATTTACCCAGTAACTGTACTGGGTGCTCCATGCATCCGCCCTGGCAAAGCCGAGTGTCCGCCACGGCAGAACACCGGCAGCTGCCGAGCAATTTCCGAAACCATCGCGGTCCTCAGCCCCGTCAGGCGGCACGGTATTATCGGGGCAGGGAAGGAACGGGGCACCGCCACGGGTGTAGGCATAGGCTATCAAAGCATCCTTGATATCAGCCAGTTCGCCTTCGGTCTCACTGATGCGGGTGGTCTCGATCCTTTCCGAGAAAGTATTGATAAAACTACCGACCAGCAGTCCGACGATCACCAGTACTACGGCGATCTCGATCAGGGTAAAACCACTTTGTCGCGTTATCCTGCTCATGATCTAGCAGGCCACAGCAGCGGGAGCCGCCGCATCAGTGACACAGAACATGATGTCTCCGGTTGCCGACGTAAAAAAAGTATCATCGCCGCTGGCGACAGCAAATACGGCATCATTACCATTTTCCAGATAGTTACCGACGGCCGCTTTGTCATCCGTCGCTGCTATATCATCGAATACGCGTGTCTGGCCACCTTCAGCTTGCCCGGAAAAAAACACGATGGCGGCATATTCGGTACCTGCAATATCTACACAGTTACCACACCCGACATAGCCACCCAGGGGCACATTCTCCGGTTTGTAATTCTCAGACAGGGCATAGAAGAAATGCTCTTTCCAGTTCATGAATAATTTCCGGTGCATATCATCAACATCGTTGAGATCGATATCCTCGACGATGGCGGTGCTCGGCAGATCGATGTTCTCACACAGATCAGGATCATCGAAGATATTGTCGATCACCGCACCCGCCAGGGTATTCGCGCTGTTACTGTCATCAACGTCCCACGGTATACGACCGACATAACCGGCTGCTGCTGCATCGGCAAGACTGTGATCGTCATATTCGATCTCAGCACGGTAAGTTGCCAGATCCAGAGGGGCAGGTGTCGGTAGTTTCCTGCCCTCGTTATTAGGCTCGTTGGCATAATTTGCCAGGCACTGTGCGATCGCTTCAGTCAACTCGGCGAACCGGATATCGATATCTGTCCTGTATACCGCCTGCCATATCTCATCACGCGTGACCAGAACGAACTGGTCATTGTAATCATCTGTATCATCATCCGGATCAGATGCCAGCCTGGCATGGATGAAAGCATCTGGAACATGAATCGCCCCGTTCAATACCGCGTTATCGGTAACACCATTCGAGTCCAGATATTGCGCCAGCTGAGTACCATCCGATCCGCATGCCAGTGCGGGATTGTTCACCCTGAGCTGGCCTGCCAGTGCATGCCCCGGAGCGATGATCATGGCAACCGGCCTGTCTTCGATATTGTTTCCGATGACAATATTATTGGCCTCATCGACCACCTGTAACATACCGGGACTATCCTGGTTAAGCAGGCCGGAGAATTGCCAGTTTTTATAACTACCGCTGACCGCATACCAGAGACAGTTACCGCTTCCGTCCCGCAAGATGTCGGTCTGCATTGTCGCCCAGGGCAACAGGCCGATAGTGTTGACGTGCCTGTTGCCGCAGTTGGCGTTCTGGTTGCCGTCAGCCGCGTCGATGTATGGACATGGCAGATAACCGTACTCACCCGGGTCACCGCCACCGATACCATTACCTGCACCATTTACACTTGCGTGCATGACAGCGTAATCGATCAGACCCTGTTTTGCATCAGCCAGCGCCTTACGCGTCTGCACCATCTCATCGTTCTTTATTTCGTTGAGTGAGATCGAGTTGAAATAAAAACTCGACATAACAAGAACGATGACGATAACCAGCATGAGCAGGGCGATGCCCGACTGGCTCCGTTGGCATATGCCGCTACAACGCCTGGCCGTTTGCACTCGCATATCAGTAATTATCGACGATCTTTCCTGTCTCTTTTATCCAGGTCTCACCTGGTTTGAGACGTGCTGCTTTACCATCTACGCTGATGGTCACTTTACTGTCCCTGCCGACACTCTTTGAATGAATATGCAGGTCATCGACGCGCGCACCTTCTATGGTATTACCGTCATTGACCCACACCACGCTCTTGCCGTCACTGCGCCGCATATAACCATTGAGATTAACCTTGTTCGTCTCCCGTACACCTTTCTCACTGCTGACAGCACCTGTGCGTAGAGCATCGATCTGCGCGCGTTGCTGCTGGTCGGTGAACAGGTTCAGCAGTTGTGACTCATCGTACTCTGTTGCATAAACAGACGTCGTCACGAGCAATAACATAGCAATTGCAAGCTTGTTAACCAGCATCTTTCCTTCCCGCGTTCGAACCCTTGAAGGTATACCAGCCCAGTTCACAATAGGCTTTCATGTTATTGCCCTCGATCTGTATATCCTTGTTGATCTTTTCGATATCACAGCTGTCTATCGCGAACAGGCCGTCCGCCTTCTTCAGGTCATTCAGGATCGCGAACAGATCGCCCTCATGCGCCATATCGATATCGAGCGTCATGACACTCTTGTATACATTGATACCCTGGAACTCGCGTTTTATATTCTGCGCATCGAGGCTTTTCTGGGTGGAGATACTGTACTTGACCAGGGGCATGTTACGTTTTCTGGCTGTATTCTGGATAGTCTCGAACCAGCTCAGCCTGTCTTCATCACCGACTACTCCCTGGTTCACCAGGCGCAGGAAATTACTCTCGAACTCGTCGATGATCTGATTGTTCTCGACCGAGTTATCGATCTTGGTCTGCCATATCCTCATGGCGCGCTTGGCCGCCATCTGCTCATCACTTACCTGGGTCAGGTAGGCAGAGGATGCCAGCACCATGACCAGGCTGATGACGAGCATGATCGCGAACACGATCAACGCCCGGGCCAGTTCAGGTGTGATACGCTCAAACACGATCTGGTGCCCTCATGATGACCCGCAGAGAGAACATGCCTGAGACACTGGCATCTTTCTCCCTCAGCTCGGCCCCGGTCTGGCTGGTGAAATTACTGTCAGGCCGCAGGTCGACCGGCATGCGCAGGACTTTCACCTCTGCAACTCTCGGGCTGGCCTTGAGATAATCGATCACCTTCTGGATATGTTCCACGGAAGCACGGTAGTTATATTCCGGCTCTTCGATACGTCCGCTGATTATCGCATCGTGTCTGACTTCATCGGCACTGGTGAAATTAGCATTGCGGTACCCGCCCTTACGCTCATCCGGATTCACCGCGACCCATTCGATCTTGTCGATATGCAGGCCTCGTTCTTTATCCTGACTCAGTATCTGGCTCAGGCTGATCATGAAATCAAGCGGCGAAGTACTGCCGTTGATACGTATACGGTCTGCCAGATCGACTGCTGCGTTCATCACCCCGGCATTTTCGAACACGCCTTCAAAATCCTTGAATTTTTTCGAGTACAGGCTCCTGTAGTTCGATTCCTGCTGCTTGAGCAAGTCGATCGAGCGCTCGTACTCCAGGGCATCAGAGACATTCACTTCCGTCATCAGCACACCGACCACCAGCACCAGCAGGCTCGCTGCGTACAATGCACCGGCCATCACCCGGTTGTGATAACGCGAAAAACGTTCACTCTTTCCATAGTGGCTGGGCGCTATACCCTGCCTGACACAAAGCCATGCGAACAGACCATCGGAGAACTTCTCTTTCACTCCACGCAGCTTCAGCCTGGCCAGCAAGTCTTCGATGGAATGGATAAATACCTTTTGCCGGTCACTGGATACGAAATACGTGTTAAGTGAATCGATCTGTTCCGCGCTGGCCAGAACGTGCAGGTTGACCAGCTCATCGGTACCGATCAGGCCCTGTGCACGCAGGTAATCCATGGTGCGACTGACTTCGGGTGCCGCCAGCTCGCCGGTCGAGGAGATATCATTCTGATCCTGATTGATGATGGACTGGCGGCTGGAGATCAGCTTGCCATCCCTGAACAGGGTCTGACGCACGTTGCTGTTGACCTGCTGACTGACCAGCAGGACAGGCCCGCTGGTCGCCCTGATCTCCTTCAGTAAACCCTTGCTGACGATCGGCAATGTCCAGATGCCTGATAACGGTACATCGCATTCTTCAATGATAGAGATCCACGGCTGGATCAGCTGCGGGTTGGTCATGGCGCCGAGCAATACGATATCGTCCTTGCGTCCTTCTTTCTCACGCCCGATGATCTCGCTATAGCTGTAGTCATGGCTGGCGCGGTAGTACCGGTCAAGCAGGCGATTGACCACCGCCACGCGATCTTTGGCACCGACGTGTGGCACCCGTTCGTTACGGAAATCCTCTTCGATGACATCGACCAGGAATTTACCCGGGATATTCTCGGTCTCGCGCAGGTAGTTACGGAATCGCTCGAGTCCACTCTCGGTCGGCTCGAAAGAAGTGGTGCCTGCCAGTGTCTTGCCGCGCCAGTGCATCACGCTGAGACGGTAGCCGGTGAAATAGAACAGCCGCTTCATAATTTCACCCCTGACACAGCGTCGTAGACAGGACCGAGTACCGCGAGCATGATCCACATCATGATGCCACCCAGCAGCAAGGTCAGCACCGGCAGGATAGCGGGTTCTATCTTGCTGATCGATTCCTTGACTTCGCGGTTATAGAAATAACTGACGTTGAGCAGGGCCTCATCCATCGCGCCGGTATCCTCGCCGACCTTGATCATACGCACGATCATGGAAGGGAACACACCGACAGCCTCGAAACTCTTGCTGATGATGACGCCATCGGAGATGTTGTTGCGTGCCTGGTTGATGGATTGTTCCAGTACCTGATTATCCACCATGTCTTCCGATATTCTCAGCGCATCAAGTACGGTGATGCCGGAACTGTACATCATGGCGAAGTAGTTGGCGAAGCGTGCAAGTTTTATCTTGCTCATCAATGGCCCGATCAGCCACAGCTTGAGCTTGAAGCTGTCGATCATATAACGCACATCGGGATTGCGCCTGGCGGCGATACGCAGGCCGAAGAAAGCGGCCACAGGCAGGCCGAATATCAGGTACCAGTAGTCGACAAATATATCTGATATGACGATCAGCACACGGGTATGCGTGGGTATCTCGGTACCGATGTTCTTGATGAACGGTAGCAACTGCGGCATCAGCCACATCATCAGGAAGGCGACCACGCCCAGTACGATAACACTGACGATGGCCGGATAGATCATGATCTTGCGGGTCTGGGACACCAGCTCATCCTGCCAGCGTATGGTGTCGCCCAGGTCCTTCAATACGTCTGCCAGCCGGCCGGTCTCCTCACCGACCTTGACCAGGGTGACATACACCTTGTCGAAGATATCGGGATGTTCGGCGAGTGCCAGCGACAGGGTCTTACCACCCTCGATATCGTCGATGACGGTCTGTAACACATCGGTGAAATGGCTGTATTCGATACTGTCGCGGATATCCTTCAGGCTGTCGATCAGCGGCACGCCCGATTTGATCAGCTGCTCGATATGGAAGGTGAAGTTGATCAGCTCGCGACGGCTGATCTTCTTGCCGCTGAAGGCTTTCTTGGATGCCTGCTTCTGCTCCTTGTAACTGAGCAGGTCGAAACCCATGCTGCCGAGACGCTTCTCCAGTTCCATGGGGTTGCTCGCCACCATGGTATCGTTGCGTATTCGGCCGGATGCGTCGATGGTGCGGAACTTGTAATCAGGCATGACGACACCCCATCACTTCAGACGCTGGGTCAGGTCGATGACACGGGAGACTTCCGTCAGCGAGGTCTTGCCTTCCAGCACACACCGGATAGCGTCATCTGCCAGGGTCAGATAACCGGTACGTTTCGCCGTGGCCTTCAGTTCACCCAGGGTAGCGCGTTTGGCGATCTGCTCATCGAGCTCGTTGTTGATCCGCAGGGCCTCGATGATGGCAACACGTCCCTTGTAGCCGGTATTGCCGCACCGGGGACAACCACCGGGTTCATAGATGGTGATACCCGACTTGTCGATCTCCAGCTCGAGCAGCTTCATCTCGACATCGCCAGGTTTTTGCGCCACCTTGCAATGCGGGCATAACAGGCGCACCAGTCGCTGGCTGATGACACCGATGATGTTACCGGTCATGATATCCGGCAACACGCCGATATCCAGCAGGCGAGGGAAGGTGCCGATCGCCGAATTGGTATGCAGGGTGGATAACACCTGGTGACCGGTCATGGCGGCACGGAATGCCATATCCGCGGTATCTTCATCACGGATCTCACCGACCAGGATGATATCCGGGTCCTGGCGCATCATGGAGCGGATACCGTTGGCAAAATCCATACGCGCCACCTCGTTCACCGAGGTCTGGCGTATCATGTCCATGGGGTATTCCACCGGGTCTTCCAGGGTCATGATGTTGACCTGCTCGGACTTGACGTAGTTGAGCAGGGAATACAGCGTGGTGGTCTTACCACTGCCGGTCGGGCCGGTGACCAGGATGATGCCTTCCGGCCGGGCCATCATCATCTTGAGTTCGTTCAGGGTGTCTTCGTGGATACCCAGATCATCCATCGGCACGATACCCTTGGCGCGGTCCAGCACACGCAACACGATATTCTCGCCGTGCGTGGTCGGCTGTGCCGAGACACGGAAATCGACACGGTGGCCCTGCACCTGCAGGCTGAGACGACCGTCCTGCGGAATACGGGTCTCGGCGATGTTCATCGTACACATGACCTTGAGACGCACCACGATGGCCGACCAGTAATCCTTGTGCAGGCTGCGCACCTGGCGCAGCACGCCATCGATACGATAACGCAGGCGCAGGAAGCCTTCTTCCGGCTCGAAGTGGATGTCTGATGCTTCACGTTTCACCGCATCGGCGAGGATCGCATCGACCAGGCGAACCAGCGGCTGGCTGTATTCGTCCTCGGTCGCATCCAGGCTGCGGTAATCGATCTCACCGGTCTCGATCTCGTGCAGGATGCCATCGACAGACAGCTCGTAACCATAGAACTGGTCAACCGCACGTTTGATCTCGCTCTCCCCGGCGACCATGGGAACCAGGTTGATCTTGCGTCCGACGATGGCATGCACGCGGTCGAGCACCATGAGATCCGAGGCGTTCTTCATGGCGACCTTCAGCTGCTGCCGCTGATCGTCGAAACTGACCGGCACCACGGTATAGCGTTCGGCGATCTCCTTGCCGATCATGTCGAGTGCAGCCTTGTCCGGCACCACGCTGGCCAGTTCGACACTGGCGATACCCAGCACCTGGCTGAGTACATCGCGCATCACCGACTCGGAGACAAAGCCCAGTGAGACCAGGATCTCACCCAGCAATCGCCGGTTCTTCTTCTGTTCGGTGAGCGCGATATCGAGCTGGTCTTCGGAGATCAGACCTTTCTTCAACAGCTGCTGACCCAGCTTCTCCTTCACATGGATCATGCTCATCGTCGCATCAGTAGTATTGCTCGGGGCATTCATCATCTGTTACTCCGATAACGCCGCGATACGTTTCCTGACCGCCTCTCGCGAGAAGCTGACCTGTCGGTCTCCCGCCCTGATGAGGCTGTCGCGATAGAAAGCCAGCGCCTGCTCGGGCTTGTTCAACTGGTCCATGCTGACAGCCAGGTTGAACAGGTAATCTGCATTATCTGCATCATTTTCCCAGGCGACGAAGTAATGTTTCTGGGCATCCTGCCACTGGCCCCTTCTTGCATAGAAATTACCTGTGGCAAAGTTTAGCGGCGATGATTTCGGGTTCTTCTGCAGCATGTTGACGAGATATCGCTCGACCTCCCGGGCATTGCTGTCACTGGTTCGAAGGTCACTGAGCGCTGCACTGGCAATTGGGTCCGTAGGATCGATCTCCAGTAAGCGGATATAGGCGTCAATGGCCGATGGCTGGTCGCCCTCGACGATGCTGATGGCGCCGATACCGAGCAGCGCATCGCGGTTTTGCGGTTCGGCCGACAACACGTCGTTGTATAGCCTGCGGGAAGTCTGGCGATCGCCGATGTCGTAGGCAAGCCAGGCTTTCTCCAGCTTGTGTTCAATCGGGTCGATACTGCGGGACTTCTGTATCGATAGTAAGGCCTGGCCGTCAGCATCGCCTGTTCCGGCAGCTTTTGTTGCTTTCTGTCTGTTTTCAGTCAGCTGCCGGTTACTGCTAACGGTATTGCCGGATGTGACTGCGCCGGTGGTATTTTCCTGCTTGCCGACGGTAGTCACCTGTGTCCCGGCCGAAATCTTGTCACGTGCGAACTTAACCTTTTCATCGAGACCCTTGTCACTGACCAGGTTCCGAATGATCTCCGACTGTTTTGGCGCCTGCTCGCTGCTGGTCTTTGCCTGCATCGCCTGCATCGCGTTCCTGTGCTGACGTTCGAGGCTGGCGATCTCAGCCTGCATATCTGTATAGAAATAGAATCCGCCTGACAGTAATACCAGCAAGCTGATGATGATAATGCTGGTGACAGTGGCGATACGCTGTTTGCGGATATCCCTGTTGCTGTTATAGATCAGCATGTTCAAGGCTTCATCAGAAATGGTGCGATCGCTGCCACTGTCCCGGATAGCAGGGGATACGGTCAAGGCCGGCCCGGTCTGTTTCTCTGCCCGGTTCGATGCTGATTGTTGCGCGTCT
>Ga0180435_10007976_pt1 | contig 10011 bp, 7 predicted proteins | sample SS_ome_3_FD_132467 | JGI IMG/M metagenome (GOLD analysis project Ga0180435, IMG submission 132467) | Hypersaline lake sediment archaeal communities from the Salton Sea, California, USA - SS_3_S_1 metaG | ecosystem: Environmental > Aquatic > Non-marine Saline and Alkaline > Hypersaline > Sediment... | reverse complement strand
CGAGTTTGCGATGATACCGATCATTTCCGGCGACGACGGCACGATGCTGTACCTTGACGATATCGCAGTGGTAAGCGAAGGTTTCGAGGACAGTGACAAGGCGGTAACGTTTAACGGCAAACCGTCCATATCGCTCGACGTATACCGTATCGGGGACGAAACACCGATCGGTGTTTCGACCGCGGTGCGTGCGGCGATGGCAGAAATGGAGGCGGAACTGCCCCCCGGCATCGAATATAAAATCAGCAGGGATCAGTCCGAGGCGTACCAGCAGCGGCTCGATCTGCTGCTGAAAAATGCGACTATCGGGCTTGGGCTTGTTCTGCTCCTGCTCGGTCTTTTCCTGGATTTCAAGCTCGCCTTCTGGGTAACGATGGGCATCCCGATTTCGTTTATGGGATGTATGCTGCTGCTCCCGGGGTACGGTGTTTCCATCAACATGATTTCGATGTTCGCATTTATCGTAGCGCTGGGTATCGTGGTCGATGATGCGATTATCGCTGGTGAAAATATCTACGAGTTCCGCAGCAGGTATCCGCATCGCCTCGATGCGGCGATACACGGTGCCCGGGATGTGGCGGTTCCGATCACCTTTTCCATCCTGACCAACGTCGCGGCGTTTTTCCCGATTCTTCTGGTGCCGGGTGCAATGGGCAACGTCTGGGGCGTGGTGTCGATCGTGGTTATCATCGTGTTCCTGGTTTCATGGGTCGAATCGCTGTTTATCCTGCCGGCACATCTTGCTCACTCAAAAAACAGTACGAGAAATCCGATCCTGCGTTTTCTCGGCCGGCAGCAGCAACGCATCAGCAACGCTTTGACCGTGTTCATCAATAAAATTTACGGGCCGATTCTGCACCGTATCCTGCATTGCCGGTATCTGGCGGTTGCAACCGGATTGGCGGTATTGTTCATTATCTTCGGTTTTGTGTTCAGCGGCCGCATCGGCATGATCCTGATGGAGCGGGTCGAGTCGGATTACGCAGTAGCTACCGTCACCCTTCCGTACGGAACACCGATGGAAAAAGCGGAGATCGTAGAGAAGAGAATGGTCGGATCGCTGCAGCGCGTGATAGATCAGTTCGGTGAGCAGGAGCTGGTAACCGATGTTTTTACGCGCATCAGCGATAACGAAGTTCAGGTGCGGGCCTTTCTCGTAGATGCTGATATTCGGCCGATATCGACCCGGGAGGTGAGCGCTTCATGGCGAAAAGAGACCGGATTGATAGCGGGCGTTGAGTCTCTCCGCTTCGAATCGGACTTCGGCGGGCCGGGGCGCGGCAAATCCCTGTCCGTGGAACTGTCTCATCGAGATATCGACACGCTGGAGACGGCGAGCGCCGATCTGGCTGCACAACTGGGTGAATTCAGCCAGGTTACGGATGTCGATGACGGTGTCAACCCCGGCAAGGAGCAGCTTGATTTCAGCATTACGCCGGAAGGCAAGAGCCTCGGTTTTACGTCTGCCTCCATTGCGTCCCAGGTTCGGAACTATTTTCAGGGAGTCGAAGCGTTGAAACAGCAGCGCGGCCGCAGCGAAGTGACCGTCCGGGTCCGGCTGCCCGAAGACGAGCGCCTGAGTGAATACCATGTCGAGAGCATGCTGGTCCAGGCTCCCGGCGGGGAATACGTACCACTCAGCTATGTCGCCGATATGGAACGGGGCCGGGCATATTCCAAAATCCAGCGCAGGGACGGCAGGCGGGCCGTTACGGTGGGAGCCGACGTAAATCCCATCGGTGAAACCGGCATCGTCAAGGCCGCGCTGGACAACGAGCTGCTGCCGGCCCTTGCGGAAAAATATCCCGGCTTGACGCACGGATATGAAGGACGGCAGGCCCATATGCAGGAAGGTGTCAATAAACTGATGATCGGGCTGGCCGGGGCGCTGCTGATGATCTACTTTCTGCTGGCGATACCATTCAAGAGCTACGTGCAGCCGCTGATCGTGATGAGTGCGATACCGTTTGGCATCGTCGGCGCGGTTCTCGGCCATATGATCATGGGTTACAACCTGAGCCTGTTGAGCCTGATGGGAATTGTCGCGTTGACCGGGGTCCTGGTGAACGATTCCCTGGTACTCATCGACTATGCCAACAAACAGATGGCCAAGGGCCTCGGCGTTTACGAGGCCATCCACAGTGCCGCGAAACGGCGTTTCCGGCCGATCATCCTGACCACGCTGACCACCTTCGGCGGTCTCGCGCCGATGATATTCGAGACGTCGATCCAGGCCCGCTTCATGATCCCGATGGCGCTGTCGCTGGGGTTCGGCATCCTGTTTTCCACGCTGATCATCCTGGTGCTCATCCCCTGCTTTGTGCTTATTACCGATGATGTCAAACACGCCTTGAGCCGGGTTAATCCCGCGAGAACGCCTGCGCAAGCAGGTGATGCCCTTGCTTTCGAGCAACGAGGGTAAAAGCTGAAGAAACGGGAAGAATTGTTACGAGATATCGGGCTGCACTTTTACGACAACAAGGGTGATGTCATCCTCCTGGCTCTGTTCGCCGCGAAACTCGCTGACCGCGGACAAGATTGCATCCCGTATCTCCCGCGCCGACCGGTCTTTGTTTTCTGACATGACCCGGTTGACGGTCTCATGGCCGAAAACCAGACCGGCGTCGTTGCGTGATTCGAAGATACCGTCGGTGCCGATCAACATGATGTCACCGCGTTGGAAATCGCCGGACTCCCGAGCCTTGAAAACATAGTGTTCATCAATACCGAGAACGATTCCTTCACCCTTGAGATTTAAGAACCGGCCTGAACTGCGCTGATACACGATGGGCGGCTCATGACCGGCCCTGACCCACCTGAGTTTTTGTGCCGCCGGATCTATCTCCAGGAAAAACAGCGTGGTAAAATTGCCGCTGGCCGCGCAGTCCCTGCTGATCATGGTGTTGAGATACGTGACCAGGGTGGCGGGGTCGCGGTAACCCTCAACGGCTGAAATCAGAAACGCCCGCATCGTCGTCATCAGCATTGCTGCGCCGACCCCGTGCCCGCATGCATCGGCAACGGCGATGCCCAGCCGGTTGTCCGGCAGCAGAAAATAATCGTAATAATCTCCCCCGGTCTGGTCGCAGTAGGCCGAGGTTCCGCTGATGTCATATCCTTTCAGGTAGGGGCTTTTTGTCGGCAGCAGGTTCTGCTGGACTTCCTCCGCCAGTTTCAGCGAGTGCATGAGTTCGAAACGGTGCCTGAGCCCATCGATCATGTGGTTGGTGTGGGATGCGATTACCCCGAATTCATCCTGCGTGGCGACGGGAACCTTGCCCGTCAGATCACCGTTTCTGACTTTTTCCAAAATGACGGTTTCATTGTCGAACAGGAGCTTCAGGTTCTTCGAGTATGACATGATCAGGTTGATGACCAGAATCGTCAGCACACCCATGATGAAGAGAATTTCATAGGTTACGGAGCGCTGCGCGCTGGCGACCGATTCGGTGTCCTGGGCGATGGAGACGAGCCATTCTATGTCCCTGGTGAACACCATGATCAGCACCAGGCAGGTGAAAACGAACGTGGTTGCGGCGATCAGCGTAAACTTGCGAGTTATCGGGAAGTACTTGATCGACCGCTCCCCGTACTTCTGCATGTCGATCGCCTGCATGATTGCCTGCCGCTCCTGGACCAGCGAGGAGTCGAGACCGATGAAGAATCCGGAGATGATGCAGCCGATATAAACGGAGCCCGAGCTGCCGAGCGGAAAATGCAGAAACGTATGTTGATACGCCACGATCAGTGTGGCGGCGCAGATACATACGGTAAATTCAAGAAAGAACATCCGTTTGGGCCGGTTGAACAGGGACGCCCCGCCGACATATTTCTTCACCCCCAGATGCCTGAAATAGACCAGCGACAGGAACCCGGCCGTAATAATGGTCCCCAGGTACACGGGGGACAGCGATTCCAGGTACGGTCAGACCTGACCTCCGTAGAGGGTGAGTGAAATAATCGCGAACGTATAGAGGATTGCAGTTCTCATGAGAGTCTTCCGCTGTTGAAGTGGTCTGGTCGTGCAGCGACGTGCGGCGACCTCGAAAACACAGAGGTCGTCATGCATAGTAGCAACAATAAGACCGATTACCAATAATCTTCAGATTTTCTCTCTTCCTCCATTTTTAAACTGCACGCTTTACAGGTGACGCGATAGTGGTATGTTATCGAAAAATATCCGGCGACATTAACAGCGAGTATTCTGAATGTCTGAAATAATCCTCGATGCCAATTATACATTCGGGCCGTCATCCACCGCGTTTCTCGTTATCCCGCTGGTCGGCGCATTCTTTATCGATCTGATAAACGCCTTCGTTGTTTCCACGCTGTACGGAACCTGGGGCGGTTAATCGTCCTGTACTAAAAAATTATTGAAGGAGATTGCTATGTTGAAAAGGGCTGTTCCGATTTTTCTGGCGGTATTACTGGTGGGACTTGGTTGTCTGCAGGTTCCGGGCGTTTCAGCGGCAGACAAGAAACTGAAGGTTGCATTCGCGCTGTTGTGGACCATTGATGATCAGGGCTGGACCACATCCCATTACAACGGCATCAAGTATCTGCAGGAACAGATGGGTGACCGGATTGAGGTCGCCTACACGGAGAAGGTGCTGGCGGCCGATGCCGAGCGCGTGTTCCGCGACTATGCGAAAAAGGGCTACGACATTATCTTCGGGACAACGTTTGAGCACATGGATCCGCTGCTGGCGGTGGCGGGGGACTTTCCGGATATCAAGTTCGAGCACTGTTCCGGGTTCAAATCCTCTGCCAATATGCGCAACTACTTCCAGCGCATGTACCAGGGTGAATACCTGGCCGGATACATGGCCGGGCTGATGGGGTTCAAGAAGGTCGGGACCGTCGCCACCCAGCCGATCCCGGAACCGATCCGCGGCATCAACGCGTTCACCATCGGCCTGAAAAAAGGACTGGATGAAGCAGATGTCGCCTACGATGAAGATAAACTCAATACCGTCGTCTGGCTCAAATCCTGGCGCGATGCCGCCAATGAGACGACGCTTGCCGAAACGCTCATCGCCCGGAAGCACGATCTGATCAGGCAGATGGCCGATACCCCCGATTCGGCGGCTGCCGCATGTGCCGCCGGGGTGCCGGCGATCGGCTACGGTGAAGACGTGGCCCACTACGGAGTCGATTGTGCACTGGTTTCGACCACCTGGAACTGGGGAAAGTGGTACGTCAAGGCCGTACAGCAGGTGATGGACGGCACCTGGAGCAACACCCCGTACTGGGGCGGCATGGAAGATGAAGCCATTATTCTTTCCTCGTTCAACAAGAGCGTTCCCGCCGACGTGAAGGAGAAGGTGCGGGCGGAACAGGCCAAGCTGGCAAAGGGCGCGGACGACATTTTTGCCGGCCCGGTCCTCGATCAGAATGGAAAAGAACTCTGGAAGGCCGGAGAGAAAGCTACCGACCAGGATCTGCTGACCATGCGTGTCCTCGTCAAAGGCGTATCCGGCAAGATTCCGCAATAGCATCGGTTCGTTTTATCATACGGAGGCACTATGGATGTGCTGGACAGCAGGGAGTCCGGGGAGAAGTACCGGCTGCACGTAGAAGGTCTGGAATACGATGTCGAGATTCCCTATGTGCTCGTGCCGGGGCGAGAAGGCGACCTTCGTATTGCTTCGTTTAACCTTATCGGGCAGACCAGGCTCAACCAGGACCTGGGACGCCTGCTCGCTGATAAAATTCGCCGCGAGGTTCCGGACTTTCCCTCAGTGGCAATCCTGACCGCGGTGGAAAAGGCGCTGCAGCTGACGCAGGTTGTCGCGGCTGAACTCGGCATCGACGCCGTCGCGGTCGCATACAACCGCATCAAACCGCATATGGAGGTGGAACGGCGGCCGGTGATCCAGGTCGGCGCCGACTCCATCACCAGCGGCGACAAGTTCCTCGCCGTTTACGAACGTGACATGCAGCTGCTCGCGTCGGCCCGGAACGGCTATATCATCATCGATGACGTGGTGAGCACCGGCGGTACCGTGCTCGGCCTCTACGAGATACTCGAAGAGGCGGCGGCCCGGGCGGAGGCCGGAGTTCCCACCGTTCACGGAATCTTCTGCGCGGCGACGGAAGGCGATGCCGGGGTGCTGCTGCCGGCCCCGGTATACGGCCTTGCCAAACTTCCAATCCCGCAGCAGGTCATGTCCTCCTGATCCATGTCTGAACCCGTTATTGCGCTGCACGGTGTCTGCAAGCGGTTCGGCCCGGTGTGGGCGAACCGCGAGGTGGAGCTGAGTCTCTTTCCCGGGAGGGTGCATGCCCTGCTGGGCGAGAACGGTGCCGGCAAATCCACGCTGATGTCGATCCTTGCCGGCCGCTATCGCGCCGACAGCGGCAGGATTGCGATTCGCGGCAGCACGGTCGATTTTACGGCGCCGGCCAAAGCGCTCGAATACGGGATCGGTATGGTCTATCAGCGGTTTATGCTGATCGAGCCGATGACCGTTGCCGAGAACCTCGCCCTTGCCGCGGGCCGCAAATACGACCGCAAAAGCATCGCTGAATTGATCAAGCAGACCGCTGAGCGCTATGGGCTTGCGGTTGATCCGGAAAAACCTGTCTTCGAGCTGTCCATGGGTGAGCGGCAGCGGGTGGAGATCATCAAGCTGCTGATGCTCGATGCCGACGTGCTGATTTTTGACGAACCCACCGCGGTACTGACCCCGCCCGAAGTCGAATCGCTCTTTGCAGTGATCGATCGGCTGCGCAGCGAAGACAAGGCAATCGTGCTGATTACCCACAAGCTCGAAGAAGTGCTGCAGCTGGCCGACGACATCTCGATCATGCGCAAAGGCCGGCTCATCTTCTCCGAGCGGATCGACCAGCGGCAGATTTCACGGCAGCAGCTGGCGCGGCTTATGGTGGGGCGCGATGTGGTGCTCCGGGTAGACAAGAAACCGGTGACGATCGGCGAGACCGTGCTGGCCCTGGAACGGTTCAGCGGCGACAGTCCACTCGGCGGCCCGGCGTTCGCCGAGGTGACCCTGGAGATTAGAAAAGGCGAGATTTTCTCGATAATCGGTGTTGCCGGCAACGGTCAGGCCGGCCTGGTATCGGCCCTTGCCGGTCTTTCCCCGGCCGCTTCGGGACGGGTGATGTTTGCCGGCAAGATCTACACGGCGCAGCAGTGGGACAAAGCCGCGGCCCGGGATATCGCTTATATCCCCGAAGATCGCTACCATACCGGTTCGGTCGGTTCGATGTCCATCGCCGATAATTTCGCCCTGACTCGCCTGCCTGCCTACCAAACGGGATTGGCCGGGTTCACCCTCGACCGGGAACAAATGGCGGCTGACGGGAGCAGGGCCATCGCTGCGCACAACATAAAAGCCGGATCGAGCGAAGATCGTGCCGGTTCGCTTTCCGGGGGTAATCTCCAGAAGATGATTCTGGCGCGGGAGCTGACCAGGAACGCCCGGCTGTTCATCGCCGAGCAGCCCACCCAGGGCCTCGATATTGCTTCCACGGAAGATATCTGGCGGGCGCTGCTGGCGTGCCGCGAGCAGGCGGCGGTGCTGCTGGTGACCGGGGATCTCAAAGAAGTGCTGTCGCTTTCCGACCGGATCGGCGTCATCTTCAACGGCCGAATTCTCGACATCATCGATGCGCGCGACGGAAACCAGGTCGACCGCGTCGGCCTGCTGATGGCCGGAGTGCAGGCATGATCAGGCTGGAGAAGCGCAGGGATCCGGTTCGCGGCCGGGGATTCGTCGCCGCGGGCTGGGCAACGGTCATTGCATTTATCGTCGGCTGCGTGATTTTTGCCTGTTTCGGCATTGATCCGATCGCTGCATATGCGGCGATGGGGAAGGGGATTTTCAGCTCCTTCGATTCGTTTTCAGAAGTTCTCGTCAAGGCCACACCGCTGATTTTTACCGGCCTTGCGGTGGCCGTTGCGGCGATGATGATGCTGTGGAACATCGGTGCCGAGGGGCAGCTGGTGTGGGGCGGCATCTTTGCCGCCGGCACCGCGCTCTACGTCTTTCCCGGTGCTCCCGCCTGGCTGCTGGTTCCGGCGGTCATTGCCGCATCGGCGCTGGGAGGGGCGGCCTGGTCGCTGATTCCCGCGGTTTTGCGGGCAAAGTTCCAGGTCAACGAAATACTGACGACGCTGCTGCTCAACTACGTCGCCATTATCTATATGGAGCATCTCTTTTACGGACCGTGGCGAGATCCGGCGGGATTCGGGTTTCCCGGCACCGCCCAGCTGCCCGAGGCGGCGCATCTCATCCGTTTTGCCGGAACGAGGATCAGCCTCGGGTTTCCCCTGGCGCTGCTGTGCGCGGTGCTGCTCTACTACCTGGTCAACCGGTCTGCCTGGGGATACCAGGTCCGGGTTATCGGCCGGGAACAGCGGGCCGCCCGTTATGCCGGGTTCAACGTGACCGGAAAGGTGCTGACCGTCATGATGCTGTCCGGGGCTTTCGCCGGTATGGCCGGCATGGCCGAAGTGTGCGGCATCCACTACCGGCTGCAGACTGGACTTGCGGTCGGCTACGGGTATGACGGCATCATCGTGGCCTGGCTGGCGGGGCTGAATCCGCTGGCAATCCCGTTTGCCGCCGTGCTGCTGGGGGCGTTGTTCGTCGGCGGTGAGCAACTGCAGTCCGTGCTCGGACTTCCGTCCACGATAAGCCTGATCCTCGAGGGGGCGCTCCTGTTCGGGCTGTTTGTCGGGCAGGTGCTGTCGGGATACCGGCTGGTCATGCCCGGCCGTTCGCCGGATCCTGGCGTGGCGGCCGATAAACCGGAGGCATCGGTATGATCGAAGACCTGACCTTTATTGCCCAGATTTCGATCAAGTCCTCCGTGGCCGTGCTGCTGGCCACGGTCGGAGGCATCATCAACGAGCGCAGCGGGGTGCTGAATCTCGGCATTGAAGGTATGATGCTTATCGGCGCACTGGCCGGGTTTGCCGCCGGGCACTTCACCCAATCGCCGATACTTGCCGTGGCTGCAGGGACTTTGGCCGGCGGCCTGCTGTCACTGGTTCATGCATTTTTCACGATCACGCTGCGTTCGAACCAGGTGTTGAGCGGCCTGGCGCTGACGATACTGGGAACCGGCCTGGCCAATTTTCTCGGACGCGCGCTGATCGGCCAGTCCGGCGTCCGTATCAGGCAGTGGCCGATCCCGTATCTTGCCGATATTCCGGTGCTCGGCGACATATTTTTCAACCAGAGCCCGTTCGCCTATGCGGCGTATGTCCTGGTCCCGCTGGCCTGGTTCGTCCTGTACAGGACCAGGATCGGCCTGATGCTGCGGGCGGTGGGGGAAGATGCGCGCTCCGCCGATGCCGCGGGTGTCAACGTGCCGTTGGTACGCACTGCCAGTGTTTTCAGCGGCGGCCTTTTTGCCGGCCTTGCCGGGACGTATCTTTCCCTCTCCTATACGCCGGGCTGGAAGGAGACTATGACCGGAGGCCAGGGCTGGATAGCCATCGCGATGGTCATATTCTGCATGTGGAACCCGCTGCTGGCCTTTTTCGGGGCGCTGTTGTTCGGCGGGTTGACTGCCCTTCAGTTTTTCTTCCAGGCCACGTCCATGGACCTGATCCCCTCCTATATCCTGAAGATGCTTCCCTACCTGCTGACCATCGCTGTTCTCGTTCTGGTGTCGGTCTTTTCCAAACACGGCAAGTCGGCTTCCCCCGCTGACCTGGGAGTCCCGTTTCAGCGGGAGCTATAGACGGCTCCTCTTCATGCCTTAGGATGTATTGGGCTCATTGTGCGCCCGCAGATGTTGGCACAAATTACTGCATCTGGCGGTGACGGAGTTCGGAATCGACCCCACGGCACAACAGCTCGACCTTTTTGCACACAGAGATAAGTGCTTGAAATATAGCGCTTTTTTTGAAAATACCTGCCGCCGGCATGACATTGTCTTTGCCGAAAATCAAAAAGTATGGTAATAATTTATGCCTTTTGCTTGGCCGATATTTGGTACTGGAAGTACCGGGTTGTCCGTATATTATTGGCTGAACAT
>Ga0180435_10007975_pt1 | contig 10012 bp, 9 predicted proteins | sample SS_ome_3_FD_132467 | JGI IMG/M metagenome (GOLD analysis project Ga0180435, IMG submission 132467) | Hypersaline lake sediment archaeal communities from the Salton Sea, California, USA - SS_3_S_1 metaG | ecosystem: Environmental > Aquatic > Non-marine Saline and Alkaline > Hypersaline > Sediment... | reverse complement strand
GAAGAAGAAGACCGGCTCAAAAGCTTGGATTTTGACAGCAGGGACAGGTATAAAAAAAAATAAGGCTTATTCCAGTACGAGCTGCAGTATGCTTTTCATATCTATCTGCCTTTCAAAGACACCGAGAGTTATGTCATAGTTTTTACGGATATAAGCCGGAAGGGCAGGATGGACATACAGGCCCGAGACCATTTCCCATAATCTTAAGTAATTTCGGTTTGGTATGAACGGGACGAATCCGAAGTCGGCATATAAGCTGATGGCACGAAAATTTAAGGCAGATACAGTAAGGTATACTATATCCTGATGATATCCAAGCTCGGTCAGGACCCGTGACAGCAGCGGTCTTACCAGTCCCCTGTTCTGGTGATCAGGCCTGATAGAGACCCAGTGGAGTCTTCCTGTAAGTGCATGGAAAAAGTCTGTGTCCTGCCAGGCAATGGCCGTACCAATTATTTCATCTCCGTTCTTATAAAGGAAAAAACATCTTTCCCGGAAGAGGTCCTGCCGGGTTCCGAATTCCCTGTAATAATGATGAAGCGCCTTTTGGGGACTATCAAATTCCTCCACAGAATATTCCAGCTGCGCCCAGTCTTTTTCCTGGCCTTTTCTGGATCTTTCTATGTAAAATCCCTCCGGCAGCGGGTAATCAGGGACAGGGATACTGCTCAGGCGCAGCATGACCATGGTCATTGCAGCTGTGATGCCCTTTTCCAATCTGATGGTTATTCTTCTCATGGGGCTTTTTCTTCCTTTTTTAGATTATCCTTTTCTGGTCTCCGCCCTTCTTGCTGCCCCGACCAGCAGGGCTATGAAGATGCAGCACATCACTATATTTACTGCTGGTATGTAGATCACGGCCTCTTCCCCGAACCTCTCCGCCACAAGGCCTGTGACGAGCTGGAACAGCATGCCGGAACCATAGCCGAAAAACCCCAGTATGGAAAAGATCTTCCCGGAAGCCTGGCTGTCCGCTGAAAACACGATAGATAGAAGTATGGGGAAAAGACCGCCTGACGAGATGCCCAGGATAAATGTGAGGATTATCTTTATTATGACTCCCTCTGCAAATATGATAGAATACAGCAGTACCGCAGACACTATTACAGCTGTGATAATAAAGATCTTTTCATCATATCTCTGTATTATCCTGCGGGTCAAGACCCTGCCTATGATAATAGAGAGGAAAAAGACTGATACCACCAGGGAGCCGTAGCCTGTGCTGATATTAAAATGAGTAAGGTATGTAGTAAGCCAGCTTATCATTATCCAAACTGTCCCGTTATGGAAGATGAGTGCGGCGGCCCCTATGATAGTAACCGGGTTTTTCAGAAGCTTTAAAAGACTTATCCTGTACCTGGTGCCGCTTATACTTCTTTTCGGATAACCGGCCCTGAGAAAGACAATGAAAAGAAGCACTATAAAAAATGCCGTTATAATGAATATGGTGCGCCACCTGAGGCCAAAATAAAGGATCACAAATAACAGTATGGGGCCGATAAATCCTCCCCATCCCATAAAACCTGTAAATACAGTAAAAGCGTGGCTCCTGCTGCTGCCGGCAAGCTCCGCCACCCCTGTCATCATACCTGTCTCAAGGGTGCCGAAACCAAAAAAAAGTATTATATACGATAGGGCAAAAGACACTGCACCTGTGGAAAATATTATTCCTGTAAAGCCGCCCAGCACGATGGCGCATCCTGCAAGTATTATCAGTTTTTTACTGAACCTGTCTGCCAGATTGCCGAATATAACAGTGGCTGCCATACCAAAGAAAAGACCGGCAAAGAATATGGCGCCTATGATATCGTAGCCTATGCCGAACTCTCTGACGAATTCTGGTATCAGCGGACCGGGGATATTCTGGGAAAGGGAAAAGAGCATCCCAAAAAACAGTATGGCATTAAATGCTTTTTTTGATATTTTATCCATGTAAATATTTTATGCCTTTTTACCATTATTGCCTGAAAAAAGCTATATACCCATATTCAACAGAAAAATGGCGGCTATTGCTGTGATAACTCCCAGTACCTGTTTCAGCTTCAGCCTTTCCTTCCACACTAATACTGATATAAGGACTACCACTACATCCACTATGGTCTTGTTAAGCGGATATACTATGGTGCCGGGCAGGCTCCGCAGGGTCATAACCAGAAAAAACATTGAAAAAAGTATGGACACCCCCATGGCAGACCCTATAAGCCACTCCCTTTTGCCCGGAAATATCTTTTTTCTTATGGATATGCCAAGGGTGGGAAGAAGTGCAAAAAAATAATTATATCCCAGGTATGACATGGATATCCGGCTCAGGTCCAGCTCCTGTATTATCTTGGGTCCGCTGTCTGCAATTCCGGAAAGAAGCATGGAGGCCAGGGCCAGTAGTATCCATATCCTGTTCCTTTGTACCGCAGCTGCATCTTCACCTCTCTCCGCCATCAAATAGAATGTAAGTATTATTAGCCCGAAGGCTGCAAAAGTATAGGCATTCGGTTTCTCCCTGAATATGATTATTGATACCAGTATGGGGATCGATATTGAAAGGTTGGTTATTACTGTTGAAAGGCCGAAATTGCCCTTTCTTATGAGTATTAAAAAGGTGTGTACCGCCCCATATGTTGCCAGGCCCCCTATAATACCGATTACCAGCGTATAGGGGCTGAAATGGAAACCCTCCATGAAATATATGTAGACAAGAGAACAGGCGGTTGCCGAGATGAACTGGACCAGGGCAATTTTAAGAGGCTGGCAATGCAGTCTTTCAGATACCTTGTACAGGACATACAGGGAGATGTTGGAAAGTACAGTTAAAATAAAAAAGCCCATATCCGGATAATTTTTTCAGATATATCTTTATGTTTAAAAACTCCTTCCGGAGTTCAATGATTATTGCATATAAACTTTTTTTGTTAAATGATTTTTTAAACCATCCGGATTTTACAGAGAACATTGTTTTCAGGCATATGGCAGGACCGTATGGGATTTATGATTTATTGCTTCCCGGAGCCGTACCTATCATTTATTTCTTCTACTGCATCAAAGAATGCCGCAATATTTTCCCAGGGAACATCTGGTTCCAGATAATGGGTGGGAGCTATTACCAGGCCTCCACTAAATGCATCAAACTCCAGGATGATTTTTTTAACTTCTTTTTTTATTTCTTCAGGGGTGCCAAATGGAAGCAATTTCTGGGTGCCGATCGTACCCCATATAGTTACATCTTTTCCAAATTCCTTATAAATCTTAAGAGGATCCATGCATTCAGGCTGTATTGGATGCAGAGCATCACAGCCTACTTCGATTAGATCCGGTATTATTTTATAATTATTCCCGTCGCTATGGAACATGACCATTACATCAGGTCTTGACCTCTTTGCTTCATCAATAATGTTTTTATAACCTTTCTTGAACCATTTTCGCCACATCTCACTGCTCATCATTAGATCATTTTGTGTGGCAATGTCGTCTCCGGTATAAATGGCATCTACGCCGGTTGAAGCATTTTTGATTGCTGATTCTATATTTAATTCTACTAGTTTATCCAGAAGATATTGTGCAAATTTTTTATTAAAATATAAATCCATAAAAAGCTTTTCCATACCCCTGAGATACCATGCCTGCTCAAAGAGACACCCCAGATAAGAAAATGTTGCTATATTTCTATTTTTATATTTATTTACTCTGTTTTCCAAATCAGTATAATATCCTTCATCTTTCAAAACAGGCCATGGCCATTTTTTTAAATCGTCCACTGTTTCTAAGTCTTCCATTAGATGAACATATTTTGAATAATGATAATAATCACCATGCTCATGACCTACACCCCATTCATCTATGGTATATTTTCCGTGTTTCCGGGATCCCAGCTCTTCCCAAAAACTCATCTTCTCAAATTTTTTACCTAATATTTCTTTAAAGTATTCATCAAATCCAGGATTATATGTCATTGGAGATAATGACAATAATCTTATGTCTGTTTTAAAATATTCGTCCGGATCTTCACTTCCGGTTTTTTCTTTTACCAGATCTCTTATCTCCTGAGTATACCAGGCATGTTTGGGTATCCTGTCGACAGGTTTTCTTTTCATTGCATTTATAAATCTTTTTCTTGGATTCATATGATTCTTTCTCTGTGATTATAAAAATTTATCTTTTTATTTCTTATCATATAAATGACATGCAACAAAATGATCCTTTTTTACCTCTAGCAGAGGCGGTTCTTTTTCAAAGCAAAACTCGGTTGCCAGCGAACATCTTGTATTCAGCCTGCAGCCCTTAGGCGGGTCTATAACGCTGGGAAGAGGACCCTCAAGCCTGACATTATCTATTTTTTTTACAGAAACATCCTTCAGCGGAACTGCATTTATCAGAGCCTGGGTGTAATAATGAAGTGGGTTTTTAAATAATTCAGACCAGCCTGCTATTTCCACGATCTTTCCCAGATACATTACTATTACCTTATCACAGAATTGGTTTATTACTGCCAGATTGTGGGATATGAAAAGGAGGGAAAGGTCCATCCTGGATATAGTATCGGAAAGAAGCTTCAGTATTTTTGCCTGTACTGATACATCCAGGCTGGATGTCGGTTCATCTGCAATCAGAAAAAGCGGATCAGATATCAGTGCTCTTGCTACTACTACCCTCTGCCTCTGTCCGCCGCTGAACTCATGGGGAAATTTTTCCAGACTTTCCTCGTCAAGTCCTACAGAAATAGCGGTCTTTATGATCTTTGCCCTTCTCTCTTCTTTGCCCATCCTGTAGAAATTTCTTAAAGGCCTTTCAAGTATGGTAAATATCTTAAACCTGGGGTTAAGGGAGGAATAGGGGTCCTGAAAAATAAACTGGGCTTTTTTATACAGATCATTTAGTCTTCTCTTCCTTATCAGCCAGGACACATCGTCTCCTTCATAGTATATCTTACCATCTGTGATCCCAGTCAGCCCCATAAGAGCCCTGCCAAGAGTGGTCTTACCGCAACCTGATTCCCCTACAAGACCGACTTTTTCGCCTTTGTATATGGTAAATGATACATCATCAACAGCATGTACATCTTTTACCCTGGAGAAAATATTTTCTTTTACCTTAAAATACACTTTAAGGTTTTTTACCTCGATCAACTTCTGCTTCATATTTATATCTCTATTAAAACTTTAAAAAGCTATTATTTTTTCTTAAAACACCTTACAAGATGCTGTTTTCCGCCATCCCCTATGTCGATAAGCTCAGGCTTCTGCTGCCTGCAGCTTTCATCTTTTTCAGTACATCTATTATAAAAAGAACAGCCCTCAATATCAGTATAGGCACTGGGAAGCTCGCCTTTTATGAAATCAAATTGTTTTCTGGAAAGCGAGACTCTGGGCGTAGAGCCTATCAGCCCCCTGGTATAAGGATGAATAGGCTTGTTTATTATATCATCGGAATCCGCAACCTCCAGGATCTCCCCAAGATACATTATCATTATCCTGTCGCATCTTTCAGCAAGCAGGTTGATATCATGGGATATGAAGATCACCGAAAGTTGTTTCCTTTCCTCCTGGATCTCCTTTATCAATGATAATATCTCTGCCTGTATGGTAACATCCAGCGCAGTGGTAGGTTCGTCAGCGATCATTATTTGCGGATCGCATATAATAGCCATGGCTATGACTATTCTCTGACGCATCCCCCCGCTTAATTGATGGGGATATGAATTTAAGACTTTTTTAATATCGGACAATCCTACATTTTTTAATATATTTATTGTCCTTTTCCTTCGCTCATTTTTATCCATATCGGGAAAGTGCAGCTTCAATATTTCTTCAAGCTGCCAGCTGACTCTGTAGCATGGGTTCAATGCAGTCAGCGGTTCCTGGAATATGATCGAGATCTTTTTACCTCTTATGTCTACCATCTCTCTGGGACTATTTTGAGCCAGATCTTTCTCTTCAAAGATTATGCTTCCCCGAGTGATCTTTCCAGGAGGGGGTATCAATCTTATAATAGACATTGAAGTCATAGTCTTTCCGCAGCCTGATTCACCTGCAAATCCCAGCATCTCATGTTCTTTTAGTTCAAAGCTGACATCCCTCAGGATCTTTGCTTTTCCCTTTATTGTTGTAAATTCAACATTCAGATCTTTTACCGATAATTTATTATCCATAACTCCTCTAACCCAGCGGGCTGAACTTTGGGTCAAGCAGGTCCCTTAGTCCATCGCCCAGAAAACTAAATGATAGCACAGCAAACATTATTGCTGCGCCGGGGAAATATACCAGATATGAACTTTTTATATAATATCTTGTTGCGTCCTGTAAAAGCAAGCCCCAGCTGGGGGTAGGGGGTGCAATACCATAACCCAGATAGCTAAGTGCCGCTTCTGCAAGCATTGTGTATGCCATTACCATTGTTGACTGGACGATCAAAGGGCCCAGAGAATTTGAAAGTATATATCTAAAGATTATAGAAAGAGATTTTTCTCCCGAGATCTTGCCAGCTTCAATAAACTCCTTCTCCTTAAGTGACAGGGTAGTCCCTCTTATAACTCTCGCTACCTGGGGAGAATAAACGATAGACAATGCTATTATTACTGTCTGTGTCCCCCTTCCAATTGACATTGCCACCAGTATAGCTATCAGTATCCAGGGTACAGTAAATATAATATCTATCACTCTCATGGCAAAAATATCAAATTTCCCACCTATATATCCGGCGCTTACACCAAAAGTTATGCCAATAATATTGGAAAAGATAACTACCAGCAGCGATATCATCAAGGAATACCTTGCACCATAGACAACCCTGCTGAAAAGATCCCTGCCAAAATGATCTGTACCAAAAATATTGTTCTGATTGGGGGGAGCCAGCCTTTCTCCTGTATTCATCTGTTCATATCCATACGGAACAAACATAGGTCCGAAGATCGCAAGCATGACCAGTATTGTTACCATTACAAGGCTTATAACCAATTTTTTATTTTTAACAATCCTTGTAAAAAGCTCGGACCGGGCTCTGCTCTTGTTTGACATAAATACCTCTTTTAATATCTGATTGTCGGATCTATTAAAGCATAAGCTATATCGATTATAAGGTTTATAACCATGAAAAGGGCTGCATAAAAAAGTATTGAGATCTGTATCACGGGATAATCCCTGAAACTGGTAGAAAACACTATAAGTGATCCCATGCCAGGAAAGTTGAATACTTTTTCAATAACGATTTCCCCGCCAAGCAAATAACCGATCAAAAATCCTATCACAGTGATCACTGGTATAAGCGAGTTTCTAACGCTATGGATCATAAGCACTCTTCTCTCGGGATTGCCTTTTGCCCTTGCCAGTGTGATATAATCTGCACTCAGGACATCAATCATGCTGGACCTTAACATCCTGGTTATTACGGCAGCTTCCATAAAACCTGTAGCTACTATAGGCATGATTATTATTTTTAAAAAACCAATAAAGTCCCTTCCCGGGTATATCCATCCACTTGAGGGGAACCAGCCCAACTTGTAGGAGAATAAAAGTATAAAAAACAAACCCAGCCAGAATTGAGGTACAGAAAGCATTACAAGCGAATAGCTTGTAAGGGAAAAATCCAGCCATCCCCCCTTTTTCCAGGCAGCCAATATTCCGGCTGGAAAAGAGAATATTATTCCAAAAATAATAGCGCCAAAACATAGTATAAGTGTCCTGGGAATTCTTTCTTTTATCAGATCCAAAACAGGCACACCATCTCTAAGAGATGCACCAAAGTCTCCCTGAAGGACATTTCCCGCCCACCTGAAATACTGCTGGTATATGGGAAGGTCAAGACCATAGAATTTTTGTATGCGCTCTATCAGTTCCGGATTTGGATTCTTCCCGTAGAGTATGGTTATAGGGTCACCCGGAAGCATGTGTATCAGGAAGAATATTATAATGCTAATAACCACAAGAGTTATTAGCATGACCCCTATCCTTTTTAGAATATATATCCCCATATCTTTAACCCGTGTAAATCCTGTTTTCTATATACGCTGCGGCCTTTTGATGTGGCCGCAGCGTATTCTTTGCATATTCTTACTTATCAAGCCATATATGTGTCGCATCTTCCATTACATCTGGCCAGGATATAAAACCTTTCACATAATTCCACTGCAGCTTAGGTGTTACCACTGTATGGAGATATATAAGGGGCAGTTCATCAGTTACTATATCATAGATCTCTATCCACATCTGGTTTCTAGTCTCTTCATCAGGTTCCTGCACTGCCAGGTTATAGAGGTCTATTATGTCCTGGTTATAATTATAGAAACCTACCCAGTTTAATGCTCCGCCAGGAATGAAGTATTTATTGACCATAAATCCTGGATTAGAAGTTCCTATATCACCAAGCGTGGCTACATCATATTCTCCGCCCTGCCATTTAGCTACAGCTTCGGGAATATCATTCACTACCACTTCTACTTCCAGGCCTATCTGTGACATCTGGCCCTGAAATAGTTCCGGCATATAGCCTTCACTACCAATAGTACCCACTGCTACAATAGGATCAAGACCCTCGCCTCCGGGATAACCGGCTTCCACAAGCAGTTCCTTTGCTTTTTCAATATCATACCATGACTCATCCCAGGTCCAGTTCGCGTCAAATCTGGGATCTGAATCAAGCTGGTTTAAAACAGGCCTGGTACCTGGTGCATAATTGTCACCATAAGGACTTGGGTCTGTAGCATACCTTATAGCCTGTCTTAATTCTTTATTGCTTTTCCAGGGTTCTTTGTCCATATTGAGAGCAAGATACATGGCTCCAGATACCCCGTTTAATATAGGTTCGATATCCGGGTTCCTTTCGGGGACATCGACGACCTGCTGTGCATCTGACCAGTTGATTATATCAAGCTCATTATTTTCTAATGCGATATGCATTGTAGTAGATTCCTGATAGAATCTGTACTCAAGTCCATCAAGATATGGAAAATCTGGAACATAGTAATCATCAAATTTTTCCATTACAACTGCCTGGTCCTTTATCCACTCAACAAACTTGAAAGGCCCGCAACCAACAGGATTGGTCTTCAGGCTTTCGGGATCCGATTCGATTATTGATTTAGGCATTATAGCCAATCTTACCAGGTATTCTTCAAAACCTGAGGTAAAGTTATCCAGGATTATCTTCATATTATAGTCATCGACTATCTCAATATCAGATATCGGAGTCAAAAATCCATAATGTCCTGAACCATTATCCGGATCCATGCACCTCTCAAAACTTGCCTTCACATCTTCTGAAGTAAGCATCTCTCCATTATGGAACATCACATCATCCCTTAAGATAATACTAAGTTCCGTTCCATCTTCATTCCAGTCCCAGCTGGTAGCAACATGAGGCTCAAGAGCGCTATAATCAGCATTCCAACGATAAAGGAAGTCATTCAGGGGGTCTGTGATCATCAATACATGGTTAGTGCCAAATAGATGATTATCAAGAAGTTCTGGCTGGGACTGCATACCTATCCTGCATACTCCGCCATACTTTATGCCACCAGCATCCTCTTCCGCTGCTTCCTCAGCTCCTTCTTCGGCTTCTTCTGCCTCTTCCTGCACTTCCTCTGCTGCCTCTTCAGTTTCTTCAACTGTTTCTGCAGCCTCTTCCTTGCATCCTGTACCCATAAACATCATTGATGCAATAAACATCATCGATAGCATGAGAATCAATATTTTTTTCATTTCAAACTCTCCTTTTAAATAACAAATCTTGATATTAGTGATCTGCTTCAGGAATATATAATTTAATCTTAAAGCAGATCCATTCTACTTCATGATACCACCTCCTAAATAAAATATATTATATATTAGTTTGAAAAACCACCTCCCTTTCTCAGCTTTATTATTATATTACAATCATAGAAAACCCTTTCTACCACACCGACCACCCTCCGTCTACTGTTATATTCTGCCCTATAACATATTTGGACGCATCAGAGGCCAGAAAAACAGCAGCGCCTTTAAGGTCATCTTCTGAGCCCATCCTTCCGGCCGGTATTATATAATTGAAT
>Ga0180435_10007972_pt1 | contig 10015 bp, 7 predicted proteins | sample SS_ome_3_FD_132467 | JGI IMG/M metagenome (GOLD analysis project Ga0180435, IMG submission 132467) | Hypersaline lake sediment archaeal communities from the Salton Sea, California, USA - SS_3_S_1 metaG | ecosystem: Environmental > Aquatic > Non-marine Saline and Alkaline > Hypersaline > Sediment... | reverse complement strand
GGAAGGGTCTACTTCGAGCCCTCCAACATGGTGTTCAACGAAGCCACCGAGGCGTTCACTCGCCAAGGTGATTCGATTCCGTCCATGCGTTGGGACCTTGTTGCAGATCAAATAGATACCGTGTGTTTCGTGAGTGCCCGGGGACTCGAGAGAATCCGATTGAGGAGAGGTGATCCGAATCAGCATCTGAGGTTTTTTCCTCCGCCATTTGCCGCTCGCGACGCATGGGCAGTCGCTCCTAGTGGACGCATCGCGATTGTCTATGCCGAACCTTATCACGTTGAATGGCGGGGCCCTGATGGCCAGGAAGTAGCCGGGCCTGCTGTCTCCTATGACCCGGTTCTGGTGACAGCAAGTGAAAAGGAAGCGTGGCTGGATCGCATGAGCGCGATGAGCGTGACGATGTTGTCGGGCGAGCCGGGAGGTGGACGCAGAACAAGACGGTTGCCCCGACCGGACGCCGGCGATTTCGAGTGGCCGGAGACGAAACCACCGTTTTCTAGTGAAGAAGTCTTTGTGACACCTGATGGAGAGTTGTGGATAGGTCGCATGGGCAGGCATTCTGATGCGAAGCTCTTCGACGTGCTCGATGATGCAGGCAGTCTGCTGAAACAGGTTCAACTCCCGGTCGGTCGTCGCCTCGTGGGTTTTGGCGAACACGCGATCTACGCCGCGCTCGTGGACGAATACGATCTGTGGTGGCTGGAACGGTATGGTCGGTAAGATCTTGCCGCTTTCAACCATGAGTTAGCTCCGTACTTCGACCGCAGATCCTCACCAACCGAATTCAGAAACCTTTTTGTATATCGAACCGTATATCGTTGTATTAACTGGTATAATGATATACGGGTGCATCTATGGAAAAGTCCACAACGCTCAAACCACAATGGTTCCAGATACTCCTCGCCATCGCTGACGGCGAACTCCACGGCCTTGGCATCATGAAGGAGGTTCTGGAGCAGACCGATGGGCAAATGCGGCTTTGGCCGGCAATGCTATATGGATCTTTGAAGAAGATGGTGGATGATGGGTTGGTGGAGGAACGCGAAGGCCCGGTAGGGCCAGGATCCGAAACTGACAGGCGACGCTTCTATGGAATCACCGAGGCCGGCCGGCAGCGCCTCGCCGACGAAGTCGCCAGACTCGCGAAATACGTGCGCGTGGCCGGGGAAAAAGACGTAGTGAGGGGAACGGTGATTCCGTGAAGTATCCGTTTGCCCGATTCGTCTATCGCATGCTGTTGCGGTTAACGCCCCGAGAGCTTCGGGAATCGTACTCCGAAGAAATGGAGCGCCTGTTCGTCGAGACTCTCGAGATGGAATCGGAGCGCGACGGGCGGTTCGCCCACCTCAGGGTGGTGATTGGTGCGGTCTTCGATTTGTTGAGTTGGACTCTGGGGAACCGGACTCGCGGCGGGTGGCGAGGTAGCAAACCGGTACGTTCGCCTCTGGGTTTCGACGGCTTGCGTCGGGATGCATTCTATGCGCTCCGCTCCCTCCGCCACAGTCCAGCCTTTTCGGCAATTGCAGTGCTCACGCTCGCTCTTGGGCTCGGCGGGAGCGTCGCGATCTTCAGTGTGGTAGACCACGTTCTTTTGCGTCCGCTTCCGTTTCCGGAGCCGTCCGAGCTGTACACGGTCTGGGAGACCAACGTGGAACGTGGCCGCACCAAGTCGTTGGTTTCGCCCCCTACATTCGTCGATTGGAAAGAGAGCGCCGAGTCCTTCTCTCAGATGTCGGCATTGAGCGTTGCCGCCCCAACGCTGTCAGGCGGAGACTCCCCGGAGAGAATCTCAGGCATGATGGCTTCGCCGAACATCTTTGAGCTGCTTTCCGTTCCGATGTTGTTGGGCGGGTCGTTTCCGTCGGAAGCAGACGCTCCTCGAGGTGGCAATTTGGTGGTCTTGAGTTTCGGGCTATGGCAGAGCCGGTTCGGGAGTCGCCATGATGCGATCGGGCAAACCTTGGATCTCGATGACGAGACGTACACGGTTGTGGGTGTGCTGCCGAGCGATTTCCAGTTTCCCCAACATGCAGATGTGTGGATGCCCCTCACCTTCCAACCCGACATGCTCGGCGAGGGCATGCGTGGCGCCAGGTACCTCGAGGTGATTGCCCGACTCCGCCAGGGGGTAACGGAAGATCAAGCGAAGGCAGAAATGAGTGCGATCGCACGCTCGTTGGGCGAATCGCACCCGAACAACGCCGGGTGGGACGCCTCATTGGTGGGTCTGCGTGAAAACCTGGTGTTAGAGTACCGCAGCGCTTTGTTCTTGTTGCTTTTTGCTACTCTGATGGTCCTCGTGATCGCATGCGTCAACGTCGTGAATCTGGTGTTGGTTCGTGCCATGGATGGGAAGCAGGAGAAGGCGGTGAGGCTCGCGTTGGGCGCAACGGGGTGGCGGTTGTTCAGACAATCATTGGTTCAGCATACGATGTTGGCTGTCTTGGGAGGGTTGGTTGGCGCGTTGATCGCCTCCTGGGCGGTACCATCGCTGATCAGACTCGCACCGGCCGAGTTACCGCGCATCGATGATGTTGTTGTGGACGCTCGGGTGTTGGCAACCTGTGTGCTTGCTTCAGTCGCAGTAGGGTGTGTGTTGGGAGTCGTATCATCCCTCACGGGCACTCGAGTCACGCCTGGAATCGTCGTGCGAGCGAACCAGATTGGTGGTGCTCCTGCACGCCAGAGGAATCGCCGCGCGCTGATGGTACTCGAAGTGGCGCTCTCCCTGGTTCTTCTGATTGGCGCGGGGTTGCTGATCAGGAGCTTTGTCAAACTGCAGAACGTGGACCCCGGTTTTTCGACGAGCGGCATCACTACGGCTTCGATCTCGCTGCCGCGGAGCCGGTACGAAACAGGACCACAGAGAGCGTCTCTGTTCCGCGATGTGATCGAACGACTTGCCCAGAGACAACAGGTGTCGTTTGTGGGAGCGACTACAAACCTTCCATTGAGCGGTTCGGCGATGAGCTTCGGCTTCAGCATAGACGGCCGCCCCGACGCCACTCTCAACGAACAACTCTCGGCGGAATACCACGCTGTTACTCCCGGCTACTTTCGAACGATGGGCATAGCCCTTCGCGCCGGCCGGCCATTCGAGTGGATTGACGACCGGTCCGCACCGCAGGTAGTGATTGTCAACGAGACAATGGCCAGGCGCTACTGGCCCGATGAAGACCCAGTCGGCAAACGACTCACCGTCGTGTCGCAAGGAGGTCCCACCTCGCGTGAGATTGTGGGAGTGATTGCCGACGTTAGGCATGGCGGCCTGGCGACGCTCCCGCGCGTAGAGGTGTACGTACCACTTTCGCAGGATCCATGGTCGTTCGCGACTTTGGTGGTCAGAGCACCGGAGGGAATACAGGTCTCAGACATCGTTCGGGCCGACCTTGCCTCTCTCGATGCGGCGCTCCCGTTGGGTTCCGTTCTGCCGATCGAAGGGCACGTTGCCAGGTGGTTGGCACCCTTGCAATTCCAGTCAGTGATTGTGGCTCTGTTCGCCGCATCGGCACTCGTGCTCTCAGCGCTAGGCATCTATGGCGTGATTTCCTATATCGTTAGTCTCAGTACAAACGAGATAGGCGTGCGAATGGCACTGGGCGCCCACCCCATGCACGTCTTCGGATCGGTGGTGGGGCAGGGGGTCGGGCTCGCTGCGGGAGGCACCGTGCTTGGCGTGGCGGGCGCCTTGTTGGCTACGCGTTTTTTGTCGGGACTGCTGTTCGAGATCTCGCCGTTTGATCCGGTCGTGTTCACGGCGGTTCCGGCCTTGGTGGTCGCGGTGGCTCTCTTGGCCTGCTTCCTACCGGCGAGACGGGCGGTACGGGTAGACCCGGTAGCTGCTCTTAGGGAGGTTTGACGTACCAGGCAGACCAGTTCGCCCCGCAGATGGCGACTGCACGCACGTGCTAACTTTCGACAAACGAACGCAAAGATTCTGGCTCAGCTCACGGAGGGGAAGATGGCAATCAAGGTCATCAACATCGACAACAGCTTCGAAAGATTCTCCGATCTCTTCTCACCGAAAATCGTGAGCGAGTTGAACGGCCAGCACGTCAAGCTGGCGCACCTGGAGGGCGATAAGGTTCCCTGGCACATTCACGACAATGAGGACGAGCTGTTCTGGGTGATCGAAGGAAAGCTCGATGTAATGGAACGCGACAGCAGAGTGACGCTGCATCCCGGGGAGCTCTGTGTGATCCCGGCCGGCAGAGAACACAGAGTCCTACCACATGGCCACGTGAAGCTCGTGCTGTTTGAGCCAGCCGAAATCGCGCATACGGGGAGCGTAGAGTCGGAGATTACCAAGGAGAAGTACGACTGGCTGGAAGGCTGAGGAGCCAATGAATCAAGGGCAAGCGGCTTCGATCAGCCCTCCCGAAACGCACTGAAGAACCGCATCACGGTCTCAACGTCGGACATGTTCGACGCGATTCCCAGTGAGACTCGCACTGCTCCGGTGCTCTTGTCGTCGATGCATTGTTGAAACTGGTCCATCGTCATGCGGTTACCGGATTGGACCAGGCAGCCGACGATCTCGTCCCGCTCCAAATCCATGGCCACCTCTCCGGCTCCTGGATTGCAGAAGCAACCTGTTCGCAGCGAGATCTTCCAATCGTTTGCTCGTTCCTCGACGAGGCGGTGATCGATTGGTTGTCCGGTCTTGTCATAGAGGTTGAGAGCGATCGTGGCGCCTCGATATTTCATCTCCACGGGGCCATAGATTCTGGCAACCGCCTCACCGCTTCGGTGTCGAAGTTGTTGAATCTCTTCCAAGAACCAACCGGCAAGCGCCGAGACACGAGTGTTGATGGTGTCTACGCCTACCGAGTCTATGAAATCCAGACCGATCTCAACCGCCGGCAAGCTGGTGTAGTTTACGGTGCCGTCTTCGAAACCCTCGAACCCGGTCGACATGGTGTGGCTTTCGGCCAGCACAGAGGCCCAGGCAATGGTCCCTCCGGCAAACCATGGTCGATGGAGCTTGGCCAGCGCCTGCCTTCGAGCGATGAGGGCGCCGACTCCGGTTGGATACCCGAACATCTTGTAGAAGGAGAGCGTTACGTAGTCGGGTTTCCAGAGGGCTAGGTCGAGCTTGCTGGTCGGTACGAATGCGGCGGCGTCCAGCAGCACGTCCCAGCCGAGTACCTGTGCCCGCGAGATCCACTCCAAAGGGTGCTTGACGCCCGAGAAATTAGACTGAGCCGGGTAGGCGAACAGCTTGTTTCCTTTTTCGGATCCTTCCTCCAAGAACTTCCGGAGAGTTGATTCCGACACCCTCATGTCGGGCGGCTCGACCGGCACGTAGCGGGTTGAAGCCCTTTTGACCCGATCGAACGCCCTGATCCCTACGACCGAGTTGTGATTGTCGAACGTGAGGAGAAACTGCCCATCCTCGTGGAAGGGGTAGGACTCGCCCACCAATTTGAGGGCGCCGCTGGCGTTCGATGTGAAGATGAGGACGTACTCCGAAGGATCGGCGTTGAAAAACTCCAGAACCCTTCTGCGACAGCTTGCCACACGGTCAGTGGCAAGGGCGGATGTTGGATTTGTCGAATGCGGATTGCCTAGAACAGATTCGGAGAGGAACTCCATGTGATCACGTATCTGTGATTCTCCATAGAGCCCACCGCCGGTGTAGTCCACATACACGTGACCCAAACTGTCCAGCCGGGAGAATTCCTTCTCGCGGAGGATGTCCAGAGCCCGGGTGTCGAAATACTCTGGGAAGCGACTCGCTAGACCCTCTGCAATATTGGCGTCAAGACTCCGAGGCTCGCGGCTCGAGTTTTCGTTCTTCCTGCGTTCTGACATTCGATCTCCTGCGCAAACGATGGCCTACCATGCATAACGCAAGATCAACCCGTCGGCGCCGGCGGCAAAGACGTTTTCGTCGGATGAACCCCAGACGTCATAGAGGTCGCCATCGATCCCTGCCGGTGGGTTCTGCCGAGTCCATGTGGTGCCGCTTTTGTGGTAGATCTTCCCATTCTCTCCCACAGCCCAAACCTGACCGGTCTCACTCACCCAGACTCCAAAAAAGTCATCGTCCTCGCCCGATATCGACTCGTCGGTCCAGGTGCTGCCGTCGTAATGGTAGATGCCTCCGTCGTCACCCACGGCATAAACGGCATAGAAACCGGTGCCCTGTCTCACCCACACATCGTTTAGAGGGTTTGGAGTGAACGGCAGTGTCTGGTTCGCCCACTGCGTGCCCTGAAACCGATACACCGAGTAGCTGGCTGAAGACTCACCCAGAACAATCCACACATCGTCGTTGGCTGTGCCATTCACGCCTGTCAGTTCGCTCATGCCGAAATCGATCGTGAATGTGTCGACGGTCGCACCGTTCCAGTACCTGCCGTTGGGGAAATCGCTGGCAATCCCGGTCCCGACGAAGTAGATGTCGTCCAACGATCCGCCCCACACGTCGCCGTAGGCAACGCTAAAATCCTCATCCACCTTTGACCATCCCGACGCGTTCCCACGAACAATCGCTCCAGTGGTCGGCGCGGAGGTGAGGTTACCGACAGCCCAGACGGCGGTGTCGCTTGCGGTTGAGTTTGCCCAAACGCCAGCCAAGGTCACGTCGCTAATCCCGGTATTCAGATCTTCCCAAACGCACGTTCCACCCGATTTGAGCACATCACCAATGCCTCCGGCCGCATAGATCTCACTGGACGAAGCGCCATACAATCCGTACAAATCCTGTGAGAATCCTGTCAGGGAACAGTCGGTCCATTCGGGGGTCGCTGCCGGCAAACCTGTTCCGCTCAAGACGACCTCGTCGGGGCAATTGTTGGGGGCCTCAGGCTCAGATGGATCCTCCGGATCCCTGAGCGGAGAGAAGCTGAGGGTGCACTGGAAGCTCCCTTCGGCGGCAGGCGAAAACTCGACATTGATGTCCTGTGATTCCCCATCCGCCAATACGCCTGTTGTGTCTGCCGAATTGACGCTGAAAGAACTGCAGTCGCCTGACGAGACCTCAAACGAGGGTTTGAAATCGAGCACGAGATCACCCAGGTAATCGGACGCCATGTTGTTAACGGTTAAAGTCTGGTTGCTCGAGTTGCCGACCTCCACTTCTCCGAAATCGAGATACGCGTCGGGGCTCAGCTGGCAGCCACCCTCTACTGCAGCATAGATGACTTCCAGAATCGGCGGGTCGTCAGAGTAGCGTGTCGCAGCGGCAGCCGGTGTTATGCCGTAATCCATCGTGAGTTCACAGGTGCTGGCGGCGTATGCGTTCTCTGCAGAAAACCGAAACAGCAATAGCTCGGATTCCCCTGCAGCGAGCGTTGCCGTTGCCGGCTCCCAAACGAACTCAGCAGGACACGAAGGACCTCTCGTAAAGCCTCTGAACTGGAGCGTGGGTCCGGTTCCGTCATCAGACGTTGTCATAATGTTGGTTATTTCCACCTCAGCAGTTACGGACCACACTCCGGCCCACAATGTGCCGACGCCGATTTCTCTTGGAGACATCCTCACGGCAGTGTCCGGTCCAACCAGAGTCTCGTTGCAATTCCAGGACACCATGAATACGAGTGCCAGTCCGACCAACGCCGCGACCTTCGCCACTATCGCCCTCATCTCAAAACCTCACTTGGTTTCTTTATGCGCGCAGATCCGTCAAACAGGAACCAAACTCAAGCTCAATTATGTTTTACAGTACAGCCGAACGGGAGGGGCCGGTGCGACCCTGGATAGTCGAGTATCTGCGAGAACATGGATTGGGCGGAGTCGGTTGGCTGGTGCCGACCGGTGGATTTTTGTATGCACTCGCGATGCTCGCCATCGTGCTGCTCTTCGTCAGGCGCACTTCTCTTTTGGGTCTTCCGGTGTCCCGAGCGCTTTCGGCGTGCATAGCAGGTGTGTTGGGAGTAATCGTAGGTGGGCATCTGTACTATCTACTGATAACAGGTGGATTTGCCTCCGACGGGCCGATCGACTGGATCACGCGTGAGGGTGCGGGATCATGGGGTGGATACCTGGGCTGCATGCTAGGAATGGCGGGCTACTTCAAATGGCGGCGCTACGAGGTGTGGCCCTACTTGGACGTGATTGGGTCGGTCGGAGCGCTCGCGGCCGCAATCGGACGGTGGGGGTGTTTGTTGTTCGGTTGTGATTTCGGCCGTGTCACCTCGGTGCCATGGGCGGTTCAATACCCGCCAGGTAGCTTCGCGTTCAACGCACACGTGCAGAGCGGGTTGTTGTCACCCGGCGCCGCTCAATCCCTTGCTGTTCATCCGCTGCCGGTCTATTTGAGTTTCAACGGAATGTTCGTGTTCCTCGTTGTGACTCTGATTTGGACACGCTGGCGAGATATTCCCGGCGTGACGCTGGCTTCTTTTTGGTTCCTCTACGGAGTTTCGAGGTTTTTCTGGGAGTTTCTGCGTGACCCGGCGGCAGGAGGTGCAGGGTCCGGGATGTCTATTCCGCAGTGGATGGCGCTCGGCGCGGTCGTTGTGTCTGCTGTTGTTCTTTTGGTTGCTTCACGAGAGTGGCGTAGGGTGAAGACTTAGGATGACATCGCTTCACGCAATCATACTGGGGATCATACAGGGTATAACCGAGTTCCTGCCGATCAGCAGTTCGGGACACCTCGTGGTATTCCAGCAGCTCCTAGGATTGGTGGAGCCGGGAATCGCCTTCGAGATTAGCGTGCATTTGGGAACACTCGCGGCAGTCGTGATCTTCTTCCGCAAGGAGATAATCGAGGTCAACGATGCCGCTGTTGATGGCATCAAGTCTTTGGTCGCCGGAGAGGCGGATTTTGCTCGGCTTTATGCCGAGAACTCCGGATTCAAGCTGGCGATGCTGCTTGCCGCTGGTTCGGTGCCCACCGCGATCATCGGGATATTCTTGCAGACCCAGTCAGACAGGTTGTTCAGCTCTCTATCGCTTGCGGGCGCGATGTTGATCGTAACGGGGCTGATCCTTGTTCTTACAGGAGTTCTGCTCTGGTTCACCAGAAACGCGACCGTGAAAGGTGTGGGGATGAGTGGGTTCACACTCGGGATCGCAATAATCATCGGTATAGTTCAGGGCTTTGCCATCATCCCAGGCATCTCCCGTTCCGGGTCGACCATAGCTACAGGATTGCTGTTGGGACTCGATCGAAGAACGGCTGGGAGCTTTTCGTTCATGCTCTCGATTCCTACCATAGTGGGTGCGGCCGGTCTTCAGGTAGTGATGGATGGTTTCGGGGACGCAAACATGGTGCCCATGGTGATCGGCGCCGTCGTATCCTTTATTGTGGGATATCTCTCCCTAGGCATACTGATGCGCATTCTAAACCGCGGGCGGCTGTACCTCTTTGCTCCGTATTGTGTGCTCGCCGGACTGGTGGTGTTGATCCTGGGCAGTTGATTGATCCGCATTGGTTAGACCGCATTCATGCGGGCGCATACCTGCGCACCTATCAATTCGACCGCCTTCGTGTGCCCGCGTGAATGCTAGCGTTTACATGCGATAGCATGTAAACGCGTGTTACCGGTAACCGCTGAGCAGGGATGCCTCTCGTTCCCATGGCAGGTCGTCGTAGTCCATTTGAATGAAGAAGGTTTGGTTTACGGCTCCGAACAGAGCCGGTACCAGGTTGATCTTCAACCAACGATCTACGCCCGGCGCCATCCTCATCACCCACGTATCGATTTGGTCGCCGCCGGCACCAAGCAGGAAATCGAATTGAATCGTGTGAACGCGCTCGTGTGCAATAACCCTCGCGTCTGGAGCGAGGTAGCTGACAAATACCGCTCCCCCTACAGTGGTTGCGCCTGCGATCGAGCCACCGGTAGCGCGTGCTATGGACTTGGCGCGTGCACGTGCCCGCCAGATGTCCTCCAGGGTCGCGTCGTCGGGCAGTGGACTGTCTTCCCTGAACACCGCAATACCGCCCGAAAGGCTGGCGTTCCAATCCGTGTCGTATTCAGGAGACGCGATTCCGTACAAGACGGCGATGGTCGAAATGAGGTCGGCCTTCGGTTGCAGAGACAAGCCGCTCTCGCCGCGG
>Ga0180435_10007971_pt1 | contig 10015 bp, 11 predicted proteins | sample SS_ome_3_FD_132467 | JGI IMG/M metagenome (GOLD analysis project Ga0180435, IMG submission 132467) | Hypersaline lake sediment archaeal communities from the Salton Sea, California, USA - SS_3_S_1 metaG | ecosystem: Environmental > Aquatic > Non-marine Saline and Alkaline > Hypersaline >... | reverse complement strand
CAGAAGTTGAATATGTTATTGCACTTTTTCATTACTGACGACAAATATAAACGAATATTCTTATTGCAAGTCATAATAAATTGTTAAAAAACACAGAAGTCTTTTTACCTTAGAACCCCAATGAGCGCCTTTACTCCTATAACACTTCGAAAACTTGAACTGAAGAACCGCTTCATCAAGACCGCCACTGCTGAAGGTATGAGCCCGGGTGGAGTTCCTGACGACAGACTCTTTGCACTGCACGCCTCCATGGCAGCAAGCGAAGTTGCGCTTACAATTGTTGCTTATGGGGCTGTAAATGAAGATGGCTTAACCCATGAAGACCAGATGGTGATCGACAGAACAGCCACCCCATATCTTGAACGCCTCGCAAATGAGGTGCATGAGAAAGGCGGAAAGATTGGGTTGCAACTTACCCATTGTGGGTATTTTACCAGAAGCACGAAATATAAGAACAAGAAGCCATTGGGCCCCTCCCGCACCCTGAACAAATATGGCATTATGAAAGGCCGGCCCTATTCAAAAGCCATGACCCAGGCTGATATCAACCAGACCATTGCAGACTTTGAGCATGCAGCAGTAGTCTCGAAAGAATGCGGTTTCGATGTGGTGGAGATCCATATGGGGCATGGATACCTGCTGAGCCAGTTTCTGTCTCCTGCCATCAACAAACGTAAAGATAAATATGGAGGCAGTTTGGATAACAGGATGAGGTTTCCGCTTGAGATCATAAATGCAGTACGATCAGGGGTAGGAGATGATTTCCCCGTACTTGTCAAGATTAACCTCGACGACGATTTTAAGAATGGCTTCACCCTGCCCGAATGCATTAAAGTGGTCCAAATGCTCGATTCCCACGGAGTGGATGCCGTGATGCTCAGCGGCGGCTTTACAAGCCTGACTCCTTTTTACCTGATGCGGGGCGAGGTCCCATTAAAAGAAATGGTCGAATCAGAATCAAACTACCTCCAGAAATTTGCCCTTCGTTTCTTCGGCAGGAGCATCATCAAAAAGTATGCGTTTTCAGAAAATTTTTTCCTGGAAAAGGCATTAAAGGTCAGGCGTAGCACAAAGATGAAGCTGATCTATGTCGGCGGAGTAATATCGGCTAACGGCATTAGCAAGATCATGGATTCGGGATTTGACATGATTGCCTTAGGCCGCGCACTTATTGCCGAACCGGATTTCATTAAGAAAGTAAAAGATAACCCTGAACACCGTTCCCCCTGTGACCAATGCAATAAATGCGTCGGCTATATTGATAAGAAAGGAATTGAGTGTGTCTTATGAGGCTCAGATCAGCTCCCGCCTGATTTTCCCTGGCTGATCAGGATCAAAACTGATCAACGACAACTCAGTGCCATCCCAGGATCCGTTCACGGCCAGGGTATTCCCGATGTACTCATACCAATGCCCGGTAATCCGTGAAGATTCATGAATATGCCCGTGCAGTGTCATAAGTGGCTGTGTTTCCTCAATAAATCGTTTTATGGCTATGCTTCCTACATGAACATCAAGCGGAATATGATCGATCTTCATTCCGTCCAATGCTGCCCTGTCGAGATGGGTTTTATGAGGAGGTGAATGAAATAGTACGATCATTTTATCGGGATCGATTTCAGTTGTAAGGGTTTGCAGATCCTTTTCTATGGTCTGGTATTCGATATCCCTTTCCGGTGGAGGTACTGAGAACATACCTTCAAGAGGGTGGATGCAGCCGGGGTCAACGTATCTTGACACATCATAACGTTCCCAGTCTTTCAGTCGGAAGGGTGTGGGAGGGACGTAGGCATAACCCAGGAGAGTATATTCGCCAAAGGTGAATTTTTTCTGATGTATGTAATGCCAGACGCCTGTTTGCTCTGCCTGCAGGAAGTCTTTTTCGTTGATGCGTGCATCATCATTGCCAAGTATGATACATATGGACGGATAATTGCTGCCCATCTCATCTCGAAGGCGCAAAAAAGAGGGAAGAAGAAAATCCTGATAGAAATCATCCAGTCCCTCCTTGATGGCAAAACCATGTGGAAGGAGGTCTCCGCCCAGTAAAACCAGATCAGGCGATTGCTCCCTGATGCGATTTAAGAGCTTTTCGTAACGATCAGTATAACCATGCAGATCCGTGCAAAAAAAACAAAGGCTCATATGCTTGTGTTATTCAATTAACTTAATTGGTCGTGCCCGGTCTGTTACTGCGTTGATCATGATCGCATAACTGTTGCCCTTCTTTATATCATCATCCGTAACGATATGCAGGTCGATCAAACTTTCATTGCTCCTGAATCCGGTTTTGCGGTAATTTAACTCATCCAGGCACAAGCCCCATCCTTCTATCCATACCTTAAAATCCTGGTTCAGCTTCGGGTCTCCCCTGGAAAGAGCCAGCAGGTCTATATCGGATCCTGGTCCGGCATTTGCATTTTTAGTGCTGCCAATAAGGTAGAGTCCTTTAAGTCCGAACCGCTCAAGATCAAGATGGGCTGCAAGACGCTCGACGATTTCATACCTCCATTTCCAGTGTTCATCCGAGTTGTCAGCAATGATCATGGTATCATCCACGGTATGCGTATCCTTTTCACGGCTTTCTTCAATATAATCAAGCGTAGATTTCAACTGCCTTCTAAAGATACTTCTTCCAATGTTGTTGGCAATGATATTCAGCAGCTTCTGCTCTTCTGATAAAAATGCACTTCCTTTATGCAAGCGGATTAGTTGCAGATAAGCTACATCGACTCGTCCTGCAACATGATCATCTATAACAATGTCGGCAGATTGCATGTACTCGGTTTCCCTGAAGTCGGGCGAACAGTATTCTTTGCCTTCCAGCATGATCCTGCATTCGCACACGGTGGTGTATTGCCATCCACGTGGAATAGCAACTGCCAGGTCCTGTAAAATATACTGAACCTTCCTATTGTCATCATGGAGCAAACGCTCTACGGCATACAGGCAATTGAGTTCCTTTTCCCGTTCCATGAGCTTCTCGAGTCTGATATTGCGATTATAATTTTCCATGGATTGAAAGTAATAAGTTCATTGAAAAGACGAAATTAACGAAATGCATGCAATAATACAGCGCATGAGATCAGCAGCTTTGTTGTATTTTTACACCTTATGACACAAATTAAGCATATCATCTTCGACCTTGGTAAGGTTATCATCAATGTAGATACCGATGAAACCATGAAAAGCATTGCCCGGAGGGGCATCAGCAATCTTGAAAAGATCCAGACTGAACTCCTTGCCTCCGACACTTATTTCAAACTGGAAACAGGCGCCATCAGGCCGGATGAATTCAGGTCAGCCGTCAGGAATGTGGTGGACATTCCATATACCGATGATGAAATCGATGCCGACTGGAATGCCATGTTGCTTGATATTCCGCCGGAGCGGGTGAAGTTCATGACCCGCCTGAAGTCAAAGTACAAACTCTACCTGCTCAGCAACACCAATCATATCCACTGGTTGAGCTATGACCGCTATTTCCAGGATCATTTCGATTATCCGAGCATCAATACCTTCTTCACGCATTGTTGGTATTCCTATCTCATGGGTGTTCGCAAACCCGACACGGAGATCTTTCGCATGGTGATGGAGGAAGGAGGCTTTCAGGCAGGTGAGGTTGCTTTTGTGGATGACCTTAAGGAGAACGTTGATGCTGCCGCCACGCAGGGGATGACCCCGGTGCATCTCCCTCCGGGAGTGGAGATTATGGAGCTTTTTGATCAGGATCTTAGATTGAAGATTTAGTTTTTTTATACACCCCAACCCCTCCCTTTTTAAAGGGAGGGGCAAGTAAATATTTTAGGAATGTAAAAATGTATCCCACTCCATACTTGTAGGGAGGGGGCCAGGGGGTGGGTAAAAAAACGACAAAAAACTATTCCGAACTTTTATAGAATTCCTTGATCTCTTCAAGGATTTCGAGCACACCATCAACATCCTCTGTCCCCATCAACTTCATTTTGAAAGGCTTGAAATTTGGAAATCCTTTGAAGTAGTTTCCATAGTGTTTCCGCATCTCAAACATACCACGGCGGTCTCCTTTATATTCTACTGAATGAAGCAGATGCTGGCGGGCCACTTCAAGCCGTTCCTGCACATCGGGACCATCCGGGATCCTGCCATTCCTTAAGTATTGTTTTACCTCCCTGAATATCCATGGATACCCGATGGCAGCCCTTCCGATCATGATGCCATCCACACCGTATCGGTTTTTCATTTCCAGTGCTACTTCAGGCCCGGTAATATCACCATTACCGATAATGGGGATGTTGATCCTGGGATTATTCTTAACCGCACCGATCAGGGTCCAGTCGGCTTTGCCACTATAGAGCTGTGCGCGTGTTCTGCCATGAATAGTAAGAGCTGCAATTCCTGTATCCTGGAGTTGCTCCGAAACATCTACAATATTTTTGCTGCTCTCATCCCATCCAAGACGCGTTTTAACCGTGACCGGCACTTTTGTGGCATTCACTACCGCCCTGGTGATCTCCAGCATCTTCGGGACATCTTTGAGCATGGCTGCCCCTGCCCCTTTGTTGGTGACTTTCCTAACCGGGCAACCGAAGTTGATATCGATGAGGTCGGGGTTGGCCTGTTCGGCGATCTTGGTGGCCCGGATCATGCTGTCTGTATCATGGCCGAAAATCTGTATGCCCATCGGGCGTTCCTCCTCAACCAGTTCCAGCTTCACTACACTCTTATGTGCATCACGGATCAGGCCTTCAGAAGAGATGAACTCGGTGTACATCAGATCAGCACCCTGCTTTTTGCATATCAGCCGAAAAGGCAGGTCGGTAATGTCCTCCAGCGGAGCGAGGAGGAGGGGGTATTCTTCGAATATAATATCACCAATCTTCATAGAATGCGATTTCTTCAATCATTCCCCTCCTTGCTAGCAGGGAGGGGGTATGGGAGGGTAACCTAATGCCCAATGCCCAACACCCAAGCCACAAAATTACTACATTTGCGCCTAACACAATCTACTGGCATGTTCCGGCGACGCGCAATACTTGATCATACTTCCCCGCCCCTGAAGCTACTGGTGCTGGTTCTTGTCATATTGATAAGCCTGCTTTTTACACTAATATTTGCTATCGTGCTGGGCTTTGCAATTTTCGGCGGAGGTATGCTGGATTATGTGAAGGAGGGGCTTGAACTGAGCGATCCGGCTTTTCTTCCGGTGATACAGTATCTTCAGATCGTAAATACCATCGGCCTCTTTTTGCTCCCCGCCATAGTGTTTGCAATTCTTGCCGACAGGATGCCCTGGCGCTATCTTTCGATGAAGGTCAGCCCCAGGCTCTTCACCATCATCATGGGTTCGGCAGTGATCGTTTCCATTCTTCCTTTTATTGCCTGGCTTGCTGAATTGAACGGGGCAATGGTGCTTCCTGAATGGCTTTCAGGGCTTGAAGACTGGATGCGCAGCAGTGAGGATCAAGCAATGGAACTTACCCAAATGTTTCTCTCAACAAGCACCATTGGCGGTCTTGCAATCAACCTTATCATGATCGCCATCCTCCCTGCACTGGGTGAGGAGTTCCTGTTTCGGGGTGTACTATTGCGCCTCTTCGGTGAATGGACGAGAAATCCGCACATTGCGGTATTGATATCCGCCTTTCTCTTCAGTGCACTGCATCTTCAGTTCTACGGTTTTCTGCCTCGCTTTATCCTGGGTGTTGTGCTCGGCTATCTGTTTGTCTGGACCCGCTGTGTCTGGGTTCCCGTTATCATTCATTTTGTAAACAATGGGATCGCTGTGGCAGGCGGCTGGTATTACGCCCGGGGAGAGATCGATAAGGATATTGAATCCATTGGCCGGGCCGACCAGGTCTGGGTTATTCTGGGAAGCTTCATTGTTGTGGTCTTCTTTATGCTCCTGATCCGCTTATACGAGCACAAAAAAAAGGGAAGCACCATCGATGCTTCCCCCTGAATATGCTTATGAAAATTTAATTGCTCAAACTTGCAACTTTCCTCGAGGAATAGTTGATCTTGAATGCACCAACTTTCCGGAGTTCTTGCTTAATATCAGTGATCACACCCATACGGGTATCCTTATCCGCCTTGATGGAGGTGGTCAGGAATTTACGGTCAGCTTCATCCCTTGCTTCCCTTTCCGAAGCAATGAATTCAGCAATGTCGGATGGGTTGGCAAATGCATCATTCAGCTGTATCCTCGATTCGGTACCGAATTGTGTTTTCAGAGGTACCCCTACATAGATATAACTAACCAGGGATTTCTTCTCGAGTTTTTGCACTTCGGTAGCCTCCGGAGGGAGAACCTTCACGATGAGCGTTACCTCACGCATAGTGGTCGTAACCATAAAGAAGAACAGGAGCATAAAGATAATATCAGGCAATGCTGATGTATTGATCTTTTGTGCACCGGTTGCTTTTTTCTTTTTAAATCTGGCCATCTTAATTTCCTCCTATGTTTTCAGGTTCAGCTTCAGAGATCGCCATTGGGATCGCCTTTTGAATAGCTTTCCGCTGGTCTTCATTAACCAGGTTGGTGAACTTAACACCATAGAATTGTTGTGAAAGTTGATCTCTGAGTTCGCCGAATGCTGCTGTGAGTTCATTCTGGACCTTGATATACATTTCGTAGGATGTGCCCCTGTCATTCTTAAGGGATACCACCCCCTTCGATACTTCTATCTCCCCGAGATTTTCGATGAATCTCATTTCCTTCTCCGGAAGGTCGTCCAGGTTGTTAGGGTTGGTCATAAACTCCTTTACGTCCTCCCTCAATGTCCGGATATCAGAAACTTCACCTTCGACCATAAGACGGTCGGAGCTGCTGACCAGGACCTTGAAAATATTCCTGTCCTTGATATCAATCTCGGTATCGTCTTCAACGGGTGGGGGCAGCTTCCTAGTGATACCTGTATCAATGTCCATGGTAGTTGTTACCAGGAAGAAGATCAGCAGCAGGAACGCGATGTCCGCCATTGATCCGGCATTTATTTCAGGTGCTTCTCTGGATGCCATAATGTACTTTATTTAAAGATTCTTGAAATACTGGCGTAGATGATCGAAAGTACTGCCAGGGCAGCGAGAATATATGTAAAGATCAGGCCTGCGCCAACATATTTTGATGTATCAGCTGTCACACCCAGCTTTTCAAGCTGTAGGTCGGTAAAACCAACGGTTGCCAGCGAGTAGGCAATGATCGCCACCACTACCATCAATCCCAGTGCGATAAAGATCTTTATCGAATTCTTCGGGTTCATGATCATGAACCAGATCGGGAAGAGGATGGTGATCACCGCTGTGAGGATCACCAGGAAGTAACCCCAGTAGATCAGCAGGTCATCACTGACCACATCCACATAGAAGAGGAGCGCCAGCAAAGCCGATACTGCCAGGAGTACAGCCAGGAATATGCGTAATATTTTTGATGCTAAAACTGTCATGACAATGAAGTTTAATTATTTGTTTTTTGCAAGGATATCGATGAAAGAAATGGTGCTGTCTTCCATAGCGTTTACAAGTCCGTCAACCTTCGATACAATGTAGTTGTAGAAAATCTGCAGGATGATCGCAACGATCAGCCCGAATACGGTTGTAAGCAGCGCCATCTTAATACCGCTTGCCACAATAGCAGGTGAAATGTCACCCATAGCCTCGATGTTATCGAAAGCAGAGATCATACCGATTACCGTACCCATGAAACCAAGCATAGGGGCAATGGCGATGAAGAGTGAGATCCATGAGAGGCCGCTTTCAAGACGTCCCATAAGTACACTGCCATAAGAAACAATTGATTTTTCAACTTCAGCAAGGCCGTCTTCGTAACGGGTGAGGCCCTGGTAGAAAATGCTGGCAACAGGACCGCGAGTGTTCTTGCAAACATCTTTGGCCGCTTCGATACCGCCAGTTTCAACGGCATTCTCTACTTTGTTGAGGAGTTTTTTGGTGTTGGTGGTGGAAAGGTTCAGGTAAATGATCCTTTCAATACAAATAGCGAGGCCGAAGATCAGGGCGAGCAATACAAAGCTCATGAACATAGCATCACCTTCAATGAATTTTTCTTTGAGTACCTGGTGGAAGCCTTTGGTTTCAACAGGTTCTTCCTCAAAAGTTTGCATTGGTGTAGCCGGAGTTTCAACTACCGCTGTTGTGTCAACTGCTGTAGTATCAGCTGGTTCGTCAATATCCTCGGCGCTAATATCTTGCGCAACAGCTGTTGAGAGGGTGAACACCAGCATTCCTGCAATGGTCAGAAAAGCAATTAAATTTTTCATAGCCAATAATTGTTAAATTCTACGTTTTGAAAGTTTAAAATTTATTTAGTTTGTCAATCTTTCTATTAGTTGCGGAGAGAATGGGATTCGAACCCATGATGCGCTTTCGGCGCATACACGCTTTCCAGGCGTGCGCCTTCGACCACTCGGCCACCTCTCCTGTATCGTTCTAAGCACAAGTCGAATCCAATAATCAGGCAGCTAAAGTAATAAAAAATTCATAGACAGTACAAAATCCAATTATAATTTATTATTACGCTTTAGTCACTTGTTTAAGTCGGATACTGCAAAAACCGTGCTATAATAAAAGTGCCTTGTAAGTGTCACTGATTCAGGTGTTCACGATCCCAGTTCGCCGCGCAGTGAGCGTTGAACAGCTGTTTTTAGTTTGTTTCCGGTATATCCCTGACCAAGCAGGAACATCAGCTTGGTTAATGCCGCCTCAAGCGTCATATCATGTCCGCTGATTACTCCTGCTCCTGCAAGAGGCAGGCTGGCCTGGTATTTCCCATGCTCAACAGCTCCGCCTTTACACTGGGTAATGTTCAAGACAAACAAGCCCTTGCCAATAGCCTCTTCAATGATATTTACGAATGATTTATCGGTGTGTGTATTGCCTGTGCCATAGGTCTCGATAATCAGCGCTTTTAGCCCGGTAATGGACAAAGTGCTTCGAACCACATCGTTTGTTATCCCGGGGAATAATTTGAGTATGGCAACAGCAGTATCCAGCTTCTTATGCACCTTCAGTTTTTTAAAGTTTGGCTTGCGGATGGCATTACGGTTGTATTTGATGTACACCCCGACATCAGCCAGTACAGGATAATTTACCGACCGGAAGGCATCAAAGTTCTCGGCATTGTATTTAAAGGTTCTGTTCCCCCGGTATAATTCGTTTTCAAAGTAGATGCATACTTCAGGAACAATGGGTGTTTCATCTTCATGATGCGATGCGATCTCAACCGAGGTGATAAAGTTCTCTTTCCCATCGGTACGGTTTACACCCAGCGGAAGCTGCGATCCCGTGATAATTACCGGCTTGTTGAGGTTCTCAAGCATAAAGCTGAGTGCGGAAGCAGTGTATGCCATGGTATCTGAACCATGCAATACCACAAAGCCGTCGAACGACTCATAGTGATCTTCTATGATCCCGGCAAGTTCTATCCAGCGTGCCGGCCCCATATTTGAAGAATCCACAGTTGGATCAAATGAAATATAGTCCAGCTCGTATGCACAGTCCATTAATTCAGGGATCAACTGCGACATCTGTTCAAAGTCCAGGGGCTGAAGTGTTCCGCTATCCCTATCCATCATCATTCCGATGGTGCCTCCGGTGTAAATCACCAATATCCTGCTCTTGTTTTCCATGATCATATACTCAGGTTAAAAAGGGTTGCTGCATTCCGGGTGGTGATCATGCCCACTTCTGAAACCGGGATTTGCAGTATTTCAGCCAGCTTATCGGCGACATGCAACACATAAGCACTTTCATTCCTTTTTCCCCGGTGTGGGACAGGAGGGAGGAATGGTGCATCCGTTTCCAGAATCAGATGCTCCGGCCCTACCGCTGCAACCACCTCATCAAGTCCTGATTTCTTATAGGTGAGTACACCCCCTATGCCCAACATGAATCCGAGCCGTATGGCTCTTTCAGCTTCTTCTAAATTGCCTGTGAAGCAGTGGAATACGCCTGTAAGGCCATTGATGTCGCGGTTTTCAAGTACCCTGAAGATCTCCTTGAACGATTCACGGGCATGGAT
>Ga0180435_10007970_pt1 | contig 10015 bp, 8 predicted proteins | sample SS_ome_3_FD_132467 | JGI IMG/M metagenome (GOLD analysis project Ga0180435, IMG submission 132467) | Hypersaline lake sediment archaeal communities from the Salton Sea, California, USA - SS_3_S_1 metaG | ecosystem: Environmental > Aquatic > Non-marine Saline and Alkaline > Hypersaline > Sediment... | reverse complement strand
ATTCTTTCTACTAGAGTGAGTTCTTTAAATGACTCTACGACTAGATTTTCTTTTTTATCCAAAATACCTGAAAGTATGACTATTCCATCTTCTTTACAGGCAGATTTTATATCTTTCGCTATGAATTTGAGTACATCCGCTATGATATTAGCTATGACCACATCATAGGTTTTTTCAGTTTTATCAATAGAACCTTCCCAAAGTTTGTCATAGTTCTCTTCATTCAACTCGAAATTCTCTTTACAACTTTCAACAGAAAGAGGATCCGTATCACAAAGTTCTACGTTTGCACCTAACTTTTTACATGCAAGACCAAGGATACCCGAACCACATCCCACATCGATGACAGTGTTTCCATTCTCAACATAGTTGCTGATAGCACCTAAACATGAAAAGGTTGTGGCATGATGTCCAGAACCAAAAGCAAGAGCAGGGTCTATCTTGATATTGATAAAACCCTCTTTTGCTTCATACCAGCTTGGAAAGATGTAGAATTTACCAGCTTCTATAGGTTGTATAGAGTCTTGATAGGTCTTGATCCAGTCTACATTCTCTTTCTCTTCAAGTGTATAGTTCATCTTTATGGAACCATTTAACTCTTGTGCTAAGGATACAAGAGCATCTTTAACGAAAGTTAAATCAGATTCACTCCGTACAATGATCTGACCCTTACCAAGCTCTAGACCTTCATCATAAATATTTGAGATGAAGTCAGCTATCGTATCCACAAACTGATCATCAAGCGTTACCGTAAGTTCAAAATACTTATCGTTCATCATATACTTCTCCTTTGCAATAAGCAAAGCTCATTGCAAATACCTCTCACTAAAGCTTTGTCTTTGGCAAGAAAAATAGTCATTTATTGGCCACCTTAAATGCCTCTTCCAAGTCTAGTGTACCTTCGTAAAATGCTTTACCTACGATGGTCCCATCGATCTCTGCTTCTATCAGTGCATTGATATCTGTCATATCTTTTAACCCACCTGATGCGATCGTTTCAAGACCTGAGGCTTTTTGGATCTCAAGAGTGAAGTCAATGTTCACACCTGTCATCATACCATCACGTCCCACATCTGTACAGATAATGGCTTCAACACCTGCATTGGCAAATTCACGTGCCAGGTCAGTGGCTTTCATATTACTAACTTCTCCCCAACCTTCTACTGCGACCATACCGTCTATGGCATCGATACCCACAACGATAGGATATTTTGCAGCCATATCTTTGACGAACTGAGCATCTTTTACGGCGATCGATCCTAAGATGAGTCTATCGATACCAAGTTCCAGATACATCTTGATCGTCTCTTCATCACGGATACCGCCGCCTAGTTCAAGTTTAAGGTTACAATGCTCACGGATCTGTCTGATCTGTTCTAAGTTTTCTGGTTTTCCTGCAAAGGCACCGTTCAGGTCTACAAGGTGTACCCATTCTGATCCAAGTTCTTCAAAGCGTTTAGCCACTTGCCAAGGCTCATTCGAATAGATCTTTGCAGACTCCATAAGCCCTTTGCTTAATCTTACTGCTTTACCGTCTTTAAGGTCTATTGCTGGTAGTATTGTCATCTGTTTTCCTATAATTTTGCAAAATTTTCTATGATCTTTAAACCATTTTCATGGCTTTTTTCAGGGTGTGGCTGGATACCGTAAATGTTTCCATTCTGTACAGCCGATACGAATTCATATCCGTAGTGTGTTTTACCTATCACAAACTCATTATCGCATACAGCATGAAATGAGTGAACAAAATAGAGATAAAAATCTTCAGGAAGTTCAGCAAAAAGAGCAGTCTGTTTTTGTTGGAAGAGTTCATTCCACCCCATATGAGGCACTTTTAGTTGATGGTCAAACTTCTTTTCATCAAAAGCAACCACTTTCCCCGGGATGAGACCTAACCCTTGCGTCTCACCGAACTCTTCAGAACTTTCAAAAAGCAGCTGCATCCCCAGACAGATACCCAAAAGAGGTTTTCCTGTAGCGGCAAATGCTTTCACAGCTTCATCCATACCATTCTCTTTAAGGTGACCCATCGCGTCTCCGAATGCACCTACACCGGGCAGGATGAGTTTATCATACTGATTGAGCTTGGAAGGGTCACTCTCCAGTGTGGCATCTGCTCCGATATTAGCAAAAGCATTGATGACAGAAGCAAGATTCCCCATGTTGTAATCGACGATCCCTATCACGATATTGTTCCTTCAATGGTCTTTAAGTAAGCGTGATTATAGCAAATTAAATTGAAAGCAGATATTATGGCCTGTATCCTTTAGGCAATTTAGGTAAAATGACGTATTAAAGCAAGTTAGGTCGGGTATGAGAGAAAAAATAGAATACAGTTTGGTCAAACTCTTTTTATGGCTGGCTAAAATAACACCTAAACCATTTGTCTATATGCTGATGAAAGCATTGACACTGCTTGTCTATCATTTAGATAAAAAAAGACGCAACATTACCATCACAAACCTCTCTATGGCATTCCCTGAAAAAAGTGCTGAGGAGATAAAAGCACTCTCTAAAGAGGTTTATACAGAACTTTCCAAAACTATTTCTGAAATCTTGTTCATGTTCGTTGGAAAGTTTGACATTGACGATGCTGTCAACAATGCAGAGGAGGCTAAAGTAAAATTAGAAGAGATAGCCCAAAACGGTACCAATGGAGTGATCGTGATCACTGCACATTTTTCCAATTGGGAACTCGCGGCACACTTCCTGGCTATGCATGGCTTGCCTATGCTGGCAGTAGGAAGGGAAGGGAACAATAAACTCATCGATCATAACATCACCATCCCTTTTAGAAACAAATACGGTAATCGTGCAACGACGAAAGACAAAGCGATGCTTGCGATGGCAAAAACACTTAAAAAAGGCGGTACAGTCGGTTTGCTCATCGATCAGAAGACCGGGGCACAAAACAGTGTACAGGTGAATTTTTTTGACAAAGTCGCAGATACGACCAACTCTGTAGCAATGATGAAATTAAAATTTGACCCGATGGTAGTTCCAATATTCATTGCCAGACAGAGTGATGGAAAATATGAAGTGATCATACATGACCCTGTGGATTATATCGCTGAAGAGATCGAAGATAATGATAAAAAGATAGAAGCAATGACCTTGAGATATAACCAGGCGATGGAAGCTGTCATACGAGAGTATCCTGCACAATGGTTCTGGATGCATAACAGGTGGCGGATATGAAAAGAGCACTGATACTGAGTGATGGGCGAATGGGACATTTGAATCAGTCTTTGGCCTTTGTGAAATATCTGGGTATTTCTTATGATGTAGTGTCAGTGAAGTTCAGTTTCAAGTGGGCCAAAGCACTGAGTTACCTGCTTGATACTTTAGGGTTCTATACGCAAAAGCTGTTTGATATTCAAATGCCTGAAGAGAAGTATGACCTGGTTGTAGGAACAGGATCAGCAACTTCTTATGGGACCAAAGTGATGGCAAAAAAACTCAAGGCCAGTTCTGTTGCTATGATGCTGCCTCGGGGTTATCGTTATGATTTTGATCTTATCTTTGCACAAAATCATGATAACCCTCCCAAACAAGATAACATCATTGAAGTGCCTGCGAATTTCTCTTATGTTGAGCCTAAAGGGGTCTATCAGGCTAAAAAGAACGCCATAGGTATCGTCATCGGTGGTGACAATAAACTCTTTACGATGTCTAAAGAGGGACTTCAGTCGCAATTAGAAGTGATCATAAAAGAGTATGAAGGGTATGAGTTCGCCATAACCACTTCTCCCAGAACGAGTGATGAGATTGAAGCATTGATACACGCTTACGGATTTGACTATGAAGTGATCTTCTCAAAAAACCCTATAAATCCTATCCCTGACTTTCTTGAGCAGTGTGAGAGCGTGTTCATTACCGGAGACAGTACATCGATGATCTCTGAAGCGGTCTCTTATGGTGCATCTAATGTTGTTATACTGCCTTTAGAAAGTGAGGGTGAAAATAAGTTTACACGATTTATAAAGGGGCTTGCACAAGAAGGGTATCTGCATGTGTTTGACGGCACGATACAAAAGAGAAATAAAAAAATAGACTTCAGGACATATTTAAAAGAGGTTGAACTATGAAGATCGTACAGATTCTGCCGGAGCTTAATGAAGGTGGTGTAGAACGCGGTACGGTTGAGTTGAGCCGTGAACTAGTGAAGCGAGGACATGAGAGCATCGTGATCAGTGCCGGTGGGAAACTGGAAGAACAGATCGAAAAGGATGGCGGGAAGCATATCGTGGTAGATGTGTGTTCCAAAAACCCATTTACTGCGCCTTTTCGTCTTGTAAAATTACGAAAAGTGATGCAGGACTTAGATCCGGACGTAGTGCATGCCAGAAGCCGTGTGCCTGCCTGGCTGACATTCATGGCAAATAAAAAGCTTCAGATCCCTTTTGTAACTACCGTACACGGATTCAACAGTGTGAGCCCTTACAGTGAGATTATGACTAAAAGTGACAGTGTGATCTGTGTTAGCGGGGCTATAAAGTCCTATATTCAAGAGCATTATCAAACCCCGGAGAAGAAGATCACAGTGATCCCTCGGGGGATAGACTTAGATAAGTTTAATCCTAAAAATTTAGATCAAGCATTTATAGATGATTTTAAATCAGAGTATCATTTAGAAGATAAACGTATTGTTACCACAGTAGGGCGAATCACACAGCTTAAAGACCATCAAACATTTATACGTGCAATTGCTTCATTGAAAAAGAGTGATCTAAATATTGTTGGATTGATCGTAGGCGGGGTACGTGAAGATAAACAGGAGTATTTTGAATCATTAAAGCGTTTAACCAAAGAGCTTGATGTGGTTGATAATATTATCTTTACAGGTTCACAGAGCAGGGTAGCCGAGATCTATGCACTGAGTGATGTCGTCGTGAGCAGTTCGAAAAAACCTGAAAGTTTCGGCAGATCTGTTGCTGAAGCTTTGGCCCTTCATACACCTGTAGTGGCAACGAACCACGGAGGTGTGTTGGACATCATTGTGGAAGGTGAGAACGGTTTTTTCTATCCTGTAGAAGAGAGTGAAATGCTGGCCCAAAAGATAGAAGAGTGCTGTGCATTGGAATTTGACGGGTATGGCTACATCTTGGAAAAATTCTCTTTAAAACAGATGGTTGACAAGACCTTAAAAGTCTACAAGAAGTTGCTCTAAATGGCAAAGATATTAGCTCTGGGTGACTGCAATACATTGGGCATCAAGCATTTAAAGGGTGATGCTTATCCTGAACGTTTTGCCAAGGCTATCAACGCTTCTCTGGACAATTTCGGTTTCACGATGTCTACAACCAGGGAAATGTTACATTTTTTTGAGGATTTCAAGGAAGAAGATACAGAGATCATTTTAATACAATATGGTTTGGTCGATTCGTGGAAAACATTCAAGTATGCCCCATATGTTCTCTATTATCCAGAGAGTAAATTGCGAAAACTCTTCAGAAAGATAGTCAAAAAGTATAAAAAGATCATTAAGAAGATTGGCCTAAACAGGATTTTGGGAGTTAGGAGTGTTGTGGCTTTGGAAGAGTACAAAGATAATATAGAATCTGTGATACAACGCTCTAAAGAGTGTACGATCCTTCTAATCTCGACCATACCCCATCAGGACATATCCAGAAACAGTGAGATCATGAGATATAATAAGGTATTGTTAGGGTTTTCAGAACAATATGATCATGTCCATTATGTAGATGTCTATGATGAATTTTTGAAGCATCAAGAGTATTATCTAGACAGGACACATATGAATGAACCAGGGTATGATAAAATGGCGCAAGCGATCTTGTCGATCTATCAACAAGCAGCAGCGAAAAGATCATGAAAGTGGCGCAATGTATTGCTTTAATGGGATTAAAGTTCGATCGATATAATGATAATAAATAATACTATTTAAGTTTGAAAGGACAATGAAAGAATGAGAATAATCCATTGTGCACCATTTAATCTTTTCACGAAATCAGGGGGTGCACTATTTTTAAATCCGATTAAAATATCACATGGATTGGTCAAAAATGGTCACTTTGTACATAACTTTGACTATAGAGATACGGCAAGATATATGTCTTTGTTCAGGTCAAAAAAGAGTGGTTCAGAAAAAATGAACCGGTTTTTTGTTGAGCTTGTAGAGAGTATAAAGCCTGATATGATTATTTTTGGACATGCAGAGTTGATCAATGAGGAGACATTGGCATTGGTCAGGTCCAAAGGGATTAAAATGCTTCATTGGTACAATGATGCTATAGTGCAAAAGGGATTTGATAAAGTTGCACACTATTTTGACATCGTTTTAACCACTGCAGCAGGCGAATTTATAGATGAGGTCAAGAAGTATAATCAAAATGCTTTTTTCTTGCCAAATCTGGTAGATGAGAATGTAGAGAGACATAAAGCATTCGCTTATGAGAGTTATAAAACAGATATTTTATTTGCCGGAAGGCCAGACAAAGATAGAGCAGAATTCGTAGAGTATTTGGAGACTAATTTACCCTCTGATATTAACTTTAAAATGATCGGCCATACCAAGAAAGATGTGATATTAGGGGAGTCCTATCTGCAAACATTGGCAGATGCAAAAATCTGTATTAATCATACCAGGTCTTTTGGCGTTGATTATCAGTGGTATACCTCAGATAGACTGTTCCATAGTTTGGGATGTGGTTCATTTGTGATTAGCCGGAGAATCGTCGGAGGTGAAGATTTTTTTGAAGACAAATTGCCATATTATGATACCCATGAGCAGTTTGTGGGAAAAGCACTTTACTATTTAGAGAATGAACAAGAGAGAAAAAGGAATGCCCAGTGGCTGCATGATAGAGTCCATACGCTTTTCAATAATAAACGCGTAGCGCAATATATAGTAAGTTTGGTGATGCAAAATGAAAGAGATCTAAAAACATTTGAGTGGTACACATGATCAAATATTTGTTTAGACATAATAAAGATTACTCAAGATTTAATATCATTAAGAAGTTCACAAATGAGTTGAAGCTACAAAGTGATATTTATATATTATTACCATTTTCAAAAAATCAATTTTTTATACACTTCTTTAAAAGAGACAAAATAGTCAATGATTTTTTCATCTCAAACTATGATACCTATGTGCATGATAGAAAAAAGATAACAATCATCAATCCAAGAGCCTGGTTGAAATATTTCCAGGATTGGTTTAACTTTAGGTATTCAAAGTATCTGCTCTCAGATACCAATGCTCATTTCAAATACTGGGAAGAGTTGTTTGGAGCCTATAGAGGAGAACATCTTGTATTCCCTGTACTTGCAGATATGGATATTTATCATCCCTCAACAAATGAGAAGATGCATGAAAAAATTCAAATACTTTTCTATGGTTCCTTTATCCCTCTTCATGGTATTGATGTCATACTAAACGCTTTTTCAATTATGGAAAAGAATGGTTTAGAATTTGAAGCAAAGATCATAGGTAATGGACAGACCTTCAAAGAGATGAAGGTTTTGTTTGATACATTGAATTTAAAAAATGTTAAAATGACGGGTGAAATAGTCTCTGAAGAGGTGTTGGCTAACGAAATCAGAGGTCATGATATTGTTCTAGGGATATTTGGTAACAGTAGAAAAGCTTCAAGTGTCATACCAAATAAAGTCTATCAGGCAACAGCATGTAAGAAATGTACAGTGACAATGTTATCCGATGTACTCTACGAGTTTTACGGAGAAAATGATTTGATCACCTGCGAGAACACTCCTCAGCAGTTAGCATCTACTTTGTCAGGTTTAATTCATAATCCTCAACAGATGAAAGAGACTGCAGAAAATGGATACAGTAATTTTTTAAAGATCTATGACAATGCCAAAAGCGTTTTGACTGATTTTCTCATAAATATTGATTGTAAAGCTCAATGTGAGATGAAAGTCTTGCAATTCATCGCTTCAAAAGGATGGGGAGGGGCAGAAAAAAGTTTTGTTGAACTCTGTAATGCACTGTCAAAAAAGATACAAATTGAAGTGTTGCTTTTTAAAGAAAATCAAATTGAAGATAGACTTGATCCAAATATTAAAGTGCATAGGCTCTCGTCTCTTTCTGACAGACATAACCCCTTTTTGTACTTTGATCTGTTGAAAGTGATAAAAACAGTCAACCCCTCTATAGTACATTCACATTCTGCAAAGGCTAGTGAGATCATGCATCGTATGAATACTTTTATTTCTGTAAAGCAGGTAGCAACAAAACGAAATTCCAGAAAAGGAAGTATCTTCAATAAACTCGATAATGTAACAGCATTATCAAAAAATGTGGCTGAATCAATTTCTAAAGAAGATGTAGACATAATTTACAATGGACTTGTAAAAGAATCTTTCAAACTGGAAAACGCTTCCAATCCGACCTTTACCATAGCTGCCATAGGGAGGCTGGATGCAATTAAAGGATTTGATATTCTAATCAGGGAAGTTTGCAAACTGAAATTTCCTTTCCATCTTAATATTATAGGTGATGGAGAGGAGAGGAAGCACTTGACATCATTGATCAATGATTTGGGTTTATCTGAGAAAGTTACATTATTTGGATTCAGAGAAGATATTCCTTCACTTATCGCCTCTTCCGATCTTGTTGTGGTCAGTTCACACTCCGAAGGATTCGGAAGAGTTTTAGTTGAGACACTATTCTATGGGAAATTGATTATCTCTACAAAGGTTGGACTCTCTATAGAGATACTCCCTGATGAACTTTTGATCGATGGGTTTGAAATTGCGAAAAAAATTGAGGCTGCTTATAATGATAGGGAACATTATGAAACACTTTTTAGACAGGTTCAAGAGAAACGAACCGAAGACTTTCTGGTGGAAAACATACTCCAGAAATATATTGACCTGTATGAAAGGATTTAAATAGAAGATCAATAGAACCTTGTTTATCATAAACTATATTGTTCAAAAAAGTGATAAAATTATAAAAGACTTATAAAAGAGAATGAGAAATGGAAAAGAGTATATAAGTTCTGCAGACCAACCAGTTGGATTGAAAAGTATTGGTATTGAAAAACCAGAAGATGGGAAAGTATGAAGAAAGAGATTAAAGTCAAGTTAGTAAGTCGCGGTACAAAAGCAAATGAAGAGTCAGGTTTTAGATATCAGTCTCCACGAAATGAAGCCAAATGGGGGTCATGCATATTCACTTTTAACCCTGAAGAGAGGGAGTATGACTGGCTGGTCGTGATAGATGATATACCAAGAATGCTTCCCAATGGGGCTGAGACATTATCCTGTCCCAAAGAACATACGATTTTAGTGACCACTGAGCCAAGCTCCATTACACGTTACGGAAGGGCCTTTGCCAAACAGTTTCACTATTTGCTGACAAATCAGGATGAGAAGGTCCTGCCTCATCCGAATGCCATTCGCTCCCAGACAGGTATGCTATGGTACTATGGAAAAGATTACGATTCCATCGTCTCTGTTACCCACCCTACCAAAACAAAGAAATTATCAACAGTATGTTCAAATAAAAGACAAGGCCATACGATTCACAGACGCAGATATGATTTTACAAAGATCATGGAAGAGAGGATTCCTGAACTTGAAAGGTTTGGAAGGGGTTTTACTTGGCTTGAAAGCAAAGCAGATGGGTTGGATGATTATGAGTTTCATGTAGCGATAGAAAATCATTATGCACCCAATGTCTGGACTGAAAAATTAGCGGATGCTTTTTTAGGATATACGGTTCCTATCTATTATGGCTGTCCTAATGTCTATGATTATTTTCCAAAAGAGAGTGTGATAGAGATCGATATCTTTGATACAGAGGGTTCTATAGCTAAGATCAAAGAGATCATCGCCACTGAAGGGGAGTATGAAAGACGACTTGATGCTGTTAAAGAGGCTAGAAGAAGGGTGATTGAAGAGTATAATTTACTTGCAATGATCAACAGTATCGTTGAAAAATCAGTAGAAGAAGAAAGATCTTCAGCAGATGAATATAAGATATATAACCGAAAGATCATGAGGGTGAGACATCTTCCAGATT
>Ga0180435_10007969_pt1 | contig 10016 bp, 7 predicted proteins | sample SS_ome_3_FD_132467 | JGI IMG/M metagenome (GOLD analysis project Ga0180435, IMG submission 132467) | Hypersaline lake sediment archaeal communities from the Salton Sea, California, USA - SS_3_S_1 metaG | ecosystem: Environmental > Aquatic > Non-marine Saline and Alkaline > Hypersaline > Sediment... | reverse complement strand
CTTTTCAGGCGCCTTCTTTGGGACCATTCCCTTTCCGTCCTGAACACCAATCAAACGTGGCAGGATATGGTGGAAAGGGTCCTTGACCGCGATATCGACCCCTACAGCGCTGCCGCGGAACTGGTTCGGCAGGTATCGAGAAAATGAGAGATCAAACGCTACAAATGCTGGAATAAAATCTCTGCGAACCCTGCGAGCTCTGCGAGAAATATAGCCCTTACTGAACAAGCTGAGCTCATGACCACTTATCTTCTCAAGTTCAGTCTTTTATGCATTTAAAAGTGCATCCGACACCAACCCCACAATCCCCCAGATGGCGTCGGCAGAAAGATGCAGGTCGATGCTTTTGTCAAACAGCACCGTCAGCTTGGCCGGAAATTCATCGTCTCCGGCCCAAAGGACATAATAGACGGGGATTTTAGGAAATGGTTCCAGGCACACAGCCGCGTCCGCCATATCCAGGGTGTTGCCCCCCAGCTGCCTGCCCGCCGCTATCAATCCTCCGGGATCCTGACCAAAGCGTCTCACCATGGGAGCTGTATCGATGATATGGGGGCCTTGAAAAAAATGGGCATCCTTGAGATCCATTACCCCCACCATCTGGTTTTTGATACGGCTATGTGTGACCTGGAGCAAATATGCCAGGGTCATCAGTTCCAGATAGGGATGATCCCACGGCTCCCAGTGCCCTTGTTTACGGCGTTGCAGACGCCTTTGGGCCGCATCCACACGAATCTCTTCATGTAAAAACCGCATGACCACGCCGGAGGGCGCATCCCAGGCAGCACCCGCAGCTTCACAAATAATGGCCATGTCTTTTTGGGACAAATCATCCCAGAATTCGGTTGGCACGCTGACATTACCGCCATAAGGCGCTTTGGCTTTCAGATGTTCTTTCCTGCGTCTTTCCTGCATTGCTAAAAATCCTTTGCTGAATGGGTAGGGCCCGTTGCTGAAGTTCTCACAGGGAAATGCCCTGCAATCCCTCAGGCAATATGCGATGTTGTTCATGGCTGCGCAGGCCAGAATGGGGCATGGCGAGCCTAACAGCCGTTCCTGGGCAATCAGCTTCAAACGCCCCTCCTCGCTGGTACCACTGCCGCAAGTGGAACAGATCCCGCGCAGGTCTAACCTGCAGGTATCGCAATTGATGCCACAGGCGCCGGTTGACATAGAGAAGCCTTTTTAGGGGTTTTCAGAATTGATACGATTCTATCTGTTTTTCAATAAGTCGGCAAACGGGTTGTTAAAAGGGGTGTTTTCCTTTTTAGCTTTTCCCTGTACCGGTGTTTTGCGTGCTTTTTTAGGGGAACGCCCTGACACATGCTTTTTAGGGGCACGTTTTTTGGGTTTCTCAACCGCTCGGTTGCCATCCTGACCCTTTTTCATGGAAAGCGAAATCCGTTTTCTTTCCAGGTCCACCTCCAGAACGGTCACATGCACTTCCTGCTGAACCTTGACAATCGTGGACGGATCTTTGACAAAACAATCGGCCAGTTGACTGATGTGAACCAGGCCGTCCTGGTGCACCCCTACATCCACAAAGGCGCCAAAGGCAGTCACATTGGTGACGATCCCGGGAAGCGTCATACCCGGCATGAGATCTGAAATCTTGTTTACCCCTTGGGCAAATTCGAAAACCTTGAAAGATTCACGGGGATCACGGCCGGGTTTGGACAGTTCGGCCATGATGTCATTGAGCGTCGGCAGACCGACTGCCTCAGAAACATAGTTTTCCACATTGATCTTGCGCCTGAAATTGGCGTTTGAAATAAGATCCGCAAGACTGCATCGAAGGTCATCAGCCATGGCTTCCGCGATATGGTAGCTCTCCGGGTGAACCGCGCTTTCGTCCAGCGGATGGTCAGCCCCTGGAATCCGTAGAAAACCCGCACTTTGTTCAAAAGCCTTGGGGCCCAGGCGCGGCACTTTGGTCAGCTGTTTTCGCGAGGTAAACGGACCGTTTTGGTTGCGGAACGTCACTATATTCTTGGCAAGCCGGGGCCCCAGACCGGAAACATAGGTCAACAGCTGGACGCTGGCCCGATTGACGTCCACCCCCACCCGGTTGACGCAGCTCATGACCTTGTCATCCAGTGACGCTCTGAGCATCTGCTGATCCACATCGTGCTGATACTGTCCAACGCCGATGGATTTGGGATCGATTTTAACCAGCTCCGCCAGGGGGTCCATCAGTCGCCGGCCGATGGACACGGCCCCGCGGACGGTCAGGTCCAGGTCGGGAAACTCTTCCCGGGCCACCTCGGATGCAGAATAGACGGACGCACCGCTTTCGTTCACCAGCAATGTGCGGACATTTTCCAGTGCCAACCCCTTGACAAATCCCTCGGTTTCCCTGCCGGCCGTACCATTGCCCACGGCAATGGCCTGGACGTTGAAATCACGGCACAGGGAACACACCTTTTCCTGGGCAGCAACACGCATTTTCTCGGAACCGTGCGGAAATATCACATCATGGTGCAGAAGTTTTCCCTGCCTGTCGAGGCAGACCACCTTGCATCCGGTGCGGAACCCCGGGTCAATGCCCATGACACGCATGGCACCCAGGGGCGAAGCCAGCAGCAACTGCTGTAAATTTTCGGCAAATACCTTGATCGCAGCCTCATCAGCACGTTCTTTGGCAGTCAGACGCGCCTCAGTTTCCATGGAACGGGACAACAGCCTTTTGTACGCATCCGCGATAGCCATGCCCACCTGTTCGGCGTCAGCGCCCTCGCCCGTGACAAACCTGTTTCTTAACAAGGCAAGGGCGTCTTCCTCAGCAGGGGCAATCAAGAGGTTGAGCATGTCTTCCTTTTCACCCCGCAGCATGGCCAGGATTCTATGGGATGGCGCACTTGAAATTGGCTCCTGCCAGTCAAAGTAGTTCTTGTACTTGGCGCCTGCCGTCTCCATGCCGGTCGCCACCGAACTCTTTAGAACGCCTTTTTCAAGAAATAGCCGGCGCATGCCCGCACGCGCGTCCCCATCTTCATTGATCCACTCAGCCATGATATCCCGGGTACCGGCCAGGGCAGCATCGATGGTCTCAACTCCCTTATCAGCATCCAGATAGGCGGCAGCTTCCGCATGGGGTTCTTTTCCTTCCTGCGCAAATATTAATTGCGCCAGGGGTTCCAGCCCCTTTTCCCTGGCTTTGGTGGCCCGGGTTCTGCGCTTCGGCCGGAAGGGCAGGTACAGATCCTCAAGCACGGAAAGGGTTTCCGCCGCTTTAACTTCTTTTTCAAGTTCCGGCGTCAAGTGTCCGTGTTTGTTGAGAGATTCAATGATTGCGTTCCGACGATTGTCCAGCTGTTCAAGTTGAGCAATACGATCGCGAATAGCAGCTACGGCCACCTCATCCAGGCTGCCGGTAGCCTCTTTGCGATAACGGGCAATGAACGGAACCGTGGCCCCTTCCACAAGAAGCTTCTCCACAGCCGCTATCTGTGACGCTTCCAGATTCAGTTCTGTAACCAGCGTGTTAATATATCTATTTTCCATTCCACGACCTGTAACGTTTAAGAATTGAAAGAAGACCCCTCTTAACCAATAATCCTTTTCAGGTCAAAGCCAAATACCTGTCATTAACATTAGAAACATGCATTAGCACGGATATTGTTTAATATCTCAGATTTTGCAACAGGATCACTGTTTTGAAATGTGGCTGAGTGTTTCTAATGAAATTGACAACTATCGTTATTTATATTATCCACTTAGGAAAGCAGTCGCATGTAATTCATTGGTTCCGGCTGGAAAAGAAACGAAGCTGGAAAACCTTTACTTCAAGGAACATTGACTATGTTGATCTCAAGCAAACGATCCCTTTTCCTGATTCTGCTGTTCTCCATTTACTTGACCGGCTTTGCGGTGCTCCCGGCCTGGGCAGACACACGCTATGTGTCTGATCGTCTGGTCATCTCCATGCGTGAAGAGCAATCACCAGAATCCCCTGCCGTGGCCTTTATCATTGCCGGAACGCCTGTTGAGGTTCTCATGGAGACAGAAGAATATCTATTTGTCAAAATCGCCAACGGGCAGGAAGGCTGGGTAAGATCTAAATATATCCTAACGCAGCGTCCTAAGTCCATGGTCATCGAGGATCTGAATGCAAAAATCAACGAACTGGAAGGCCAGATCGAAGCCATGGCGGCCCAATCCGGCTCAGAATCTGATGATTCTTCCGATGCGCGTAAGATCTATGAGTTCAAGATCAAAAATCTGGAAAATCAATTGGAACAGGAAAAAAAGGCTTCCGCTGAAACCCATACAGAACTAAAGGAAGCAAGAGCCAAACATAAAAAACTGCAGGCTGAAGTCAGTCAGCTTTCAGATCAGAACAAGCGTATGGCCACACAGGGCGGCGGATCAGATTCCCTGAAAAAAGAAATGAAACGTCTGCAGCAGGCCAACCAGTTACTGCGCCAGGAAATAGATCAAATGCATCCCGTTGATCAGCCGTCAATGCTGTCCAGTGCAATCAAATGGTTTCTGGCCGGCGGCGGCATCCTGCTGCTGGGCCTCATTCTGGGAAGGTCCGTACCCAAGAAAAACCCCTACGGTTACTGAGCTAAATAAAATCCCCCGCTCCAAATGACCCGGCACTGGTTTTTCCCTGAATGGGAGAGATTATCTCATCGTTTAGTTTGAGAGTATTTTCTGAATGGCATCTGCAGCAGAAGCGATGTCCTCTGGCGTGTTGAAATACCCCAGACTGAGACGCACCGTACCATCTGGATAGGTACCCAAGGTTTTGTGGGCCATGGGGGCGCAATGCAGGCCCACGCGCACCAGGATGTCGTGTTCGTCACCCAGACGATCACCAGCCTCACCCACGGGAATTCCCTCCTCCATCCAGGCTAGATTGATGGACCCGCACCCGGTAAAACCCGGATCGTCCTCCATGGGCATGATGCTGTCAAAGGTGATGGAAAGGGTAGCGGTCTGCTGTTCCGCATCCAAAGGCCCGTAAATGGTCAATCCGGCTGCATGGTGCAGCTTTTTCAGAAGATCCGCCGTCAGGGCGATTTCGTGGGCGCGTATTTTTTCCACCCCTTGTTTGAGGATGAATTCGACAGCCGCGCCAAGGCCGGCAATACCGACATTGTTCTGCGTACCGCTCTCAAGGGCGTCCGGCAGAAAATCAGGCTGCATCAATTCTTCGGAAACGCTTCCCGTACCCCCACGCTTCAGGGGACGCACGCGCAAGCCCTCCCGTATATAAAATCCGCCTGTTCCCTGGGGGCCCAGCATGCCTTTGTGGCCGGTAAATGCCAGGAAATCGATGCCGTCTGCCGCCACATCGATGGGAAAGCATCCGGCTGTCTGGGCGGCGTCCACCAGCATGGGGATGGATCCGATGGCCTCTTTTATCGGCTTTAGATGCTGGATGGTGCCGCATACATTGGAGGCGTGATTGACTACAACCAAAGCGGTTTCCGGTTGTATGTATTTCTTGAATTCATTGAATTTCAGAAATCCCTTGTGGTCACAGGGCGCTGTCGTCAAGGTAATGACGCCGGAATCCTCAAGATGTTTTAAAGGGCGCATCACCGAGTTGTGTTCCATGGCGGTTGTGAGCACATGATCCCCCGGGTTGAGAACCCCGTTGATCACGGTATTGAGCGCCTCGGTCACATTGAGGGTGAACACAATGCGCGATGGGTCCTTGATGTTGAACAGGGCGGCGATGTTCTCCCGAGCAGAATGTATGATGGCGGACGCCTTTATGGAAAGCGTGTGACCAGCCCGTCCCGGATTGGCGCCCACCTCGTTCAGATAATGTACCATGGCCTCCTGAACCTGGGGCGGCTTAGGAAACGACGTGGCGGCATTATCGAGGTAGATGAGTTTGGGCATGATCGTAAGCCTGTACCATATTTTATCTATCGCCAGAACTCTGGCTACGCCATTGTTATTCAACGGGACTTCGTCCCTATAGATTTATCCCGTTAATTTAATGTGCCGAAACTAAAAATCAATTTTAGTAGCGGCGAAGCCGCGTTACATAACAACGCCGTAGGCGGTGTTATTGCGAGAGATTGGTCTTACGCTTGCAGCCGGGTTTCAGGTTGCTATTTTAGCAACCCCGGCAGGAAGGTAACCAACCCCGGAAAAATCATCAGGATGAGCACACAGAGGATATAGGCCGGCAAAAAATAGGTCACGCCCTTGAATACATCCTGGAGCGGTACGTCTTTGGCCATGCCGCCAACCACATAGGTGGTCGCACCAACAGGCGGGGTAACTGCCCCCAAAGTCGTCACAACCGTGATCGTCACACCAAACCAGATGGGGTCATAGCCCAGTTCCATGGCTACCGGGAAAAAAATGGGAATGGTTATCAGCAGCAGGGCCAGGGCATCCATGACCGCCCCGCCAATGATGTAGATGGCGAAAATGATGCACATGATCACCATGTCGGGGACCGGCAGTCCCACCACCCAGGAAGCAATGTCAAAGGGAATACGCGTTACCGCCAGAAAGCGCCCGAATATCATGGCGCCGGCCACAATGACGATCACCATGCAGGAAACCCGCAGGGTATCGGAAATGGAGGCGATAAACCCCTTCCAGCTGAGTTTGCGCTGCAACAGGCTGATCAGGACGGCAAACAACGATCCCACAGCACCGGCTTCAGTGGGAGTAAAAAAGCCGAAATAGAGCCCCAGCATCACCAATAGAAACAGGATAATCATCTCAAAGGCACCGGCCAGGGAACGAAATTTCTCACCCAGGCTGGCCCCGGGGCCCACCGGCCCCCAGTCAGGGTATATCCTGCACACGGCATACACGGTCAGCACCAACAAGAGGGCCAGCATCACCCCTGCCCCAATGCCGCCGTAAAAAAGACGTGCAATGGACTGTTCCGTGGACAGCCCGATTACGATCAAAACAACGCTGGGCGGGATAACAACGCCCAGGGTGGAACCGCAGGCAATGGCGCCGGTGCTCAATTTAGGCTCATAGTTGTACTTTTTCATCTGCGGCAGCGCCACGGTGGTCATGGTGGCGGCTGTGGCCGCATTGGAGCCGCAGATAGCGGCAAAGGCGGAGCAGGCCATGATTGTGGCCATGGCAATGCCGCCCCGAATCTGACCCACCCACTTGTAGGCTGCGTTGTACAGTTTTTCGTTGACACCTGAATAAAAGGCAATCTGCCCCATGAAGATAAACAAGGGGATTACAGTGAGCCCGTATTTTGAAAAGGTTTCCCAGAGCACCGAACTGAGCATGTTGAGCCCTGCCTTGAAGGAAATGATGTAGCAGAATCCGCAGAACCCCACGATACCCATGGCAAATCCCACGGGAATACCCAGAAAGAATAGCATCAGGAGCAGAATCACAATGCCGATCAGACCCACAGCAGCCAGGCTCAAGATTCACCCCCTTCCGGCATCAATCCCCTGATAAAGTCAGTTAACAACGTCAAAGACAAAACCAGACAGCCGAATGCAACAGCATAGGTAAAAGGATAGTAGATCATCTGGAGCGTTTCCGTGACTTCACCGGTTTCCATGAGCGTGTTGGCTTTTACGGCAATCTGCCAGGCGGCAATGACAAAGAAGCAGCAGCATATGGCATTGTTAACCTGCGTCAGCGTCTTTTTGACCTTTTCGGGAAACGTATTTACCAGGACATCCACCGCAATATGCCCTTTCTTGACCTGTGTGTAGCCCAGGGCAAACGCCGTCACCATGGCTCCGAAAAAGCCCATCAACTCAAATGTGCCGATGATGGGCACCCAGATCAGGCGGGCAAGGATGTTGGCACAGGTCAGCGCCACCATGACCACCAGAAACGACCCGCCCAGAAAAGTCAATAGCTTGTTCAAAACATCACTTAGCTTTTCCAAGTATTTCATCATTCAATCAGCCTTTTATTTCCGCTCGCCCCTTTCGCTAGCGCCTAACACTGACTACGCCATTGTGATTCAACGGGACTTCGTCCCTAGCTTGACATAATGATCGATAGCGACGAAGTCGCGTTGTATAAAATCACCGCTGGCGATTTTATTGTCCGGAATGCTTTTGGGTAAAGGCTTTGATGTCCGCCACGATCGCATCGCCGGGAAGTCCCTTGGAATTAGCTTTTTTGATCCAGTTGTCCGTAATAAATTGCAGTTTGGCATCCCACTTGGCTTTCTCGGCCGGCGCCAGCTCGATGAATTCCACACCTTGCTCGTTTTTCGACCAGGCATTGGCAGCTTCAACATGATTGTCCATATAGGTACCGGTCCACGTGGCCTGCTCCACCCGCATTCCCTCCATCACTTCCTGCACATCTTTTGGAAGCGCGTTCCAGGAATCCATGTTCATGACCACGGCAAAAGGATAGATCACCGTGTTGGTCTGGGTGACATATTTGCAGGACTCGGCAAACTTGAAGTCTTTCATAACCTCCAGAGAGGAGTACAATCCCTTGACAACCCCCTTTTGCAACGCTTCGACAGTTGCCGGCATGGGCATGCCCACCGGGTTGGCACCCCACGCCTTGAGGATCTGGGCCGCACCGCCGGAGGCTCTAAGGTCCAGACCTTTAATATCGTCCAGCGTCCTGACCGGCACCTTGGACATGATGTTGGTGGGAGCCGTGGTAAACATGGTCAGGACTTTGACCTTGGCAAAGGATGTGGGCAGATATTTTTGAAAAATATCCCACAGCACCAGACTGGCAACCTTTGAATTGGGCATTCCCAGCGGAAGACTGGTGGCATTGGTGACAATAAACCTGCCCGGCTGATAGGCCATGCAAAGGCAGCCAATGTCTGCCTGACCGGCAATCACGCCGTCCATCATGTTTTTGGCCCCCAACAGGGTGCCGCCGGGGTAGGTGTTGATGGCCACCTTGCCGCTGGTCCGTTTTTCAACCTCTGTTTTCCAGCGCTCCATCTGAACACAGGGGAAAGTGGGTGCCGGCGGGAAGTTCGCGTAGCTCAGTTTGACCGAGCCGGCCGCTGCCATACCCGGCATGCTTGCAGCGCCGACCATGACCATGACAAAGAAAATGGTAACCATTAAAACAGCCTGTCTCTTCATGATGAAACCTCCTTTTGTTCTCACCTTTTGGAACGATTTATCGGACGTTCATGTTTTAGGACGAAAAAGCCATTTCAAGTTACGGGTTGCAGGTTGCGGGTTCGAACAACACGCAACCCGAAACCTGTAACTCGCAACATGGTCTAGCACACGTCATCGCCCTCCTTGGCCTTAATGGCATCCAGCACCCTCTCCGGAGTGATGGGAAGATCCTTGATGCGTATACCAATGGCATCGTAAATCGCGTTGGCAATGGCTGGGGCCGTGGGCACGAGGCCAGGCTCGCCAATGCCTTTGGCGCCATAGGGGCCGTCTTCATCTCCCTTTTCCACAACAACGGCCTCCACCGGTATTCTGTCACGGGCGGTGAGGATCTGGTAATCCCTGAAATTGGGGTTCATGACCTTGCCCTTCTGGACCTTGATCTCCTCGGTCAAGGCATATCCCACCCCGGTGTAGGCGGCTCCGTATATCTGGCCTTTGATCAGGGCTGGATTGATGGACTGCCCCACGTCGTGGGCAGCCACCAGATTGAGGATCTTCACCTGGCCCGTGGCCCGGTCCACCTCAACTTCAGCCCCGGTGGTGCCGAATGCGTAGGTCATGGAGTAGTTGCCCTTGAATTCCCGGTCCAGCATCTGGGTGGGCGGATCATAAAACACCTCGGCCATGACGGTTTTACTCTCGCCGGTGCCCACATGCAGCCCCTGCCTGAGCACCTGCGTCACATCAACCTGATAAAAAGGATTATCAGGGTCGCTTTTTAGATAAACAATACGGTTCTTAATGTCCAAGTTTTCCGGATCGGCCAAGAGGCTGAAATCGATATCCGGTGCCTGGAAGTCCTTGTCCATACGGGACTTGCGCTTGAGGCTGAACTGGATGATCCTGGGCATCAGTTCTGCGCTCATTTCGAGAATCTGCCGGCGCACTTTTTCTGCAGCAAGAATACAGGCGTTGCCTGCCACAAAGGTGTGG
>Ga0180435_10007968_pt1 | contig 10018 bp, 6 predicted proteins | sample SS_ome_3_FD_132467 | JGI IMG/M metagenome (GOLD analysis project Ga0180435, IMG submission 132467) | Hypersaline lake sediment archaeal communities from the Salton Sea, California, USA - SS_3_S_1 metaG | ecosystem: Environmental > Aquatic > Non-marine Saline and Alkaline > Hypersaline > Sediment... | reverse complement strand
TCTACTTTTTCTCCTTCCATTTGAGCCCCACAGTAAAACTCGAATCCATTTTTTGCAAGTAATTCCGACAACTCAGCCGTCAAGTGGAAACCATCTCCGGGGGCATAGAGAAATGCCGCATACTCATCCGGCTTCTCTTCGGTAAAAAATCTTTGTTGCATCCGAATCAAATCTGATTTCAGTTGAGCAGCCGTTTGAACGGTTGACAAGGCGGTCGTCGTATGATGGGCAATCCGATCTGTGATTCGGAGGGTTTGTCCGTTCTGAGTATGAAAAGCTGCACCGGCCAAGCCATGGCCAGCTTGCTCATGGGTCATGCCAATCGCACCATTAAAAATGGGATAGGTATCTCCGTAACTTGGGTAGAATAAGTCAAAATATTCCTGAGTAAAATACAACCATCCGGCCGCGTCGAAGTATCGAGCATGATTTCGGCCAAAGTCTTCTTGAAAGTCAATTTGCCAATCCTCAATCACCTCATGGTAAGGAGGCGCAGCAGGGGCAAAATAATAAGGGTTCTCGGGATATTGTTCATGCACATCTACATGCACATGTGGATACCATTGTTGGTACACTTTCATTCTTTGCTGACTTTCTACCTGCGTCTGCCATGCCCAGTCACGATTCAGATCGAATAAATAATGATTTACCCGACCACCCGGCCAAGGCTCATCGTGCTCCAAAGAAAAAGGTTGTTCATTGGCTCGTGCGCCTTTCTTACTTCTGTAAAACTGTACATAGCGATCGAATCCGTCCGGGTTTAAACATGGGTCAAGGATAACCACGACATCGTCTAACCATTCGCTTACACCTTCTTGTTGCGCACTGACCAATTCGTACATGGTTTGCAAGGCACTTTCTGTCGCTCCGGCTTCATTTCCGTGCACCCCAAAACTTAACCAGACGATTGCTTTATTGTAGGGGGGTGGTACATCATTGACAGAGCCGGATAACAGCCTTTGATGATAGAGCTGAATAGAATCTAAATTTTGGATGTTTTGGCCATCTGATATGACCATATAAATAAGCGGTCTTCCCTCATGTGTTTGACCATAATTTCTGACAAAAGCCGTATTTGCCTTTTCCGAAAGGTAGTGCGCATAATCGACCACCTGATGGTGAAAGGTAAAGTTGGTTTGAAAAGAAGGCAGATAGTCAGAGGGGGACAGTAGCTCATTTTGAGCTTTGATGTGTAAGGAGCCCAGAATCAACAGGATACATACACTGAATGAAAATCTAAACATTAGTTGACTGCTTTTACAATTCTTTTGATGGTGTTTGAATCTCCCATCGTATAGTAGTGTAAGCAAGGTACTCCTTTTTGTTTTAATTCTTGAGACTGTGCAATACACCACTCTTCTCCTGCTGCTCTGACCTTATCCGGATCACCCTTCACATTGAGTACAGCTTTTGCGAGATCTTCCGGGATATCGGTATGAAAAATTCTGGGTAAGGAGTTTAATTGGTAAGCTTTGGTCAATGGTTTTAAGCCGGGAATGATGGGTACATGAATATCCCTTGCGCGACAAGCATCGACAAAGTCGAAAAACTTCTGATTGTCGAAAAACATCTGAGTCACGATATAATCAGCACCTGCATCAATTTTAGCTTTTAAATGATCGAGGTCTAAATTCATGTTAGGTGCCTCAAAATGCTTTTCGGGATAACCGGCTACACCGATACAAATATTCGTTTCCGCTCCTTCCTCGATATTCTCATCCAGGTATATTCCTTGATTCATCTGGACAATTTGCTTCACCAAATCTATGGCGTAAGGATGTCCTTCAGGTTCGGGAATGAACTTGCCATCAAATTTTCTTGCATCTCCTCGAATCGCCAGCACATTCTCCACTTTTAGAAAGTTCAGGTCTATCAATGCATTTTCTGTATCCTCTTTGGTAAATCCTCCACAAATCAAATGCGGTACGGGATCTACCCCATATCGTTGCATGATAGCAGCGCAAATACCTACTGTCCCCGGTCTTTTACGGATAGATGTTTTTTCATAATACCCACTAGACATCTTTTTATAGATATATTCTTCCCGGTGGTAGGTTACATCAATAAAAGGCGGTTGAAATTCCATTAAAGGATCCAAAGTGGCAAATATATCTTCCACACTTCCTCCCTTGGGCGGAGGTAAAACCTCAAAAGAAATCAAGGTACTCCCCTTTGCCTGTTCGATATAATCTGTAACCTTCATATCATTTTAATTGCAACAATCAGACCAAATCAATGAAGACGAAAAGTAGGAATTATTTAGTCCGGGATTCAGAGAATTAAGACATGTGTTCGTCAAATCAACGATCTCTCTTATCCTTAAACTCTCCATTTTTGAGCGCCTTGAAAAACTGACTCCATGCCAGCGGGCTGAAGATAGGCATCGGTTTGAACTGTCCGTAACTGTAATAAGTCTGCGCTTGTCGGCGGAAATAGAGATCAACCGTTTCCCGACCATCTACGGGGAGCGTTTCCGCCAAGCGAGCCATATTTTCGGGGCTTAAGTTTTCCATGGCAATACTCTCTAACTTATTGTTGATATCCATCGCCAGAAATTCAATTTTGAAGTGCTCGCGAGAAGGCCAGGGATATACCACTGCTTCCGGTAATTCCACTGTATCGGCTTCCATAAATTGGAAGATAGAATAGCGATCTCCTTCCAAATCTGAAGGGATGATGAATTCTTCTTTTCGGAATCCAAGGGCGGAAAAAACAACCGTTTCACTTGTTTTCGCCACTAAAGAGAAAAAACCACTCTCATCTGCATAAGTACCACGATAGGGCTGTTCTTTGATATAAATATTCACAAATGGAACGGGACCTACTTCAGCACCATACTCAGTTAACACCTGACCGGAGAACTGTATGATACTGTCTGTATCGGACTGAGCAAAAACCAAGGGAGTGATCCCGAGGAATAAAAAGAAATAGAGAATTACCTTTTTCATGTTGGGCTTCAAGATAAAAAGAATGAGTACATCAGCATAACGTCTTTTTAACTAAATCCGTTTACTGAAGTGCCCCTTTCAAAACTTCTTCCATCTGCTCCACATAGGTAAACTTGATTCCCTTCACGTAATTGGCTTCAATTTCATTTACGTGTTTTTCATTCTCTTTGCACAACATGATTTCTTTGATGCCTGCCCTTTTGGCCGCCAGCACCTTCTCTTTGATCCCCCCTACCGGCAAAACTCTGCCTCTCAAGGTGATTTCACCGGTCATCGCTAAAAAGGGTTTCACTTTTCGACCGGTAAAGGTTGAGGCAAGTGAAGTAAGCATCGTTATACCAGCCGAAGGACCATCCTTTGGAATAGCCCCTTCCGGAACGTGGACATGCACATCCTGGTTTTGGAACTGATCCGGATCTATACCATATTCTTCAGCATGCGCTTTGAGGTAGCTCAGCGCCGTGGTAGCTGACTCCTTCATTACATCTCCGAGATTACCGGTTAAGGTCAGTCGACCTTTCCCTTTACTCAAACTAGTCTCTATGAATAAAATATCACCTCCTACAGAAGTCCAGGCCAGACCAACTGAAACGCCCGGCACTTTTGCTTCGGCATAGTTTTCCGGATCAAACTTGGTGGGGCCGAGTATTTCTTGAATCTCTTCAGGACTGACTGATATCGAGTACTCTTCCTCCATAGCTACTTTGCGGGCGATATTTCGCATCACCGCACTAATTTGTCTGGCCAGAGAACGCACACCACTCTCCCGTGTATAATGAGTAATCATTTCCATTAAACTTCTCTTGCCCAATCTGATTTGATCTGCTTTGAGTCCATGATCCGATCTCAATTTGGGAATCAAATGTCTTTTGGCAATTTCAACCTTTTCCTCTGCTGAATACCCGGTCAGTTCGATGATTTCCATTCTGTCCCGGAGTGCCGGCTGAATCGTATTTAGGCTGTTTGCAGTAGCTATAAATAGAACTTTAGAAAGGTCATAATCCAACTCCAGATAATTATCGTAAAAGGTACTGTTTTGCTCCGGATCTAACACCTCAAGCAAAGCAGAAGATGGATCGCCCCTAAAATCCTTACCGATTTTATCAATTTCATCCAAAATAAACACGGGATTCGAAGCGCCTGCTTTTTTGATAGATTGAATGATTCGCCCCGGCATAGCTCCAATGTAGGTCCGTCTGTGCCCTCTCACTTCACTTTCGTCATGCAAACCTCCCAAAGACATCCTAATAAATTCTCTGTTTAAGGCTTTCGCTATGGAGCGTCCCAAAGAGGTTTTTCCGACACCCGGAGGTCCTACCAAACAAAGAATCGGAGCCTTCATATCGCCCTTCAATTTCAAAACTGCGAGATGTTCTAAAATCCTTTGCTTGATTTTTTCCAGACCAAAATGGTCTTTATCCAACTGCTCTTTGGCATTTTTTAGGTTGAAATTATCCTCGGTAAATTCATTCCAAGGCAATTCTAGGAGCATTTCCAAATAATTCAAGGTGACACTATATTCCGCCACTTGAGGATTCATGCGCCGCACCTTGCTGATTTCTTTATTAAATGTTTTGGCGACAGCTTCCGGCCAATCTTTCTCCTGGGCTCTTTTTTGAAGTGTCTCCACATCCATTTCCTGAGGATTATCCCCCAACTCTTTCTGTATGGTTTTGAGTTGTTGATTCAGGAAATAATCCCTTTGCTGTTTTTCCAGCTCCCCTTTCACCTTATTTTCAATCTGATCGCGCACCTGCAGCATGCGGAATTCATTTTCCACAAATGCCAGTACCTTCTCTGCAATTTCATTTTTATTACTCAAACGCAAAAGCTCTTGTTTCGCTTCTACATCAATATTGATATTACTGGCAATAAAATAGAGCAGGAAGTCATCCTCATCGATATTATCCAACATCTTTGTTGCTTCCGATGGAATATTGGGGGACAGCTCAATGATCTGACGGGATTTTTGCTTCACAGACTCAATAGCTGCTTTAAATCTTGTTTCATCAAAAGCCACATCAATCGGCTGTTTGCTCACATCTCCCTTCAAAAAAGGCTGATCGGAAACAATTTCCTCTAATTTCACTCTTTGACGCCCCTGTAAAATAGCTGTAGTACCGCCATCCGGCATATTGAGTAACTTGACAATTCTGGCTACCGTACCTAAAGGATATAAATCCTCTTTGCAGGGATCTTCCGTCTCCTGATCTCTTTGAGCAAAAACAGCAACGCGTTTATGGGTTTTATATGCGGATTGTATCGCTCTCAAGGAGGCTTCTCTACCTACAGTGATCGGTATGACAACACCGGGAAACAATACCGTGTTTTTCAATGCCAATAAGGGCAGATGATCCGGAACATCTGCATCCTTACCATCATCTTCGTTAGATACGGTCATAGATGGAATCATATCGTCTTCCGGAAAATCATCGATGAATATATAATTATCAAACATGTATTTCTTTTCTTTCCGTTAGGATGTCAATCATTGTACCAACGAAACAATAGAGACGTTTTGTCGCAAAGACAAGACCTATTTGCCTTAAATAGCAATATCAACCGACAAAAAGACAGACCTTTTAATGCACTGCATCCAGAATCTGATTATCCTCCACCTTAAGATTCTCAATAATGAACTCTTGACGCGCAGGGGTATTTTTACCCATGTAATATTTCAGCACTTGTTCAATGCTGGTTTCTTCGTTCAAAATCACCGGTTCGAGACGTATGTCTTCATTGATAAAATCTTCAAATTCTGAAGGTGAAATCTCCCCAAGTCCTTTGAATCTTGTGATTTCAGCCTTACCTCTTAATTTCTCTACAGCCGCACGTCTTTCTTGCTCGCTGTAGCAATAGATGGTCTCCTTTTTATCCCTGACTCTAAAGAGCGGCGTTTCAAGAATAAATAGGTGCCCTTCTCTAACAAGATCGGGGAAGAATTGAAGAAAAAAGGTCAGAAGGAGCAATCGAATATGCATTCCATCTACATCTGCATCCGTGGCAATCACCACTCTGTGGTAGCGAAGATCTTCTAAACTATCTTCAATTTGGAGTGCATGCTGGAGCAAATTAAACTCTTCATTTTGGTAGACCACTTTTTTGGTCATCCCGTAGCAATTCAAAGGTTTTCCGCGCAAAGAGAAAACAGCTTGATATTTAACATCTCTTGCTTTAGTGATCGATCCACTGGCTGAATCTCCCTCTGTGATAAATAAAGTAGTCTTCTTTTTATCTTCTTCGGAACCGCGTTTGTCGCTGTAATGAACCCGGCAGTCCCGTAATTTCTTGTTGTGTACACTCGCCTTTTTCGCTCGCTCATTGGCTAGCTTTTTGACTCCGGCGATTTCCTTTCTCTCTTTCTCCGATTGTTGGATTCTTTTTAATAAAGCTTCCGCTATATCAGGATTGCGGTGCAGGAAATTATCCAATTTCGTTTTCAGAAAATCATTGACAAACGTTCGAATCGTAGGTCCATCCGGACCAATATCATTGGAGCCCAACTTCGTTTTGGTTTGCGATTCAAACACCGGCTCTTCCACTCTGACACTAATGGCTGCCGCAATGGATGCCCGAACATCTCTGGGATCAAAATTTTTGTTGTAGTGATCCCGAATCGTTCGAACTACAGCCTCCTTAAAGGCACTTAAATGAGTTCCCCCCTGGGTCGTATGTTGTCCATTCACAAAGGAATAATACTGCTCTCCATATTGTGAGCCATGCGACATAGCCAGCTCGATATCCTCCCCTCTCAAATGGATGATTGGGTACCGCAGTTTTTCATTGGACGTACGCTTTTCCAAAAGGTCTTTCAGGCCATCTTTGGATTTGAATGTTTTGCCATTAAACTTGATTCTCAAACCTGCATTTAGAAAAGCATAGTTCCAAAGTTGGGTTTCTATATACTCTGAACGGAATTTGTAATGCTTAAATATCTCCGCATCCGGCTCAAATGATATGTAAGTTCCGTTTTCTTCCTTACTAGCTACCGGTTTCTTATCCTCGACCAATTCGCCCTTAGAAAAGACGGCTTCTTTGGCCTTTCCATCACGCACAGAGCGTACCACAAAGTTCGTAGAGAGCGCATTGACGGCTTTCGTACCTACCCCATTTAGTCCCACTGATTTTTTAAATGCTTTGGAATCATACTTCCCTCCGGTGTTGATCTTTGAAACACAATCCACTACTTTACCCAAAGGAATCCCTCGACCATAATCTCTGATCTCCACTTTCCCTTCCTCTACATTGACCTCAATCACTTTACCGAAACCCATGACATGCTCATCAATTGAGTTGTCAATCACCTCCTTTATCAAGATATAAATCCCGTCATCCGCTGCGGTACCATCTCCCAACTTACCAATATACATACCGGGTCTTAGGCGAATGTGTTCTTTCCAGTCCAGTGATTTGATATCAGATTCGGTATAATTAACTTGACTCATAAGCTCTGCAGGTTTGACTTATAAAGATAACAAATTATAATTTTTGAAATGTGAAATTCAGCTACCGCCTGAGGGAGAGGATTTTACCTGAGCGCGTCGTGATCCATACATGGGTGCTCGTTAAACTGATTCCTAAAAAGTCCTCATCTTGATCCATAGGAACTCGACGCCACTGCTCGCCCGCATCCTTTGAAAAAACCAATGTCCCTCTGTCTCCACAAATCCAGATTTCCTCTCCTTGCGAACTCATCCGATTGAAATTATAGGACCGTCCAAAAGAAGGCAGACTCAATGCTTTCCATTCCGATGCAGCTGCATTTCTTTTCCAAACCCTCCCATTTCTTGAACAAATAATTCCCTCGCCTTTCGGCAAAAACAAAATATCTGTCAGATGAGCCCCTCGAAAAATCTCTTCTCGCCAAGTAATGCCGCCATCCTCAGAAAGCAACATTTTTCCAAAACCGACGGCAATGGTAAGACCTTCGGGACTTTCCGCAACAGCTTCCAAAACCACATCCACAGAGTCAAATGAAGGACTGCTCCAATCATCCAAACGAATCTGTTGCACAAACCCCTGATTCAATCCAGTTCCGCCTACTGCAATAGCACCGGATCCGTTTCTTAGTATTGTAAGGTCTCTGAGATATTCCCAAAATCGCTGCCGTACGAATGTCGCTGTATCCCCTAATCGCACGCTTGCTCCATAAAATAAGTGACCATCAATTCCCACTGCTATCCATTGTTCTTCATTGGCAGCAATTGATTGTAATTCCTTATCCCCCATTTGCCGTAAGGCCCACTGAAGGCCGCCATCCACAGTGTACGCTCTGTAGCCGGAAAACCATTCATCTCCACCCACAGCGACTCCTCTCCGATCGTCTATAAAGTGGATATCCGTCCATACCTCCGGACCTTGCAACTCAAATTCTCGTTCTATTTCAATAGATTCAGAAGGCAAACAGCCCGTAGCCACCAGGACCAACGCATAGAAAAACCCTAAAAGAGAACGCTTCGTCATCACTCCTCCTTATTTTCAGGTGAGGAATCAGCCGATTGTAGGAAACGAATATTCCTTGTGAGACCTTCAAATTTAGCTCGCTTCACAGCAGACCCTTTAAAGAGTTCCCGAAAAACTTCTTCCGTCAGCTCTTCCCATTCATGTTTCTGCATCTTGAGCAAATCCGGATGAGGCTCAAAGTCCGTTTCCTGATGCCTTTCGGCAAATCGGTTCCAGGGGCAAACCTCCTGACAAATATCACACCCAAACATCCAGTTTTCCATCTGGCCTGAAAAGGAGGATGGAATTTGTTTCTTCAATTCTATGGTAAGGTAAGAAATGCACTTAGAGGCATCCAACCAATAGCCTTCCGGAGCGATGGCGTCCGTGGGACATGCCTCAATACATCTTGTGCATCGTCCACAATAGTCTTTCATAGGACCATCATATTCCATCGGCAGGTCAATAATCAATTCAGCCAGAAAAAAATAAGAACCGGCTTTGGGGTGAATCATCAAGGTGTGCTTGCCCATCCAACCTATACCGGATCTTCTGGCCCACTCTCTTTCCATGACCGGAGCGGAATCCACAAAGGCACGACCCTGAATAGTCAGATTCAATTCTTCTTCTGTCATTTGGATCAAGCGCTTCAGCTTTTTCTTGAGGACCTTGTGATAATCTCTACCATAGGCATACTGAGCTATTTTAGGGCTTTCGGGATCCTGTGCACGATCAGGATTATGATAATTGTACATCAAGCTCACTACCGATTTAGCCCCGGGCACCAAAAGAGTAGGATCGACCCTTTTGTCAAAATGGCCTTCCATGTACTGCATTTCCCCATGATGCCCCTGGTTCAGCCATTCTTCTAGTTTACGGGCTTCTTTATCCAGGCGTTCAGCCTTAGATACCCCCACAAAAGAGAATCCCAAATCATAGGCGATTCTTTTCAGCGTTTCTGTCCTTTCCTTTAATTGATGACGCATAAAGACATTACATTAGGCTCACCCAACCATTGGGCTCCAAGATGAAGTCTATCAAGGTGAATACAAATCTACAGACTATGAAACACTTATCTCAAACCTTATTTCTGATGTTCCTTTTTCTTTTGTCATCTTGCGACTCAGACATGCCCAACGAACAAGATCCGAAGGTGGATGCTCAGGAAATTCAAGATGTAGCAGAGGCTCATTTGGATTTCAGTTGGGATCTTTTCAAAACCAGCTGTGCTCAGGAAGATGAGTCAAAGAATGTATTAATATCGCCGCTCAGTGTGCACACTGCTCTGAATATGGCACTCAATGGCGCGCAAGGACAGACCTTAGACCAAATGGAAAGCCTACTCCATACTTCCTCTTTTGATTTAAGCAGACTAAACCTCATACATGCTGATTGGTTAGATCTCTTACAAAAATCAGGACATCCGGAACTCACTATCGCCAATGCGTTATTTTCAGACCCCTCCAGAGTCGATCTACATTCAGCATTCACATCCATTCTCGAACAACATTACCTCGCTCAAAACAATAGCTACGATTTTTCGGATCCTGACAACAAAACTGCTATCAACCAATGGGTATCAGATCAGACAGCAGGAAAAATAGAGGGCATCATTGACCAAATCACAG
>Ga0180435_10007966_pt1 | contig 10019 bp, 6 predicted proteins | sample SS_ome_3_FD_132467 | JGI IMG/M metagenome (GOLD analysis project Ga0180435, IMG submission 132467) | Hypersaline lake sediment archaeal communities from the Salton Sea, California, USA - SS_3_S_1 metaG | ecosystem: Environmental > Aquatic > Non-marine Saline and Alkaline > Hypersaline > Sediment... | reverse complement strand
GTTCTCGATGCCCTGGCAGTAGCCGAGCTCAGTGAGCATCTCGAGGTCGAAGAGGGTGCGCTGAGAGAGCCGCTGCGCCTCGAGCAGGCGCTCTCGGCTGTTGAGCTCGGCGAGCCGCTCGTCGAGCTCTTCCCGAATCCCGTCGATGGCCCGCATCAGGTGCTCGCGCGGCGTCACGTAGTGGGTCTTCGGGTAGACCGGCAGACGGTCGAGGCTCTCCACCACCCGGCCCCGGACCGGGTCGATGCGCTCGATGGACTCCACCTCGTCGCCCCAGAACGAGATCCGTACTCCGGTGTCGTCGTAGGGCGGGTAGATCTCGAGCACGTCCCCCCGAAGCCTGAAGCTCCCCGGAGCGAGGTCCAGATTGGTGCGCTCGTACTGCATCTTGGCGAGCTGGCGCAGCACCTCCTCCATGGGCTGCTCGGCGCCGGTCTCGAAGAGCTGCAGCATGTCGAAGTAGGCCTCGGGCGAGCCGAGGCCGTAGATGCAGCTCACCGAGGCGACGATGAGCACGTCGCGGCGCTCGAAGAGGGACCGGGTGGCGGACAGGCGCAGCCGCTCGATCTCCTCGTTGATGGAGGTCTCCTTCTCGATGTAGGTGTCCGACGACGGGACGTAGGCCTCGGGCTGGTAGTAGTCGTAGTATGAGACGAAGTACTCCACCGCGTTGGCCGGAAAGAAGCTCTTGAACTCCTGGTAGAGCTGCGCCGCCAGGGTCTTGTTGTGGCACAGCACCAGGGTCGGCCGGTTGGTGGTCTCCACCACCTTGGCCATGGTGAAGGTTTTGCCCGAGCCGGTGACGCCGAGCAGGGTCTGGTAGGCGAGCCCGCCCTCGACCCCGTCGACGAGCCGATCGATGGCCTGTCGCTGGTCGCCGGCGGGCGCGAACGGAGTGTCAAGCCTGAAGCGCGTCGAAGTCATCGGCGCATTGTAGCGCTGGTCACGATTGATGAGTTATAAGTTACGAGTTATGAGTTATGAGTTATGAATGACATCGCACCCGGTCTCGCGGCGCAAAGGACGTTCCATTGCGATGGAACTCATCATTCATCATTCAGCATTCATCATTCGATCAGGGCATCGAATAGGGCACATCCCGTTTGTCCGGCGGAAGCTGCGCCTCGATGAAGACGTTGATCTCCTCCACCTCGGCGCGGGTGATCCGCTGGTCGTCCATGGCCGCCCGCGTCAACTTCTGGAACTCGCCGACGATCTCGAACGGTTCGTCGAGACTTCGCATCTGCACCGCGAATCGGTCGATGTTCCGGGTCAACCGCATCCGTTCGCCGGGCGGCAGGTCTCCGGGGAGGTTCGCTTCGAGGCTCCGGCAGGTCGCGGCGAGACCGGCCCACACCGTCTTCTCGAGCAGCCTCGAGCCGGCGAAGAGCGCCGCGATGAGCAGCACGATGCCCAGCCCGCAGCCGATGGTCGTCCACTTGCCCGGCCGGCTCGGCTGGTCCCAGCCCGTGGTGCGCGCCGCGACAAACGCCGGCGGCAGCTCGACCTCGGCCGGTTTGGTTTCCTCGACGACCTCGACGTCGTCCTCGAAGGGCGGCGGCGTTACGTTGTTTTCGTCGGTCATATCGCTATTGTACGGGAACGCAGGTCTCAGGCCATTTCCTTTGTCACGCCTTCTCCCTTTCATCGGCACCAGAGGGGCACTCATGACGTTGCAGGAAAGGGAGAAGGCGTGGCAAAGGAAATGGGAGCCGAACCGTTAGAATACCCGCATGGCTCATCTTCTTGAACGCGATTCCGCCGTCCTCCTGGTCATCGACGTCCAGGAACGCATCAACACCGTCATGGTCGATCAGGGCCACCTCCCCCGCATCGAGGTGCTGGTCGAGGCCTGCCGCGCCCTGGAGGTGCCGGTGATTGCCAGCGAGCAGTACCCCAAGGGCCTCGGCGCCACCGTCGAGCCCCTCGCCGGCCTCCTCGGCGAGACCCCGGCGGCCAAGAACACCTTCTCCTGCGCCCGCGACCTCGACCTCCGTGAGTCGCTCGCCGCCACCGGCCGCTCGCAGGTCATCGTCACCGGGATCGAGACCCACGTCTGCGTCCTCTCCACCGCCCTCGACCTTCTCGACGCCGGCCACCGCGTCCACGTCCCCCACGACGCCGTCAACTCGCGCCGCGCCGCCGACAAGCACTGGGCGCTGGAGCGCATGCAGTCGGCCGGCGCTCAGATCACCGCCACCGAGTCCGCCCTCTTCGAGCTCGTCGAGCGCTGCGACACCGCCGACTTCAAGACCGTCGCCTCACTCGTCAAAAAGCTCCCCGTGCCGTAGCAGACCTTCAATACCGCAGCAGCGCCGCGATGGAGTCGTGCCTGGCGAGGCGTTTGGCGGCGGGCCCGTCGACGACCTCGACCTGGCCGGCCATGTCGAAGACGGATTGGCTGAGCCGGTCGAGACACTGGGCGACCCGCTTGATCTTGCCACCGCAGTAGGGGCACGGCCCCTTGATCTGAGGCACGTAGGATGAGCACTCGGTGCATTGGGCGCCGGAAACCGTGAGGCCCTTGGCGTAGAACAGCTTCCACACCCGTCCCTGGTTGATGGCGTCCACCACGGGAGCGAAGCCGGCCACCGCCTTGCCGCGATCGTGGAGCTCGGCCTCGAGACCGTCGACGAGCGCAGTCTCCTGCTCGCGTTCGATCCGCTGCTGGAGCTTGAGAACTCCTTCGAGGACCTCCTTCCTGGTCGCCGTCACCGGCATGGTGAGGGTGCGGACCAGCTTGCCCTGGAGGCGGCGCGGCAGCAAACGTTCGAGCTGGGCGGTGGCCTTCTTCGAGCCGGCGACGATGAGCCGGTCGAAGGGCTGGCGCAGCGCGAGGTCGTGCAGCGCGTCGATCACCTTCTTGGTGTGCAGGGCAACTTCTTCGTCGTGGCGCATCTCGCGCCGCCCCTGGGACCGCCACTGGTCGGTGCCGAGGGCCTTGGAGCGGGCGGTGGTGTCCGAGATCAGATCCTCGTGCTCGGTGATCTTGCCCACGTGGACGATGAAGAGCCTCGCCCGGGTCGTACTGGTGAGCACCACCCCGTAGCGCTCGTGCTCGTCCATGGCCTCGACGATGGGGCGCAGGAACGCACCCGTCCGCCAATGCGCCGACGCCGCGAACGGCAGGCCCAGCTCGAAGAGCTCGGCGAGCTTGGCCGTGGTGTTGACCACCACGAGGGCCGACTTCCCCTTCGGCCTGAGCTTGGTGACCAACGCCAGGGCCCGGCGGTTGGCCTCGGCCAGCCGCCGGTCGGGGCCATGGGTCGCCTTGAGGTCCTTGAGCAGCGCTTCGGCCTGCACGACGAAGCCCCGCTTGCGGTTGGCCTGCTTGCTCTGGTCGATGTCCAGGTACAAGGTCAGGGTGAAGGTCTCCTGCTGCGTCAGAGTATGAAGTCGACTCAGGACGCCCCGTCCGAGCATATGCACCTCCCTGGCTGTGTGTTTCGGCTACCTCCCAGTGTACCCCGGCCGGCGGCGATGTGGGACCGGGTTACAATCGCCCACTCGGAGGTGCCCATGATCAAGCTCGACGTTCGCCATCTCGCCTGCCCCGGTCCGGTGCTCAAGCTCCGGGATCTGCTCGACGACGGCGAACGGGAGATCCGGTTTCAGGTGGCCGACGAGCTGAGCCGCTCCAACGTCACCCGTTTCGCCGCCTCGCGCGGCGTCGCCACCGAGGTCGAACCCATGGATGACGGGTCCTACGCCGTGACCTTCTCGGCCGGCGACGACGCCGCCGGCGCCCGCCCGGGAGAAGATGATCTGCTGGTCTGCGACCTGCCGGCAACGGCGGGGCCGACGGTGGTCCAGGTCGTCGCCGAGACCATGGGTGTCGGCGACGACGAGCTCGGCTCGCTGCTCATGCGCTCGTTCATCAAGACCCAGGCCCAGCTCGACGCGCCGCCGGACGCCATCATCTTCTACAACGGCAGCGTCAGGCTGTGCTGTGAGGGCTCCCTGCTGCTCGACGACCTGCGCGCCCTCGAGGCGTCGGGGATCGAGATCATCGCCTGCGGCACCTGCCTCAACTTCTTCGGCATCGCCGACCAACTGGCCGTCGGCCGAGTCACCGACATGCTCGAGATCGCCGGCCGGCTCGCCGCCGCGGGGCGCGTCGTCCGGCCGTGATCTACCTCGACCACGGGGCCACCTCGTTCCCCAAGGCGCCGGGCGTCACCGGAGCGGTCTCGCAGTTCCTCGACCACGAGGCCGGAAACCCCGGCCGCGGCGGCCACCGGCTGACGGTGGCGGCGTCCAGGTGCATCGAGGCGGCCCGCGAGGACATCGCCGAGCTGCTCGGCGGCGATCCCGAACGGACCCTCTTCGGGCCCGGCGCCACCTTCTGGCTCAACACCGTCCTCGCCACCCGCCTCGGGCCCGACGACCGGGTGGTGGTCTCGGCCCTGGAGCACAACGCCGTCATGCGCCCCCTGCGCGCTCTCGCCGCGTCCCGTGGAGTCGAGGTGGCCGTCGTCCAAGGCGACGAGCCCGACGGCCTGCCGGATCCCGACGCCGTCCGGGCGGCAGTGGACGCCGCGCCGACGACCCTGGTCGTGGTCAGCCACGCCTCCAACGTCACCGGCGCGGTGCTGCCGGTCGCGGAGATCGCCGCCGCGGTGGCGCCCATCCCGGTGGTGGTGGACGGCGCCCAGTCCGCCGGCAGCATCCCGGTCGACGCTGCCGCGCTCGGAGCAGCAGCCTTCGTCTGCTCGGGCCACAAGGGCCTGCTCGGCCCCCAGGGCATCGGCGTGCTGCTGCTCGCCGACGGCTTCGAGGTCGAGCCCGTCATCCGCGGCGGCACCGGCTCGCGCTCGGAGAGCGAGGAGATGCCCGAGCACCTGCCGGACCGGCTCGAGGCGGGCACCCCCAACGGACCCGGCATCGCCGGTCTCGGCGCCGCCTGCCGGTGGCTGACCGAGCGGGGCGTCGAGTCGATTGCGGCCGCCGAAGCGCGGCTGGCGCAGCGGCTCGCCGACGGGCTCCGTGACATCGACGACGTGCGGCTGCACGGCTGGCGCGACGGCGCCCCCCACACCGGCGTCGTCAGCTTCACCGTCGGGGGCGCCGACAACGGCACCATTGCCGCCGGTCTCGACCGCGAGCACGGCATCATGCTGCGCCCCGGCCTCCACTGCGCCCCGGCGGCGCACCGCCGGCTGGGCACCTTCCCCGACGGCACCCTCCGTGCCGGGATCGGGCCGTTCACCACCGATGACGACATCGACCGCCTGGTCCGAGCGGTGCGGGACTCCCCGACCTGAGGGCGGCAGCACACAGCCGGCCGCGGCCGCCAACCGCACGACGAATTCCCGTTGCGAATTCGGGTTACTCGGGGTTGTCGTCGGCGCCGTTGCGGGCGGCCAGCAACTCACGGATGGAGCGCAGCAGGTCGCGGGGGACGTACGGCTTCTGCAGCAGGCGGCCGGCGGGGAGCTCCAGAGTGTAGTCATCCGCCAGGAGATCCCGGGTATCGGCGCTGCAGAACAGGACCGGAATCTCGGGCCGCAGCCGGCGCAGCGTAGCACGACGGGCCGACTTCTCGAATCAACGCCCGGCCCGATGGTATGTCCCCTCTCCGAACGGCGAAAACGGGCGCCCCGAGGGGCGCCCGTTGGTTGGTGATGGGAGCTCGCTGCCTACGGGGTCACCGACGACCAGGCCGAAGAATTCCCCGACTCGAAGCCGTCACCCCAGAACGGAGACTCGACATCTCCGAACGAGATGATTGCGGTTTCCAACCCATCCCCGTTGCGGGCCCTGCCCTGGTAAGAGTAGACCGCGCCCGGCCCTGTGGAGGCATCGGCCCACTCCAGCGCGGTTGTCCAGCCCGAGCTCGCCCCGGATGTCGTGTTCTCGACGAAGTACTCGGTCCCTGCGGGATTGCCATTGGCCGACCAGCGCGCGGTGATCGACGCGTGGGTCCGGGGCCACGCGGCCGCAGGAGCCGGCGCTGCGGCGAGCGTCCGCGCCGAAACCACCGGGCCCGACGGATTCGCGAACCCGTCGCCGTTGCGCGACAGGCCCGCGAAGAGGTACTCGGTGTTGGGCGTCAGGCCGGTGCTCGTCCAGCTCACCTGGCCCTGGACCCACCCGGAGTCCGTGCCTTGGGTGAGGTTGTCCACCCGCAGACCCGAGAAACCCAAAGTGAGATTCGAGTACGAGCCCTGGGACTGGGTGTCGACGGCTGTCGTCGATACCACGGTCACAGTGGGGGCCGACGGCCCCTCGATCAGGGTGTACTTCGAGGCGCCGGGACCCACCGGGCTCTCGATGCCGTTGCCGTTGCGCGTCCGGATGGCCCACGTGTACTCGGTGTTGGCCGACAGACCGGTGTCGCCCCACCCTGACATGCTTTGCCGCCACCCCGAGTTCGATCCGACGGTCAGGTTGTCAATCCGCAGACCCGAGGAATCGGAGGCCAGATTCGTGATCGGTCCGACGGGTGCGACTGTCATCTCCGTCGTCGACGACGGGGCGAGGTTGGGCGCGGGCGCTGTCTCGATATGGGTGTAGATGCAGCCCCAGCTCGACGGGGGGGTCGACGTCTGGTTCTGAGCCGCCGCACTGTCCCGGGCGACGGGAGCGTAGCAGTACTCGTTGTTGGCCTGGAGCCCGTCATCGGTGTGGTGCCGATCCTCCAGCCACGACCGGCTGCTCCCTCCCGACCCGCCTGTGGGAGAGCTGACGAAGACCATGAAGTACTCCACGGGCTCGTGCTGATCCGACGCCGTCGCCACCTCCATCTCGAGTGAGAACTCGTCGATCGCCGTCGGCGGCGACGAAAACGGCAGCGGGTTCGGTGTCGGTGGCGTCGTGTCCCACTGGACGAAGATGTTGGGATTCCAGTTGACGGTCCCCCACGCGATGCCGTAGCTGTCGTGAGTGAACGGAATCAAGGCGCCGGACGGGCCGGTGGGCGCCGTCGGCGATGCCTGGATCGTCCACGCTGCGTGAGCCGACTCCCCTCCCCCGCCGGCAGCCGAACCCACGTTCTGGACCTCCGGTCCGGAAACGATCGACCATCCGGACGGCAGGTCGAGGTCGAAGGTGTTGTTGTGGCTCGCGATCTCACCGTCGTTTCGGATCCAGATCTCCAGGTCGAATTCCTCCCCGGGCTCCACCGTCGGAAACCAGGAAACCAAGCCGGCGAAATCGTCCTGATCGGGGAGGCTGACCTCGGTGAATCCTTCCTCGGTGGCCAGGGCGAAGCTCTCGGTCGCCCCGCCGTGGGAGAACGACGTCGACCACGCGTACGCCCTGACGATCACATCAGTGGAGCCTGCACCGCCATTGATCCGGACCTGATGAACATTGTCCAGCACCGTCGTGTCGAGATCATAGAGGTAGTCGTCAAGCTCACGGTAGAGGCGGAGGTTGAGGTCGACCAGGTTGAAGTACTCGGTCGGGGGCGCTGCGGGGTTGTAGGTGGCGTGCCGGTTCCAGACCATGGTGACCCGGTCGCGGCCTTCTCCCATCTGCTCGTCACGCATGGTTCCTCTGAAGAGCCGGTACTCGCCGGTCGTGTTCCGCGGCGTGACCGAGGACGTGATCACATCGTTGCGGTGGTAGTAGGCCGCCCAGGCGTTCATGTAACCCCAGCCGACCTGCTCGTCCCAGCCGTCGGCGTCGTCCTCGATGTCGATCCCGGGCTCGTTCTTCTGGGCGGTGTTGATCAGCAGGGCCTTGAGCTCGAGCTCGTCCGTCACACCCGCATCCATGAGGTCCATGATGACGCCGAGCACCGCAGGCGCCGCCATGCTGGTGCCGGTCCCGGAGACGAAGTCGGGGTTCCCGCCCTCCCAGTTGTGGGCGGGGGCCTGGATATACGTGCCCGGGGCCGCCAGATCCGGCTTCCTGCGACCGTTCGCCGTCGGACCCACCGTGCTGGTCGACCAGGTGACATCGTCACTCCGGTCCGGGGTTCCCTGGTCCCAGACGTTGGCCACGGTGATGACGTTGTAGGCCAGGGAGGGGCTGCGAAAATGCGTGTTGTTCGGACCGCTGTTGCCGGCCGAGACGGTCACGGGGAGATCCTGGTAGGTGGAAATGACCGAATCCAGGAACCGGCTGTCGTCAGTGTCGTCGGAGCTTTCCTCGCTGCTGTAACTGATGTTGATCCCGTCAACGTCATCGTTGAAGGTTCCCGACGGAAACAGGGCGCTCGTGTTGTTCAGCGCCCGTTCGATGATGTTCTGCCGATCCGAGGTGTTCATCGAGGCGGTTCCCCCCGTGTTGCGCCAGCCCGCCTTGAGCGTGACCAGCTTCGCGACGCCGTAGGACATCCCCAGGTGGCTCGTGTATCCCGTCGAACCGTAGCTCCCGACGATCCCCGAGACGTGGGTCCCGTGGCCGTAGTAGTCGTCCTGGTTGGCAAAATCGTCGAAGAAAGGACTGGTGGCCCCCGACGACAAGAACCAGGTGTAGAAGTTGGTCCGTTGCGGCGAGGTGCCATCGGTCATGGCCGGATGGAGGAGATCGAGGCCGCTGTCGATGATCGCCGGGTCGAAGAGCCCTCCCGTCTCTCCCGCATCCCACAGCCCCCCGGACGCACTCACCCGGGTCGCGTCGTCCATGTTGTCGAGCTGGGCGGACTCCAACCGATCCTCGCTGATGCGGAGAACATCCGAGTGGCGGCCGAGCTCCGCGATGCGGGCAGCCGGCACCCGCGCCACGACCAGGCTGCCGGCGACGATGGCGGACTCGAACTCACCGCCGAGACGCTCGATCTCCGAACGGACCCGCGCGAGGTGGGGCGCGAGCTCGACGCTCAGTCGGGCGCTCAGCTCGTTCGCGACCAGGAGGGCGTGCGCCTCAGACCGCTCGTGCACGTTTCTCAGCGCCGCCCGATCCTGCGGGAGGGTTCGAACCAGCTCGCCGTAGTTCATGGCGTCCGCCGGAAGCGTAGGGTCCCGACGTTCGGCAGCGGCAGCCAGGATCTTCCCGACCTCATCCCGGATGGCGTCGCGTTCCGCCGCGTGGGCCTCGTTCACCTCTGCGGCCATCCGGTTCTGGGGCAGGTGCCGAAGCTGGACGATGACCCGCAGCAGCTCGTCCGAGGGAGCACCCGCGATCGCCCGCTGGAGCTCCTCGGACACCACCGGAAGCGTTGCGAAGGGCCCCGAAGGATCAACCTCCGGCCCGTCGAGCCCGTCGTGCTCACGGCCGCTGAAGTCGGTGGCGACGTACTCCCCCGATATCTGCCGATCCCCGTCCGCCGTCGGTCCCCCGTCGGCCGGGCCCGGAGCCCAGACGACGAGACCGACCAACACCGCAACACCAAAGAAACGACGTCCGATGGACCCCATGACGACCTCCCTCACAGCTTCGCAAGAACACTCGATGGGAAAGGCTGATCTCAGTTGTTCTCGAAACGTTGAAGATACGGTATCACGGAACCCCATCGTTTCTACTTCGCCGCCGCGTACGGAACAGCGCAGCTCACCAATCCGAGGCCCGGATCACCGAACCGACCGGGTCGGCGGACGCCGCAAGCGCTGCAAGGAAAACGGGCGCCCCGAAGGGCGCCCGTTGGTTGGTGATCGGAGCTCGCCGCCTACGGGGTCACCGACGACCAGGCCGAGGTGTCTCCACCCTCGAAGTCGTCCGCGAAGACGAGAGGTGGGCCAATACCGAAGAAGTCGAGGATCTCAAGCAAGAGGTCGTACTTGGTGCTCGGAACGGTCGCGTCGTCCAGACCGCCGAACTTGAAGCTGGTGCCGACAGTCCGGTAGGTCCCGCCATCGTAGGCGACACCGTTGGTGTACGCCGGACTGACGTTCGAAAAAATCGCTTCGGCGTCGTCGAGGGGAGCGATGTGATCCATGTAACTGTTGTCACCCGAGTACTGGAAAAGCACACCTTCGGTGAAGGTGCCCGCGACCCCCGCGATGGGTCCGGTGTCGCCGTTTCCATCTGAGAGCCCGTCGATCTTGAAGTACGGGTGAACCGGGGTGGCGGGGTCGTAGGCCCAGGTGTCGCCGCCCTCCATGTAGATCCGCCCGCCAGCGTCCAAGAAG
>Ga0180435_10007965_pt1 | contig 10020 bp, 9 predicted proteins | sample SS_ome_3_FD_132467 | JGI IMG/M metagenome (GOLD analysis project Ga0180435, IMG submission 132467) | Hypersaline lake sediment archaeal communities from the Salton Sea, California, USA - SS_3_S_1 metaG | ecosystem: Environmental > Aquatic > Non-marine Saline and Alkaline > Hypersaline > Sediment... | reverse complement strand
GTTTATACCGGACGAGATACCGTCCTGCGCGCCCCGATCGAAGCCAAACCTCAGGTCACCGGCTGGTTCAAGCACGTCAAAGTAATAAGGCCTTCACCAAAGGAAGAAAAAGAATCTAAAATATTCGAATTCAATTACACACATGTTTTAAAAACCGGTGATACCACCCGTGACGTCCTTTTACAGGAAGGCGACATTGTTTACCTGCCCCCAACACCTTTGGCGGCTGTTGCTATGGTCATTTCCGAATTTGTACGTCCTATCGGCCAGGCCCTCTCACCGGTATATCAGGTCTATCAAATACAAAATCTAACCGGCAATTAAACGCGTAATTGACTTTCACGTTTTTAATACCCCATATCGGCGGTTACTGGATCGTTTTGACAGAAGGTGAACTGGCTTAAGGTGCTAAGAAGTAGTGGGGTAAAGTAAGGTATAATCTGATATGACGCAGCGCCGTTTTTTTAAAGCAATCCATTTTATCAGCACTATCTGGTTCGTCGCCAGCGTGGCGTTTATTATCATCTATAAAATGCGCCAGGAAGGCTATCAATGGTGGCTTATCCTGTCCTTATCAGGCTTTTCGGCCGTCTTTACGGTTTTTCTACTAAGTGTATATCTGGTCGCGATTTTTCGAGGTGCGGTTCGTTCCCAGGAACCCGAAATTGAACATCCTCTCAGCAGTATGCCTGCTTATATGGTCTTATATTCAATCAGCCCTATTTTAGGCGGATTAGCCGGTCTCCTGGGAACAATCGGTGTCGAAGAAATAGATACCGTTAATCACTATATCTCCCTGGTATTTCTCGGTACTATCGGCGCCACATTTTTATTTTGGGTGATTGTCGATCCTATGGTAGCTATTATTGAAACAGTATTACCGGAGTGCCGCAATCACCGAAGACAGCGACTGGCCCACGCCAAAGCCCTCCGCGAACAACAGCAGAAGCAACGGATTCAATTATTGGCGGAAATGGAAGACCAGGAAAATTCTCTCTATCAAAATCGCTCTAAGGTATTAGCCCGGGATGCCGAAAAACTGGCGGAATTAATGATAGAAAAAAACGGGAACCACCATAAAAATAAAAAATCCGAATTAAGTGCCGTAGATATTGGTGTCCGGGCCTGGCAACAAGGGGGAATTGTTTGCATGCAGCAACTTCACGATATGGCTGTCGATATTTGCAAAAAAGAATATCCGTCTGATATGGTCGATTATATCACCATCTGGTGGGACGGCATCGGAAACTGGAGGAATCCTTCCCTGGCGGTAAAAATATAATAGAAAAAGGGAAGAACATCATATATAATATGTTGTTTGGAGGAATAATGAAAAGGGAAAGGCGCATGCGTTTACGAACTCTTTTACTTCTGCTCCTGATCTATGGTCCTGTCACCGTCTCTATGGCTTCTCAATACTATGTCGATACCGCCCGTCCGGACGATAACGGCAATGGCAAAAGCTGGTTAACCGCGAAAAAGACCATACAGGCCGCCATCAATATCGCCGATGATTATGATATAATCACTGTTGCCCCAGGTGTTTATACCGGCAGCAGCAATTCGGACCTGGACCCGTTGGGTTTGTCCCTTACCATCCGCAGCACAAATCCTGACGATTGGGATATCGTCTCTCAGACCATTATCGATCCCAATGCCACCAAATCCGAACCTCACCGGGGCTTCTATATCTTTCGTGGCGAAGACCCCAACTGTGTCATTTCCGGATTCACCATCCGAAACGGATATTCAGGAGGGCAGGGTGGTGCTATTTATTGTCTCGACAGTAATCCCACCATAAAAAATTGCCTTATTTACCAAAATAACGCAGAAACCTATGGCGGAGGAATCTTCTGTTATTGGAGCGATCCACTAATTTTCAATTGTGTTCTCCGTAATAACTCCGCCGGCCTTAATGGCGGCGGGATCGAAGCTTGGTATGCTAATCCCACCGTCAAAAACTGTCTGCTAATCGATAACCATGCCGACTCCGGAAAAGGCGGCGGCTTCGACTGCTATAATTCACCACTGGTTCACTTGATTAACTGCACTCTGGTGAGAAACACTGCCGCCGTTGGCGGTGCTTTTAATTCCTGGTCCAGCAACGGGATAATAAAAAACAGCATACTATGGGACAACCTGGCCGATCCGGGCCCGGAGGTAGCACTAAATACAAGTTCGGTTCATATCAGTTATTCTGACGTCCAGGGCGGCTTTTCCGCCGTGCATGACCTTACCAATGGCCTTGTCTGGTCCCGGGGAAACATCAATATCGATCCTAATTTTGCTTCCTTCGATCCGACCACCGATTCCGACACTTGGGATATGAGGCTACGCAGCCAGGCAGGTCGCTGGGATGAAGCCGCAAAACAATGGGTAATGGATTCCGTCACCAGCCCTTGTATTGACGCCGGCGACCCCAACTCCCTTTGGCACCGGGAACCCTGGCCCCATGGAAAACACATTAATATGGGTGCTTACGGCAATACAGCCCAGGCCGGCAAAAATGGAAATTTAAGTGACTTTAACCTCGACGGCAAAGTCGATTTGGACGACTTTTCGATCATTGCCGATAAATGGGGCAGTTCCTCGTCAAGCGATGTTGATCTTAATAACAACGGCAATATCGGAGCGGAAGACCTGATCCTTTTCATCCCCAACTGGCTCTGGCATAAAGAATAAACCGGCTTTCACATATATATCAATTATATAATTTTCATTTCACCTCGACTATAATGGCTTACCCGCGGTTAACCTTGAAATCCTCGCCATAACTTCGTTGATTTCGATAAAATCCGTTGACTTTTCCGCCCGGACGGGTTACTTTACCATGATAATAACCGGTATAGATGGTAATTTCTCGATTAAAGAAGGGAAAGCAAATGCCCCGATTTCCCCGTCAGGAAGCTGAAATTCAACCGCTGGCCGCGAGCATGGCCTTCGGTTTATGGGATAACTCATCCGTATTCCCCCAACCGCCCGTTAGTGTCTTCGCCCTGTCCGGCAAAATAAACCTTTATATATACTCGTCAAGATTGAATTTTCCCGTTTGCGTATTATGTATTTACTTATCAGAAAAACAATTACATCGGGCCCTGCCAGGAATTTTCATACCCGATGGGTATAAACGCCAAAAACAACACTATCGCAGCCTCGGCCGCGGCCGAGCAGGCCACCGCCATCCTCACCGAAACCACCATCGTCGAGCAGCCGCGGGGGATCGAACTGGAATATCGGGTAATCGCCATCAACAAATCCGGCTCCGGAACGCCGAGTAATACGGTGGAGGTGGTTTTATGAAATTTAACCACGGACCGGCATCGCCGGAATTATAACCGCCTGTGGCGGCACGGATGACACGGATTTAAGAAAACAGTTTTAACACCGACGACTCCGAAAAAACTATAAATTGAAAGGAAAATGCCATGGCGAAAGTATCTAAGAGAATAAGTGATCGTTTTGTTAAGTCAGTTGCCAAATTCCAGAAAGTTCTGCAAATCGCGAAAGACCGTGATGTGAATGAATCAGATACGGTTTCCATACTAACGGATGTTTTTAGTGAAGTGTTCGGATATGACAAGTATCTGGAAATCACACGAGAGTTTGCGATCAGGAGTACGTATTGCGATCTGGCCTTAAAGATAGATGAAAAAGTTCAATACCTGATTGAAGTCAAAGCGATCGGCATCCAATTAAATGAATCTCATATGAAACAGGCTGTCGATTATGGTGCCAATCATGGCATCGAGTGGATAATATTAACAAATGGTGTTGAATGGAGAGTTTATAAGATACGGTTTGAGAAGCCGATCAATTATGACCTTGTATGTTCGTTTGATTTTCTGGAACTGAAGGCAAGGACCGAAAAAGATCAGGAGTTATTATTTATTGTCGCGAAAGAAGGATTGTCAAAAAATACACGCAAGGAATACCATGAAAAAACGCAAACGATAAATCGTTTTATGATCGGTGGACTTATCCTTAATGACGTTATTCTCAATGCGGTTCGGAGAGAATTGCGCAAGTTGGCAAACGGGGTTAGAATCGATGTCCCGGAAATTGAGAATATTGTCAGAAATGAAGTTCTAAAGCGAGAAATTGTTGAAGGAGACGATGCGAAAATCGCCCAATCTCGTATTAGTCGATTCTACAAAAAAGCTAACAAGAAGAGCCTGAAGAAAAAGACAGAGAAAGCGTGCTCCGTGGCAAAGGAAGCTTGCTCCGAGACTGAGCAAGCGTGATCTGTGACAAAGGAAGTTTACATCGTGACATAGCAGGCTTACATCACGGCATTGTAAGGTTACATTGAGCCATTGCGATCTTACATCGTGGCGTTGTCGGCTTACAATGAGGCATTGCAAACGAGTCAGATGGCTAGTATAGTGCTGATTATAAGGGAGTTAGGGAAATATAACGTATAACGACTTCGTCGCCACCGTTACGGAGTCGCTGTTAATAAGAGGAAATGCGTATTATACGAAAACCATATGACCATATTTAGACAGAAGGGAGCAAACAATGTCGATAGATGTATCATGCCCATCATGCAACAAAACCTTCAAGGTTGCCGAGCAGCATGCTGGAAAGCACGGTAAATGTCCGAAGTGTGGTTTTCGCATTAATATCCCGGAATTGCCAGCAGCCACACATGAAACTCCCTCTGCGCCATTTCCGCCACATCGAAAACCGCCTGTTACCGCCACACCAAATGACAGATCATTACCCGAACATCAAGAGCCGGTATCGACGACACCACGCACTACGGATGAGCGATCAAGAACATCGTTTGACGACCAGTTATTGAGAAAAGGTTATCGATTCCATTGGGCCGTCACGGTTGGGATTGCTCTATTTGCTGTCACAATCGGGTACTTTCTTGGCCGCAAGCACGTCAAGTATCAAATCCGCTCTACGATTGTGGAAGCAGGCAAAGCGTTCTCAGAGGGTCTACAAGAGTCATTTGGTAGCGATGACCAATCAGACGAAATCGAAACGCTACCATCGGAAATTGCGAACACCAATCTATCCACCTATCAAAATGCCATCCCAAACACAAAAGATCAATTGCCAGAATTTGTTGAATTTGGAAAACTATTTACCGCACTTGAATTCGAAATAACCTTGGTCGAGGCTCGAATCGATCGGCCGAAAATCAAGGACTTGTTTGATGATGTGGGCCGCGGCAAAGATCCTGTTTTGATTTTCGTATTTCGTGTCAAGAATACCCACGACAGAAAAATATTACGATATCGCAAAGAAAACATGTTTCTTGCGGGTCACTTCCAACTGCGTGATGATGTGGACAACGTAATCCGCGGAGTAAGTTACGGCGCTGGATCAAAACCAGTTGGTGCGTTGACCGGTAATGAGGATATTCTTCCCGGAAAGGAAGCCGTACATTTGGAACTCTTTTCGGTTCCGCCGCTCAAAACGAAATACTTGATCCTTACAATGGACCTTGCGGCCTTCGGAGGTGAAGGCAAAACGCAATTTATGATTCCTGTTGAGAACATCGACAATTTTCCGCAGTAATCAATACGGCACAACAAGACGCTCCACCTGATAACCGAAAAAAAACCGCATCGGTGCGGGGTAAAGATAATGGAATATTTTTTTTAGGAAAGGAATTGAACTATGGCAAGATTTCCTCGAACCGAACCAGAGATTGCGGCCTGAGCCGAGGCGCTGATAACGGGTCTGACCGCCAACGCGGTGCTCTATCCGGCTGGCCATTTTTAAAAATCTTAGTAACTCAAAGTGACCGAACCGACGTGTAAAAGTGCTCAAAAACGCGAAAAAATGGATATTTTTTGAAAATTTGTTCAAAAAACATAGTTTTTTAGAAAACAACATAAACTGTTGTCATAAATGAACATGCAAGGATATTTCGCCATATTTCGCATAAAATCGGTCATTTTGAGTCAGTTAGATATTTTTAATTTCACCTCGATCTTTCCCCTGTCGGTCTCTATTCCAGCCCCCATATTCGTGTAAGCCAAATGAACCTCATTTTTTTGTTGACGTACACGCTAAAAATTGCAATATATGTACGAACAAAATAAGGGGGATAGACGTAGATAATCAAAACAATAATATGCAGGCATATATAAACTTTTGCAAGTAAATGCCTTACATCGATCAGTGGCAATGCCGGCAAAAACGGTTGAGTTGGAGATAGCTATGATAAGCGTGAAAAATTTGCGTCGAAGTTTCGGTCCCATCGTCGCGGTGGACGGAATCTCTTTCGAGGTTGCCAAAGGTGAAGTTCTGGGCTTTATCGGTCCCAATGGAGCCGGGAAAAGTACCGCCATGAAAATGCTCGCCTGCTTCCTCGCCCCCGACAGCGGCACCGCCACCGTCTGTGGTCACGACATCATCAAGAATCCCGTCCAGGTTCGCCAACGGCTCGGTTATCTCGCCGAAAGTGCCCCCGCCTACGGTGAAATGACCGTCGGTTCCTTCCTGAACTTCATCTGTGACGCACGAGATATACAGGGCAGTAAACGCAAACAAGCCCTCGATCGTATCGTTAAGCTCTCCTCTATCGAATCCGTCTATCATCAGACAATCGAAACGCTCTCCAAAGGCTATCGCCGCCGGGTCGGCCTGGCCCAAACCTTGATCCACGATCCGGAAGTTCTTATTCTCGACGAACCCACCGACGGGCTCGATCCCAATCAAAAACACGAAGTGCGACAGTTAATCAGCCAGATGGCGCAAGATAAATGCATCATTGTTTCCACCCACATCCTCGAAGAAGTCGAAGCCGTTTGCAGTCGTACTATTATTATCGCCCGGGGAAAAATCCAGGTCGATTCCACCCCCGCAAAATTAAAAGAAGAATATAGCGGCACCCTGGAGGAAGTTTTTCGCACCATAACCAAACGAAAAACCGCCTGACACCCGAAGCCGTTCACGGAATATAAAAGAGAATATATATACCCCCTGGGGATGAGTATATATGCAACAGTTAGGATTGATTGCCATACAGCCGCATTGGCTCTCTTGCGATAAAATAAAATAATTAAATAATCGGAGTTTGTTTTTATGAAAGGTTTTTGGACTGTTTGCAAAAGAGAATTAAAGGGATATTTCATTACCCCTATTGCCTACGTTTTTCTGGTGATTTTCCTGTTCTTCGCCGGATACCTACCCTTCAAAGACATGTTTTTTGAAGCCCGCCAGGCCGATCTGCGTGTTTTCTTCCGCTGGATGCCGATTCTGTTCATTTTCATGGTCCCCTCCGTTTCCATGCGGCTCTGGTCCGAAGAAAGAAAATCCGGTTCCATCGAACTGCTCCTGACTCTGCCCATCACGATTACCCAGGCTGTGCTGGGCAAATTCATCGCCGCCTGGATTTTCCTGGCCATAGCGTTGACGCTGACCTTCCCCATGCCTCTGACGGTATGCTATCTCGGTGATCCTTCGCTCGGCCAAATCCTATGCGGTTATCTGGGCAGCTTCCTGATGGCCGGGGGCTACCTCGCCGTAGGCTGTTTCTTTTCCGCCCTCAGCAAGAACCAGGTCATCAGTTTCATCCTTGCTGTTGTGGCCTGTTCTGTTCTGGTATCTCTCGGTTTACCCACGACTCTAAACTACCTCTCCACCTTCATACCCATCGGGCTGGTCAATACCATTGGAAGTTTAAGCTTTCAGACACACTTCGAATCCCTGCAAAGAGGGGTCATTGAATTTAAAGACCTCTCGTACTTCCTGCTGATGATGGTCGGCTGGATTTGGGTTTGCGGTATAATTCTTCAGGAAAGGAAGGCAGCCTAATGAACAATACACTGAGATCAATATTGGCCGTGGTGTTCGTCGGTGTTATTATTTTCAGCGCCATCAGTATCAGTCAAAATCTTTGGCGTGCGAAACTCGATGTCACCGACGATAAAATCTACACTCTCAGCCCGGGCACAAAATCTATTCTGGCAAAGCTCAATCAACCACTCAAGATCAAACTCTATTACGCCCGCACCGCGGCTATGAAAGCCCCCGACCAGATCCGCTTTTTCAACAACTATTACACCTTTGTCAATGACCTGCTGGAAGAATATGTCGCCGCCAGTAACGGTATGGTCAACCTGGAAGTTGTCGATCCCCGCCCCTTCTCCGAAGACGAACAGGACGCTCTTCGTTTTGGCTTGAAACGGTTTGCCATTACCGAAGAAGAAAGCTTCTTTTTCGGCATGGCGGTGCAAACTGAATTCGGAGCCGGCAAGAGCATTCCCTTCTTCGACCCCGAGCGGCAAAATTTCGTCGAATACGACATTAGTTATCTCATCGATACCGTCATCACCCGCGAGAAAAAACGGATTGGTATTCTCAGTTCTCTATCTATAATGGGTGAACAGGGGTACATGGCCCAGATGCTCCGTATGCAGGGTAAAAAACCCAGCCAGCCCTGGGGACTCATACAGCAGTTGCAGCAGCGTTACGAAGTCAATCAGATCAAAGCTGATACCGATGAAATTAATCCTGCCGACATGGACGTCCTGCTGGTAATACATCCGAAAAACCTTCCCGAAAAAACCCTTTTTGCCATTGATCAATTTGTTCTCAAAGGCGGCCGTACTATTGTATGCGTGGATCCCCATTGTCTCATGGATCGCCCCGACCCCCAGGCGCGCATGATGAGACAAATGCCCTCTACCAGCTCTAATCTCGACCCCTTACTGAAAACGTGGGGGCTGGAAATGCCCCCCCTTACTTTTGCCGGTGATCGATCTTTGGCATTGCGAGTGCCTCTTGCACCCAACCAAAGACCCCAAAAAATGATTAGTTTTCTCAATCTGGCTTCCAACCTCGGCTGTTTTAATCCAGACAGCGTAATTACCGGTGAATTAAACCAGGTCGTTTCTTTATTCTCCGGGGTTCTGCAGGAAATCCCCCCGTCGGAAGGAACCGAAAATCAGGAAATTACCCGAAAGCTCACCCCTTTAATTCAAACTACCGCCCAGGGTAACTCCTGGAAAATAGAGAATCCAATGGAATTACAATATCTTTCCGGCGACCGGCTTTCCCGACTATTCACTGACGGGGTCAAACCGGTGGTGATGGGATATTTAATCACCGGGCGGTTCGCTTCCAGCTTCCCCGAAGGGGTAAAAGTGCCCGTTGAAGAAGATAACCAAACGGACGATTCGACAAAAAATGACGACAACAAGGAGAAAAAACCCGGCACCGAAACTCTCAAGGGCCTTACTCAAGCTTCCACAGATTGTGCCGTCGCGGTTTTTGCCGATGTTGATTTTATCAGCGATCAGACCGCTTACCGGCGTTCGTTTTTCGGCGGCCTGCAACTCGTAGGCGACAATAGCGCTTTACTGATGAATACTATTGAAAACCTCAGCGGGTCCGGCGACCTTATTTCGATTCGCTCTCGAGGAAATTTCCGCCGTTCCTTTACCCTCGTCGATCAAATCGAACGGGAAGCATCGGAAAAAACCGAAAAAGAAGAAGCTGAAATCCAGGCAAAAATCGAAGAATTCCAGAAAAAACTCAGCGAAATCGTCCGCGAGGCCGGCAGCAAAGGCGAAACCATCATCGACGCGACCGAATTAATGGCTAAAAAACAGAAAACCGAAATTGAAATCGCCAAATTGCAAAAAAATCTACGCGATATTCAAAATCAAAAACGTGTGGAAATCGACCGGTTGGGCAACACTTTACGCAATATAAATATGCTTGCCGCCCCAACGGTCATTTTGGCCATTGCCGTCGTTCTGGGAATTTATCGCGGCAGTCGCAGACGACATTACATCAGCCATGCCAGTGACGCATAGAGATAGATTGAACACTGGAAATTTCACCTATTAGACAGGGAGTTTTTACATAGATGAGTAACAAAAATTTAACCGTATTGGGTGTAATAGCTCTTGCAATGGTTCTTTTAGCTGTTCTGCAATCACACCTGGGCAACCGCTCCACGGAAACGACCGATCTTAAGGCTCCTCTTATCCAGGGGCTCGACACCAACACTATCTCCGCCATTGAGCTCGGTTCCTCCGGGCAAGAGGT
>Ga0180435_10007963_pt1 | contig 10021 bp, 11 predicted proteins | sample SS_ome_3_FD_132467 | JGI IMG/M metagenome (GOLD analysis project Ga0180435, IMG submission 132467) | Hypersaline lake sediment archaeal communities from the Salton Sea, California, USA - SS_3_S_1 metaG | ecosystem: Environmental > Aquatic > Non-marine Saline and Alkaline > Hypersaline >... | reverse complement strand
GTACCGATGCAACAGATATCGGATCCGCAGATTGTGTCCAACTTGAAAGCGCTGGACCATGACCAGATCCGCATTGCTGAAATCACCGAGCAGTTAGCCGAGATTTCGCGCCAGGCGGGTGCCCTCGAGGAAGATGGAACCCAGGAGGCTATTGCCGGCGCCGCGGGCCTGCGTTCCGCCATCCCCGCACTTGAATTTGAGTCGGCAACCCTCAAACGGGACATGATCCGCCTGCAACTTGAGTTACATCACGTTGACCTTTTCGACAATGGTAAATCCGGCCCGGAACAAACCTTTGGCATCAACAAAGGATCCCAGGAGTCGCCAGGCGATCGCTGGAACTTTATCGGGGTGAAAGACGGCATGGTGACTCTCTCGGCCGGTGGTAACGTGGTCGGCGTGATTCCAGAAGGCCTGCCCAGCATGCAGGTACCGACAGTACAGTGGAACCTGGTCTGGGCCCTTTTGCCTGCAGCAATGGTGATGGCACTGATCGGCTTCATGGAGGCCACTTCTATCTCCAAGGCCATCGCCACCACTACGGGTGAGCGTGTCGATACCAATAAGGAACTGATCGGCCAGGGCCTGGCCAACATCGCCGGCAGCTTCTTCAGTTCGTTTACCGTCAGCGGCTCTTTTTCACGATCGGCAGTCGCCGCGAAAACAGGCGCACAAACCGGCTTGTTTGCGATTATCAGCGCCTTGGGCGTTGTACTGGTTTTGCTGTTTTTCACCGAGTACCTTTACCACCTGCCACAGGCGGTGCTGGCGGTCATTGTAATGATGGCGGTGTTCAGCCTGATTCGTATCGAGCCGCTGATACAGGCCTGGAAGATTGATCGGGTCAGCGCCCTGATTGGTATCGTCACCTTTATTGCTACGTTGGTGATGGCGCCGGCTATCGCCAACGGCATCCTGCTTGGGGTGGTGCTCACCGTGTTGCATTACCTGATCGCGACCATGCGTCCACGCGCCGATATCGTCGCGCGCAAGCCCGACGGGACAATCGGTGGCATCAAGGCAAACCGCCTCGAGCCGATGAGCCAGGAGTTCGTGCCGGTGCGTTTCGATGGCCCGCTTTCTTTTATTAATGTCGCCTACTTCGAGGACATCATTCTCGAGGCGCAAAGCGACTTCCCCGATGCAACGGTGATTCTGGTCATCGGTAGCGGCATCAACAGTATCGATGCCTCCGGCGAGGAAAAAATCAGCGAGGTGGCAAAGCGCCTGCGCGACGTTGGCGTCAGGCTGGCATTCAGCGGCCTGAAACACCAGGTACGCAGCCTGCTTGAAGAAGGTGGAGTTACGCAGACCCTGGGGAAAGAGGCGTTTTTCCCGGACAAGGAAACTGCACTGCGTGCGCTCTGTGGGGATTGCGGCAAACGCGCACAGACAAGACAAGCCTGACTCGATCCATCTTTACCCCTTCAGATTAAGTCCAGGCCAATACTGGCACATCTGCTCGCGTTTCGCAGGCTCCACCTCCAAGGCATATTCGAGGAAAGCCTGCGCAACCAGGGACAGCTCCTTGCCCTTTGGGTGCACGATGTACCATTGACGTACGATCGGGAAACCTTCCACGTCGAGCAGCGCCAGCGGGCCATCCGGCCCATCCAGCGTCAGCGAATGCAAGGACATTACCGCCAGCCCCAAACCGGCAACAACCGCATGCTTGATCGCCTCGTTGCTACCCAGTTCCATCTTGACCTGGGGTAGCTCCGCCCCACGTTCCTTGAACATACGAATGACCGCGTCTCGGGTACCCGATCCCGGCTCGCGCCCCACGAAAGGCTGCTGGGCAATCTCCTGCATACTGATGTTGTTCTTTCCTACTAGGGGATGCTCCCTAGGCGCCACGATGACGAGGGGATTCGGAGCAAAAGGGTAAGCGGTGACATCCGCATCCTCGGGTACGGCGCCAACGATATAGAGGTCGTCCTCATCACTATTGAGGCGCTCCATGATGCGGTCGCGGTTCGAAACCTTGAGCGCCACATCGATACCCGGGTGCTTGGCGCAGAATTCCCCAAGCAGTTCGGGTAAGAAGTATTTGACCGTGGTGATAACAGCCACCCGCAGTCGCCCACGACGCATCCCCTGTAGATCCGAAACCTTCATCTCCAGGTTGGCCAGCACATCGAAAATCTTGCGGCAGGCATCGTACAGCTCACGCCCCGCCTCGGTTGGCTTGACTGCACGCCCCACGTGCTCGAACAGGGGCAAACCGACGGCATCCGCCAGTTTCTTGATCTGCATGGAAATTGTCGGCTGGGTAAGAAACAGTTCCTCAGCCGCACGGGTGAAACTACCCAGCCTGACCGTGGCCTCGAAGATCTGCAGCTGACGCAAGGTTGTATGCCGGATAAGGTATTCCGGCATTGAAGTCGGTGCTGAATGGGATTCCGAATAAGACGACACGGGCAACCTCGTAGAGAAATAGGGCAACCCGGGTCATAGTGACATCAATAGAGAAACATTGATACCTATTTTTACTTGTTGCCGCACTTGTCTATGCGGCAACTGGCCAGGACGGTTAGTCTGGCCAGACGCGACGACCGAAGGTAAAGGTCGATACCAGTTTCTCTTTCTGAGACTTTGCAGCCTTTTTGGCAGGCGCCTTTCTGGCCGCAGCTTTCTTGGCCGGGGCCTTTTTCGCGACAGCCTTTTTCTTTGCGGGTGCCTTCTTGGCGGGCGCTTTCTTGGTGGCCTGCGTCGCTGCTGCCCCCCCTAACTGCTTCTTTTCAGGTGCCTGAGCGTCAGTACCAGTTTCAGCCTTGGTCGCCCGAGTGGTTGCAACCAACAGATCAGCGGTTTTGTCATTGCTGCTCACGAGAGATTCCTATTTCTAGTAAGAGTTCGGTTAATTCTTCCACTGCAGGAGCGGCTTTCGCCCCTGCCTCGAATACGCTACGCCCTTCCAGTATCGTACTACGGTACACGACCCGACGACGGACAGCTGTTTCTGCTGTAGGCGTATTCAATTCAACCGTAGCGTTACGAATAGCCTGGGACAGACGGGTTCTGGGCTCGAGCTGGTTAATTACCAGCATCGCTTTCAGGTTTGGATTGCTCTCCCGCGCCTTATCGATCTCGGCTTCAATCTTCACACTGGCCCACAAGTCCAGCGGTGAAGGGAGTACCGGAATAATCGCCCAGTCACTCAGACGCAATGCATCTTTGGTCTGGTCCGAATGCACAGATGGCGGACAATCGATCAGAAGGTGTTGATAGTTCTTGGCCTGTGCCCCGACTGACATCGCCACATTGCTGGAGGCATTGAATACTGGCACGCTGTCCGGGCGGCTGCTCAAAACCCGCCATTGCGAAGATGACTGCTGTGGATCGGCGTCGAGCAACAAGGTGCTGTCAATTGAATGAAGCGCCGACGCCAAGTTGACTGCCAGTGTGGTCTTACCTGCACCACCCTTGTTACCTAAGAGTGAAATGATTGGCATAGACCGGTCCTACGCAGAAGGATTGGCAGATGGGAGCTTATCGAGCTCACTGGCGAACTCGCGCTGCTCAGGCAAAATCTCTTCGTTACCGTCTTCCAGGTGAATGGTGACGTTAACGTAATCCTTACCGAAACCCATGTCAGGGTAATACCCTTTGGCTTCCGAGAGTTCAGCAGCATCGTCAAGAAAATCACGCAGATCCGAATAACTTGAAAACTCGTAACGACGTTCCAAGCGGACAGGACGCTTACGCTCTTGCCACTGATCACTCATTGATGTTTCTCCACTCTCGCTGCGAAAGCAATCCAGAGATTATACGGCCAAACAGAATTGGCTGAGACTCTAAATTTTTTCCAACTCGGCACGCCAAGCGGTCAAGTCGGACAGATGCTCACGCTCTTCATCCAACAGCTCTTGGAACAGCATACGACCATCATGATCAGCGATACGAATACAGTGCTCTACCGCACTGGTATAAAGCTGAACGATATCCTGCTCAAAGGCCATATTGACCAGCAGTAATTCACTCAAGTTGTTACCGAGCTTCACCGGCCTGAGTTGAGAAGCATTGGGTGCCACTCCGAGAGCCAACATGCGGGCAATCAGCTTATCCGCATGCAGCATCTCGGAGGCGGCTTCCTCACGAAACTTTTTGGCAGGCTCTGCCAAACCCCAGGTATTACACAACCTGGCATGCGTGCTGTAGAGCTGGACCGCTGAAAGCTCAAGGCTTAGGGCGCGCCCCAAGTAGCCGAGAACTTTCGGGTCTGCTTTCACAGTCAGCATCTAGCAGTTACCGCTTGCTAGTTCCGAAAAGGATTTAGTCGGCGTTGCCAGCAGGCAGTACCGGCTCAACCTCGCGGTGCGGACGTGCGATGATGTGTGCGGCAACCAGACCGTCACCAACACGCTCACAAGCGTCTGCGCCAGCGCGAACCGCGGCGTTAACAGCACCGGTCTCACCACGAACCAGAACGGTAACGTAACCGCCACCAACAAACTCACGACCGATCAGGCGCACTTCTGCTGCCTTGGTCATCGCATCAGCTGCTTCAATTGCAGGAACCAGGCCGCGGGTTTCGATCATACCCAGAGCAATACCGTAGTTTTCGTTAGCCATCGTTAAATCTCCGTACTCGAAGTTAAAGAACTCTAGTTAAGGCCGTGTCGGCACACGGCAACAGGTTTAGTTATTGCCGAGAACAGGCTCGACCTCTTTGTGAGGACGCGCAATGATGTGCGCCGCCACAAGACCGTCACCAACACGCTCACACGCGTCAGCTCCTGCACGTACTGCTGCGTTAACCGCACCAGTTTCGCCACGAACCAGAACGGTAACGTAACCGCCACCAACGAATTCGCGACCAATCAATCTGACTTCAGCTGCCTTAGTCATCGCGTCAGCTGCTTCGATGGCGGGTACCAGCCCGCGCGTTTCAATCATGCCCAGTGCAATACCGTAATTTTCATTTGCCATCTTTCGTGTCTCCTATTGACTCGATTCTATAAACACAACAGCCGCTAAAACGCCTGCCAGCTTCATTCCTTATCCGGCCAGTGATCGATAATTCCGCACACTGCCAGATCGGTTAGGACCTCAAAGTCCCCTGCCGTGTAACGCGCAGCCGAACCACTCGTTACAAAAACCCAATTCCCAGGCTCTGCTCCCACCGGGTCTGTCGCCACCAGACGACCACCCTTTTTGTCCTGCAGGACCCTAAGCGCCACATGCTTCAGGCCTACATGCCGCGAAGTGCAGTTTAAAGAGCCTTCCACTTTCAGAATCTGCATCGGCTTACGCCTCGTCTGATTCCGGTGGCCACTTATCAATGATCCCGACTATCGTCAGGTCACTGGGATAGCCTTTACTACCCGCTGCCTCACGCGCCGCGGAGCTGCCAACGCAAATCACCCAATCGCCCGGCTTCGCACCGACAGCGTCTACCGCCACCACCTGCGAGCTGCCGTCTTTCACAACCTGCAGCAACTTGTGCTCCATCATTGCGATGCGGTTGGTCGATACCAGCGGTCTTTCAACCTGACAAATTTTCATCAGTGACCTCCGTCAACGACTGGGTTAACCGAACACGCAACCACTTCGATCGGCGCGTTCGCATTGCAATCTCTGACCACCTGCAAAATATGCAGCATGCCCTGCTCTGCCAGCTTGGCGTAACGCTCGTTGAACGCTCGCGCTACACGTTGGCAGTGCTCTTGTGCACGCTCTCGCGCACCTGGCACTTGGCCGTGGTAGTCGAATCTCACGACTACCGGTACAGGCAAGCCCTTGTTTACGTTCAAGCCTGTAAAAATCTTTATCCCAACATCCGTGTCCGCGATCGCTTCTTCCACCGTCTGCAGGTATGCGAAATACATCAGATTCCGCAGCTGTATCTCTTCAAACCCGACCCCGGCACCGATGAAACGTTCGGCATGCCCGGTATCCGGGTACGCATCCCCAAAGTTGCGACGGACATAGTCAATCTGCGAGAGATTGTTCTCTATCAGGTATGCCGCGAACTTTGCGGTGCCTTCCATCGCCTCCGGCGAACATGAACGCACCTGGTTTGCAATAAACTCTTTACCTTCTTGCACGCTGCCGTACTGCGTCACCTTGTAAACATCCATGGTGTCTACAAACCGGTCCAGGTGAATCACACCCTCGCCATCCGGCACGTGTACACGGATCGAGTCCGTATCCGTGTCGACACCGATCAACATCAGGTCGATCGAAGCGCCACAGCAAAAACTGTTTTCAATCGCTGTCTTGAACGTATTCAACCGCTCCAGACCGCTTGCTGCTGCCTTGGCGTCATCAGACCCGTGAGCAGCACAACCTTCATGCAGCGGATCCACGGTACTGAAGTGGTACGCCACAATTTTCAGGTAGCGGGTCGGCATATCAGCCGTGTTCGGCTTGCCTTCCCGGAATCGCAACATCTCTGTTTCGACCCACTTTTCGACACTGTTATCAATGTCGAACATCGCTCCGGCGTAAGACTTTCGGCGAACCATGCGATGCGGCATGCGCAGCACATAGCGAATCACGTGCGCCAAACGTCCATCCGCACAAGGCGAAATGTCTACCGTGTGAAAACCACACGACTGAATAAACTCGTCGTAGTCGTTTTCACCCGAATGCGCCAGCGGTGCCTGTGTATAGAACTCATCGCTGTAACGGCGATAAGTCTGAAAAACACACCAGGCAAACAAGCGACGCATATCCAGTTGATCAACCCAGGCATTGGCCAGAATCTCTTCCGGCAACTCGAACCCGAGTTCATCGTGCGCAATACGTTGCGCCTGTACTTCAAAATCACTTTCGTGCTGCAGTGCTGAAATCTTCTTCAGTACCGGCACGATGCCGTCAAATCCCTTTTTAATGCGATCTTCGTAGCCGAAGAGACGCATATTTTCCCGGTCGTTGCACAGCGGGTGTCCACTCACTGAACTTCCTGTGTAACCACCATCATCAGCCGTGTTGCAGGCACCTGGGCGACGGCACGGAGCCGGAGCAAAGGTTTGCGCGCTACTGCTGTTACGCTGTATTGGCCGACGACGAGGAGGCACAGTCAATAGTTCCTACTGTTAACCGCGCGCACCGCCAGAGTAAGTAATCAGCGAACCACCTTCGTAGTTACCACTACTTCCAGTGACTCGGCTTACCGGCTGCGGAGCCTCAGTCTCAACCTCGGTGATCGCCTTGTGAGCCATCGCTGTCATCGGGCCGCGGACCGATGGATTACGCACCGTGGCAGAGGAGCCCTCTGTACCGGTCACATGATCCCCACGATCCCAATCGTCGCCGGTGATACGCAAAGCACTATCGCCTTCACCAGTAACACGTGACTTCACACGGTCACTAACCATTTGCGGTGCTGCCACTTCGTTAACCGAAGAGGGGTTGACCGAGCCGCTACCGAAACGCGCATCTTCAGTACCCGTCACCTTGCCGCCGGCCATCCCGAACGGCCCGGTGATGTGTCCTGCTTCATAGCGCGAACCGGTAACGCCAGTGTTTTCATCTTCAGCCGCAGCGTGAGCGGGGGGAGTCACACTAAACTCACCCCAGCCTTGATCACCTACGGCCTGTGGAAAATCCGAGCTAGAAGGCTCCGCAGCAGTGGCCGGGCAGGCCTGGGCCGCCTGGTCAGCACCCACATACGGGGTACCGGTAACCGGCTCGCAGGCACCCTTCTCTGCCCCAGTCATCACACCACCGATACCAGGCTGCTGGCCGGTCATGTTCTTGCCCATGACTGAGGTGTTGCGCTGCATGCGTGCTGCGGCACTATCGGTAACCGGGGCTTCACACGCTGCGTAGTTCTCCATGCCGAAGTAAGGGGTACCGGTGATGGCCTTGCAGGTGCCTGGCTCGTTACCGGTAACACGTTCTGCACGGCCTTCCATGGTGCCGCTGACCGATTGGCCATTGAAGGTGGTCGAAACGCCAACCTTTCGATCACCCGGCTTGGCCTCGGTACCGCAGATCTCGCTGTACTGTTCTTTGCCGACGTAGTCGTCGCCAGTGATTGCACGACAGGCACCTGGCTCGTCACCGGTGGTCTTTTCGCTACGACCAACCGCGGTGCCGGTTACACTACCGCCACTCAGGGTCTGGCTCATACGAACCTTTGCCGGCGCCTTGCGAACTTCTTCACCACGCACGTACTGGGCACCGGTCAGTTCGCGGTTGGCCCCCGCTTCGCCGCCGGTTACCTTGTCCGAGTTGCCGACGTTGTCGCCGGTCACGGTCTTGCCCTTGCGGGTCTCTGACATGACAGAGCGCAACGGTGCCGGCGCCGCGGTGGTACCGCAAAACGCTTCGGACTGACCCGCACCGACATACTCGTTACCGGTCACATTCTTACAGGTACCCGGCTCGTCGCCGGTAACCTTCTCACTGCGGCCGACTTCGTTACCGGTTACCGCGTTACCACGGCCGGTAGCGCTGACACCGGTACGCATCGGGGTCTTCTGCGGCTCTGCCTGGCAGAAATCACGGAAGACATCGGCACCCAGGTACTCGGTACCCGTGATACTGCGGCAGGTGCTTGCTTCATCACCGGTCACGTCTTTGTCACGTCCGACCATGGTGCCGGTTACCGATTGACCGCGAGCGGTCTCGGAAACGCCGACCTTCCATGGCTGGTCGGCGGCGCCGCCGGCTTCAGGCTTCTTGCGGACCTTGCCAGTCGGACGACACTTGCCGCCAGTACAGGTCTTGCCACGAGAGCTACGTTGCTCACGCAGGGTTTGAGCCAGCTCACGACTGGATAGCGTAGGGTTGGCTGCACGCGCGGTTTGAGCTTCACTCATACCGCCAGCACTCAACCCGGCCTTGCCGCGAGTGGATTGCGCCTTGCGACGCGCCAAAGCTGCTGCCTTACTCGGGTTAGTAGCAATCCTTGGTTTGGTTGTACGGGTAGAACGACGGCTGGTAGCACGGGCCGGCGCACTCGCTTTAGGTGCGCAGTCGCCTTTGCCGCCACAACCGCAACCGCAGTCACCGGACTTCTCAGCCTTCGGTGCATCAGTGGCAGCCGCTACAGCTTTCTTGCTGCTGGCAATCATGCTCAGATCACGTGTTCTATCTTGGGAAGCCGCTGCGGACTTGCCCTTACCTGACATCGCCTTGCGACGAGCCAGTGCTGCAGCGCGGCTGGAATTAGCCGCGGGAGCAGCCCCCACTCTGGGACGGTAGGACGAAGCGCGAGATGGCGCAGGCGCAGCTGCAGGTGCCACCGCAGGTGCCGGAGCAGCAGGTGCTGCCGCCGGGGCTTTCTGGGCCGCAGTCCGCGTACGGTCTGCACCCCCTGATACTGCAGCTTTGCCACCGCTGGACATAGCTTTGCGTCTCGCTAATGCCGCAGCTCTGCTGCTGTTTTGACTAGCTTGTGCCATTGTCATCTCCGCTTCTTCTACCGAGCTTCAATTACCCAACAACTGGGCCCCAAAACGGGGTTGTCATTGCTGACATCACGTCCTCCGTTAAAACGTGTTTAACGGAGTCTGTTTGAATGAACCGGGCTCTAATGAACCCAATTCAAATCAATCAGGCGCGACCTTCGTAAACTACGAAGCACACACCCTGGGACTGGGTGTAGTTGTCGTAGCCGATCAGGCGCACATGATGATCAGGGTAGCTGCGACGGCACGCTTCCAGTTCAGCAACCACGTCGTTCAGGTCCGCCTGACCGAAGAACGGCAGCTTCCACATGGTCCAGTAGTGGCTGGTTGCATTGCTCGGGTGCTCATGCTCGATGGCAGGAGTCCAGCCCTGAGCGATCAGGTAAGCGATCTGGTCGTAAACTTCTTCTTGGGACAGCTTCGGCAAGAAACCAAAAGTTTCGAGAGTTTGAGCTGTCTGGTAGTCACCCGTAGTAGATTGCATGTCTATATCCTCTAAATTTGGACTGATACTGATAAACGTTGGTTAACAGACTCAGGGAGTCTTAGCTAACGTCCAGCTTGTCAACAGTCTCGAACTCGAACTTGATTTCTTTCCAGGTTTCCATGGCGATAGCCAGTTCCGGGCTGTGCTTGGCAGCTTCGGTCAGAATGTC
>Ga0180435_10007961_pt1 | contig 10022 bp, 8 predicted proteins | sample SS_ome_3_FD_132467 | JGI IMG/M metagenome (GOLD analysis project Ga0180435, IMG submission 132467) | Hypersaline lake sediment archaeal communities from the Salton Sea, California, USA - SS_3_S_1 metaG | ecosystem: Environmental > Aquatic > Non-marine Saline and Alkaline > Hypersaline > Sediment... | reverse complement strand
GCCTTGACCACGTCGAGCCGCGTCACCGCACCACCCTCGAGTTGGTAATCCCGTTGCTCCATGGAACCGGAAACATCCACCGCCAACATCAGGTCGCGCCCGGCCACCGGCAACTTTACCGGTTCACCCAGCCATTGCGGGCGCGCAGCCGCAAGCAGCAAGAGCATCCAGACCAGCCAGGCAAAGAACTGACGCCAACGCCTGCGAGGTCCGCTGTGGCGCCTACCTTCAGGGACAACCTCGCGGTAAAAAGGCAGGCGCAGCGCCCTCGCCGGAACCTCCGCAGCAGGAGGCCATAAAAGGCGCACCAGCAACGGCAGGGGCAACACCGCGAACACCCAGGGCCAGGTGAAATCGATCATGCGCGCACCTCGCGATTTCGTTGCACCCAGTCTTCCACCAGCACCACCAGCTCTTCGACGGAAACATCGGTTGTCTCACGGTAAGGTGCCTCGATCAGTTGCCTGCCGGCACCGCTGGCAAAGCGACCATCACCACCATGGTGATCGAGAAAGTCGAGCCAGGCATCTCCGGTGAGCGCAGCCACGTCGGCATGCGCGAACTGCGCCAAGGCAAAGCGGCGCAGCAACCTGGACAGCTCACGCACACTGGCTGCCGCGTCCGCTCTACCCTTCTGGCGCTGGCGCAAGAGCGCCAGCTCGCGTATTGCCTGGCGCGCCGCCATCTGTCGACGCCAACGTCGCCGCATCCGCCAGGCAGTTACGGCAACAACGATCAGCAACACTAAAGCGACCAACCACCAACCGGGAGCCGGCGGCCACCAAGCAGGGGCTTCGGGCAGGTGGTAGGGGCGCAGATCGGCAAGCGCAGACAGATCGACCTCGGGCGCACCGGTCTTCATCAGAACTGTCTCCGCGGCCTTTGGCGCGGTAGCAAGCCGCTGTACAAGGCCGGCCCGACCGGCTGATCGGTGCGAAGTTCCAGAAGATGGGCATGATGGCTTCGCGAGAACTCGCTCAGCAGTTCACGGCGTTCGGCAAATCGCCGGTTCCAGCTTTGTTGCACGGCATCGTGGGTGGTGTCCAGCACGCCATGTCGCGCGCCATCACTGACCGGGTAAACGCCCGAAGGCGGCGCAACCGTCTCAAGGGGGTCGAAAATGTTGAGCAGCACGACCTCGTTGCCACGGCCCAGCCGCGCCAGCCAACTGCCATCCTGCTCAGTCAGCCCGGCAAAGTCGCTCAGCAGGAATACCAGGCTGCCGGGGCGTACCCGCTGTGCCAGGTAGGCGGCAGCCGCACCCATTGAAGCATAGCCGCCTTCCTGACCGTTCAGGGGTGAATCTGACAAGGCCTTCAACAAGGGCAGCAAACCGGCGGTGCGCGCCATCGGCCGTCGCTCGAAATGCGTTGTCTCATCAAACACCAAGCCACCGACACGGTCGCCCTTGTCGGTCACCGCCCAGGCCAGTAGCGCAGCAGCCTGCGCAGCAACCACTGACTTAAAGGCCACCCGCGTGCCGAAGTGCATCCTGGAACTGCTATCCACCAGCAGCCATACCGGACGTTCGCGCTCTTCGCGAAACAATTTCACGTGCGCCCGCCCGGTGCGCGCAGTGACCCGCCAGTCCATGTTGCGTGGATCGTCGCCCGGCAGGTAGACGCGTGACTCGTCGAACTCCACACCACGACCGCGAAATTGCGACAGGTGCCCACCGCTGCGTGTTGCCAGCACCTTGCCGCGCGGTGCGAGGTCGAGACGCACCGCCTCCTGGCGCAGCGCTATCAGCGATTGCAGGTCGATCCGGGTACCGTCACCAGGAATCCTCTTTACATCTCGGGTCCGCATCGGCTCTTGTACCTCAGGTGTCAGTTCAGGGCACTGGCACCAGGTCAAGTAGCGCGTCGACGTAGCCCTGCGCAGTACGGCCTTCTGCCTCGGCCTCGTAGGAAAGCAGAACGCGGTGCCGCAGAACGTCTGGTGCGATCGCCTGGACATCTTCCGGCGAAACATAGTCGCGCCCGGCAAGCCAGGCACGCGCCCTGGCGCAGCGATCCAGGGCCAGGGTAGCGCGCGGGCTGGCACCGAAGCGCAACCAGTCGCTCAGTTCGCCCCCCAGGGCGGAAGGATCACGACTGATCATGACCAACTGTACCAGGTACTCCTCGACATCCGGCGACATGAAAAGGTCGAAGATTGCACGCCGCGCCGCAAATACGCTGTCCTGGCTGAGCGGCTGGACTTCGTCCGCTGGCTGCGCACTATCCAGCGCCTCTGCACGGTTCAGCTTGAGGATGGAATGCTCGGTATCCGCAGTGGGATAGTCCACGCGCACGTGCATCAGGAAGCGATCCAGCTGCGCTTCGGGCAGCGGATAAGTACCTTCCTGCTCGATCGGGTTTTGCGTGGCCATCACCAGAAACAATGACGGCAAGGCATAGGTCTCCCGCCCAACGGTGACCTGGTGCTCGCCCATGGCCTCCAGCAAGGCAGACTGCACCTTGGCCGGGGCTCGGTTGACCTCGTCCGCAAGTATCAGGTTGTGGAAGATCGGTCCTCTCTCGAAGCGGAAGCTGCCATCCTGGGGAAGGTAGATATCGGTGCCAGTCAGGTCTGCCGGTAGCAGGTCCGGGGTGAACTGGACGCGATGAAAATTGCCTTCCAAGCCGGAGGCCAGGGCCTTGACCGCACGGGTCTTGGCCAGTCCGGGGGCGCCCTCTACCAGCAGATGGCCATCGGCCAACAAGGCGATCAGCAACCGTTCCACCAGCTCTGCCTGCCCAAGCACTTGGCGTTCTACATGTTGCCGTAATGCCTCGAATGATGAACGCAGCGTTTCATGCTTGACCTTGCTCTCTGCGGCCACAGACGCCGCCTCGTCAGGCATGCTCATTGATCGATCTCCATAGTTTTGCAGTGAATTTGACCACCTCAACCGCTAATTTGTTCTCGCCGTCGCCACACCGCCCCGACGGGGTAGAAATCAGACCTGAATGCATGATGAGCGTTGCGCAAAAAAGTCTGCGGGCGCCAGCAGAAGCAGCGAAAGAGTATAAAGAATAAGCAGGTGGAAAGGGCTCATCACCCCTGGGGGTTGATGCCGCAGCATATCAACACTACCAGAGCTGATAAGTAGAATCATTGAATGTCATTGAATAATGTTTGAGAGCTTACCTCCCGATTGTGGCTTGCAAAGCCCTGTGGGGCGCAAAGGCCGCTCTCACCAAACCTCATCCAAAGAGGCACGGAAGTCACTGCAAATGGCCTCAATGAGCCATGAAAAGTCTCGCGGATTCGGCGTGCTGCCGATCGCACCTACAATACATGGCTGATTAGGCTTAAATTAAGAAGCGTGTTTCGGAGTGTCACATCAAAGGTTCAAAGTAATGCAGCGTATCTTGCGCAGTGTCTTTCGGTTGGCCTTCATTTTTATATGCGCGTCTCAGGCAGGCGCCGAGTCTTCCGCAACGACGGAAAGAACCGTTATTTTAGGGGTCCATCCCTACCTTCCCGTATCAGAACTCAAGAAACGCTATGAACCGCTCGCCCGATACCTGCAACACGCCTTGGAATCGAAGGTCATCGTGCGTGTCGGAAGGGATTATGAAGAGCACGTTGCGCTTGTCGGCAACAACAAAATCGACATCGGCTTTCTCGGGCCCGCCGCTTATGTCCGCATGGTTGAAAAATATGGGCGGAAACCGTTACTTGCTCGGCTTGAGACCAGGGGTAAACCGGTTTTTAACGGCTATCTAGTGACCAGCGTAGGAAGCGGCGTCACCGACATTGCCTCATTACGGGGAAAACGTTTTGCCTTCGGCGATCCCGCTTCAACCATGAGTCACCTGGTCCCGCGGCACATGCTGCTGAAGTCTGGAATCGATGTGGACGACCTGAGCAAATACGAGTTCCTCGGCAGCCATACCAATGTCGCATCGGGTATTTTGAAGGGCGATTACGATGCCGGTGCAGTCAAGGGGGAAGTCTTGGCGGCCTTCAGGGACCGGGGCCTACGCGCGTTCGCAAAGAGCCCACCCTTCTCAGAACACGTTTTCGTCGCCCGCTCAGATGCCCCGCCCGCCTTCATAGAAGCCGTCACGAGCGCGTTGTTTAGACTGTCTGGATCCCCGGAGGGGCACGCAATACTTTCCGGGCTGAAGCGCGGCGTCACCGGGATGGTACCGGTCCAGGACAAAGACTATGACAATCTGCGTGAAGTGCTTCACGCACTGGGGAATCTGGGGAATCCCGGAGCAGAGTAAATGGCAACCGATATAAGAGAAGGCTCCCTACCTAACCATGGTTGGGCCTTGGTCTGTTATCGAGACCATCGGAGTGCCGTAACAACCGGCCGCAGTCCCTAACTCAGGGCTCATTGATCCGAAAGGCATACATTCCCCTGTTTAAACAGGGTAGTAGCGTACAGGCCTAAACTTACTTCCCGGTCACGGGATGCAAACCCCACCACCGGTTTCTCTTCGATCTCGCCAAAATTGTGGAAGCTGCAACTTCTACCATGAAAAGCAGTCTTCAAACCGTTTGAAGAAAAAGCGCCCCATTAGTTTTGATCTATACTTTATCCCACGCTCACGGCGAGGATGAGACATGAAATCAAACCCGCGTCGCATGCAAGGCTTGACCCTGCTGGAGTTGATGTTGTTGCTGGGCCTCGTGGTGCTGGTGGTCACCGTAGGTGGCTTGTCTACCCAGGACTGCACTGGCGGAACGGGTTGTGCCAAGGTGGCCTGCACCGAAGCCGCACCCTGTACCGTCAACGGCCGACAATACACAATCGGAAACGTCTGTGCTGCCGGCGTAGTCGGCACGGTATGCAAGGACATTACCTTTTTCGCGGACTGTACTTGTCAGAACATCATCCGACCACAAGGACAGATTCCAGCAGCGATATGTGCCAAGTAACCGCAAGTCATTGATACCCTTTCTGCAGCATTTTGTGCCCGGATTGATCCCCCCTGCTGCGCAAGAGTGCCCCCATTTTTTTATTCGGGAAAGAGCAGATTCCCCAAGTCGACTGAAAACATCGAGGCCATTGACATGGTACGAGTTACCAACGCCTTATTACTGTTGATTTTTATGTCGGGGCCACTACACGCTGAGTTGTCGGCATCGTTCGTTCACGCCAGTCCGCCGATACTTTCAAATCCGCATGATCTGAAATTGACACCTGACGGGCGCTACTTGTTTGTTTCTGACGTAGGGAACAATCGCGTTGCCATCCTCGACCCGGAAACATTGGCATTCGTCGACGCCTTCGGCGAGGACCATCAGTCCGGCACACACGACATCGACTTCGATTCAACGGGCTTGGCATATGTCGCCGACACACACAACAATCGTGTGATTCTATACACGGTCAACGGCACCAGGGCGACAATCGTTGGCGAATTAACAGCAGGCATTCGCGGCCCTGAAGGAGTGCTGGCCCACCCCAATGGTCGCGTCTACGTGGCCGGTGCTTGGTCGAACAACCTGGTGGTATTCGAAAACGGCCTCATGATCGATGAGCTTCGCGGTCTGTCTGCGCCACATGATCTCGAACTTGCAAGCAATGGATCGGATATATGGCTGGCTGACGCCGGCAGCAGCCGCATGCTGCTGCTATCCGAAAGCCTCGAAATCAAACGCGAACTGTCCCGTGAATCATACGGTTTCGACGGCGTGCGATACATGGACCTGCTCGATGACGGTAGCCTGGTCACAGCTGACAAGAACAACCACCAGGTCAAGTTCATTTTGCCCGATGGCAGCTTAAGCCTAGTCCTTGGGGATGGCCGCCCGGGGCTAGGCCCCAACAAATTCAAAACCCCGGAAGGCGTTGAGGTGCGTGGAAGCGATGTATGGCTCTCGGATTCCGGCAACAATCGTATCGTCCGTTATCGGTTGTCACTGGCGGACTGATGCCAGACATCATTGACCACTGCTCGCTGCGATTTCAATGGTTCGACAGCACGGACGATCAGCAGACCGTAATCTGCTACGACATCTAGACATTATGGGTGGAGACTATCGCCCAAATCCGTCGTATGTCAGTCATGCCGACCCTCCGATCACAGCCGAGTCCACCAAGAAGTTGCCATCCTTCCGATGAAACAAAACGGATTCTGGGTCGGTTGATGGCGTCTGTCGCTGCGGTTTGGAAGCTATCAATCCAGTTCTGCGCTTCAAGGTCTGATTTCGGCAGCGATTAGCAGACCTTTCCGTAGCTCAAATGGGAGTCCGTTAAACCACCTTAACCGACAAGTTGCGATGGGTGTGACGCTGCAGCTTCCAGCCACAAGAGAATACTCATACCCCCGCCGACATCCAGAGAGCGTCTTTTTTATTCTCCCCCGCTTTCAAAAGAGAAAAAACGACCCGAGGCGCTCACTCGGGATCCTGCTGGCGACGATGCAAGCGGATGTCGAGAGGGCGGCGCGTATCCAGGTGGATATCTCTTTGCGGGAACGCGATCTCGATCCCTGCTTCCGCCATGCGCTGGTTGATCGCAAGGTTGAGTTCAGTGATCGTGCGCAGGCGGTGATCGATATCATCGATGTAACAGCGCAGCGATAGCAACAGGGCGTTATCGCCAAACTCCTCGAAGACACAGAAGGGCGCCGGCTCCCCCAGGGTCCGCGGATGTTCGGTGGCCACCTCTTCCATGATCAGCAGGGCGCGTTCGACATCGCTGCCGTACGCGACACCAATGCGGATCATGATCCGCGTCGTCTGGTCGCTGAGCGACCAGTTAAGCAGCTCCTGGGTAATGAAGTTCTTGTTCGGCACCAGCAGTTCCTTGCGGTCCCAGTTGCGAATGGTCGTGGCACGGATCTGTATACGCGTGACAACGCCGTCGGTGTTGCCTACGGTGACGACGTCGCCGACCCGTATCGGGCGTTCAAAAAGGATGATCAGGCCACTGATGAAGTTGGCCACGATTTCCTGCAGGCCGAAACCGATACCAACACCGAGAGCGGCAAAAATCCACTGGATCTCCGACCAGCTGCCGCCGAGGAATCCGAATACCCAGGCCACGCCGACCGCAACCACGGTATACCGGGTCAGAGTGGTGACCGTGTAGCGACTACCCTGTGACATATCGAGGTGTTGCAGTAGGACAATCTCGAGAAATGCCGGAAACTGCCGTGTCGCCATGATGGTCACAATAACGACGAGCAATGCCAGGGCAAGGCTGGATAGCGTGATCGGAACGATCTCGTTCTCACCGTTGCGGGTGTAACTCCACAGCGTGACATCATCGAGGATCTGGAGTGCAGGCAGGACGTCCCGCCAGATGAGCCACAGCCCCACCAGTCCTGCGAGCAACATGGCATTGTTCAGCAGCTTGCGGCTGGCGGCGTCCAGCGCCTTAAGATCAATCTCGGGTTCCTCGATCTCGAGCGCATGCAGCCCTTCTCCCTCGTCCTGCGTTTCCCTGGCCTCGCGTGCCTCCAGGTCGGCAAGACGTTTGGCCCGCGCCGCCTCCAGGCGCAGGCGGCGTCGGTTTAGCGTGAGCCAGCGCAGAATCAGCTGGTGCACGACGACAACCAACAGGGCAAACCAGGCGCTCTGCAGGATCCGATCAATCAGCGTCCCGGCGGTATACAAGTAGCCGGCGAGCGAAACGAGCGCAGACGCCACGGGCGGCCCTACCAACAGGGCAAACCAAAGGTAGCGCAGTCGGTACAAGGCAGTCCCGGAATCCTGCGATGCAAGGATGCTCAGCGTGCCCTTGCCTGGCTTCGCCAAGCGGTAGAAGAAAATCGTAAATGTCGCCATCAGCGCAAGAAACAGCGCCCGTCCCAGACCACTGCCGGACCCCAGTTCCAGATCGGTGAGCGCGAGTATGACGAAGAATCCCAAACCCATCACGAGCGGCGTGAGCCAGATGACGTCGCGATGCAGGCGCTGTACCCCGATTTCTCGCCAGCCGAAATGCACGCGGGCGACACTGTCGGGCGCAAGGAACATGGCGAACGCCCGCAGCTGAAACAGTACCGGTGCGAGCATGACCAGCGTGTTACCCACCAGCTTGGTGAAGTTGGAAGCCTCGAAGGATGTGCGCAACTCCCATCCGCCGACGAGCATCAGCGCAGGTATTGGCAAAGCCAGTAGGATGATCAGGCCTATCGCTCGCAGTGTATCGGCTAGCTGATCACTCAGTATATTGCCGATGTTGGCGCCGCTTTCCCGAACCTTTCTCCACAGCTGGCGCCGTGCAATCATTGTCCCGACTGCGAACAACAATGTGAGCATGAACAGAGGCGTCGGCACGACTTCTTTAACGAGCGTTTTTGCTAACTCCTGCCATTGTTGCGGTGCGGTGAGCTGTGCGATTTGCCTTGGGATCTTTTCCACGGCGTCCAGCCCAACGCGCTCAGTGCTGCGTACCCATAGCAGGCGCTTGTCGAGGAAACCGTCAAAGCGTTCAACCGCGTTCTGCAGGCGTCGCTGTGAAACACCAAGCTCTCCCATTGCCAACAGGTAGGCGCGCTGGACTTCGAGCGCCTTGTCGATCAGCTCGTTGCGGCTATTGGCGAGCAACAGCAGTTCCCGCGCAACCTCAAGGCGATCACCTTCTGGGACTGCCGCGGCCATGGATTCGACGTAGTCCGTCTGGCTGCGCAGCTGGCGTCGCTCCTCTCTCAGCTGAATCTGCGCCAGCGAGGTTTCTGCGATCTTGCGCTCCCTTGTCTGCGCCTGCTTTCGGAAATGCCCAGTATCAGGTAGCGAGTGCTTCTCCTGCTGCAGGACCCGGCCAAGCACCTGGCTGAGGCCGGCAATCTCGAGTTTTTCGCGGGTCGTGTTGAAACGCTCTTCGATACGCTTGGCTGCTTCGGCGGCTTCGACTTCGTCGCGGTTGATGCCCTCGATATCTTTGGCAAGGCGGTCTATCTCTTCGCTCAGGCGAGAATTGCGGGAGGCCAGATCTGCCACCAGGGAATGCTTGCTGGCCGCTTCGCGCTCGGCTGCCTGGGCCTCGGCCTTGGCTGCGCCTGCCTCATCAAGGCGGATTCGGTTGGCGGCAGCCTCGAGCCAATCCACGCGGTCCCTTAACGTTGCCAGCCTGAATTCTGCGAGATCGCGCTTGGCCGCGAGTAGATCCTGGCGCATGGGCTGACTCGACAGCTCTTGTTCGAGCATCAGTGCCTCTGTGCGCAGTTGCTCGCGCCGGCTGGCGATGACCCAACGCCGGGCCTGGACCAGCTCTGAGCTTTCGCCGTTTGCGGTCGACTTGACTGAGGTCGAAGAAAGTTCGGCTAGTAGGCTTTTTGCCTTGGCCAGGCGTTGGCGGATTGCTGCCGGTCGCTCCTTCTCATTCTTCTGTTCGCTCTGGAGCTCCGCATAGTGGGCCTCGGAAACCGCCAGGTCGGTCTTGAGCCTTTGTAGCTGCTGCTCGATCTCCGGCAGCGCCATATCCTCCGGCTCAGCTGCGGCCGCTGTAGCAACGGCGGCTTCGAGTTCCTCTCTGACTCGCGCTATCTCGGCGGCGCCACCCTCGATCACCTCGGCATATTTGTTGGCCCGTTGGGCATGGCTGGAGGCCAGCTCCTGGTTGCTAATGGCCTTGCTATAGAGCTCGGTCAGAGCCACTCTGTCGCTATCAACCAAGTCGGTGGCAGCAGCCACCTCCTCGATGCGGCTCTTGAGCAAATCGACGGTCGGAACAGCGCCCGAACTGCCTGGCAAAACCGCTGCCTGAGAAGATTCGCCAGCCGCGCTAAGCGATGCTGGAAAAGTGCACAGCAGCAAGAACAGCATTGGCAAAGTTCTGAACACACCCGATCCCCGTTTTTGCGCCAGGTTCATGGGACAAAATCTCTCACATATTCAGTGTGCCAGAAAGCCCTGTGCAGTACCGCCGCCTGAAAAACAAGGGCCGGCAAAACAGCTAATGCTGGCAATAGGCCGACGTCTAGGGCACGTCGGGCTCGCATACACCCCCCCGCCGGATCGCGGGACTAGGTGACTCGGTTTGCTTGTCGGTTCATGCGTTACCAAGTATCCCCTGATCGCCAAGATTCAGGGACACTTTCTTACCCCGCTTCATCATCGACATC
>Ga0180435_10007960_pt1 | contig 10023 bp, 6 predicted proteins | sample SS_ome_3_FD_132467 | JGI IMG/M metagenome (GOLD analysis project Ga0180435, IMG submission 132467) | Hypersaline lake sediment archaeal communities from the Salton Sea, California, USA - SS_3_S_1 metaG | ecosystem: Environmental > Aquatic > Non-marine Saline and Alkaline > Hypersaline > Sediment... | reverse complement strand
TGGCGCGTCCATGCGGTCAGGGTCGATTACTTAGAAGCACTATATATAGAGAATCTATACATTGTCAAGGACGGTCCCATCTCCCATTCACGACAGGGGCGGTCTATGTTGAAAGAGTTCGCTCACGAAGCCCTCAACTCTCGGTTCCGCCTTGATGCTCACCTTCTGCCGCTTCTTCCCTGCTCCGGCGCACAAGTCACCTTCCCACACGACCCGAAGCCCATCCCCTCGGCTTCAGGGAAAGATCTGTCCCCTCGTGGCTTGGGTAGTTGGGTTTGTTCTTGCCCTCTCCGTCGGCCATCCGACGGGAGCCTCCGCCCAGGCCAGGAACGGCGAGCGACCGTCCATTCCCGTCGGCGCGCTGGAGGGGGAGATCAGGATCGACGGAGTGATGTCCGAAGCCGTATGGGAGACCGCTCCCGCCATCGAGAACCTCACTATGATCGAACCCGTCGAAGGAGGTGATCTCGCCGGAGCCACCCGGGTTCGGATCCTCGCCGGCCCCAGGCGAATCATCATCGGGATCGATGCCCGGGACCCTGACCCGGGTGCTATCGTGAGCACGTCGAAGGCGAGGGATCCGGAGCTGGAGGCCGAAGACTATATCAAGATCGTGCTCGATCCATTCCTGGACGGGCGAACCGGATATATCTTCGCCCTCAATCCAGGCGGTGCCCGCTACGATGCCCTCGTAGCGAGAAGGGGCGAAGGAGAAGACCCTCAGTGGGACGCCGTATGGGAAGCGGAAACGGCCCGCAGCGAAGTCGGATGGTCCGCAGAGATCAGCATTCCTCTCCAGAGCTTGACCTTCGACGGCAGTCTTCGCCGCTGGGGGTTCAACGTCGAGCGCCGAATTGAGCGGCTCCAGGAGGTCAGCCGGTGGGCCAGCCCGTTCCGGGACGCGAAGATCGCCCAGACCATCCGGGCCGGCTTCCTCTCCGGCCTGCCCGACTTCAACACCGGCCTCGGCCTCACCATCCGCCCCGCCCTCGTCTCGGGCACGGAGAAGGCCGGAGAGGGAGAGTCCTGGGAAGGGTCCTTCGAGCCCAGCCTGGACGTGTTCCAACGGGTGGGATCCAACACCACGGCCATGGTGACGGTGAACACGGACTTCGCAGAGACCGAGGTGGACACGAGAAAGACGAACCTCACGCGCTTCGCCCTTTTCTTCCCGGAAAAGAGGACCTTCTTCCTCGAAGGATCGGACATCTTCGATTTCGGAGTCGGAATGTCCTCCCTCTACCATTCCGACATCGTCCCGTTTTTTTCACGCCGTATCGGCTTGTTCGAAGGAGAGGCCGTCCCCCTGCGAGCGGGCGGGAAGATCAGCGGGAAGGCAGGAAACACCAACTTCGGTGGGTTGGTCACGAGGACCGGCGATGTGGACGGCCTGACACCGGCGACGACCATGGGCGCCTTCCGGGTCAGGCAGAACATTCTCGAGGAATCCAACATCGGACTCCTGGCCACCATCGGAGACCCCTCCGGGGCGGAGGGAAGCTATTTGGTGGGGGCCGACGCCACCTACCAGACCTCGAGCCTCTTCGGCTCGAAAAACTTCATCGCCGGCCTCTGGGGGCTGCGAACCGATCGGGACGGTCTGGATGGAGACAAGAACGCCTTCGGTCTGAAGGTCGACTATCCCAATGACATCTGGGACATCGCGCTGACCTTTCTACAGATCGGAAAAGACTTCGATCCGTCCATGGGATTCGTGCCCAGAGCCGGGATCCGGAAGGTTCTGAACGGGATCAGCTACAAGGTCTATCCGTCCAACCTTCCCTGGCTCCGGATGATGAACCACCAGCTCCGAAGTACGGTGGTCTGGGGAATCGACGGGGATTGGGAGAGCTACAGGGTCTTCACGGCACCCATCAACTGGCGCCTGGAGAGCGGAGACCGGATCGAGTTCAACGTGAGCCCGGAAGGCGAACAGCTGATCGAGCCTTTCACCATCGCCGACGGTGTCACCATCGAACCGGGGGCCTACCACTACACCCGGTATCGGCTGGAATGGGAGATGGCGGCCAAACGCCTGGTCAGCGGGCAGCTTTCCTGGTGGTTCGGGGACTTCTACGACGGAGACCTGGACCAGATCGAAGCGGAGGTTCGCCTACGGCCCTCGGAGCTGATCATCTTCGACCTCACCGCCACCCGGAACACGGGGAGACTATCGGCTGGGGAGTTCGAACAGCAGGTGTACGGGCTCAGGACCTTGGTCAACGTATCCCCCGACCTGCAGCTCACCAGCTTCGTCCAGTACGACGACGACACGAAGGAACTCGGAACCAACACCCGGATACGGTGGACCTTCCACCCGCTGGGCGACCTGTTCCTGGTCTACAACTACAACGTGGTGGACCTCACTGGCGACCCGGACGGTCCCGGAGGCGGACTGGAGAGAGGAAAACGGTGGGCGCTGGACGGAACCCAGCTGATGCTGAAAGTCCAGTACGCCCTGAGGAGATGAGGGCACGGGGCGGGGGCGCCGTCTAGCGCCGCCGCCCGGCCGTCCCGATGTCCTGGAGACTGGTGAGGTGCGGCAGAATCCCGGGATCCCCCACCGGGTCTTCTGCCACACCCACCCGCCGATCAGCCCTCGAGGGGTGGAATCCTCAACACCTGCCCGACGTAGATCTTGTCCGGATCGGTGAGCATGGGCCTGTTCGCCTCGAAGATCACGGGGTATTTCATCGCATCCCCATACTGCTCCTTGGCAATCTTCGAGAGGGTGTCACCGCCCACAACGGTGTAGAAGACGGCCTCCGGCTCCGGCGCCTCGACCTGGAGCTGATCATCCACCTGGGCTACACCGGCGACGTTTCCGACGGCCAGGATGACCTTCTCCTTCTCCGCCTGCGACGGGCAGACCCCCTGGATCGTGGCGATGCCGTCGTCGTACCTGATGTTCATCTTCTGGATTTCCAGACCGAGAGCGACCACGTGGTGCATCAGGGAGTTCCCTTTGAGAAGCTCTTCATAGGCTTCTTCCTTGGCTTCCTCCCTTGCCCGCTCCTCGGCCTTTTCCTTTCCCGACAGCTTCGATCCAGCATTCTTGACGAAATCCAACAGTCCCATGGGTGCATCTCCTCGTAGGGGGGCGTGGCCTCGGTGGATTCTCCGTGCCTCGGGGGCGAGCTTCTCACCGCCTTGATCCCGGATCCACTGGCCTTTCGACATTGAAAGTAGACCCAGAGTCACATTCGAGCCAAAACCTATTCGAGAGGCTAGATTCCTCCCCCCTGGAGTCCACCATCCAGAGGAGATCATGGATCCGACGCCCGATTACGACATTGAAGCCCTGCGGAGCCGCATACCCTTGCTTCGCCGCTTCGTGCCCATGAACAACTGCTCCCAATCGCCCCAGACCGAGTTCACGGCGGCTGCCGCCGAGGCCTACCTGGAGTCCTGGAGGACGGACGGCATGGACTGGGACCGCTGGATCGCCGAGGTGGAGGCAGCCCGGGCCGGCTTCGCCAGGCTCATCAACGCTTCACCTGAAGCGGTTTCGATCTGCTCATCGGTCTCCCAAGCGACGTCCAGCGTGGCCAGCGCTCTGCACTTTGGGCAGGGCAGAAACAAGCTCGTCGTGACCGAGGGGGAGTTCCCGACCGTGGGACATGTCTGGAAGGCCCAGGAGCGGCGAGGCGCGGAACTCTCGTGGGTCCCTGTAAGGAATGGGGTCATTCCGCTGGAAGGGTATTCCACGACCCTGGACGAGGCGACCCTTCTCGTATCCGCATGCCACGGGTACTACCAGTCGGGCTTCAAGCAGGACCTGGAGGCCGTGGTGGAAATGGCCAGGGACGTCGGCGCCCTGGTGTACGTCGATGCCTACCAGACCCTGGGGACGTGCCGCTTCGACGTGCAGGCGGTGGACGTGGATTTCGTCGCTTCCGGAGCGTTGAAGTTCCTCATGGGGATTCCCGGTATCGCCTTCCTCTATGTGAAACCGTCGGTCGCCGAATCCCTGCAGCCAACCGTGACGGGGTGGTTCGGGCGCACGAACCCTTTCTCCTTCGATCCGAAAGAGCTCACCTGGGCGCCCGGGGCCAGGCGATTCGATACTGGGACCCCTCCGGTTTTCGAAGCCTATGTGGCCAGGGCGGGGATGGCCCTGCTGGAAGAAACGGGCCTGGACGCCATTCAGGCCTGGACCGAGAGCCTCTCCGAGGCGCTTCTGGAGGGTGGAAAGGCCAGAGGCCTCCCGGTCCTCGGCACAGGAGATCCGCGGAGAAAAGCCCCGACTACGGCCTTCCTCGTTTCCGGTGATTCCCACGCCGTGGAGGCCGATCTGCGGAATCGGGGCGTCCTGGCCTCGGCACGGGGGCCCGTCGTTCGCCTGGCCCCCCATTTCTACTCGACGCTGGACGATCTGGAGTTCGCGCTGGACGCCCTTTACGCGGCCTGCCATGCCTGAGTGGAGGCGCGAGAAACGGCGGATCCCCCGATTCATGAGCGGGACGAGCCTCACGTTTCACCGACCCTGAACCCGGACGTTTCATCATGGCCACGACGCCAACGGATGCTAGAGCCACCTTCCCTGCCACCGAGAACCTGGTGTACCTCGACGCCGCAGCCGTCTCCCTCATCTCGAACCCGGTGTACGATGCCATCCGCTCGTTCCTGGACATCTGTGTCCGTCCGGATTCCGCCGACGCCTCACGCCATCACCTCGTGATGGACGCGATGCGGAGAACGGCGATCGAGGAAGCGGCCATACTCCTGAATGCAGACCAGGAACAGATCGCCCTCGTTGAAAGCACCACCCACGGTCTGAACATCGCGGCCAACGCCATACCTTTGGAGGAGGGGGACAAGATCCTCATCGCCGACACGGAGTTCCTTCAAGTCTCAATTCCGTGGAAGATGAAAGAGGAAACGGTGGGTGTGGAGTTGGTGCCCGTTCGAACCGAAGAGGACGGGGAGCTCCCCACGGCCGCCTTCGAAGCAGCCATGGACGACCGGACGCAGGTCGTTTGCGTGTCCTCGGTGCAGTGGTGCTCGGGCTACAGGATCGACCTGAAGGCTCTTGGAGACCTGTGCCGCTCCAGAGATGTCTTCCTCGTGGTCGATGCCATTCAGCAGCTGGGAGCCTGTCCGCTGGACGTCCGGGAAGCCCCGGTGGACTTCCTGATGGCCGGAGGGCACAAGTGGCTGAACGCGCCATTCGGGTGCGGCATTCTCTATGTATCCCCCGATCGCATCGAAACCCTGGATCCGGACAGTTGGGGATACCTGGCTCTGGAAGATCCCGAGGGTGGCTGGGGCGAGTACTTCCGACGGCCGGAAATCACTCCCTACTCCGACTGGAGCTTCCAGAGGTCGGCCACGAAGTTCGAGATCGCAGGGACGTCCAACTATCCAGGGGCCATCGGCCTCGGCGCGTCCCTCGCCCAGATCAACCAGATCGGGATTCAAAGCATCTTCAACCACATCATGGACCTCAGCGAGCGCTTGCGACTCGGGCTGGAAGGGCTGGGTGCGCGGGTGATCTCTCCTGCCGGCCCGGTGGAACGGAAATCGGGCATCACCATCTTCAACATGTTCGACACCCCCGAGCAGGATCGGGCCCTCCTTGACAAGCTTCTGGAGATGAAGATCTATCTGGCCCAACGCTACACCTCCAACGTCGGAGGAATCCGGGTATCCACCCACTTCTTCAACAACGCCGATGACGTCGATGTCCTGTTGGGAGCTTTAGAAGAGCTGACGAAATGAGGGAGCGGCGTTGAGCAGGGAGACCTTCTCCTCCCGCTTCGCCCTCCTCACCACGATGGTGGGCGTCGCGGTGGGCCTGGGGAACGTTTGGCGATTCCCTTACATGGTGGGCCGGTTCGGAGGATCCGCCTTCGTCCTCATGTACCTGCTCTTTGCCGGAGCCATCGGAATCCCGGCCCTCATGGCCGAGTGGAGCCTCGGCCGGCACACGAGGCGAGGAACCGTGGGAGCATTCCAGAGAGCCGGGCTCCCAGGCGGGAGGTTTCTGGGGTGGCTGTTCTTCGGGACGGTCACAGCGGCCACGGCCTACTACACAAACGCCATAGGCTGGGTGGTGTTCCACGGGCTCGCCGGTATCCTCGGGCCGCTGGGATTCCCTGTGAGCGGCGGCGAGATCCTCCCGCCCGAAGTTGGTTTCAGCCTTCGGTCCTTCGGCCTTCAGATCCTGTTCACCGGACTCATCACGCTGGCCGCGGTGACGGTTCTTCTCAATGGGTTGCGGGGTGGAATCGAGCGGGCCAGCGCCGTGCTCACCCCCCTCCTCTTCGCCAGCCTCGTCATCCTCATTCTGCGATCCGTCACCCTCCCAGGGGCCGGGGCGGGCCTGGAATGGTATATCCTCAAATTTCGGCTTGGCGACCTCACGCCCACCGTGGCCGTAGCGGCGCTGGGTCAGATGATGTTCTCCCTGGCGCTGGGCGGGACCTTCATGGTCGTGTACGGCTCCTATCTCAACAGGGAGGATGTCCTCGGGAAAAACGCCGTCTGGACCGTTGCCGGGGATTCGACGGCCGGCCTCCTGGCGGGCCTCGCAATATTCCCGGCGGTGATGGCGCTTGGCCTGGAGCCCGGCACGGGCCCCGGCCTGATTTTCGAAACCCTCCCCCTGGTCTTCTCCCGAATTCCATTGGGGTGGGTCTTCGGGACTCTGTTCTTCGTGGCTCTCGCGGGCGCCGCCTTCCTCTCCGGGGTTGCGGCCTTCGAGGTCCTGGTGGCCGGCCTCGTCGACAACACCCGCCTCTCTCGGCGAGAGGCGACGTGGCTCATGGCCGGGGTGGTATTGGTGTTGGCGGTTCCCCCCATGATCAACATGAGGATCTTCCTTCCCTGGGATCTCGCGTTCGGTTCGGGCGCCCAGACGGCGGGGGCGTTGACCGCGGTCCTGGCTTTCGGTTGGGGGATGAAACGGAGTGAGGCCCTGAAGGAGCTCCTGACCGGAGCGGAGGAAGCCGAACGCAATCGGGGCTTGCGGTTCCTCTACTTCTGGATACGCTGGGTCGTCCCCGGAGCCATCGTGGCGGTCGGCGCCTGGTGGCTGCTCACCGACGTTCTTGGAGTCGTGACAACCGTATGAAGACTCTCAGCAAGCTGTTTTTGGTCTCGATCCTTCCCCTCTTAGCATCGTGCTCCCCTTCCCCTCCGGAACTTTCGTGGGAGGCAGTCGATGCGGGAATCGAATCGTCCCTTCGGGGTCTCTCCGCGCCCGACGATCGGGTGGCCTGGGTCAGCGGCACCGGCGGCGCCTACGCCTTTACCCGGGACGTAGGTTTCACCTGGGAGAACGGTTCAGTCCCGGGGGCCGACTCTCTGGACTTCCGAGACGTGGAAGCCTTTCCTGACGGCACGGCCTACCTGATGAGCGCAGGAGAAGCCGGCCTCTCCCGAATCTTCAAGACCACCGACTGGGGCAGGACCTGGACCCTGCAACACACCAACCAGGAGGAGGCCGGATTCTTCAACGGCATGGCTTTCTGGGACGCGCAGAACGGAGCGGTGGTCGGGGACCCGGTGGACGGGAGCCTTTTCCTTCTCGTAACACACGACGGGGGGGAAAGCTGTACTCGGCTGCGAGGGGCAGGCGTGCCCGAGGTCATGGAGGGCGAGTACGGCTTCGCGGCCAGTGGAACAAACATCGCCGCCTTCGGGGACCAGGGGCTGGCCGTCGCTTCCGGTGGTCAGGTGGCTCGGGTTTTCCGATCCCTCGACCGAGGAAAGACCTGGACGGTGGTCCCATCGCCCTTGGCGGCGGGGAATGCTTCTTCGGGCATCTTCTCCATCGCCTTCGCCGGCGGAGGCCGGGCGCTCATCGCTGGCGGAGACTACGAGGACCCGGAGGAGACCGCAGGCACGCTGGCCTATTCGGAAGACGCCGGGGCCTCCTGGACCCTCGCTCCCGAGCCGCACGCCATCGGATTCCGTTCGGGGGCTGCCTGGCGGGGCGGCGCCACCCTCCCCATGTGGGTCGTCGTGGGAACGTCCGGATCCTCCTTTTCGACGGATGGAGGACGGAGCTGGACCACCTTCGACCTGGACCCCTTCAACGCGGTGGCTTTCGGCGGTTCGGTGGGCTGGGCCGCCGGCCCCGAAGGGTATGTGGCCCGGCTGGTAGTGAGATAGGGATGGTTCCCGTTGCCGGAGCCTCCGTCTTCCCTCTATCCTTTGCAGATTCGATATCAGAAGAGACGCTTCTTACCCGGTGGAAATCATGAGCATGCGAACCAGATCAACCATGGTCCTCGGATTGGCCCTCGCCGGGCTGGCCGGATTCAACACGAGCCCTCTCCACGCTCAGGATCGCCTCCCGGACATGCCCGGGTACCAGCGTTATATGGAGATCGCTCCCCGGATCCGGGACGCCATGGTCTCCGGTGCCCTCTCCGTCTCCTGGGCGGAGGATGGACAGACGTTCGAGTACTCCCGAAACGGGAACCGCTTCGAGTACGATGTCCGCACCCGTGAATCCAGGCCCATCGCGGGCACTCCGCCCGATCCCCAAGGCCGTTTTGGACGGGGGAACCGCCCGGCGCGTGGTCGACAGTACGACTCCGCCATGTCGCCCGACAGCACGCTTCGCGCTTTCTATCGGGATCGAAACCTCTTCATCAGCGCACCCGACGGCAGCAATGAGATCGCCGTGACGACCGAGGGAGACGAGGAAGCCCGGACCAAGTTCGGAACGGGAAGCTGGGTGTACGGAGAGGAGCTCAATCAGATCACGGCCATGTGGTGGTCACCAGACGGCTCGAAGCTGGCCTACTACGGCTTCGATGAGGGCCCCGTGCTGGACTACTACCTCCAGATGGACCAGACGCAGATTCAAAGCAGCCTGGACATCGAAGCCTACCCGAAGGCCGGGGCTCCCAACCCCATCGTAACCTTGTTCGTCTACGACCTGGCCTCAGGAACCTCGACGGAGATCGACGTCCGCGACGGGCAGCCCTTCACCAACGACGTCGTCGGCCACTACGTCTACCGCATCGAATGGTCGCCGGACGGAGACGAACTCACGCTCCACCGGACCAACCGCCGACAGAACATCAACGAGTTCGCTGCCTGTGACCCGGGCACCGGAGAGTGTCGGGTCATCGTGCGAGAGGAATGGCCGGCAAGCTGGGTCATGAACCACCCGCCCAGGATCTATCTGGAAGACGGCCGACGCTTTCTGTGGATCTCGGAAAGGACGGGGTTCAGAAACATCTACCTCTACGATCTGAGCGGCGAGCTTCTGGCCACCCTCACGGACCATGAATTCGAGGTGGGGAACATAGAAAGAGTCGACGAAGAGGCCGGCATCGTCTTTTACACGGCCCGGTCCGGCGACAACCACATGAAGATGCAGCTCCACCGGGTGTCGCTGGACGGCTCGGGAGACCAACGCCTGACCGATCCCGCCTACAACCACATGGTGAGCCTCTCGCCCGATGGGGCCCACTTCGTGGACGTGGCCCAGACCCACGACATCCCGCCCTTCACTCGCCTGGTGGACGCCCAAGGTTCCGTCGTCGCCGAGCTGGCCACAAGTGACATGACCCATTTCGAAGAGATGGGGCTTCAGAAGGTCGAGCTGTTCACCTTCACGGGGGCCGATGGAGAGACCCAGCTCCACGGCATGCTCCACAAGCCGTCCGACTTCGATCCGAGCAGGGACTACCCAATCCTGGTGAGCGTCTACGCCGGTCCGGCCACCAACGGAGCGAGGGAGACCTTCACCCTCCCCAATCCCCTGACGGAGCTCGGATTCCTGGTGGTGTCGATGGATTCCCGGAGCGCCGCCGGGCGAGGCAAGCGATTCCTGGATGCCATCTACATGAAGCTCAGCACGGGAGAGATCGACGATCAGGCAGCAGGAATCCGATCTCTCTGGGAACGGCCCTATGTGACCCCGGGGCGGGCGGGAATCTACGGGACCTCCTACGGTGGAACCGCCTCAGCCATGGCTCTCCTGCGGAACCCGGAGGTCTTCAGGGCAGCGTCGGCCTCTTCCGCGGTCACGGACTGGAGGAACTACGATACCATCTATAC
>Ga0180435_10007959_pt1 | contig 10023 bp, 10 predicted proteins | sample SS_ome_3_FD_132467 | JGI IMG/M metagenome (GOLD analysis project Ga0180435, IMG submission 132467) | Hypersaline lake sediment archaeal communities from the Salton Sea, California, USA - SS_3_S_1 metaG | ecosystem: Environmental > Aquatic > Non-marine Saline and Alkaline > Hypersaline >... | reverse complement strand
GGGAAAGGAGCCGAAAAAAATGGCGCTCTCTGATCTGATTGAAAAAGTTAAACAACACGCCAACGCCGAGCGCGCCGGCATGATATTGTGTCACAATGGGATCGTCCGCCGCTCATCGCGCGATGGTCGCCCGGTAAAAGGGCTCAGGGTGTCTGTGGACCACCGTAAACTCGCAAAGGTCATCACTGATCAGAAGCAGCGCCCTGGCATTGTTGAAATTTTGGTTGAAATTTTTGCCGAACGCGACCTCGCCGTGGGAGACGATGTGATGTATCTGGTGGTGGCCGGCGATATTCGTGAAAATGTCATTGCCGTGCTGCAGGACACCCTGAATGCCATAAAAACAACCGTAACCAGCAAGACCGAATACTTCATTTAGGAGTCTGCCCATGTCGCGTTTCACCCATCTCGACCAGGAAGGCCATGTTCGCATGGTCGATGTCACCGCCAAGCCACCGACCGACCGGCGCGCCGTGGCCCGCGGGCTTGTGCATATGCAGCCAAAAACGCTCGAATTAATTTATAATCAAGGGGTTAAAAAAGGTAATGTCCTCGAAACGGCGCGAATTGCCGGCATAATGGCTGCCAAAAAGACATCCGATCTGATTCCCATGTGCCACCCGTTGAATATCACCCATGTGCGCGTGGACTTTTTTCCCGACACGAATGCCAGTTTGATCAGAATTGAGGCGGCCGCACGGATCATCGACCAGACCGGTGTGGAAATGGAAGCGCTAACCGCGGTCGCGGTGAGTGCTTTAACCATTTACGATATGTGTAAGTCCTTGGATCGCGAAATGACCATCTCCGAAATTTGTCTGCAGGAAAAAAGTGGCGGCAAAAGCGGTTCGTTTAAAAGGCGGTTTCGAGAAAACCTATGATTCCGATTGAAGATTTAGTGATAATCATTGGTATTTTAGCGGGATTGGGTTTAATTTTCAGCCTTTTGATAATGATCGCGCTCCGCAACATCAACCAACACCTGCAGCACACCTTTGAAGCCCTGACCAAAGACCTTGACCGCTTGGAGGCCGCCCTGCGGGATGAATCCCGTCGCAATCGCGATACCACCGGGACCAGTGCCAGAGAATCACGCGAAGAATTAGGCCGCTCTTTTAAACTACTGGGCGATTCGATTGCCACGCGTATGGCCGAGGTCGGTGAATTGCTTAAAAATCAACTCGATACCTTTGCATCACAATTGCGTCACCTGACAGCGACCACCGACAAACGCTTGGAAAACATGCGGGCAACGGTCGAGAGCCAACTCAAGGTTTTGCAGGAGGACAACAGCCGCAGGCTGGAACAAATGCGCATGACGGTGGACGAGAAACTGCACAACACCCTGGAGCAACGGCTGGGCCAATCTTTCAAAATCGTGAGCGACCGTTTGGAACTGGTGCACAAGGGGCTGGGTGAAATGCAAACCCTGGCCACGGGTGTCGGTGACCTTAAAAAAGTCTTGACCAACGTCAAGACCAGGGGGGTCATCGGTGAATATCAGCTTGAAAACATTCTGGAACAAATGCTGACCCCTGAGCAATATGCGAAGAACGTCAAGACCAAACAGGGCAGCAACGCCATGGTAGAATTTGCCGTTAAACTGCCCGGCAAAAAAGAGACCGGCCAAATCGTCTGGTTACCCCTTGACGCCAAATTTCCAACCGAAGATTATCAACTCCTGCTGTCGGCCTATGACATGGCCGATGGGGAACAAATCGAAAGCACCCGCAAACAGTTGGCCGGCCGCATCCGGCTGTTTGCCAAGGAAATTCACACCAAATACATCGATCCGCCGCATACCACCGATTTCGGGATCATGTTTTTGCCTTTTGAAGGCCTGTATGCGGAGGTGTTGCGGCTGGGACTGTTTGAAGCGGTACAACGCGAGTACAAAATTGTTATCAGCGGCCCGACAACCCTGGCAGCCTTTTTAAACAGCCTGCAAATGGGCTTTCGAACCCTGGCCATTGAAAAACGATCCAGCGAAGTCTGGGAAATTTTGGGCGCGGTGAAGACCGAATTCGGTAAATTCGGCACGATTTTAGAAAAAACCCAGAAAAAGCTGAAAGAGGCCAGCAATGTCATCGATCAAGCCGGTGTCCGCACCCGGGCGATCGAGCGCAAACTAAGGGATGTACAGGAACTCCCCCTAAAGGAAACGGAACTGCTTTTGGATGAATCCGATACCCAATAACCTGCATCGTGGACTTGCACCTGCATTGAAACACGCCTTGCTGATACTATTCACGCTCGTCGTCGGTCTGTTTGCTGGATGTGAAGCGCCGCCACCGGTTTTAAAGACCGACCTGTATCCGGTGCCCGAAGATGAATATCCTGTTTTCACCGATGTGATGTTTTACGATGGCCTGGCATTCAGTCTGCAACAGAGCCTGGCCTATTTACAACGGATACCGGCAGAACGCACGTTTCGTTTTGGGCCGGACATGTATACCGCTGCCCATGTGAAAACATCCATCGAAACCTTCAAGAATTTTATCGCCGCCAAGCCATCGACCCCACAGTTGAATGATTTTATCCAAACCAACTACCGGGTCTACCGTTCGGCGGGCAACCATCAAACCGGAGAGGTTTTGTTTACCGGCTATTATGAACCGTTACTCCAAGGGAGTCTGACCCCCACTGACGAATACCGCTTCCCGCTTTACGCCCGCCCGGATGATTTGATTGCCATCGATTTGTCGCCCTTTTCTTCGGATTTGAAAGGCAAACGGATCATGGGCCGCATTGCAGACCGCACCGTGGTCCCCTATTACGATCGGGAGCAGATCCACCAGAAAAGTTGGCTGACGCCCGAATCCCGTATCATTGCCTGGGTCAAGGATCCGATCAATTTGTTTTTTCTCCATATTCAGGGATCCGGCAAAATCGCCCTGACAGATGGCACCTTCATCAATGTCCATTACCACGCCAGCAATGGACGTCCCTATCGCAGCATCGGCAAACTGCTCATCGACCAAGGCAAAATCGCCAAAGAGGAAATGTCCATGCAGAAAATCCGGGCCTATTTGCAGGAACATCCAGATGAAGTCGATGCGATTTTAAATCACAACCCCAGCTATGTTTTTTTTAAAATCGAACCGGAAGGACCATTGGGTTATCTGGAAGTCGTGCTAACGCCAGGCAGATCCATCGCCCTGGACCGCCGAATTTTTGCCCCGGCGGCCTTGGCCTATATTGAAACCCAGATGCCGTTGGTCGATCGCAAGGGCGAAATTCATACCTGGGTCGATTTCAGCGGCTTTGCCTTGAATCACGATACAGGGGGCGCTATTCGGGGGCCCGGACGCGTCGATGTTTTCTGGGGCAGCGGCACTTACGCCCGCATCACCGCCGGTCACATGCAACACAACGGGGCGCTCTATTTTCTCGTGCTAAAGCCCGAGGTGGTTTTCGATATTTCGCCGAACAAAGAATAAGGCCTTGACCGGGACCCTTGATTGGCTTGACATGACCGTAAAAAAAATACTAATAGATCTTTTCTTCAAACCATAAAGATTTCCTGAGGAGCTTTTTATGTTCGGAATCGGTATGCCGGAGATGATTCTCATTCTGGCAATTGCCTTGATTGTCATCGGTCCCAAGAAACTTCCGGATCTGGCCAAATCCTTGGGGCGCGCCTTGGGCGAGTTCAAGAAGGCCACCAGTGACTTGAAGCGCTCCATGGAGGTCGAAGAACTATCTGAGGTCAAAAGTGCTTTTAACGAACTTAACCAGGACATTAACCAGTCCCTGAAAGGCGAACCCAAGGAAAAAGATGCGCCTGCAAAGACTGAAACCGAAGCCACCGAAGCCGCACCCGACACCCAACAAGATCCGCAAAAACCGCTCGGCGACCTGAAAAAAGCCTTTGACGACCTCAATCAAGATAAAGCACCTGATGCTGAACCGGCGCCAACCGCCTCGAAAACCGATGATATTACCGACGAACCGCTTGAATCCTCTGGCGATGACGATTCTGAGGTAAAGATAAAGGATCGATGACCCATGCAAGAGGATGAAAAGCTCCCTTTTACGTCCCATCTTGAAGAACTGCGCAAACGCCTGATCATATGTTTCATCGCCGTCGGGGTCGGATTTGTACTGGCCTATGGTTTCAAGGAAAAGCTTTTCGATGTCTTGACCATGCCGTTGATAGCCGTCATGGATCAGGGTGATAAGCTCATCTTTACCGGCTTGCCGGAAGCCTTTTTTACCTATCTGAAGGTCGCCTTCCTGACCGGTTTGATGCTGGCGGCACCTGTGCTGATTTATGAATTCTGGATGTTCATTGCACCTGGCCTGTATCAAAAAGAACGACGCCTGATGTTGCCGATCGTCTTTTTATCAACCCTCTTTTTTGTGGGCGGTGCGCTTTTCGGATACTTCATCGTCTTTCCTTTCGGGTTTAAATTTTTCCTGGGATTTGCCACGGAGACCATCAAGCCCTTGCCCTCCATGCGGGAATACTTGGGTTTTGCATCCAAATTGCTGTTGGCTTTCGGCCTGGTTTTCGAGTTGCCCCTTTTACTCACTTTCATGGCCCGCCTCGGGATTGTATCGGTTGATTTTTTAAAGAAAAATCGTAAATATGCGCTTTTGTTGTTCTTTGCCGGCGCTGCCATTTTAACCCCCCCTGATGTGGTCACTCAGATCATGATGGCCTTGCCCCTGATGGTGCTTTATGAGATCAGCATTATCGGCGCCCGCATTTTTGGCAAAAAAAAGTCCGCACCGGCAGCCGAACCCGAACCTGAACCGGAAGAAACCCCGCAAAATGATGCTTAAGACGGTTTCCGCCAACCGCTACCATGCCTGACGTTATGCCACCTTCTGCGAGTTCATCGCTGCAAGTGCACTATGAGTTGCGGCTTCAAGAAACGACCGCCAGCGCCGGTTACTGCGCTTGCCTGCCGGTTGACGCACCCGACTGGAACGGAGCCCTGATTTATCTTAAGGAACATCCTTTAGATGATTTCATGCGCACCTATCTTTTGGGGCAGATCCGTGGGTTTGAGCCACAGCGCTTGTCGGCGCTGATCGAAACAACCCCTGCTGAAGAAACAGTTTTACGTGCGCTCTGGTATGAGGCCTGCCTGCTGTTTGAAAGTTTTTTTGACCTGATACCGCTTTTTAAGGCATCTGAACATGAGGTGCTCGCAAGCGCGACCGGCCTTGTCTATATCAAGGCCAGCCTAGCCGCAGACCATGGCGTGCACCAATCTTGGATGCCGCTCGTGCACGCCAATCATTATGATCACCAACTGCTGCCGGACCCTAAAACACGAGACCTGCAACACCCTTTTACATCCGCAATGCTGCAGGAACTTAACAAGGTCCCGTATCATCTCGCGGAAGTTGTCGCGGCCCTCGAAGCCCAGCACACGCCGACAGCCACGCTGCCGCCCCCGGAAGAAACCGCTGCCAAGGCCCTGGAGAAGCTCGACCAGGCGGGCGTGCTGGCAGGTGAAGAAATGCGGCATGTTGCATCACTCAGCCTGTACGGCTTGCTTCGAAAATGGCGCTTTTGTTTTCCGGTCCGATGCGGGCGCCATGCATTTGAATTTTCCGGCACCCAAACGGCCTACGGGCGTGGTTTGTCACTCGAAGCGGCCCGGGCGTCCTATGCCATGGAAATTGTCGAACGCTGTTCAGCCTTTGGCGGCTTTGGCCCTAATGGGCCTGAGGGCTATGCCCAGGCTTACCCGCTCGTCAATGCCACTTATAAAGAACTGCAGGTTCAGGGCCGGCAGGCTCTGGACCCCAACACCTTGCCCCTGGAGGCACCCTACAGCGATGACCGCCTTTACTGGATGCAAGGCCAGCTTCGAACCACTGACGGGATGGAATCGATACTGATTCCCTGCCAATGCATCTTTTTATTTTCGAACCTGGACGAAGTCAGTCTCTTTTCAGGGCTTGGCTCTACTGGTCTGGCTTCGGGCAACACCATGGCCGAGGCCAAACTGAGTGCCCTTTTGGAGTTGATCGAGCGGGACGGCGAGGCGACCAACCCGTATCATCCATCACGCTGTTTTTTGATTGGTGCTGAGGATCCCCAGATTGCATCTCTGCTAGAGGATTATTGGCTGAGGGGGATTCACATGATATTTCAAGACATCAGTCCACCTTACGGGGTTCCGTGCTGTAAATGTTTTGTTGTGGGTCTTGACGGCCAGATAGCCAAAGGGGCCGGTGCCCATCTGGATGGCCAGCGGGCGGTTTTGTCGGCTCTGACGGAAACACCCTATCCGTATCCCTACGGGCCGCCATCCAAACCGGTGCCCCACGACTTGCCGGTTCTGCGGTTTGAAGCATTGCCCAATTTTTCCAGCGGGAAACCTGAACAGGACCTGATGTGCTTGGAAAACACGCTGATTGCCAACAACCTGCGTCCCCTTTACGTGGATCTGACACGATCGGACCTGAATCTGCCGGTAGTACGCGCCATCGTGCCGGGTCTGGAACTGATGACCGACTTTGACCGTTTTGCGCGGGTCAGTCCACGCTATTTTGCCAACTATTTGAGCATATTTACAAATGATTCTTAATTTATGGATGGACACTAATTGGCCTGGGCATGTCGCCTTTGCCATTGACAGGGGGCCGCATTTTTTGCTAAAGGTCCCTAAGTTAAATTGCGGTCGGTTATTGAAATGATCCATATGAACGTGAAAGGAGGCGCAAGGCGGTCATGAAAAGCAAAAGTTTGCTGGTAACAGCGATCATTGGAATTGTTACCCTGTTTCTGGCGGCAGGGCTATATGCCGGATCTACGGTCCAGGACGTGATCAAAATGCAAAATGATTACGAACACACAAAGGGGATCGTAGAATTTTCCCACGCAAAACACGTATCGGATTACAAAGCAGGATGCGGGGATTGCCACCATGACGAAAACAACAAACCCCTAACCGATTTGAAAGTAGGCGACGACGTCAAGAAGTGCATCGAATGTCACAATAAACCCGGGGAAAAACCCAAAGGCAAAGGCGCTCCCAAACTTTCCAAATCGGAAGAATTGCAGTACCATGCCGAAGCCTTGCATGACAACTGCAAGGGTTGCCACAAAGACTACAACAAAAAGAACAAAACCAAAGCAGCCCCGACCACCTGCACCAAGTGCCATCCTAAAACAAAAAAGTAACAATCGGATCGATTTAGCGGTGATAGTGCAAGAGCCGGCAGGTTCAACCTGCTGGCTCTTTTTTCAAGACCATGGCAGCCCATCGCCGGTCTGCGGCTTGCCAAAGCGAGGCCAATTGATTGGCCCGGCAACAGGCCCGCAGGTGTGGCCTTTCATCCAAGGTAAACCCAGACACGACGACCACCCCTTTTTCTTCCAGCATGTTTTCCACCAAGCCGAGCAGGTGTATCAAGGTTGGATAGCGTAAGTTGGCCAGGATCAGGGAATAGCGGCCGGTCAGCTTTGCGATGGCTTGATCGCAGACCGTGATTCTTCCGCTCAACCGGTTGAGTCGGATATTTTCGAGGGCCTCTACCCGGGCACACGGATCGATATCGGTCCCCAAACCTCGCTGGATGCCCATCTTGACCGCTGTGATGGCCAGCACGCCGGACCCTGTGCCGATATCCAGAACGCTGGTGCCTGCACCTGATCGGCACCCATTTTTGGCCTGCATGGCGTATTCGATTCCTCTAATGGCCAGTTGTGTGCTCGGATGCGTTCCGGCCCCAAAGGCGGCACCCGGTTGGATGACAATGACGGTCTCTTCAGGTTTGGGTGCATAGGTGATGGACGGCGGCTTCAGGACCACTCCATGGGCAATGCATACCGGTCGGTTAAAGGAAATTTCTAAAAAAGAATGTCCCAGGTGATAGGTATAAGCCAGTTCGCCGGCGGCAACCAGGTCGCGGATGATGGTGCCCGCCTGGCGGGGAGGCATCCCAAAGGTGGACACCAGTTTTTTGCGCAGCGCGTGGGAGGTCCAACGCCTTAGGCTTTGACCGACTGTTTCCAGGACAAACTTTTTAATTTGTGTTTCCATCTTTTGACGCCCGTATAAACTGGGTTGCCGCCAGGGAAACCAACGCCATCCCGGCCCCGGCGATAAAGGGAATCCGGTAGTCAAATATCCACAAAAGACCGCCTATGGCCGGCAGGAAAACAGCAGCAATGTGATTGATGGTAAAACCGACTGCCATAGTCGGTGCGATGTCGCGCGGGTCACCGATTTTCTGGAAATACGTACGAATGGCGATGGCGAAATTAAAAAAAACGTGGTCCAGGATATACAAAGCGGCCACAACCCATTTGGAATCGGTCAAGGCATAGCCCAAAAAAACCAAAATCAGGCTGCCATACTCCAATGACAGGACTTTACGCTCGCCAAAACGGATGATGCTGCGGCCGATCAAGGGGCTCAAGAAATAATTGACTGTGTTGTTGATGACAAACAGCAGGGTGATTTCCTGGACTGCATAGCCGAATTTTTGAACCATCAGCAGCACTGAAAAAACGATGAAAATCTGTCGCCGGGCACCGGCCATAAAGGTCAGGAAATAGAAAAGAAAATATCTTTTCCGTAAAATCATACGCTTGCGCTGAGGGACGAGGCTACGGTCGGTGGGATCCTGGGCCAAACCCCACAGAGCCCCGGCCACAATCACACCGCCAATGATCAGGTACAGCTCAGTAAAATCGAGTACCGGTGCCAGAACATAGATAACGAGTCCAATCCCGATACTTGATGCCGCTGCCAGGCTGCGCAGTTTGCCGAAAACCCAGGGCGACTCGTTGGGCTTGAAATATTGCAGGGTCAAGGACATGTTGGTGGTCTCATAATAATGAAAACCAAAGCTCATAACCAGCGTGGTAACCAGCAACCCGGCAAAGGAAGGAAAAAAACCGGTGACTGCCAAACCGCATCCCAACAAGAGGATCGACAACACCGACAGGCGATGCTCGCGGATGACGAGAATAACGAAAACAGCCAAAAGGGCCAGAAAGCCGGGGATTTCCCGTACGGACTGAATCATCCCGATGCGGTCGCCATCCAGGCCGGCCACCTCCACCGCAAAATTGTTAAAAAGGGTTGTCCAGGCCTGCAACCCCATGGTGGAACAGATCGTCAGGATCACCAGGTAGAGGTACATGGGGTTTTGCCTGATTGTGCGCGTTGATAAAGACGCGCTTTCGGAATTTACTGTCATGGGCATCCCTTAAGATATCAATTAATCGTGATTGTCAGAATAACAATCCCATAGGGGCGCTTGCATTTCTGACAACGATTACAGATCAGAGAGCATCTGCCATATCACCTGGTCCGTCCGGTGACAAGTTGCAATCATGGCATTCAATGATTATCGTCTTGTAATTTTGGGCGCTGAAATGAAATCGTGCGACGATTTGAGCGGTGCATTCAGGCTTAAGGATTGTTAAATTGATGCCGATAAATTTCCTGAGGGGAAACCTTGGGACCGGCAAAAAAGGAAATTAATGCGTTTTTTACTTTACAATATTCGATATGGTGCCGGTATCGGCAGGCAGATCCATTTGCCAGTACCCTATGCCGGTTACCTAAAAAATACCGATGAAAACTTCAAACAAATCACTGCGTTTATTAAATCCATGTGTCCGGACATTACCGGGCTGATCGAAGTCGATAACGGCTCATTCCGTTCGGAGCTAAAAATGAATCAGGCCGCCTGTATGGCCCTGGAGATGCAGCATTGCTACATCTATCAATCCAAATACGGCCAAGACTCGCTGGCCCAGAAAATGCCGCTGCTAAAGCAACAGGGCAATGCCCTGTTGACCAACCGGGAAATCAAGGACAAGGAATTTTTTTACCTTAACAACGGCGTGAAACGGTTGGTCATGAAGCTGGAGCTAAACGATCTGACCGTCTACCTGGTTCATTTGTCTTTAAAATTTCGCCACCGGCAAAAACAACTGCTGGAACTCAGCCAGATTATCCAACAAACCAGGGGGCCATTTATCGTGGCCGGTGACTTCAACGCCTTCAAGGGGCAACAGGAACTGTACACCTTTCAAGCGGC
>Ga0180435_10007958_pt1 | contig 10024 bp, 6 predicted proteins | sample SS_ome_3_FD_132467 | JGI IMG/M metagenome (GOLD analysis project Ga0180435, IMG submission 132467) | Hypersaline lake sediment archaeal communities from the Salton Sea, California, USA - SS_3_S_1 metaG | ecosystem: Environmental > Aquatic > Non-marine Saline and Alkaline > Hypersaline > Sediment... | reverse complement strand
AGGATGTGGAAGTCGTGCTGCCACCAGCCGCCGTACATCCACTCGGGGCCGCCGTGGATGCTCAGCACCGTGGGTGCCCGGCGGTCGCGGCCGGCGCCGGCGGGCAGGAAGTACCAGCCGTTGATGGTGCGGCCCTCGACCGCCGTGGCGAAGGCGTGGGGCTCGAAGAGCCGGACCTCGCCGTACCAGGCGAGGTTCGGATCGACGATCTTCTCGAGCCGCCCGGGCGACGTGCCGAGCAGGGACACCTCGTAGAGGGCGCTCGGGGTGAGCATGTCCTGGCCGCAGAGGACCATGCGACCGCCGCCGAAATCCGCCCGCCAGAAGTCGTGGGCGGTGCGCGTCAGCGGCTCCGCGCGGTCGGCGGCGAAGATGTCGATGCAGCCGCGGTTGAAGGCCGCCACGTAGAATCGCCCGTCCGCGTACCACAGGTTCCAGATGTAGTTCGGGAAGCCCACCATCTTGCGGTCGAGGATCCGCGCGTCGCCGACGGCGGGGTCGATGATGGCGATCACGGCCTCGTCGGCCTCGTACATGGGCTCGTCGGTGCGCAGGTAGGCGATGCGGCCGTCGGGCAGCCAGACGGGCGCCTTGTCGGCGGCGGGGTTCGTGGTGATCGCGCGGGGCTCGCCGCCGTCGCGGCCGACGACGAAGAGGTCCAGGTTCAGGTTCAGGCCCATGTCGGCGCGGCGCTTGGCCGAGAAGACCAGCGAGCGGCCGTCAGGGGACCAGGAGAAACCGTGCAGATCGAGGGGGGCGTCCACGATGCGGCGCACGACGCCGGTCGCCAGCTCGCAGACGTGGAGCTGGGAGAGCCCGCCCTCGCGATAGCCGCGGTCCAGGTGGCGATAGCCCAGATCATCCGCCAAGATCATGCCGTCGTTGCCGCGGTAACCGCCCACGGGCGCGTCGCTGAGCCAGGCCACGTGCGTGCCGTCGGGCGACCAGTGCAGCGCGCCGCCCAGGGAGGGGTCCGCGCACACCTCGCGCCGCGTCCCGCCGTCGAGCAGAACCAGGGCGGGCGTATCGCCGCCTTGCCGCAGGCAGGCGATGCGGTCTCCGTCGGGGGCGAAGACGGCGCCGCCGAGCCCCTCCTCGGCGCGCAGGAACACGCGGTCGTCGCCGCCGGCCGTGTCGCGCATGTGGGTGTCCGTTCGCGGGGGGCCGCCCGCCGGGTCCGGCGTCGTCAGGCTGTAGAGCAGCCGGTCGCCGTCGGGGGAGAGATCGACCAGTCCCACCCGCGAGATCCCGGAGAGATCCTCGGGCAACAAGGCCGCGGCGGGTCGGATGCCCGCCGCGGCCAGAGCGATCAACAGGGTGGCCGTCAGGGAACGTCGGCTCATGTCGCGCCCTCCGTCATTTTATCGCGTAGCAGATGACCTCCATGGGCCCGGGCTCCTCCTCGTCGGAGAGCGACGGGCCCGCCCCCTGCGTCTGCAGGGAGACTAGCGCGTCGGTGAACCCCTTGACCAGCACCATCCTCTCGTCGCCGGCGAACATGATGCCGTCCCGTGTGCCGTCGCCCGCGATGGGCACCCGCACCTGCTTGACGAAGACGCCCTCGGTGTCGAAGACGTCGTACATCACGATCGCGCCCTCGGGCGGGTCGCGGAAGCCCCGGCCGGTCAGGACCCAGAGCTGCCCGTCCTTGTCGAGCATCAGGCTGTTGATATCCTCGTCGATCTCCGAGACCGAGCGCTCCACGGGGAAGGGCACGTTCCTGAGCTGGGCCTCGAGGATGCCGTCGATCAGCGCGTATTCCTCCTCGGTGCGCTGCCAGTGCTCGTACTCCCGCTCGATCACGCGCGACAGGGTGCCGTCCGCTTCGTAGACGTCGATCCGGTACTGCTCGCGGTACGACGCCACGTAGATGCGCCCGTCCTCGGCCAGGATCCACTTGCGGAACTGGGGGAAGTACTGCTCGGCCTCGACGATGTTCAGGTTGGAGAACTCGTACTTCTTGGGGTCGTTGAGGAAGGACAGCTTCTGGGTGCCGTCGGCGTTGTAGCTGCGGATGAAGTGGTCGCGGATCTGGAAGCCTTCCTGCTGGTTGATGGTGCTGAAGACGCCGCCGAGCACGAGGTGCCCGCCCGCGCTCTGCACGTCGGACAGGGAGAGGAAGCCGCCCGTGGTCGGATCGTCGCCGCCGGGGACGAAGGTCTCGGCGGGGTTGTCCTCGAGATCCACGCAGATGATCTGGCCGGGGAAGGCCTGCACCAGGCCCAGGGTGCCGTCGGGCATCATGAGCATATCGATGGGGATGCGGATCTCGCCCGGTCCCTCGCCCTCGCGGCTCAGGGTGTGCGAGAATTCGCCGTCGGGGGTGAAGACGTTGACCTGCGAGAGCTGGGTGTCCAGCAGGTACATGTTGTTGTCGTCGTCGGCCACGACGCGCGTGATGAGGCCGAAGATGTTCTCCTCGTCGTCCTCGCCGCCGACGCGCCAGAGCTCCTCGAGCTGGAGGTCCTCGACGCCGTCCCGGGGCTCGGCGCCGTTGCGGACGTGGATCACCCCGTCGATGGTAACCTCCTCGGCCGCCGTCGCGGCTCCGGCGAGCAGGGCGATGATCATCATCGTCACGATACAGGCCGGGAGGACCGGTCGTGTCCCGTGTGAGCGATGAGCGAGCTTTCGTGACATCTTGATCTCCTCGTGAGGATGGTCAGCCGGTTCAGCTGTCGGCCCACGATGCGTGTGCATCGGGGTTCGGTTCGGCCTGGATACGTTCACGATGCCAGAGTGTTCCCGCGCGAGCAACCCGGGAGAGCCGGCGATGGATTTTACGAATAGCCACATTTTGACATTAAGGGTTTAAATTTAAGCAATAATCCAACATCGTGATCACGGGGACGATCGACGACTGCGTCATCGCCAACGAGGACAACGACTGGGGTAGGCTCAAGACGCTGTCCCGTTGAGCCCGATCCGGGGCGCTCCCGGGAGGCATGTTGAAAGCGGGGCCGGCTCGAACAGCCGGCCCCGCCCTTGAGCATCACCGTCGTAGATGTAACTCGGCGATCGGAATCAGCGTATATCCTCCGTCATCGCCACTGCTTCCCCGCAGCCCCTGAGAGGTCGAATCATGGAATCCCGTATCGGACGATCGCTCGCAATCGCCGCATCCCTCGCACTCCTGTCCGTCGCCGCGGTCGCCGGTGAGTTCACCGAGAATTTCGACCTTCACGCCGACGAGCTGCGGCTGATCAACCTGATCGGCGAGGTCACCCTCGAGCCCATCGACGGGGACGCGTTCGAGGTGGCGGTCCGCGTCCGGGGCGACGACGCCTCGCGCGATCTCATCTCCTTCGACGTGGACGAGGGACGCGACGCGACCCTCCGCGTGGTCTTCCCCCTCGACGAGGAACGCCGCTACGTCTACCCGCCCCTCGGACGCGGCAAGTCCACCCTCAACTTCGAGCGCGGCGGCGATGCCACGAGCAGCTGGCTGGGCAAGATCATCAAGGGCCTCAAGAGCGACAGGATCACCGTGTCCGGCCGCGGCAAGGGCGTTGAGGTCTGGGCCGACGTGACGATCGGCGTCCCGCGGGACCGCGCGGCCGAGGTCCGCCTCGGCGTGGGCGAGATCGAGGCCGAGAACATCACCGGCGACCTCGTGCTGGACATCAACAGCGGTTCGGTGAAGGCGACGGGGATCCGGGGCTCGGTGCTCGGCGACACGGGCAGCGGCCGCGTCGACTTCAGTGACATAGAGGGCGACGTCGACGCCGACACGGGCAGCGGGAACGTGAACATCGCCCGCTGCAGCGGCGACCGCATCCACGCCGACACGGGCAGCGGCTCGGTGAGCGTGGAGGACGTGGAATGCGCCAAGCTTCACGTCGACACGGGCAGCGGCGGCGTCACGGCCGACCGGGTCAGGACCGAGGCCGCCCACATCGACACGGGCAGCGGCAGCGTCAAGCTGCAGCTTCTGCGCATGGGCCGCGGCAAGTTCATCATCGACACGGGCAGCGGGGGCATCGACCTGGTCATGCCGGAGGACGCATCGGCCGAGGTGAGGGCCGAGACAGGCAGCGGCGGCATCTCCGTCGATCTGCCCGGCGTGGAGATCGGCCGCAAGAAGCGCGACGAGATGCGCTTCACCATCGGCGACGGCGACGCGCGCGTGGTCCTCGACACCGGCAGCGGCGGGATCCGTATACGCGCACTCTGATTCTGTCGGGGATGCGGCCCGGCCCAGCTGATCGTCGTATCCGGCGATTGCCAGTGCGGGTCGGGGAGCGTGGGCATCGAGGCCACGCGCGCCTCCTGGCGTGACGCCTTCGAATACGCCCGCGCCGTCTCCCTCCTGGACGTCGAGAGCCTTCATTTCTGGCACAGGGCGGCCTGGGACCGATGGGGTCTCGCGTTCCGTCTCTTCATGCAGCCCACGCCCCTGGCCTCCGGCGTCTACAGGGCGCGGCTGGAGGGGCGGGCGAGCCCACCCGCCTCGCCCGTCGAAGCGGCTCTCGACCATCTCCTCGACCCCCTTGGTGCGCGCCTCCATCCTGATCGCGCGACGCATATCCGCCTTCTTGCGGTAGAAGAAACCGGCTGTTCGGGGAACCGGGCCAACGCCCATGTCGAGCGGATTGCGATTCTATCCGGATCAAGAAACGGGATGAGGGTGTACAAGGAAGGCGAGGAGGCCCAAGAGGCCCGGTGATGGCCGGGACGAGACATCATCGTCGGATCGATCTCGTCCATGCTCGAGCTCGTCCTCATTCCATCAAGTCGCGGCAATCAGGTTGTCGGCGACACGGATAACTCTTATCATTCCTGTTCACTTGCGCCACCATCGGAGGTCGGACCATGAGCCGGTTTATCGTCGTCTTCCTGTCGTTCCTGTTTACGGGCGCGACCGCCCAAGCGGCCGGTTGTTTCCTGTGGAGCAGTCCGCTCGTGGAGATCCACCAGTCCCGGCAGTGGGCGCTTCTCGTTCACGACGAAGGTGTCGAGGAACTCGTCATGGAAGTCGAATTCACGGGGGCGGGCGAGGAATTCGTCTGGCTGGTGGCCCTGCCGGCCCCGCCCGAGATCCGTGAGGTCGAAGAGGAAACCTTCGAGCTGCTCGCCTCCGCCACGAAACACAAGGACGAGGCCAAGTACATCCGAGCGAGTACATCCGCGGAGCAGGACCCGGATGCCGACGCCACCGCAGCGGTGAGGAAGGTCGTGGGGGTATACGACATCTCCGTGTTCGACGGCGACGCCGACGGCGGCCTCTACGACTGGCTCTCGGAGAACGGATTCCGCCTGCCGGATCAGGCGGGCGCGGTCATCGAACGTTATATCGACATGGATTGGGTCTTCGTCGCCATGCGGGTCTCTCCATATTCCACGGCTGCCGGCGCGCCCATGGTGGAGTATGTCAGCAGGGGCGTGACGCGGCCCGTCCTGTTCCGCTTCCCCAGCGAAGAACCCGTGTACCCCATGGCCTTTGCTCCGATCTCGGGTCGCCCCAGCAAACTCCAGCTCTACGTCGTTTCCGAGTCACCTCTCGTCTGCCGCGATGAGCCGGGTATCGAATGGTCCGTCGAGGTGTTCGGGGATCTGGAGACCGACAAGCTGGACATACCGGATATCGTGGCCTGCTACGAGGGAACGGTCGTGCGTCGCGACACCACGTTCTTCGTGACCGACATCGCGGAACGGCACCTGGCGAACGTCGGCGAGGCCGTCCTCACCAAGTTGCAGGCCACGCTTGAACCGGACCGGGTCGTGGATCTCGTCTTCGAATCCTATACACCCTTCGACGATCTCGAATCGGAGGACATCGCCCGTCGCTACCAGGCAGCCAGGTATCTGGGGACGCCTCCGAATCGGGAGGCCGTGACGCCCCTGATGGAGATGATCTGGCGCTCGGACGCGGCTCTCATCACCCAGGACGATGCCGAGCAGTATTTCTGGGAGATCGGCACCTACCCGGACCGCGACGTCTCGTCCGCCTTGAGAACCCTGGGGCGGATCGGGGCGCCCGAGGCCGTGGAGGAGATGACCCGGTGGGCCCGGGGCGACAATTCCAGATGTGCCCTGGCGGCGCTCGAATCGCTCGGGGACCTGGCGCCCGACATCGTCACGGAGATCTCGCTGGAGATCCTGTCCGGCGTCAGACGGCGCAATCCGTTCTGCGAAGAGGAGCGGGCGATGACCATGCTGGCGCGGGACTGGCTGATCGCCAACGCCGGTCCCGAGTCAGGGAGGGCGCTCATGGATATCGTAAGGAGACAGTACGACGAGACCTCATGGGACAGCCACAACCCCAGGAAGCCCCATCTCGGCGTCAGCGCTCTCCTGGCGGCCGCGTCCAGCGGCAACGAGCGCGCGCAGGCCATGCTGTTCCAGGCCATGAAGAAGGTCGCGCTCGAAGCCCTCGCGCCGGGCTCCCCGGGAGCCTCCAGCAGAAGGGGCATGGTCGGGAACTACCCAGCGGCCCTGACTCTGGGAGCCGCGATCCTGGAATCCGAATACGGACGACGGGTCGGGTCGCCGCTGGAGGTCGTGCAGGAAGAACTCGCAGGCCGTCCGACCGTGAGGGATATGCTGTTCCGCAACCTGGGCCACGATCCGAACCTGGGCGCGCCCGCGGACGGGCTCCGGGCCGTCATGCTGGCCAGACTGGGCGCCCTCGAGGATCGGGACACGGCCCTGCTCGCGAACATCTGGGACAGGGCATTCGACCGGCCCCGAACCATGAGGGTGGTCATGGGGGGATCGTACGCGGGGAGCGACACGGTCTCCTACAACATCGACGCCACGGCGGCGGCCTATGCCATGGGCCTGCAGGGACGCACGGACGATCTGCTGGACTGCTGGCGGGAAGTGAGTTGGGACGACCGTGATCTCAAGGGCGAGCTCGCCCTGGCCTTGAGTCTGACGGGCGATCCGGAAGGCGCCCCCGCTGTGCTGGAATACGTTCGCAGGGTCTGGAACGAGGCGGCCGCGGATCCCGCGCTGGTCCCCGCCCTCGGACAGGTGGAGCCGCCGCCCTTCACCTGGCCGCCGAACGCGCCGCTGGATCTCCGCTACCGGGTCGAGCGGATACACGACTATCTCGTCGAGACCGCCTGGGAGGACGTGCGCGACATGACGGTCGAAACGGGACTCCACCCCCTGTTGCGGACCTACTGGGCGCTCGACGCGATGCCCTGGATCGAGTCGCCCACCGAACGCTTCCTGGAAGCGCTGCGCGAGTTGCGGACGCTGACGGATGTCGAGCCGATCCGGGTCCGGATAGACTGGATGATCGAGCATTCGGAGCTGACCTTGGCGCTTCTCCCGGCGGGATAGGAGGAGCGAGGGCTTGACCGAGTGCGCGATAACCATCCGCCCGGCCGCCGTCGCCGACATTCCTCGGATCCTGTCCTTCATCCGCGAGCTGGCCGCGTACGAGCGGCTGGCCGACGAGGTCGTCGCGGACGAGGCGAGGCTGCGCGAGACGCTCTTCGGCGACCGCCCCGCGGCGGAGGTCGAACTGGCCTTCCACGACGGCGAGCCGGCCGGCTTCGCCCTCTTCTTCCACAACTACTCGACCTTTCTCGGTCGTCCCGGGCTCTACCTGGAGGATCTCTTCGTACGTCCCGATTACCGCGGCCGCGGGGTCGGACGCGCCCTGCTGCGGCGGCTGGCCGGTCTGGCCCGGACGCGCGGATGCGGCCGCCTCGAGTGGTCGGTCCTGGACTGGAACGAGCCGGCCATCGGTTTCTACCGCCGCCTGGGGGCGCGCGCCTTGGAAGACTGGACCGTCTGGCGGCTGGACGGAGACGCTTTGCGGAATCTCGGCGAGGAGGCCCCATGAGAACGACGATCCTGTCCCTGGCGACGTTCGTGCTGCTCCTGTCCGGCTGCGGCGAGGAGATCCGCGAACACGGTGCGGTGCTGCGAAGCGACCTCGACGGCGCCGGAGCCGTGCTGGCCCTGGACATGACCGACGCCGAGGCCGAGCAGATGCTCGCCGACCTCGCGGAGCAGCGCGACGCCTGCGCGGCCCTGCGTGCGGACACGCCGGCCAACCGGGTTCCGCCCGCGCTGGTCTTCGACCCGCGCCCCGAGGGTTTCGCGCTCGACCTGCCCGACCGGCCCCCGCGGTGGAGCGATCCCGGCCGCGTCGCGCGGTCCGACAACCCGGAGGACCTGGCCTTCGCCACCGTCGGCGAGCTGTCGGCGCTCCTGCAGGCGCGCCGCGTCACCTCGCTGGAGCTGACGGAGATGTTCCTGTCGCGTCTGGAACGATACGGCCCGGAGCTGGAATGCGTCGTCTCGCTGACGCCGGAGATCGCCCGCGCCCAGGCCCGCCGCGCCGACGCGGAGATCGCCGCCGGCCGCCGGCGCGGACCGCTGCACGGCGTGCCCTACGGGGTCAAGGACCTGCTGGCCGTCGCCGGCACGAAGACCACCTGGGGCGCCGCGCCCTACCGCGACCAGGTGATCGACGACACGGCCACGGTGGTCCGGAAGCTGGAGGCCGCCGGCGCCGTGCTGGTCGCCAAGCTCACCCTGGGCGCCCTGGCCTGGGGCGACGTCTGGTTCGGGGGCACGACACGCAATCCGTGGAACACGGAGCAGGGCAGCAGCGGCTCCTCGGCGGGACCGGGCGCCGCGGTCTCTGCGGGACTGGTGCCCTTCGCCATCGGAACCGAGACCTGGGGCAGCATCGTCTCGCCCTCGACCCGCTGCGGCGTCACGGGTCTGCGCCCCACCTTCGGCCGCGTGAGCCGCGCCGGCGCCATGGCCCTGAGCTGGTCCATGGACAAGATCGGTCCCATGGCGCGCTGCGTGGAGGATTGCGCTCTGGTCTTCGAGGCGATCCGCGGCGTCGACGGCCGCGACCCGTCCCTCGTCGAGGCGCCCTTCCCCTACGATCCGGACGTCGATCTCGCGAGCCTGCGCATCGGCGTCCTGGAGGACGATTTCGCCGGCGAGTACGAGGGCCGCGCCCTCGACCTGGCCGCCCTCGACGTCCTGCGCGATCTGGGCGCCGAGCTGATTCCCGTGCGCCTGCCCGACCGCGACGCCATGCCCCTGTCGATCATCCTGAACGTCGAGGCCGCCGCGGCCTTCGAGGAGCTCACCCTGAGCGGCCGCGACGACGAGCTGGTGCGCCAGGTGCGCCACGCCTGGCCCAACGTCTTCCGCGCGGCCCGTTTCATCCCCGCGGTGGAGTACGTCCAGGCCAACCGCCTGCGCCGCCTGCTGATCGAGGACTTCGCCGCCCTCTTCGCGGAGATCGACCTCTTCGTCGGCCCGTCGTTGCGGGGCCGGGGCCTGCTGATGACCAACCTGACGGGCCACCCCTGCGTGGTCGTGCCCGACGGCTTCGCTGCGGAGAACCAGCCCCACTCCATCTGCTTCACGGGCGACCTCTTCGACGAGGCCACGCTGCTGGCGGTGGCCAGGGCCTGGCAGGACGCGGCGGGGTGGTCGCGTACGCATCCGCCGAAATATGTCGTTCACGGGCGTTAGCGCCCGCCCTTGACTCCGCACGCGCCGCACATATGCTTGGTTGAGTGCGGACCGGCGTCATCGACGTCGATACTTCCGTGCGACGGTTTCTGTAGAAAGGGCACGAGATGACGGTCGTTCTGAACGGGTCCGGGCTGACCATCGAGAAGCTGGAGCGGATCGCGCGGCACGGGGAGCCGGTGGAGCTGCATCCGGAGGCCCTGGGGCGGATCGAGACCTGCCGGGCCATGCTCGAGGATAAGATCGCCGCCGGGGAGACCATGTACGGCGTCAACACCGGGATCGGCGAGCTCTGCGAGGTGATCCTGGACGACGACCAGGTCCAGGAATTCCAGAAGTACCTCGTCTACAACCACGCCGCGGGCATCGGCGACCCGGCACCCCTGGAGTCCGTGCGGGCGGCCATGGCGGGGCGGGCCAACGTCCACGCCCACGGCAACTCGGGCTGCCGGCCCGCGATCACGCAGACCCTGATCGCCATGCTCAACAAGGGCGTCACGCCCTACGTCTGCCAGAAGGGGTCGGTGGGCGCCTGCGGCGACCTCGCGCCCATGAGCCAGGT
>Ga0180435_10007956_pt1 | contig 10027 bp, 5 predicted proteins | sample SS_ome_3_FD_132467 | JGI IMG/M metagenome (GOLD analysis project Ga0180435, IMG submission 132467) | Hypersaline lake sediment archaeal communities from the Salton Sea, California, USA - SS_3_S_1 metaG | ecosystem: Environmental > Aquatic > Non-marine Saline and Alkaline > Hypersaline > Sediment... | reverse complement strand
GGGCCGGCGGGCTGACCGTGGGCGGGCTCGTGGCGATGATGTTCTACATGCGCATGTTCCTCTGGCCGATTCGCCATCTCGGGCGCGTGCTCGGCGAGGCCGGTAAGGCTGTCGTCGCGATGGGGCGTCTGGGCGAGATACTCGATCAGCAGCGCGAGGCTCCCGGCGGGGACCGTCGCGACGTCCCCCAGCGCCTGAAAGGGCGGATCGAGATCTCGGACCTGAACTTCCGCCACGGACAGTTCCAGGTGCTCGACGGCGTGTCGGTGAGGGTCGATCCGGGCCAGACGCTGGCGATCCTCGGGCCCAGCGGATCGGGCAAGAGCACTCTGGTGAACCTCCTTCTGAGTTTCTACGACTACGACCCGGGCGACAGGTCCGGCGGATCGATACGGCTGGACGGCATGGAGCTGTCGAGCCTGGACAAGAAGTTCGCCCGTTCGCAGATAGGCGTGGTTATGCAGGAGCCGTTTCTCTATTCGCGGTCCGTGCGCGACAACATACGCCTGGGACACAGCGGAGCCGCCGAGGATGAGATAATATCCGCCGCCGCCTCGTCCTGCGTCCACGAATCGATAGAGGGCTTCGACAAGGGTTACGACACGCTGGTCGGCGAGCGGGGCGTCACCCTCTCGGGCGGGCAGCGGCAGCGGCTGGCGCTGGCCAGGGCGATACTGCGAAATCCGCCGATACTGATCCTCGACGACGCTCTCAGCGCCGTGGACACCGAAACCGAGCAGATGATCCTCCAGACGCTGCGGAACCGCCACGGACACAGCACCACTCTGGTCATAGCGCACCGCCTGTCGACCCTCATGCACGCCGACAAGATCATCGTTATCGAACACGGGCGGATCGTGCAGGCCGGTACGCACAAGTCGCTGGTCGACGTCGACGGAATGTACAAGCGTCTGTGGCAGGTCCAAAACCAACTCGCCGACGATCTGCGGCGGGAGTTGTCCGACGACCGGGATCAGGCAAGGGAGGGCGAAGATGGCTCTTGAGACGCCCTCTGACTACACCGTTCGCCGATTCAGCGTTGATGTGTGGAAAAAATTCCTCCACGAGGCCAGGCCCTACCTGAAGGACATGATAGGCCTGATGGCCTGCGCGGTCGTCCTGGCGGTGATCGATTCGATGTTCACCCTGATGATCCGGTGGGTGATCGATGATCTGCAGGCCGACGGAACCGCTGTGCTCTGGCCTCACGCCTGCACTTACGTCGTGCTGGCGATTCTGTTCGCCTCGTGCATCGCGGTGTTCATATACCTCGGCGGGAAGATATCCACTCACCTGAGCTACGATATCCGCCAGAAAGGCTTCAGGAAACTCCAGGACCTGTCGTTCTCGTTTTACGATACGCGATCGGTCGGTTGGCTGGTCACCAGGCTGACCGGCGACTGCGATCGACTTACGCGGATACTGGCCTGGGGCACGCTGGACATAATCTGGGGCGGGATGCTGATCGTGGCCGTTGCGGTGATATCGCTTGTGTTGAACTGGCGCCTGGCGCTGCTGATGCTGCTGATCGTGCCGCCGATGGCGATCGTGAGCCTCTATTTCCAGCGGCGGATACTCAAGACCTCCAGACTCGTCCGCAAGACCAATTCGCACATAACCGCATCGCACAACGAGAGCATCTCCGGGGTCCGCACGACCCGGAGCCTTGTCCGGGAGGACGACAACTTCTCGGAGTTCCAGGGCCTTACGACCACCATGTACAACGCCGCGGTCCGCAACTCGCTGCTGGCTGCGATGTTCCTTCCTATCATCCTGTCGATGTGTTCGGCGGCGGTGGCGATCTCACTGTGGCGCGGCGGGATTGTGGCGATTGGCGATCCGCAGCGCATCGGCGAGATGGTCGTATTCATCAACTTCTCGCTGATACTGTTCGCTCCGATCCAGGAAGTCGCCGCTCGGCTGGTTGACATACAGGCCTGCCAGGCCGCGGCCGAACGAGTGATGGACCTGCTCGAAATCGAGCCGGAAATACAGGATTCCCCGGAAGTTATCCGTGCGATTCAGGCCCAGGCTCATAGCAAAGGCCCCGCCGCTGCGCCGGACGGACACGATGAGGAGATCAACACCATCGAGTTCCGCGACGTGTCGTTCGCCTACGATTCGGGTCAGACTGTCCTGGAGAACTTCAACCTCACCGCCCGATCCGGCCAGACCATAGCTCTAGTCGGTCCCACCGGCGGAGGAAAGAGCACCATAGTCTCGCTGTTATGCAGGTTTTACGAGCCGATGTCGGGGCGGATACTGATCAACGGCGTGGACTACCGAAAGCGCAGCCTGCACTGGCTCCAGTCGTCGTGCGGAATTGTACTCCAGACGCCTCACGTCTTCAGCACCACAATCGGCGAGAATATCCGATACGGGCGTCTGGACGCTGCGGATGAAGACGTCGCCCGGGCAGCGACGATGGTCAACGCCGACGGATTCATCAGGGAAATGGACGACGGATACCACACGCAGGTCGGAGAAGGCGGCGTCAAGCTCTCTACCGGACAGAAGCAGTTGATCTCGCTGGCCAGGACGATATTGGCCGATCCGCAACTGTTTGTGATGGATGAAGCAACCTCGTCTGTGGACACCGACACCGAAAGACTGATCCAGCAGGGGCTGACCAGCGTGCTTGGCGGGCGGATATCGCTCATTATAGCCCACCGTCTTTCAACGATACGTTCGGCGGACAATATAGTAGTAATCGAAGACGGACTGATCGCCGAACAGGGAACGCACCACGAATTGATCGCGCTAAAGGGCCAGTATTACGGGCTTTACACTAATCAGTTCAGCCGTGAAAAGTCAGACGAGATATTCAGAGGCGACTGAATCTCCCGGCAGCGGCGAAAAATGCGAGCCGGCTTTCCTTTTCTCGGCTCATGACAGACTGTTATTGTGCCGAAAGAATTTCCCATGCCCCGGGAAATCAGACTATTTGTCCTGTTGCAAGTTAACCGATGTTGTAGTAGGGTCTGTCCTGGTGGACTGGACCTGCGGAGATTAATCATGAATAAGACTGTGTTTGGGTTTGTATGCACGCTTGCGCTCTTGTCGACGGTTGCGGCGTTTCACGGATGCGTGAAGCCCGGTAAACTGGATCCGAGTATTGTTGCTCGCTACCAGCGGGAAATGCGCGACTACTCGCCTTCTGAGCGTCTGGGCGGTCGAGAGGACGCGGGATTGCTTGATCCGGCCCCCCAGGAAGGGCTGGCCAAGCTGAAGACCGAGGATGTGACCGGTCCCGACGGCAAGGTGAGGAAAGTAGCGCGATTGTCGCTTGAGGAGGCGATCGTTCGCACTCTTGCGGGCTCTCCGGCGATACAGATAGTCAGTTTCGATCCGGCGATAAGCCGAGAAGAGATGGTCCAGGCCGCCGCTGCGTTTGACGTGGTTGTGTTCGGGGCCGCCAGCTACAACAAGGGCGACAGGAAACGATACGCCACGTCCCTGCGGCAGATCACCGACGAACGGAGCTTCAATGTCGGCCTGCGACAGACAGTTCCGACAGGAACGCGATGGGAGATGACCTGGGGCGCCACCCGCGAATGGGACAACGCCATGACGTTCACCTCGCCGACCAAGTTCGAGCCGACAGTGCGGCTGGAAGTCACCCAGCCCCTGCTGCGGGGCGGATGGCTCGACTTCAATCTCGGCAGGCTCCGAATCGCCAGACTCGCCAACAAGTCGCAGTTGGAGGGCTTCCGCTCGGAAGTCGAGGGCGCCATTACCGACGTTTATCGGCTCTACTGGCAACTGCACCAGGCCAGGCGGGAATACGCGATACAGAAGAGCCTGGTTGACTGGAGCGAGAAGACTGTAACCGCCGTCGAGGGTCGAAAAGAGCTCGACGCGGGAATCGTGCAGATCAAACAGGCCGCAAGCGCACTGGCGTCGCACAAGGGCACCCTGGCCCGCCTGGAGAAGGTTATCTACGATGTCCAGGAGCAACTCGGCGTGCTGCTCGGCGATTCGCAGATCAACGCCACAGGCAAGGTCGACCTGATCCCCACGACTCCGTTCGAAGACGGACCGGTGACTATCAACGTAGCCGATCAACTGGCGGCGGCTTTGAAGCATAATCCCACTCTAGCCCAGGGTCGCCTGGCGATAGAGGCTACCGGAGTGCAGATCAAGGTCTCCGAAAACGACGTCCTGCCGAGACTGGACCTGATCGGATCGACGACGTTCCAGGGCATGGCTGGCAGCCGCCACGTAGCCGGACGCGAACTTCTCAGCGGCGACTACGCCAGCTATTCGCTCGGTATTGAATTCGAGTATCCGATCGGCAACCGTGAGAAGGAGTCTCTGCTGAGGACGCGGAAGCTCGAACGCAGCAAGTCGATCGCCAGCTTCCAGAGCAACGCCGACCAGGTCGCCGCGGCGGTCAAGGAACGCGTCAGGCAGGTCAACATGGCCCTGAAGACCCTCGAGTACGAACGGGTCGCCGTTGAAGCCTACAGGGCCGAACTGAACGGACTCGAAGTCCTGCAGAAGACCAGAAGGGGCGGAATGGACCCCGAATTCCTGGAACTCAAGCTGCGAAGCCGCGAAAGACTCGCACTGGCCGAACGCGCCGAGCTCCAGGCCCTGGTCGACTACAACACCGCGAAGATAGAACTCCGCCGCGTGACCGGCACGGTTCTGGACCTTCCCGGCCTGAAGGTGTCAATGCCCGAAAAGTAACCCGCGCCGCCATCACCTGATGCGGCGCAATTTATTCGCCATTATGAAGATGTGTTCTACGGACACATCTTCTTTTGCTGCGCGCCTTTCATCGGCGCCCCAACGACAATCCCGGGTGATATCCGCTCATGGAGCGCGATTCAAAAAAAAGTGAAAAAACCGCAACGGCGGTGACACACAGTTGTCACAGGCCCCTGCGATAATGATTGGAGATTCAGATGAACGTTAGCAGAGTCCACCGGTTGTTGCGGCTGATAACGTTGTTGCAGGGCGGAAGGAACTATTCCGCCGCTGACCTGGCCCGGCAGCTTGAGGTCAGCAAACGAACGGTTTATCGGGACTTGAATATGCTGGAGTTGGCGCACATACCGTATTACTTCGACCCCGACAGCGGCGGGTACAGAATCTGCGGACAGTTCTTCCTTCCGCCGATAAATCTGACGCTGGCCGAGGCCCTGTCGATGCTCGCCATGAGCGGTCGGATCGAAGGGGCCGGCGATGTGCCGGTTCTGGGGCACGGAGCGCGTGCGGCGGTGAAACTCGAAGGGGCGCTTCCCCAGGGCATTCGCGGCTACGTCGGATCGGTTCTCGACAAGATGAGCGTTTCGCTGGGGCCGCTGGCGGATCACGAGGGGCTCGACGCAGAGTTCGAAACGCTCAGCAGGGCGGTGGTTGACAGGCGGATTTGTCTGCTGAGTTACAATTCGGTCTACGAAGGCGAGACGATCCGGCTTGAGATAAAGCCGCTTAAGCTGCTGTTCATGGGCCGGGCGTGGTATCTGATCGCCTACTCGAAGATGCATCGTGAGAACCGGACGTTCAAGCTGTCGAGGATCGAGAAGGTTGTACTCACGCAGCGACTGTTCACCAAGCCGCGGGATGTGGATATCGACGATTACTTTGGAAACGCCTGGTCGATGATCCCCGAGGGCAAAGAGCACCGGGTGCATCTGCGGTTCACCCCCAGGGTAGCCCGGAACGTATCGGAAGTCAGGTGGCACAAGACCCAGAGCACTACGATGCGTCCCGACGGCTCGCTGGACTATCGAGCGACTGTTGACGGGCTGGGTGAGATCACCTGGTGGATACTGGGGTACGGCGATGAGGTCGAAGTCATCGCGCCGGCGAAGCTCCGCAAAACCGTGATCCGTGTCGCCAGATCAGTTCTGGCTAAATACGGCGCCGAGGCCGGGGAGGGGCGATCATGAGAGCGGTCCTCCAGAGAGTTAATCGCGCCAGCGTGACTGTGGACGGCGAAGTTGTGGGGCGATGCCGGTCCGGGTTGCTGGTCTATGTGGGCGTATTCGAAGGCGACGATGCTTCGGACGCCGCGAAGTTGGCGGACAGGATATCGGGAATTCGCATTTTTACAGATGAATGCGGCAAGATGAATCATAATGTCCGGGATGCGCGGGGGGGCATCCTGGCCATTCCCAACTTCACGCTTGCGGCCGATACGCGAAAAGGGCGGCGCCCCTCGTTCGGGTTCGCAGCGGCCCCGGAGTCGGCTTCGGAGTTGTTCGACAAGTTCGTGTCCGATCTGGAAGCCTGCGGATGCGATGTGGAGACCGGGCGATTCGGAGCCCATATGGTCATAGACTCCCAGGCCAACGGGCCTGTGAACGTGATCGTTGACACTCGACCGGGGGAGTCCGGCGAGAAGAAAAACAGCGAGTAGACGGCGGTCCATTGGTGAATCCTGTCGTGTTGAGCTAGACTCTTGCGCGACCCCAACCCCAAGGGTTTCACTCGGTGGGCCGCTTTATTTGGCGCCGCGGCATATGAAAAACAGCGAGTTGCCGGCCGGGGGGTTGACAGGCGCGGGATGGTCCTGTATGATTTTCGCCTTGCTAATGGTAGTGTGCCCGAGTGGTCAAAGGGATCAGACTGTAAATCTGACGGCGTAAGCCTACGCTGGTTCAAATCCAGCCGCTACCACTTACTTACCCTGTCGATATGGCGGGGGCCGGCGCTTCGGCGTCGGTATCTAACGCGGGCGTAACTCAATTGATAGAGTGTCAGCCTTCCAAGCTGAATGTTGAGGGTTTGAATCCCTTCGCCCGCTTACGGAAAACCCTTGGAAACAAGGGTTTTTCTTTGCGCCCTGAAAATAGGCGAAAAAGATCTGGAATAAATCGCCTCAGAATCGCCTCAGAATGGATTCTATTTCCCGTCTTTTCTAGGCCTTCCCCTTCGGGGTGCCTGGTCCCCTCTTTCGAGAACACGGTCAAGCTCGGCTTTCTTGAAGAGGAGCCGTCCACCGATTTTCGTCGGCCGGAGTGCGCCCTTCTTAATCAATCTCTGCAGTGCCATGTCCGGGCGCACTAAGTTGCGACGAGCGATTCCGAGGTATTCGAGCGCCTCCTCCGACCAGAATTCAGTTTTCTCGGTCAACTTTGTCTTGCCCGCAGATTTCGTCGTCTTAACGGAAGCGGCCTGCAGTTTTTTCTTTAGCCGCGACAGCTCCGGATATTGTGAGGCGTCACACTCAGCTGGCGGAACCATAACATCGAAGCGTCTGAATACGCATGCCAGAACAAGGTCGCGTTGAGCTGTCACATCCCTAGTGAGGGATTCGAACGAATTGCCCCCGCCACGGCCAGCCGCGGCATTGTCCAGTGTGATAGGGGGGCGGAGGGCCAGATCAGCAGCTAACAGCGGTCGACGATCTTCAATAATCGCCAACAAACCTAGAGCCCGCCGAAACTCGTTCTCGGCCTGCAAGTCTGTCATGTCACGAGCAGCAAGGTTATTCAATATCGAGTTGATGAATGGAATGCCCAATTGCGGCGTACTCCGGTAGCAGAATCCTGCGAGCGATACGCCAAGCCTGCACAAGTCCAGATTGTCCATGGCGATAGCAGTCTGCATCAACAGGGCATCGAGTTGATTGGTCACCGCGGGTGCGACCGAATATGCAGGGTCGCGTTCGAGCAGCAACCCCGGCTGGAACGGCGTATTGCCAATCTCATGGTTGTCGGGTAATTCATCCTGTTCGCGCAGGGCTTGTCGGTGGGCCATTCGTTCTTGTGTGCCGTCTTTGGATGTCCACCACCCGCTGGCTGAGAAATACCCGATGAATTTGTAGAGTGCTGTTTTAGTTTCGCCGGATAGCTTGAGCACTTTCGCCTTGGTCGAATAGTGCAGGACTATGGCAAGCCGATCTACTTCCGTTGCGGCAGCGGCCCAAGAGTCGGATTGATCCAACGTGACGGCCGAATGTGTTAAGAAATGAATCTTCTGGCCGAGCCAACCAGTGTAGAGGGCTAAGAGTTCCGGATGACGTGCGATCGGCTCGTAACTGTAAATGTCCATGGTTATGCGTTTCCCGTTTGGCAGCTTCGGACCGTAATCATACGGCGGTATCCGGTCGAGCTCAAGACCACCGCAGAACTGCTTCTCAGCATATCGACAGGTAAGTGCGTAAAGCGGGCCTGGCCGGGGAAGCCAGGCCCTACGGGAATATTGGCCCAGGCGGGGGGAGACCTGAACCAATACTGATGGGCATACCAGATGATGGTGCATCGCCGCCCTCAATCTTCGCCTTGTCCTCGTGCTTCTCCGGTCTTGCAGGTTTGTCTTCAGGAGTGGCTATTCGGATTGCCCGGCTTCATCGGTACTATGAGCCCCTGTCACGGCAGACCTCGCAGATATTGACACGGGATAGGCCGAGCGATACAGTACCGAGAGACCGGCAGTTGCTTTATAGTCGGGGAGATATATGTTCTCTAAAGATGACATCATTGGCCCGTACAAGCTTATTCGCAAGCTTGGAAGTGGTGCGTTTGGAGAGGTCTGGCTGGGGCGGCATAAGGAGTTGGAGCTTGAGCGGGCCATCAAGATACCGACTGACCCAGACTACGTACGACAACTGCGACAAGAGGGAAAGATCCAGGCCCAGATACGCCATCCGAACATCGTCGAGACGATAGACCTGAACACGGAGCACGATCCGCCGTACTTCGTGATGGAGTACGTCGAGGGGCAGGACCTGCGCAAGCGTCTGAAGGCTGCTGGCGGGAAACTACCTCTGCGCGAGACCCTGGATATCATGCGGCAGATTCTCGGAGCCCTGAAGTGTGCGCACTCGGAAGGCGTACTTCACCGCGACTTGAAGCCAGAGAATATCCTGCTGACGCCGGATGGGCGGGTCAAAGTCACCGATTTCGGCCTCGGCAAGATCCAAGCCGACGTGGCCCAGTCGTTGCTGCTTTCGGGCAGCATGATGAGCAGCCAAGGCGTCTCAGTCTCCGGCACGCTCCAGTATATGTCTCCGGAGCAGCAATCAGGCAAGGACGCCGATTCTCGCGACGATGTGTATTCCGTGGGTATTATCGGTTGCGAACTGCTGACCGGTCGCCGGCCAACGGGCGCAGGTATCGTTCGCGCGATGATCCGGTGCGGTATCGATCGTGCGGTGGGCGACCTATTCGAGAAGGCCAGCGATGAACCCGAGTATAGGTACAAGTCAGCCGGTGAGATGCAGGAGGCCATCGTCTCGCTTCTCTCAGATACGCCAGCCGGCCAGGCAGGTCGTCTACGACATGCAGGCTTACGATCGGGTTCGCGTGCCGAACTCGCTGCTAGCGGCACCGGCAACCAGGAGGAGTCATCGCATCTGGTGGGTAGAGGCGAATCGGGAAACGAGACAGGTGAGCCTGAACCAGGTCCCTTGGGTGGCATGGGGCGTGCTGAGTCCGTCTGTGCAACTCTTCCGTCCATCAGCAATGCAGCTGCCGCCGTGCTGGTGGCTGTCGCGGCGATTGTACTAGGCGGAATTCTGCGCACTTTTACCGGATGGACGTGGGTTTCATTGCTTATCGTCGCGTTTTCCCAAGTGATGGCCGCTCTAGTTTTCGGCTGTGTCTTCCGGTTTTTCCGATGGATTGACCTTCTATGGATTGGCGTCTTATGGGCCGTTGCGTGGGCTGCTCCGGCGATTCCGCCACGAACGTACGTGTTCTACGTGCTTGACTCTCTCTCTCCATTGTGGGAGATTGCCCTTGCGATCGGCCTGAGTTTCATTCTTTCTCGTCGGCTCCATGGATCAGTACTCTCGCATGCGATGGTCCAGATTCCCCTTTGGCTGGGAATGTGGGGAGTACAGTATCAATATGGTTATTTGTGGACGGAGTACCCGCACTACACTCATTGCTTCTATCTCCCCTTCGCCGCCATCCTGTTAACGGTCGTATTTGCCGTCGTAGAGGCTTTGGCGATCTACCTTGTTGTAAGAGAGGAGGTTGTACGCTCAGTCCTCGTGGCTCATTCAACGAAGCGATGGCCCCTGGTGTATGTTCGAACAATGTACATAATTGCCGCAGTGATTCTCGCG
>Ga0180435_10007955_pt1 | contig 10027 bp, 15 predicted proteins | sample SS_ome_3_FD_132467 | JGI IMG/M metagenome (GOLD analysis project Ga0180435, IMG submission 132467) | Hypersaline lake sediment archaeal communities from the Salton Sea, California, USA - SS_3_S_1 metaG | ecosystem: Environmental > Aquatic > Non-marine Saline and Alkaline > Hypersaline >... | reverse complement strand
CTGTCCACCGTGAAGTTGGAGGCCGCGTTGGCATCCATCGTGATGCCAGCGGTCCCCGTCCCGGGGGCATTGAAATCGATGTTCCGGCCATTCGTCATGTTGATGACGTTGCCAGCCGTGTACGCTTGATCGAGTGTGGATCCCGCCGAGGTGGCCAGGGCGTTGTAGGTGAACCCGGTCGTGCTGCCGTTCCCCACGTACCAGGCGCCGTCCGTCCCTGCCCGCATGACGGACACGGCGACCTTGGTGATGGTCGCGGTCGTGTCTGTCTCGTTCGTGAAGTTGTTCTGCGAGAAGTCTTCGACCGTGCCCGTGCCGTCGACACCGCGAATCTCCAGCGTCGTCGAGGCGCCGTCCTGGACCTCGTAGATACCGTCGTTGCTCGTCGACCCCGAGACCTGGATGATGTCGCCCTGGCTGAACGTGCCACCACTCCCTGCTTCGGTGGTGACCGTCGGGCCCGTGCCTCCCGCCGTGTCCTCACCACGGGTGAAGACGCCGGCACCCGTCGTGGTCGTCTGCGTCGTCGTCGGATCGTAGTTGACCACCAGGCCGCTCGTGATCGCCGTGTCCGTCGTGTACCCCGCGTTCAAGTAGAGGTAGTTGTCACCGACGACCACCTCCTCGGTGTGCGTCGTGAACATCGTCCCCTGGACCGTCAGGTTCCGAGCTACAAGCACGTCACCCACGGAAGACACGGTGAACTTCGTGTTGTCGCCGCTGTCCTTGACGATCAGCTTCCGAGCCCCTGCAGCGTCAGCCAACGGAAGCACCACATCATTGGCCGAGTCGAGGGTCAGATCCCCCGAAGCCGCCGTCGAGATCGTCAGCGCCCCTGCACCATCGATCTCCTGGCCAGCAGCGATGTTGAAACCACCCTCGAAGGTGAGAACCTCGGTGAGACCCGCGGGGGTCCCCGAGCCGGCCGCGAAACGGAACCCCACAGATGCCGGCAGATCGAACACGTAAGCGTCGGTCGTGGTGAGATCCGAGGGGGTCTGGATGACGCCATTACGGATGGCGAGGGGGCCGTTGACTTCCGTGAAGGTGATGGTCACTGTGACTTCTCCGCTTGCAGGGGCCGAAGACCAAAACCGAAGGGCCGCCCTCTTGGCGGGCCGTCGGGCACGTCGATACCGTCGCTGTCGGTAGCTACATCTGATGGGAGAAGGGATCTTCTCCCTGCATCGGTCGGTCTACATCTGGCCCCCGTCGAAGACGGGAGTTAGCACAAGGGTAGCACAGGCCGCAGGAGCGCCCTGCTACTAACTAGGGGGGTCTATAGGCAGGCTAACGGGGCTAGAACTGAGGCTTTTCGGGCTTGTCACCGTCGTCGGGGGCATCCGCTTCGGCCACGTCCCCATCTTTCGGGGCCTCCTCGTCGTCGTCGGCCGCCTCCTCAGCCTCCGGCTCGGCGTCATCCTTTTTTGTATCGCCGTTGTCCTCGTCCTCGTCCTCGTCCTCGGCCGGGCCATCCTCCTGCTGACGCTCCAGCAGGTAGGCACGCATCTTCATCAGGTCCTGGACCTGCTGCTGCAGGGCCATACCCTTCTGCTGGGCCTCCTGCTGCACCTGCTGCCGCCCGTTCTCCAGTTCGTTGACCTTCTCGAAGATGCCAGCGCCCTTCAAGAGGCCCGTGATCTTCTCCTGCACCTCACCGTGGTACGTCTGGTACTTCTGCGCGATCTCCTGCTGCTCCGTCTGCAGCTTGGCGATCTTGGTCTGGATGTCGTCGATGTCCTTCTGCCGCTGGCTCATGAGATGCTTCTCCCTATGGATGGCCTTCCGGCGCATCTTGCGTTTTTGGGTCTTCTTCTGACCCCGAAGCTGTCTCCGCTTCTGGGCCCGGTTGCTCTTTCCGCCCACCACCAACCTCACGATGCAGGGGTGTCACCCTGGACTCTACCCACCGAGACTGAAATGGATTCGCTATTCGTAGTAGTTGATGAAGTGGGCGCGCATACCACCCGTCTGGCCTGACAACCCCTCATAAGTCAGGTCCACCGTTTGCTCCACGATCAGTAAGATCCCGATCCCGGGGTCTACCCCTTGCATCAGGCCGTAGATGACATCCCCCGCGATGAGCGTGTCGGGGATGGTGTACGTGTACGTGTACCGCCCCGTCTCGGCCGGCGTGGCAGGCAAGAGGGGCTCACCTGGCCCCACCAACGAGGTCTTCGTCCCGTCCGTCTCGAAGTGGTAGATCTCGATGACCGGCGTGTTGACCGCCACCGGATCATTGTTCTGGTCGAGGAACAGCACCTGAAAGGTGTAGGGTTGCCCGATCATGCCGGTCGCCATGGCCGACCTCCTCACCTACCCAGGCCGATAGACAGATCACCAACCCAGCATCTCCCGCACCTGCTCGTGGAACTCGTCAATCCGGGCATCCCCAAGCTCACCCGAAGGGCCCACCAACGGAATCCCCCGGATGTTCTGCGGGGACACCATCCGACGGAGGAACCTCGTGCGACGAGGGTCGAGCATGAACTCCGCGTCCTCCCCCATGAACAGGAACTTCATGTCACCGTCCGGGTGGGCCTCCACCACGACCCGACTCGGTTCCAAGATGGCCCAACTCCCGTCCTCCTTCTGCGTGACGAAGACCTCCCCCGCCAACCAGTATTGAAGGCAAACCTTGCGCCGGTACTCCACGATCTTGCGGTGGCCGCGGCTCTCCTCGTTAGAAGGCAACAGCCCCTTCAGCGACTGCTCGACCAAACCATCCACGGCCTCTCGAACACGCTTCGTGTTCCGATAGTGGTAGCGTGCCGCCTTCCGCTGTTGGCAGAGTCCCATGGGCGTGTCGCGACCTGCGATCCGCCGGGCCTCTTTGAGAACCCCCTCGGCTGCGGTGATGTAGTCCTCCGGAGATGGAGAACCCTCCACCTGGCTCATCCTGTGCCCCAACAACGCCTCGAACGTCTCGGCCGTCATGCCAAGGCGCTCGCAGCCGTGCTGGATCTCTCTCACACGCTCGGGCCTCATTCCCATCCAAATCTCTCCCTATCTACCTACGGTTATTACGCATTTGCTCTCCCCCTACAACGCTTCCGAAGGGCGAAAACGCACACCGTTGAGGCACCTCCCATGTTTCCCAGGGTTTCAATCTGAACCGCAGGCGGAAGGAGAAGAATTTTTACCGGGTCGCAAGATTTCTTGCGCTTTGGAGGTCCACAACCCCCAGAAATGCTGCAATCTCAGGCTGGCACGGTACTTGCTCCCATCGTATGGCAGGAGGTCAACGAACCATGCTGAAATCCATCTCCAATGTCACCGTTTCCGAGCTTCACACCGGCTACGGCGTCTGGGTCCGCGACGGGCACCGATGGCGCCGCATCGAGTACGTCCGCTCCGGGTGGGCAGAGAGCTACGACCCGAAGGGGTCTCCCCCCTTCGTTCTCTGCTTCGACAACGAGCCTTGGAAGATGGTCGTCCAGCACGACCACGAGGTTCACGTCGGCAAGCCGCTGGACTGGTAGTTACCGGCAGTGTTCGCTGAGCCAGTCGCCCATCTCTGGCGTGCAGCCCACCTCGTAGTCCTGGAACTCCTCGGGGTCCTTCAAGATGTCGTAAGGGATGAACACCCGGCTCTTGTCGTCCTCGGGGTCCACCAGCACCACCGCGTACTCCCCATCGGGCAGCGGGTCGCGGATCATCCCCAACGTCACCTCGGTGGCATCCTCGTTGGGGATGATCGTGATGCCGTTCGCCACCGCCGCGTCTTCGTGGTAGAGGCCATAGAAGGGAACGGACACGAGACCAGGACCCTCCTCATCCCTCGTCTGCATCGGGAACACTACCAAGCCGTAGGAACCTCGGCGGATCGTCGAAAACTCGTTCAAGGAGACCTCATCACGCATCCTTGATCAGCGCGAGGTATAGGAAGGCTACCGCCTGTCCGTCAGCACCAGGTGAGGAGATCCGCCATCTGACGATGGAAGTCGGCTGCGTCCTCGTCGGTCGCCGTCCACTTCCCCTCAGTGTCCACGAAGGGAACATCCCCACAGGTGCGAACGAGATGGCGCACCTGATCCGTAGTGAGGATGAACTGTGGGATGCCAGGGTAGGGGGGCGCCACCCGGTAGGCGTCTTCGTGAATGACCACCATGTCCGGATCCAACATGGTCCGGTCCTTCATCACGAACGCGATACCGTAGAGCCAGTATTCCTCAGCGACACGCCGCACCCACTCGTTGTGCTCCTCGTCCCCCTCCTGGAGGAACTCCTGGATGGCACGCTCGGCCACGTCCTCAACGCGCTGGTAGACGTCAGGGAAGGAACGGTAGTGGTAGGCGGCCGTCTCGCGGGCTTCTCGAACGTCATCCGACATGGAAATGGTCCTCCGCTGACCACGGGGGGTCGCTCAACACCTGCACTTTGGCCCACGAACCGTCAAGACTCGCCGAAGCTGCAACGTGGATCTGGGGCGCTCCGATGCGTAGCTGCTCTCCTTCTTTGAGAACCCAGCCAACACCTCCCACCGCCACCGACAACCGCCCCTCCAGGACACGGTACGTCTCCACCATCTCCAGATGGAAGTGGGGACGGCTGCCGCCAGGACCGATCCAGGCAATGGCTTTCCCAGGCTCTAGCTCCACGATGAACTCGTGCTTCCCGGCCCGAATGATATCGTGGTCGGGGTACTCGTCCTCGATCGTATTGAAGACAGGATGGCTCATGGGCTGCCGTCCTTGGGGGCGTCCCACTCCTCCCAATCGGGAGCCCAGGCTCGTGCGTTCGTGAACTCCTCGGGATGGTAGGGGTAGACCGTCTCCCACTCCTGGTAGGCTGCCACCCACCGCACACGAACGAGGTCCGCCCGAGCCAGGATCTCGTCCACCCCACACTCGTCCAGAGCGAAGTCCAGGCCATGGTCCTCCTGGACCTCGTAGAGCTTGCGGATCAGGTCCACATCGTCCCGCTCACCGGCATAGCGGAAGAGGTCTGCGAATACCTCTGCAGATCGGCTGTCTCCCATGAATCACCTCTCTCAGGGGAGCTTTTCCAGGTCAAGGGGGAAGCGCAACACGATGCGGATTTCCCCCAAACCGTCACGATTCTTGATGTAGGCCGTCCCACACCGCGGATGGTAGCTCCGGCAGACTCCGAGGGGGTCCTCCGGCGTCCGACACCACTCCTCCCAGATCTGCTGGAGGAGGGGGGCGAGCTTCCCGTCCAGTGGGTACTCCAGGTCACGCAACGAGATGTCTACGGCCTTCTCGTTGGGGTCGTGAAAGGCCACCACGTTGGAAGGGGGGCCCTTCATCTTGTCGCGCGAATCGGACATCGGGTTCACCGGATGGCAGGCTGTTCCGTCGAACCCACCTGCTCGCGGGCCTTGGCCAACTCCTCCTCCGTCGCCTTGCCACGGCTCTCGGTGACGTGCGAGTACCCCGGCACCAGGAAACCGTCAGCATCGAGGCGGGAGGAGAACAAACCATGGAACGCCTCGTACTTCATCTCCGTGTCGAGTTGCTTGTACTCGAACTTGGCGATGTGCGACGAGAAGTTCGTCGCCTTGGGCATCGACGGCTGCTCCATGAAGAAGTCGGTGATCCACCCACGGACGAAGGTGTCGCTCCCCGAGCCACACCGCTCGGTGAAGAACATCCCCTTCCAGAACTCGATGTCCGGCTCACCGTCGTAGGTCGCCAAGACCTTCCCGATCTGCTCCTCGACATGGCCCAGGTACGCCGCCGCCTTGTCCATGTGTCCCTTGATCTGCCCCAGATGGTCGAGGAACCGCTGCCAGTCGTCGCGGGTTCCCTCCAGCCGGATGCGGGGGAAACCACACAGCAACATCGAGTAGCTGTAGAAAGGGCTCATCGCGTCACAGAAGGCCGCACACGCCGCCACGTCGTAGTCCATCGTCGCCGTCGAGAACGTCGGGAGGAAAACGTCGGTGCCAACCGGCACCATGTGACGGAGATAGGCCACCAGCACCTGCGGGTCGATCTCCGTCAGGCTCCCACTCACGATGACGATCTCCGTCTTGTCCGACCCCTCGGGAGCGTTGGTGAACAGCGAACGGTAGTGCTCGGCGTTGGCCTTGATGTGACCTGCAAGCTCACTGAGAACCATGTACCACAGGTGGTGAGGGGCTACGACGGCCCCCGCGTGCCAGGCGTAGCAACGCTCCAGGTAGGTGAGGTAGTTCTTGTGGTAGGCGTCCACCCCCTCCGGGATGGCGTTGGTCACGATGGGCTTGGGCACCCTCTCGTGCGTGTTACCGTCGTACTGCGTCGGGCCGCTGACGTTCTCAGCCCACTCGGTGCTCGTGGTGTGATCGTACCCTCGCCGCTTCTCGTCGGCGAGTTCAAGGCCGGCGTCCAGATCGATGATCATAGGTAGCGAACCTCCTTTGAGGATACTACCCGGAAGATGGGGGCTCTATGCGCCTTTTTCGATCGAGGAGGGGGAGAAGATAGGGACGTAGCTCCGGCTTGTCGTGGGCCAGGCGGATCAGCTTGGATTCCAAGTGGCCACACTCCCGGGCTTGCTTGATCTCCATCGAGACCTCGGGGAAGACATCCACGATGATGTCCGTCGCCTCGTCCCAATCGATGCGGTTCTTCGACGAGAACAGGATCCGACGAAGGACTTCTTCCTCACCCGCCGGCATCTTGCGGCCAACGCGCCCGAGAATCTTGCCTAAGTACACCTTGGGATCGAATGCCATCTCTCACCCCGTGTACATGATCTCGGCGTTGGCCAGCGCCTCGCGGAAGCCCCCCTTGATGGCGCGCTCAGTCCCGTAAGAACGCATGTAGGTCCAGGTGTCCGTCTCGGGGTAGTAGAAAAGGCTCGGCCCGCGGTCATAGTTGTCGGCGATCTCCCAGGCAGCCATACCGAACTTCTCCGGTTCGTACTTGCCACGCTCAGCATCGAGATGAACGTAGACACGCTCTTTCCAGAACTTCCGTGTGCGTGCGGGGTCCATGTCCATCGATTCGTCGGGATTCCGCTCGTTGTATTTCTGGGTCTCCTCGATCTCCGTCTCAGCCGCCTCCATCGCGTTCTTGATGGCCGCCTTCGCGACTTCCTTCACCTGCCGAGGGGCTCCCGATGGAATCTTGCCTCCTGCCTGCTTCACCAGTAGGGGCAACAGGTGAGGACGCAGATCGGGCTTCGCGTGGGCGAGCTTGATGACACGGCTCCGCAGGGACATTGGCAGGACCTCCTACTGGAAGCCACTATAGAGGGAATATCAAAGAGGGGAGAGTTCCAGGGCCGAGATGAGCCCCCGCTTCCTGCGCTCCAAGATGGCCCTGGGCACCCCCGCCCGGCGAGCTAGCTCGTAGATCGGCCTCTTGCGGCCGTCCGTGGTCACCAGTTCCGCGAGGGCGAACCTCTGGCAGAGGGCCACCACACGCTCATCCGCATAGGGGAGGTAGACCCTGACATTGTGAAAGGAACTGCACAGGTGTAACGGCGTCAAGTGCCGCGGAACAAGCTCCTCCATCAAGCCCCGGAAGACTTCATGGGTCGGTGACTCCTGGTGCTGATAGTAGCCACCTGCCATCTCGTCGATGCAGTCTCCGCAGAGAAGGTCGCGCGTGTACGGGGAGATAGCCCTCATGAGCATCAGGTAGTTGTCGGGCCTATCCTGCTTCATCTCCAGCAAGCGATTCGACCGCCGCACGTCGTCCTCGCTGACCCTCACCAGATGAACCTCGTGCTCGACGTCCCCCCTCGCCGCCGTTATGGCCATGTGGGCGTGGACTAGATCCAGGCTCTCCTCGCTGGCGGCCATGGTGTGCGCCGTAACCGGAAGCCCGTGTTCGAGGAGCTTGTACAGGAGGAGGGTTGAATCGACCCCCCCAGACAACGCCAAGTGGACTCGTTCTCCACGCTCGAAGAGGGGATACCCGATACCCCAGACCACCTGAGAAAGCACTCCTTCGAGTTCGTCGATTTTCAAGTTGAGGGGATGCTCGGTCGGCCGCCAATCGAAGGTACGGAACCGTGCGAAGATTCGTCGTCGATCGTCAAGCATCGTCTACGATACGCCCGCTCTCAATGTGCCACCCACCATCGGGGCACTCCTGAGAGAACCGTACCGTGACTGCGAGTAGATCGTCTCCACGTTGTGTACCGTGGCCCACCGCCTCCTCCATGTCGATCCGGTGCTTCCCACAGGAACAGTGCTCGATCGTGTAGGGGAGGTCCTTATGCTTCCCGCCGCAGTGGTGTACCGCGTGGCCGTCGTCCTCATGGTGGATGTGGTGGAAGAGGGACAGCAAGTGATCTTTCTTCGAGGCTGCGGTGCATAGGCGACAACCTACCTTGGAAAGCTGTGCCTCCCGAAACAGCCAACGCGACGCTACACGGACAGGTGAGGGGACCATTGAGGAGCCTCCTACCAGGAAGGCCCCATAGAGGAACTACCGGGTGAGCTTCCACTTCGGGAAGCTCGTCTTCTTCAACCGCTTGCTCGACCGGGTGCCGCTCACGATCATGTGCGAGCAACGGTTCATGTTCTGGCGACCGGACTTCCCGTCCTGCCACTCATCCTCGGGGAACCAGCACGTCGTGAAGTAGTCCTTCGCACACGGGTCCTTCCCCAGCACGTCCCGGAACGGTGGGCAACCGCCCCACTCCTTCCGGGAACCGGCCGCATCCAGCAGCATGTACGCCTGGACCGGCGTGTGGACGGCCTTCGTGTCGCTCTTGCTCACAGCCGTGCTGAACCGCTCCCCCCGGTTCCACCGCTTGATGAAGTTGAGGAACCGCGTGGGGTAGAAGTTGACGTACCGCGACCCCGCCACGACCTTCGCCCCAATCGCGTGCCATGCTTCGGCCATCGTGGACCCGTAGCAGTTGCACTGCCACACCGCCCGCAGCTTCAACGGATGGACGTTGCGCGTCAGGTAGCCCGAGGAGCAGTAGCCGTTGTCCCCGTAGGTCCCCTCCGACGTGCGGAAGTACCCGTCGTTGCCATGGGAGAAGACGTAGACATCGACGACGTAGCCTTCATCCCGTAGCTGGTGGAGGTACTTCGCCAGGTTCTCTCGGGTGGGGAGGTCGACGACATCGGCCTTCTTCTCGACGCGCTCGCTGACCTCGAAGTGCCCGAACGTCGTCTGGTGCCGCAAGAGCACCTGCTTGTCGTAGCCGTCGAAGGCAAGGTGAAGCTGGACGGTCTCCTGGGCCAGCCGCGTCATGTAGCTGTCCTCACCGAAGTAGAAGAAGATCAGGGAGGCTGTCTTGGACATGAGGGCTCCTCTTGAACCCCATGCTACCCGACCGGGGCTACGACATCGAGGCCGCCTTGTACCAATCACGGGCCTTCGCCTGGACGCCCTTGGCGACCTGCTTCCACGTCAAGCCCGACGCTTCAAGCTCGGCCACCGACTCCTTCTGCACGTCCGCCGTGACCCACCGCATGAACGACCCCATCTGCCGCATCTCGTAAGCACCCCCACACGCCTCGCTGACCCCCTGCTGCAACCGGGCCTCCGTCACCACCAGGGCGACGAACTCGTCCACCCCAGCCGCCTTCTCCGGCTTCACCTGGGCGGCCTTCTTCGCACCCACCTCACGGTGCTTGTCCCCCTTGGCCTTGAACATCAGCATCGCCAAGCCCTCGGGATCGACCGGTATCCCGTCACCGACGGGATAGAAGACGATGCCCTCCCCGATGCCCTCGACCCCAAAGGTCTCCTTGACCCACGGGTCGCAACACTCCACCCCGGCCACCATGTTGTTGATGACCTCGACGGAATGCTCCATGCCCTTCTCGTCCCCATAGCGGAGCGTCACCAGCGCCCCGTGCCAGGGGAGAATGAACATGTCCTTCGGCATCCAGCGGGAAGGGCCGTTCAGGCACCGCCAAATGGCATCAGGTTCGTAGACGATACGAGCATCCTCGCCGTAACCCCTCTGGATCGCGAACACCGCGAAGACCTTACGGTCGATCTTCGAGATGCCCATCCCCTTTTCGACACCGGGACCACACCACTCGCCGAAGATGGTGATGCCGCGCTCCAAGCTGGCGAAGTAGGCCCGGTTGTCACTACGCGAG
>Ga0180435_10007954_pt1 | contig 10027 bp, 9 predicted proteins | sample SS_ome_3_FD_132467 | JGI IMG/M metagenome (GOLD analysis project Ga0180435, IMG submission 132467) | Hypersaline lake sediment archaeal communities from the Salton Sea, California, USA - SS_3_S_1 metaG | ecosystem: Environmental > Aquatic > Non-marine Saline and Alkaline > Hypersaline > Sediment... | reverse complement strand
TTCCATCGGGCTGAGCCTGCTGATGACGGCGATGGGCCTTAGCCTGCTTGGCCTGCTGCCGGTGCAGCACTGGCTCACCTCGGTGGCTTTCACCCGCACCGTCAGCGGCTGGATAAAACGCCTGCCCAACTCCGACCATCCCGCCGCCCCCATTGGGCTGGGCATGGCTAACGGTCTGCTGCCCTGCGGCCCGATCTATGCGATGGTCATGCTGGCGGCTACCAGCGGCGACCCCATCAAAGGGGCCGGGATTATGTTATTGTTCGGGCTGGGTACGCTGCCGGCAATGCTGGGCATCGGCCTGTCGGTATCACACCTCAGCCTGAAAATTCGCCGGGGTCTGTATCAGGTCGCGGCCATCCTGGTCGTACTGGTCGGCATGCAACTGGCGATGCGGGGGCTGGCCCTGAACGGACAGGTGGCCCACGCCGCCCTGGGGAGCGTGATGTTATGGTAGCCCGGCTTTCGGACAGCAACATGTCGATGACCGATTTCCCGGTCAACCGGGCCGCCCCGGCTATTGACGCCGACTGCGCCCTGTGCGGCCTGCCTATCGGCCAGGGGCTGGGCGGTTCCTTCACCCGCGGCGTCACCGGCACCTTTGACGGCGAAGAGTTGATTTTTTGCTGCTACGGCTGCCGCCACATTTATGAAATCGTCGCCCCCCAACTGGCCGCCGGAGTAGAACTGCGGCAGGCGATGGGCCAATGCGGTCTGGATTTGAACGCCCCCTGCTGCCGGGGTGTCATCCAGGGCGACCCCGCCGAAGAGGCCCGCAACACCCTCTCCCGCCTGATGCTCAACGCCTTTCTGGCGATGATGGTGATGGTCCTCAGCCTGGCCCTCTATTCCGACTTTTTCTTTGCCGAGTGGGGCGAAAGCGGCCAGAGTGTGCGCTCCATTTTGCAGACGATGGCCATGCTGTTTGCCACGCCGGCGGTACTGCTGCTGGCCCTGCCCATTCTGGAAGACGCCATTTTCACCTGGCAGGTCTACCGCCGACTGACCACCAGCGCCCTGATTGCGGTCGGCAGCCTGGCCGCGTACGGGCTGTCGGTGTACGCCACCTTTACCGGGCAGGGACACACCTATTTTGAAACCGCGACGATGACCCTGCTGCTGGTCACGCTGGGCCGCTGGCTGGATGCCCGCACGATGGTTGAGGGCGACAAAGCCCTGACCGAACTGCTGGCCCAGTCGCCGGTGGAAGCCAGCCTGCTGACCGCCGACGGGCAGGACAGCCGGGTGCCGGTCGAAGTGCTGGAAACCGGCCAGCACATCCGGGTGCGCCCCGGCGAAAATTTCGCTGTCGATGGCCTCATCATCAGCGGCGAAGGCAGCGTTAACGAAGCCAACATCACCGGCGAAGCAACGCCGGTTTACAAAGGCCCCAGCCATCCGGTGTATGCCGGCACCACCAGCCTCGATGGCAGTTTTGTGGTGCAGGCCACCGAAGTGGGCGAAAATCGGGTGATGGGCAAACTGGTGCGGTTACTGGAAGAGGCGCGTCTGCACCGGGCGCCCATCGAACGGCTGGCCGATCAGGTCGCCGGTTATTTTACGCCCACGGTGATTGTGCTGGCGTTGGGGACTTTCCTCTTTTGGACGTGGCAGGCCGGTCTGGAAACCGGGCTGCTCACCGCCCTGTCTGTGCTGCTGATTGCCTGCCCGTGCGCTCTGGGCATCGCCACGCCTCTGGCGATCTGGAGCGCGCTGGGCCGGGCAGCCCAAAAAGGGATTCTCATTCGCGACAGCTTCACCCTGGAAAAACTGTCGCGGGTGCGCCAAATATTTTTCGATAAAACCGGCACCCTGTCAACCGGCCAGGCCGCGGTGGCGGACATCATCACCGCCGATGGGATGGACGCGGCCCGCTTGCTGCAACTGGCCGCCTCGCTGGAATACAACTCGGAGCATTCCATCGGGCAGGCCATTCAGGCCGCGGCCCAAGATAAAAATCTGTCGTTGCTGCCGGTGGCGCAGTTCCGGGCCAAACCGGGTTTGGGGATTGAAGGCGTCATTGACGGCCAACAAATTCTGGTGGGAAGCTGGCGGCTGGTAGAACAGGCCGGGCTGCAACTGGCCGATGACCTGCGACAGGAACGTCAGCGATTGGAAGACGCCGGGATGAGCGTGGTCCACGTGGGCGGCAATGGGCAGGTGTGGGGTCTGCTGGGGCTGGCCGAAACCATCCGCCCGGCCGCGGCCGAGACTCTGGCCCAGATGGACAGCCGCCGTCTGAGCGTCACCGTGCTGACCGGCGACAGCCAGGCCGCCGGCTCGGCGCTGAGTGACCGGCTGGGGGTAGCGGTGCGCAGCCAACTGCTGCCGCATCAAAAAGTGGAAGCCATCGAGCAGGCCGAAGCCCAAACGCCCACGGCGATGGTTGGCGACGGCATCAACGATGCCCCGGCTCTGGCCCGGGCCAGCGTGGGCATTGCGATGGGCTGCGGCGCGGATGTGACCCGCGAAGCTGCGGATGTCAGCCTGCTGGGCGATGATTTGCACCAGATTGGCTGGATGTTCGGCCTGGCCCGGCGGGCGTACCGTACCATCGGCTGGAATCTGGCCTGGGCCTTTGTGTACAACGTCATCGGCATTGGGCTGGCGATGGCCGGGCTGCTGCATCCGGTGCTGGCCGCGGCGGCGATGGTCATCAGCAGCGCGCTGGTGGTTGGTAATTCGCTGCGCATCTATCGGTATTAGAAGAAGTCAGGGATATTTGTTAATTCGCTGACTCGCTGATTCGCTGAATCACAAAAACGGAGGTTTTTTGATGGGAAAATTAACAGCAGCTTTCAAACAATATTTCTGGCCGGTGTCGGCGCTGATTTTCTGCCCCTGCCACCTGCCCCTGACCCTGGCCGGCTTTGTCAGCCTGACCGGCGGCACGGCCCTGGGGGCGTACATCAGCCGCAATTACAGTTCCGTTGAAACGGTGCTGGCGGTGTCGTTCTCGTTTTACTTTGTGCTGGCTTTTATGATTTGGGTGGTGCGCGGCCCGCAACAGGCCGAAGGCGCGGCCTGTGCCATTGACGAAAACGGCAAACCCCGGCTGAATGGTCTGAGTACCAAACAGATTATCACCTGGGGTATCATCGGGATGTTTTCGATGCCGGCCCTGATTGCCATCAGCATCTTCACCAAAGAAAAGTTTGTGGATGAAACCGTCTCCAAAATTCTGACCGTCAACCCGGCTTTGACCATGAACTCCGGCTTTATCTGGCTGGTCAGCCTGGCCACGGTGGTAATGATTCCGGTGATGATTATCTGGCTGGTGTGGATGTGGCTGGCCTGGTCCAAAACGGACATGTCTAAAGTAGATACGGAGAACTGGACCTATGAGTACGAAGCCTGACCAACAACCCAAAAAGAAAAAGTGGCCGCTGAAAACGCTCATCGAGATTATCCCTATCATTGTAGCCCTGACCGCAGTTTTCAGCTACAAAACCATCAACAATGTCAGCGAGGTTAGTTTGGTAACGCCGCTTTCGGAGGTGTTGGGCGGCGTGCCGCTGTGGGTGGCCGGATTGATGGGCTTGGTGGCGCTGGTGGGCTTGCTGGGGATGGCCTGGCTAATTTACATCTTCAGCCGCGCCCCCGTCTCGCCGGACGGCAGCGACGTGGATTAGTCTTAAGTTCATTCCAAACAGAAATTTAGCTCACGGATAAACACGAATAAACACAGATTAGAATATGTTTAATCAAAATCCGTGTCAATCTGTGTAAATCCGTGAGCAATTTTCGGTTCTATGGCTTATCTCAAAACGAGACTATATTTTTACCCGAAGGAAATACATCAATGAAACTCATTAACCGTGGTAACTGGCTTACCGCCTTTTTGATTTTTTTACTGCCGGTGACGCTGGTCTTTCTGCTGGGCAGCCAGATGGCCTACAGCCAGGTGACGACCCAATTTGAAAACTACCGAAATATCCCCCAAATTAATACAGCCGCCGAGCTTGAATCCCTGCCCGCCGGAACCATTGTGATGGTGCAGGGCCGGATTTCGGCCAACACCCCCCTGCCGGTTGAGGGGGGAACATCGGGGCTGGTGGTCTTTCGGGAACGGCCCGCCGAAGGCCGGGAAACCGGCTTCGGGGAAGAGTTCCCCCTGATTTTCCCCAGCATCATCCTGGAACTGCCGGACGGCTCGGCCACCAAGGCTGTGACCGTCATCCCCAGCGCAGAGCGGGAACGCATCATTCAGGCTGAACTGCACAACGTGCCGGATGGCGACCGGCGGCGCACCGGATTCAAGATAGGCGACACGGTGATGGTACAGGGCGAATGGCAGCCCGGCAGCGGGCCGGTACTGGTCGAGGTGACCGGCATTACCGGCGGCGATAAAGCCGGGCTGATGGCTCAATGGTACCAGGCCTTTACGGTGGTCAGTTGGGTGCGGAATGGACTGGGGGCCGCGGTACTGGTCAGCCTGATTGCGCTGGTGGTACAATGGCGCCGCACCAGAAACAGAGATAAGCGAGGTGAAGAATGGCAGAACCCGACCGCGACAATTCAAACAATATAGCTTATGTGATGGTGGCGGTGGTGGTGCTGGCAATCATCATCATCTCGGTGCTGACGGTCACGGCTATTTTGGCCGGACCGCCGGCAGTATAATAAACTTTTTGAGGGCAGACCGCCCTCATTTTTTTGCTTCGGTGTGCGCCAGACTTTATAATAGAATACGATAGTTGTTGTAGGGGGGAACATTTATGGCAAAACCGGCATTTTTTACCCGGCCAACTTTCAGAAAAACCAAAATCCCAAAAATACGGTTGGCCCACTGGAAACCGCTGACCACCTACACCAAATATCGGTGGGTGGTGCAGGCGCTGGTGGTCATTGCCTTTGTGCTGATGCCCCAACTGCGCCTGCTCAAGCTGGATTTTACCAACGACCAGTACTGGCTGCTGGGCTATGAAGTCTCGATGAAGATTGCCTTGCAGGCGGTGGTCATCCTGTGGCTGGGTACTTATTTTGTCAACTTCTTTGAAAATTATCTGATCGGCCGGCTGCTGTGCGGCTGGATTTGCCCCTGGGGCCTGCTGAACCGGCTGGGGATGATTCTGAATCACCTGCTGCGGCGGGCCAAATACCGGGCCTTGACCCTGGCCGCGGCCAATCTGGTGTTTGCCATCACCGCCACGCTGGTGGTGATGAACTGGGTGGTTGACCTGGCGACACTTTTCCAGCCGCAACACCCCTGGTTTGGGCTGGTCTGGGCCATTTTTGGCGGACTGGTGCTGGTGGGTTTTGTCATTCTGCACAAGATGGGCTTTAAATTTTGCGAAACCATCTGCCCCTTTGGCATGTATTTGACGGTGGTCACCCAGAAAAACTCGCTGCGGATCACCTTTGACACCGAGCGAGCCTGCGTGGATTGCGGCCTTTGCACCCAGGTTTGTCCGATGGATTTGTCGCCGCGGGAAATGGATTTCAACGACCACATGAGCGGCGGATTCGGCCAATGTATTTTGTGCGGCGATTGCATTGATGTGTGCAAAGAACGGATGGCCCTGGAGCAGATGCCGCCGCCACTGCGATGGAACACCGAAGCCGAAATCATCCCCCTGCTGCCGCTGGAGCAGTCAACAGAATAAGCTATGGAACCAACAAACGACTCAACTACTCTCAGCAATCGGCCCCCGGCACCCCGGCCAACGAATCAAATCATTATTGGCTGTGCGGTCATCCCGTTGTTGTTGATTATTGGCGCCGTTTCCGTGTACGGCTATTTTCGGAGTAATGCTGCCAGCCGCCTGACAGTTCCCGCCGGACAGGTGGCGCTGGTGCGGGCTGAACCGGACACCTCGGCGCCGTTGCTGGCCCGTTTTGGCGAAAACAGCCAGTTGAAAATCAGCGGACGCACCGCAGATTGGCGCTGGCTGGAAGTAGAAGTTTGGGACGACCAAATTGGCTGGACCCTCCGCCCGCTCGACATTCTGGTGTGGCAGTTGCAGGCTCCGGAAACCGCGCCGGCGGCACCGGTCACCGATCCGAATGCGCTGGAAACCGTCGCATTCAGTGAAATGGTATTCATTCCCCAAACCACTTTTACGATGGGCAGCCCGCCCGGTTTGGGCGAAGCCGACGAACAGCCGGCCCACCCGGTCACGCTGTCGGCGTTTGCCATCGACAAAACCGAGGTGACGGTGGGCCAGTACTGGCAATGCGTGCAGACCGGCACATGTGCCGCGCCACAAACCAACACCGGCCAATTGGCCGCGGATTATCTGAACAACCCCGCCTTTGACAATTATCCGGTTATCAATGTACCGTGGTCCGAGGCCAACCGCTATTGCCTGTGGCAGGGCAAACGGCTGCCCACCGAAGCCGAGTGGGAACTGGCTGCTGGCTGGAATGCAGCCAAAGGGGCCAAACTGTTGTGGCCGTGGGGTAACAGCGCTGACGGAATTGAGGCCAATGTGGGCGAAACATCGGTGAGCGAACCGGTCCCGGGGGGAACAAATCCGGCTGATGCCTCGGCGTTGGACGTGCTGGATATGGGCGGCAACGTGAGCGAATGGGTGTTTGACTGGTACAAGGTTGATTATTACAGCGTGGCTGATGATACCGACCCGGTTGGCCCCACCAACCGCCGGGGTGAAGGCACGGGACGCGTAGTGCGGGGCGGCTCCTATGCCGATACCACGGAACAAGCCCGCACCGCCAACCGGCATCACAAAGAGGCGAGTTACGGCTACCCCACGGTTGGCTTCCGGTGTGCGCAGGATGGGTAACGAAAAAGATCAGGAGACGTTTTTATTTTGTGGCAACCAATTATTTCAGCAATTGAAACCAACCAAAAATTCATCATCACCTCCCATACCAACCCGGATTGCGACGCGCTTGGCTCTGAGTTGGCGCTGGCTGCGCATTTGAGGAATCTGGGTAAAACCGTCAGCATTTTCAACAGCGATGCCATGCCCAGTGCCTTCAAATTTCTTGACGAGAAAAAATGGATCAAACGGTATTCTCAGGCCAAACATTTGACGATTATCAAACAGGCTGATGTTATTTTTGTGGTGGATGCCTCCGGGTCGTGGGATCGCACCGGGCGGGTGGGTGAAGCCTGTCAGGCCGCATCGGCGTTAAAAATCTGCATTGACCACCACCCCGACCCTACTAATTTTGTGGATATGGCTGTCGTCAACACAGACGCGGCCGCCACCGCGGAACTGATTTATGACCTGGTGCAGGCGATGGGCGGAGCCATCACCAGCCTGATGGCTCAGGCTCTGTATGCCGGCCTCATCACAGATACCGGTAATTTCCGGTTCCCAAAAACCAATCCACACACCCATCACATCGCCGCGGCACTGCTCAAAGTGGGTATCCAGCCTACCGCTATTTACAGCCAAATTTACGAGCAGTATCCCCTGGGCCGGGTGCGGCTTAAAGGGCATATCATGGACTCGATCAAAACCGAAGCCGGGGGCCAATTGGCCGGCTACAGCCTGAGCCGGCAAACGCTGAAAGAGTACGGTGTCAAAATGGCAGATTTGGATGGCTTTGCCAGCCTGGGGCAGGAGATTGGCGGGGTACGGGTGACGGTGTTCTGCGTGGAAGGTTCGAACAGCAAAGTTAAAGTGAGCCTGCGCAGCGATGGCAGCGTAGCCATTAACCAACTTGCGGCGGACTTGGGTGGCGGCGGTCATCCCTCGGCGGCAGGGGCCACCGTCACCGGCAAACTGGATGAGGTTTTGGCTCAAGTAGTGCGACAGGTACAAAAATTACTGACCTGAAAATGGGCTAGTTGCCAAAATTGCTTTTTCTACCGAATACAGCTATAGTTCAAACACAATTCTAACAAAAATGTCTTATAATTATCTCGTCAAAAAAGAATACTGAATTAGTAAGGAAAAATGCCATGCCTATCTATGAATACGAATGTTTAACCTGTGGGACGCGGTTCGAAAAACGCCAAAGCTTTAGCGATGAACCCCAAGCAGATTGTCCAAACGGACATTCCGATACCCGGCGGTTGATTGCGACGCCGGCTATTGTATTTAAAGGCAGCGGTTTTTATGTAAACGACAGCAAAGCCTAAAACAGTGCAAACGGATTTCCACCCGACAAAAAAGAAACAAGCGAAAAAGCATCCACTACAGAAAAATCAACCACCGAATCAAAAAGTGAAAAAAACAAAGAAACGGCGTGAGGCTCACTCCTGACGTCAAAAAAGCCCCGAAACTATCGGGGTTTTTTTATTTTGGTTGACTTTTGATGCCGGTTCTTCTATCATCATAAATAAGATAGCATGGTTGCACGGCTGCCCCCCCATGAGATTATTTTTTGGCAAAGGATCAGATATGAACCTGAATGTGCCGGATTCAAAAATATTGAATATTACCCTGACCCTCAGCAATTACCCCATCCTCTCCAAAAAAATCAGAGGACGGATGAGGCAGGAATTATTCGTGAAGGGGGTTATTACGCCCGATCTACTGGAAGAAGAGGTAGAACGTAAGGCCATCGCCACCCAACGGGCCGAAGGCTTAACTGACCCCATGCGCCAGGAAACAGAAGATTTGTGGCAGGAACGGTTGAGTTTGATTCGGGATTATCTGACCGATTTTTACTTTGCTTACAATATTCCGTACAGCCGGCTCAAAGAAATTGTCGAACAGGCCGTTAATGAAAACCGAACAGATGCGCCGGTTGAGGTATTTCTGACCTTCAACCCGGAGCTGGCCCCCTGGTACGTGTTGTTTGAACAAGCCGAACGGTTTGCCACGTTTCCACCAAAACAGTTTGAGGAAGTCAAACATTATTTACGCGAAATTATTGTGGTGCTGCTTAAAGGACAAGTTAGCGATCAACTGGCTTTTATCCGGATCGCCCGCAAGTTTATTGACATTTTTGACCTGAAGGAAATCAAAGCGCACAAAGTGGGACGGGGGAAAATTGGCGGTAAAGCGGCCGGCATGTATCTGGCTTATAAAATTCTGACTCATGCCGAGCAATCAGACGAAGTAAATATACAAGATTTCCTGGCAATCCCGGAAACATATTTTGTGGGGGGGGATGTTTATTACAACTTCACCACCATCAATAAACTGGAATATTCTACCAGCCAAAAATACAGAAGCCGGCAAGAAATTGAACAGGAATACCCCCACATAAGAGACGCGTATCTGGCCGGCCGTTTCCCGGATGATGTTGTCGAAAAATTGCACCGGTTTCTGAAAAACGTGGGGAAAAGCCCGTTGATTGTCCGGTCGTCAAGTTTGCTGGAAGATAATTTTGGCAGCGCGTTTGCCGGTAAGTACGACAGTTTTTTCCTGCCCAATCAGGGAACCCCGGAAGAAAATCTGGATGCTCTGGTACGAGCGATTAAAAAAGTATACGCCAGCGTCCTTAGTCCCGACGCCCTGTTTTACCGGCAAATCCAGGGGTTGGATGATTACGATGAGCGAATGGCGATATTAATTCAAAAGGTGCAGGGCGAACAGCACGGTCAATACTTCTTTCCCTATATGGCCGGTGTTGGTTTTAGCCAGAATCCCTTCATCTGGAATGACAAGCTAAAGCGGGACGAAGGTTTTTTGCGACTGGTAACCGGATTGGGCACGCGGGCCGTAGACCGGGTGGATAAAGATTATCCCCGTATGATTGGGTTGAGCCATCCAATGTTACGTCCGGTTAAGGGAAGCGCGGCCATCAAAAAATATTCTCAGCATTATATGGATGTGATTAATCTGGAAAAAAATTTAATGGAGACTGTCCCCGCGTCAGAACTTCTGTCCACAGAGTTTCCCGGCATTCAATATCTGGCCTCAATAGACGAGGGCGATTTCATCAAACCAATGTATTCCCTGGGCACATGGGTACCGCCAACAAAACTGGTACTGACCTTTGATAATCTGCTGCAAAATACAGACTTTGTCAGCCTGATGAAGATTATACTCCAGAAACTGGAACGACATTACCAGCGCCCGGTTGATATAGAATTTGCGGTTCAACTCATTCCTGATTATCCCAAACCAAAATTCAAGATATTTTTGCTGCAATGCCGTCC